>OASZ01000004.1_pt1 | contig 379342 bp, 356 predicted proteins | sample 1501241 | NCBI WGS metagenome assembly OASZ01 (sample SAMEA2579926, study PRJEB22360) | human gut metagenome | biome: human gut; feature: human-associated habitat; material: faeces | place: Denmark | collected 2008/2010 | reverse complement strand
TGGTTATATTTAGTATGAGATGTTCTTCTCTCATACTACTCCGCATATCTCCCAAGCAATCACGTTGGACAATGCCCAACCATTGAAAATAACAATGGGCGAAGACACTCAAACTTTGGACGAAGTAGTAGTTACTGCTTTGGGTATCAAGCGTTCGCAAAAAGCATTGAGTTATAATGTGCAGGAAGTAAAAGGCGATGAATTGAATACAGTGAAGGATGCTAATTTTATGAATTCATTGGCAGGTAAAGTTGCAGGTGTAAATATAAATGCTTCAGCTTCTGGCGTAGGTGGTGCAACGCGCGTAGTGATGCGTGGCGTTAAATCTATTGCGTCGGATAATAATGCATTGTATGTTATCGATGGAGTACCTATTTTTAATGTAAATAATGGTACAACAGAAGGTCAGTATTCTACTCAGCCTCGTGGTGAAGGCATCTCTGATATAAATCCGGATGATATTGAAAGTATGTCTGTTTTAAGTGGTCCTGCTGCTGCAGCATTGTATGGTTCAAGTGCTGCACAGGGAGTGATTTTGATTACAACTAAAAAAGGTCAAGAAGGTAAAGCTAAAGTGACTATTTCTAATAGCAGTACTTTCTCAAAACCATTTTTTATGCCAAAGTTCCAAAATAGATATGGTAATCAACCCAATTCATTTATGAGTTGGGGCGAGGAAGGTACAGCTACTGATTATGACCCTTCATCTTTCTTTAATACAGGTACAAATATCCAAAACTCTGTTTCTTTATCTGTAGGTAACCAGAAAAACCAAACATATTTATCGGTGGGTACCACTAATGCAGCTGGCTTGATTGTTGATAACGAATACAACCGCTATAATTTTACAGTTAGAAATACGACTAGTTTTTTAAATGATAAAATGACATTGGATGCTGGATTTAGCTATATTATCCAGAATGATGCTAATATGATAGCACAAGGACAGTATTTTAATCCTTTATCTGCTGTATATCTTTTTCCAAGAGGAGAAAATTTTGATTCAGTGAGAATGTTCGAAACTTATGATGAAGGTCGCAAGATTAATGTACAGAATTGGGTGTGGGGTACACAAAGTATGTCAATGCAGAATCCTTATTGGATCGCAAAAAAGATGAATCATGGTACAAAGAAACAACGCTATATGGCAAATGCCAGTCTAAAATATCAGATATTGGATTGGTTGGATGTAACAGGTCGTGTACGTATTGATAATTCAACTTCCGACTATGAAGAAAAACGTTATGCTTCAACAAATACTTTGTTTGCTAGTGAAACTGGATTTTATCGTCTGAATAAGACTGACGACCGCCAAGTATATGCAGATATAATGGCAAATATTAATAAACGAATTGATGATTTTTCTTTAGCAGCTAATATTGGAACTAGTTTCTCTCAAGTGTATACAAATAATGCTGGATATCAGGGAGCTTTGGGAGATTTGCCTAACGTATTCAATTATTATAATATAGACAAAAATGGTCGTGATACCTATCCTCTTTATGATAACAGTAAACATCGTGTAGAATCTATATTTGCAAGTGTAGAATTGGGCTGGAAAAGCATGATTTATCTAACTGTTACCGGGCGCAATGACTGGGACTCTTCACTGCTGGGAATGTCGGATGAGTCATTCTTCTATCCCTCCGTAGGTTTATCAGGAGTCATTTCCGAAATGGTAAAATTGCCAAGTTTCATTAGTTATATGAAAGTCCGTGGTTCGTTTGCATCTGTGGGATCTGGATTGACTACGGGGTTAACTTCTCCTTATTCTTATAAATGGGACCCTGCAACAGGTAAATGGACAACCAAGTCGTATAAACCATTAGATAATTTATATCCGGAAAGAACGAACTCATGGGAAGTTGGTCTGAACGCTAAATTTCTTAATAATAAATTGAATTTTGATGTAACTTGGTACCGTTCGGATACTAAGAATCAAACGATTACAGTGCCATTGTCTGCATCATCTTCATACACAGAAATGTATGCTCAATCAGGTAATGTACGGAATTGGGGTATGGAATTTGCTCTTGGTTTCCATAATAATTGGGGTGATTTTGGATGGAGTTCTAATCTAACCTTCAGTTTTAATAAAAATGAAATTACAGAATTACTTGATGACTACGTAGCATCAGATGGAACTCATTATAACATTGACCAGATTAAGAAAGGTGGAATTGATGCTTGCCAATATATTCTAAAACCAGGTGGAACTATGGGAGATCTATATGTAACCAATCGCTTAAAAAGGGATCAGGAAGGTAATGTATGGATTGATCCGGATACAAAAAATGTATCTAGTGAAACATTGACTGATCCTGAGAAAGTTGGTAGTGTGTTACCTGACAGTAACTTAGGCTTCCGTAATGATTTTACTTGGAAAGGCTTTAATCTTGGCGTTATGTTATCTGCTCGGTTCGGTGGAGTGGTTCTATCACAAACGCAAGCCATTATGGATCAATATGGAGTATCAGAAACAAGTGCCAATTTGCGTGGTCAGGGCGGTGTTACAGTAAATAATGGATTGGTAGATACTCAGAAATATTTCTCTGTAGTAGGTGGCTCTAACGGTGTATTATCACATTATGTATATAGCGCTACTAATGTACGTTTACAGGAATTATCATTGGGATATACTTTCCCTCGTAAGTGGTTTAATGACAAATTAGCGTTAAATCTTTCTGTAGTAGGTCGCAATTTATGGATGATTTATTGTAAAGCTCCGTTTGATCCGGAATCAACTGCTTCTACAGGCACTTACTATCAAGGACTTGATTATTTTATGCAACCAAGTCTGAGAAATATAGGTTTCAGTGTTAAGTTACAATTCTAAATCGAAAAGAAAATGAGAAGTAATAATTTATTTAAGATAATGACCTTTGGTTCACTAGTTCTTGGAACTTTATTTTTAGGTTCTTGTATGGATGATGAACTGAATAGACCTGGTGGGAAAATATCTGATGGAGATTTGCAAGGTGACAATTATATTTTAGGAGCTTTCTTTCCACAAATGACAGATATGGTTGTACCGGCACAAGAGAATAACTATCAGATGGATGAGAATTTGGTTGGTGACATTTATGGACGCTATATGATGTTTACAAATGATGGATGGAGTGCTGCGAAAAATCCACCATTATATATAGTTCCGGAAAGTTGGTATTCTTCTCCGTTCCAAGATGTTATGCCTAAGTTTTATCAGGCTTGGAATGAAGTGAAAGCAATGACTAATGGTGAAGGGGTAAATTGGGCATGGGCACAGTTACTTCGTGTTAGTGCTATGCAGCGTTTAACAGACACCTATGGCCCAATTCCTTATTCGAAAGTAAGTTCCACGGATTTGTATGTAACTTATGATAGTCAAGAAGATGTTTATAAGCATATGTTTGAAGATTTAAACAATGCAATAGAGGTATTAACTGATTATGCGGTCGCAAATCCTAGCGCTACTCCAATGGCTGCCTATGATAATGTATATAATGGAGATTTTACAAAATGGGTGAAATATGCAAATTCTTTAAAACTACGTATGGCTATTCGTATTCGTTTTGCTAATCCAACATTGGCTAAGCAGATGGGAGAAGAAGCAGTGTCTCATTTATTGGGAGTAATAACGGGCAACGCTGATAACGCTTCTTATTATTACGAGAAAGCTAATCCATTATATATAATGTGGGATACTTACGGTGATACACGTGTTTGTGCTGATATCCTAACTTATATGGAAGGATATAAAGATCCACGTGAATCTAAATTTTTCCAAAAAGTAACAGACTCGGATTGGGGAGTTACATATGCAGGTATGCGTTCTGGAATTAAGATAACCAATCAGGCCGATGCTCGTAAATATTCTTCTCCAGTAGCAAGTAAGTCAGATCGTTTGATGTGGCTAAGTGCTGCTGAAGTTGGATTCTTAAAAGCAGAAGGAGCATTAGCAGGATGGACGATGGGCGGAACAGCCAAAGAATTGTATGAACAAGCTGTTAAGTTATCATTTGAGCAATGGGGTGCTGGAAATGTGGATAGCTATTTGGAAGACGCTGAAAGTGTACAGGCTAATTATACTAATCCGAGTTCTATTACAGCAGGTGCGGCATGTAATTCTGTAAGTACAATCACTATAAAATGGGATGATACAGCATCTGTTGAAAGAAATTTGGAGCGTATTATTACTCAAAAGTGGATTGCTTTGTGGCCTCTAGGACAGGAAGCTTGGAGTGAAATACGTCGTACCGGATACCCTAAAGTATTTGACTTGGTAGAGACTCCTAAATATCCTGTACAAATTCCTAATCGCCTACCTTTTTCGTACAATGAATATACTACAAATAAATCAAATGTAGAATCTGCTGTATCTTTATTAGGAGGTGCGGATACGTTTGCAACTAAACTGTGGTGGCAGAAAAAATAGTAATAACCTTTAAACAGTTTTGAATTATGAAAAGGATATGGAATAATATAATATTGTCTGTTTTCGGATTAGCGCTGTGTATAAGTTCATGTAGCGATTGGACTGAGCTGGAAACAAAGTATAATGAAAACATGACGGGGTCTACCAAGTCACCGGAGTATTATGAACAATTAAGAGCTTATAAAAAGACTGACCATCCTATAACTTTTGGATGGTTCGGTAACTGGACAGGTAAAGGGGCTAGTCTTGAGAAGTGTCTAGCTGGTCTCCCTGATAGTGTAGATGTTGTTTCTATTTGGGGAAATTGGAGGAATATTTCTCCGGATCAGGAGGCTGATCTTAAATATTGTCAGCAAGTGAAAGGGACAAAGTTTTTACTATGCTTTATCGTACATGGTTTAGGTGACCAGTTGACTCCTGAAGGACAAACTGTTTCTGACTATTGGGGATGGGAAGGAGAACTTATACCAGATAGAGAATACCAAAGATGGGAAATGATCGACACTGATGTAACTCCGGATCAGGAAAATATCATTCGCAAATATGCAAAGCAAATTGTAGATACAGTTGCCAAATATAATTATGATGGTTTTGATATCGACTATGAGCCAAATTATCAAGGAAGATGGGGTAGCCTAGCTAATTATCCTAAAAGGATGTCCATTTTCATAGATGAATTAAGTAAATATTTAGGGCCGAAATCAGGCAGTGAAAAATTACTAGTAATAGATGGTGAACCGCAATCTATGCCTGCTGAAAGAGGAGAATGCATGAATTATTTTATAGTACAGGCATATACAACTAGCAAATATAATAGTGATTCAAATCTCGATTCCAGATTAAAATCTACAATTGATAACTTCACAGGTAAAATAGACCCTAAAGAGGTGGCAAAGAAATATGTTGTTACTGAAAATTTTGAAGATTGGGCATTAAAAGGAGGAGGAGCATATTTGGATCGGTATGGGAATGAAATGAGAGCTTTGGAAGGTATGGCCCGCTGGACCCCAATAATCGATGGACAAATATGTGAGAAAGGTGGAGTTGGAACTTACCACATGGAATATGAATTTGTGGTAAGCGGATATGACGGTACTTATCCATTCCTCCGAAATGCGACAAGAATTATGAATCCTCCAATGAAGTAATGTACAAATTTAAAAATGATAGTTATGAAATACTTAGTTAATTTGAAACTTGCATCTGCATTGGTTGGAGGTGTTCTAATTTCAATGCTTTGTGGATGTGATGATGCTGACTATAAAGTGATTGATAATGCTGTCTATTTGTCAGAAGCATATTCTAATCCAGGTTTATCAAAAAAAATATCTATTGATACGGAGTCAAGTATAGCTGTGACTGCAACAGTACGTGCAACACAGACTGTTGCCCAAGATACAAAGGCAACTCTTGGAGTTGATGAACAAGCCTTGGATACTTATAATAAAAAAAATGGTACGAATTACATCCTACTTCCGACAGATAAATATAGTTTTTCAGAAAAAGAAGTTACTATTCAAGCTGGGAAAGTGAGCGCTGGAGTAGCAAGTATTACTATTCAACCAATGACTCAGGAGATGCTTGACTCGGGAAACAAATATGCTTTGCCTATCAGCATTATGCATACAGATGGAAACTTACTGGAAAGTATGCAGAATATGATATATCTGATGGATCCTGTTATTATTACCTCAGTTCCCGTATTGACAGGTTCTACTCCTGCTAAATTGAATATGACTAAAGACTATAATGTTACTCAATGGTCTGTAGAATTCCGAGTGAATATGAGTATATTAGGAACAGAGGTTGGTGAATATAATAATCAGGCTTTGTTCTCTGCAAATCCTAGCTCTGGAAAAGCTGAAGATGGAGAAATTTATATTCGTTTTGGTGATGCCCCAATTGCAGGTAATATTTTGCAGGTCAAAACTCAAGGTACACAAATCAATTGTCCTACTCCATTTAATGCAAAACAATGGTATCATTTGGCTTTTGTTTGTAATGGCCCAACATTAACAATTTATGTGGATGGAAAGGTTGAAGCAACCTTAGATCTACCTAATAAGCCATTGTCATTAGATCGCAACAATTTTGGAATATGTGGTGGCGGATCATACTTAGTAGCGGATGTTATGATGAGTGAACTTCGTTTTTGGACGACAGCAATTTCACAGTCACAAATCCAAAATAATATGTATACGATAAATCCACAAACTGAGGGTCTAGAAGGATATTGGAAACTAAATGAGGGCGATGGAAGTACATTTAACGATGCTACTGGTCATGGTAATACAGGTGTTGCTACGAATGGTGTTGTACGATGGGAACATGGGATTCGTTCCGATGGTAAATAGTATTAATATTATAAAATAGTCGATTATGAAATTGAATAATATATTCTGGAAATTTGCAATTGTGATATTAGCACTACCCTGTATCGTTGCTTGCAGTAATGACGACAATGAAGCCGATGAATGGAATGCTAATTATATTTATCTTGAAAGAGATAATAATTTGAAGCCGGCAGCTTTTTCATTAAAGCATTCGGCAGAAGGGCTTATGGGAGATGAAGTGACAATAACCTTTAAGGTAAAAGCATTTATCTCGGTTACTCAGGATGTTAAAGTAACTTTATCAACCTCATCTAGTAATATACCTTTAGAAAATATAGAATTGCTGACTCAAGAAGTTGTTATTAAAGCCGGTGAAACAGCTTCTGATGATGTTACAGTGAAAGTGTCGGACTGGTCATTTGCCAATGCAACACATGCAGAGACTGTTTATGACTTCAATGTAGTGGTTGGAAGTATACAAACGAATGCTCCTAATACATTAATTAGTCCTGCGCAGAAAGCTTTCAAAGTAAATGTGACTAAAGCTACTTATCTTAATCTAGCTAATGGAGAGCCAGCTAACAGTCAGCTTATCAGTGACCGTTCCGGTTGGAAGATTAACGTAGAAAAAGGAGTTGAAGGAGCCGGTAAGAATTTAATTGATGGAACTAGTTCTGATCTTGCTCGCGATGCTGAAGGCTTCTGGTTTACAGTCGATTTAGGTGAACCTAATGTTTTGACTGGAATAAAAACCAACCATTGGTCTAAGGGATATGCGCCTACTAAAGTGGAGATATTCCAGTCTGATGATGGAGCAACATGGGATTCTATGAATACATTGGCTGTTTCTGGGGCAACACAATATATAACGTTCATATCTCCAATTACTACTCGTTATATTAAGTATCAAATTATTGGTATTGCTTCAAATAATCGTACAGATATAACAGAGTTTAATCTCTATGAACCGATAACTGAATAGTAAATAGTATCTAAGAGAAAGGATGTCCCCACATTGAGTTCCCCTTTTTAAGAAGTAAATAAGAGGATATCTCTTAATGATTTGATTAATAACGTATTAGTTGTTTTGGCATATACCGAATAATTCAGTATAAACCAAAAAAGGTTGGGAATCCTATTCTTCTCATGTAGGCTTCCATGTAGGTAAATTGATGCCTACTAATAACAACTAAAACAGCTAATACGTTATTTTTATGTACTCAATCAAAATTAAAGGCAAGGAAAATCCCAGTGACCCGAAGATGGTCAAACTGGATATGATTTTTTTTAAGACAGGATATGCCAGAGTCCCCAAAGCATTAACCATTACCGGATTGTGGAAAGACTGGGATGCGACTTCTCAGTCATTTATAGGCGGCAGTTCAGAAATTATAACCAAAAACAAACTGCTCCTTGATATGCGGACTAAATACATCCATGTTGCAGAGCAATGGGAAATGGAAGAACGCAATTGGTCTCCCGTACAACTATCACACTGTTTTGATGAAGTGAAAGTGCAAAAGACCGAAACCAAAGTTAGGACAGTACAGCAGATGATAGACTATCTCGAAGAAAAATTCAAGAATAAAAAGCGAATTAAAAATGGTCTTATCATAGACAGCTCCCCTAATGCAAAGATTTATGCTATGATGCGTCGTTCCTTACAGGCTTTTACCAAAGCAAAGTATGACAAAGCATTCTCCAGCTATTTTTTTCAAGACATTAATGAGACTTTTTTGACCGATTATGCTTTTTATATCAAAGAAGAAGGTATAAAAAATGGCAATAAAGGAGGACTTACATCGAAGCTGCGTCGTTTAAGGGCAATTTGCACCTATGCTCAGAAAGAAGGAATGTATGGAGTCGATTTGGCAGCTTTTGAATGTTTAGGTGATGACATCAAATGGGGAGAAACAGAATCCAAAGCTGTATCGGATGTTGTTATTACCAAATTAGAAAATATAGATCGGACTTTGTTCACACTCAAAGAGCAATTTCATCTCGATTTATTTCTCTTTAGTTATTACGAAGGTGGCATGGCTAACGTCGATGTATGTAGCCTTACCATAGAATCAATTAAAGAAAATATAATTAACTACGAACGTATTAAATTTCCCAAGACAGCCAAGCCTCTATTATTGAAAAAGGCGAAGGCTATAATCGACAAATATCATGGGAAAGGCTATGATAACTATGTTTTTCCTGTATTTACCCATAAGCATACTACGACGAAAAAGAAAGGCACCCGTGTAAACCAACTTTCTGGTCTTGTCAACAGAACTCTTATGAAAGCATGTAAAATACTTCATATCAAAGAACATATAACATGGTATTCTGCTCGTGGTTCCTTTATATCCAAAATGGTGGATGCTGGGACCAATCCCTATGTTGTTGCAGAAATGGCAGGTAATAGTCCGATGACAATTTACAAGCATTACTACAAAAACACGAAAAAGGAAGAGCTGAAAAAAAAGATGAACGAGATGTTCTGATTAAGTATTTCAGATACTTTCTTCCGGCAACCCCAATATGAACTTCACCTATCTTCAAAGTAGATGGAGTTCATATTTTGCCATTCATTTCTTGTAATTATCATAGCAATATTTATGATACAGAGAGGTACGTAAGAATGACACAAGAAATATTTCCGGACTTAGTAAAAGCACAAGAAGATATCACTGCATTTCGTTTGCCCTAATATCAGATTTTTCTATACATTAATAAGCTATCCCAGCCTTGTTCAAAATCCTCATTATAGACTTTCTGGTATTCTTCACTTAGTAATGTAAACCCTTTACTTTTATACCATCCCACAGCACTGGGGGAGGATTCAACCCATATCATTTTTCCCCCATTTTCCTGTATATGGATTAATACTTTAGCCAATAAGATCCCTCCGGCCCCTTTTAATGTTGGATGTCCAACTAACCATCTTAGATACCATTTTTTATTACCATCGTTGTCGATAAGAGGAAAATTGACTGTAGTTCTCTTCTCAACGACTATGATCCCTATTGGAATTGTTTCACTATATGCAATGAAGATAACCTGATTTGAGCCCTTTTCGAATTTATCATAACCACCTTCTTCTTTCGGCGAACTTGAGAGTTCTCTACTAACATCAAAACCTTCCTCTATCTGATCCCAAGAAGGGCTTGAATATTTCTCTTTATCATTGCGTGCCTTCTCCCATTTTGACCATGCTCCAAAAGACATCCGTCGTTTTTTGCGCGATTCACCCCAAGCAGAATATATACTATCAGCTGCCACTTTTGCAGTATCAGTTTCTACAGATGATATAGTAATTTTATGATGTTTCTTCTCTTCATCTTTTATTATTTCGATGGTCTCTTCCCTAACATATCCCTTACCTGAAAGATTTTTCCCATTAACTTCTTTAAGACTTAACCACTTGTTTGTCAAATGACCTTCCCTGTCACCATCTCTGCGTGTTGCGATTTCTTGATTCGCTCCGCGTCTTGATTGGAAAATTATTTCATCATCAATGACTATTTTATCATCTTTATGTAATTCTATTCCTTCATTTTCAAATGGATTAGAATCTTCACCAAATAAACTTCCTTTGGCATCAGGAATTACCTCATGTGTTATACCCCAAACGACTGTCGCGTTACGGTCTTGCCTTTGTATCATCCGTGAACCAACTGCTGTCTCATTTTTTAATCCGAGAGGATATTTGAACTGTGTAATTGGCCGAATCACCTGTTCTCCCATTACATCCGCTTCTCTCTCCAGCCCTTCATTATCATTAATATTTACCCCTTGTATCTGTATAGTTGGTTGTACTCTTCCTTGTTTTTGTTGTACCACATGCCAGGCCTCGTGAGGAAGGTGTTGTTCTTGTCCAGGTGCTATATGAATATCTGTGCCTTGTGCATAAGCAAGAGCTTGTAATTGAGACGGTTTTACCGAATTATAGTGTACTTGTACATCATCCATACTATAACCCGAAAGATTTTCAATGCCTATTTTCAAGTTATCCGGTAGTCCTGTATTATTTGGTTTTTCATCTCGTTGTACAGATGTATGTTCGTCAGCAGAAACAGATACCAATTTACCTTGCAATAACTCATCTTCGTCTATTTCCTCACGTTGCGCTGTGTCGAATTTACCCTGTATCAATTCTTTGCCCTCTGCAGAACGCTGTATATTTTGTTCTTTATATCGTTGAAGAATCACATCAATTGGAGCTTGTCTGGATGCTTTGGGGGTCCTTTCCAGAGTACGAGATTGGCTTTCGGGTTTCTTAGCATATTCTCTCATGGCAATCTAATTTTAAAGATGATACCAAAGATAATACTTAATCACGAAGTTTTTTCGCAATCAAGAAAATTATATTGCAGTTCTCTACTTTGGCAGTGAAACCGAAAAGGGGGCAATGTGAGAAATAAGGCTGTGCATTTCCTTCCTCGTCCGTCAGTCCCGTTGCATCATCGTTAATGAGATAACACAAACTCATATAAGTTTCTTTTCTATGCTTGTATTCTTTTCCATTCTACCTGACTCCAATAGCATCAAATTGATTTCTTTATCTCCAAGTTTGTAATATATCAGACCTTCATTAAATGTATGCCATTCTCTGTTCTTATGCAAAGAAATGTATTGCAATGTTAAATATCCACTCCGATAAACAATAATTTCCGAATCTCAAAAACCTAAGTTTCAATTAACCGCTATCTTTGTTATAGTATTTTAATTAGAATAAGTATGAAAGAACTTTTAGAAAAAATGCAGGAGACTTACAAGGCGTTTGAAACAGACGCCATGCTCCAGTTGGAAAAACAGAATAAAGCTGCTGGAACACGTGCTCGCCAGGCTTCATTACAGTTAGAGAAACTAGCTAAAGAATTTCGCAAAGCGTCTTTGGAAGCAAGTAAAAAGTAACTTTGTTCTTTTTCAACAAAATAAAGCTGCCGTGATTTGTTTCGGCAGCTTTATTTCTTTTTATAGCACCTCTTTGTCTGGCTAGCTATCTGTATTAATAGTAACACCTTACAAATAGATAAGACCATATTGCCTATCCGATTTGATTTTTATTTATATCTTTGTATTCAGAAAAATAACGGAAAGCGTCAGCTTTTAGTTTTGCACCCTGAAATCTGGTAAATTTTGAGTCCGCGAAACAAAAAAGTGAACGCCTGCGCCATAAAAGCGTGGGCTAAACTTGTTTGCGGATATAGGTTTACCAGAGCCTTGGGTGCGGACAAGCGGTGTCTCACGCTTTCTTTATACCTTTAATTTTAGTCCGGCAGAGACAGGCGGCAATTGAAAATATGAAAAACAATATGATAATCGATTTACTATTAGCAATACCCAAAGACTGCACTCAATATACAATTCAGGAGGTTAAACTTCAACTTATTGATTCTTCTAAGAAAGAGCAGCTTCTAAACTCCGATCCGGACGATCGTTTATATCATCAATGTGATCTTCCCAATGGTTCTTTCATTTTCACAACTCAAGATAATAAACTGACATCCCTCTATAAAGTAGTTTAAGTAGCTCCATACACCTATCTAATGATCCATCTGCTGTCAGGTGGATCATTAGATATTTATACTATTCCTGAAAGTTCCCTTTGCCGTAAACTATGATAAATCCTGCTAGTTATTGGTGTCAGTACATCTGTCTCCATTCCAAGTTGAATTATTTTCAAAGCAAAGATGTCGCTTTCACATTGTTTTTTCTTTTCTATATCCAGTTGAAATGAGGTTTTGGTATTGTAGGGGTATTGTTTGACAAGCTCACACGATTGTTCTATCTCATTTACATGAAGACCAATTCCCTTTTTGTGTGCTATTGAAACAATCTCATACATAATATCTTTTACTTCTTGTAACATAATGGTATCATCACATATCTCCCCCATAGTTTTATCATAAAAGGCTGAAATTAGCCCGAACGATGCGATGAGCATATATTTTTTCCAGATGTCAATTTGAGGATTTGCAGACCATTCATAAGAGATATTACAGACAGATAACAAATTAGATAAAATGTTGGGAGTTGGCAACTCTCGATGTCTATCATTTCCTAATATAATTTTCCCCTTTGGTCCATTATGCCGAATATGTCCGGGAGAAAGTAAGTGTGAAGTTACATAGATACAAGCAGGCAATATAAATCCTCTCTTAATTGTTTTTCTGATTGTTAAATCGTTCTCTATGCCATTCATCAACGCAATGATAATTGTATTCTCATGTGTTTTTTCTTTCAATAAAGGCAATATGTCTTCCAGACCATAACTTTTACAACAGATAAAACATATATCCATTACCATAGGCAAGTCCGCTATATTATCCAAAATTATATCTGGCACACATTTCAACATCGATCCATTTGATTCAAATAACAATCCATTTTCTTTAATTTCCTGAAAATTCTGATCTCTGGAAATGAAAAAGGTAGTGTATTGGTCAGACAAATGGTACTCCATAATGTTTTGAACAATTGAACCTCCGAAATATCCACCGACACCACCGATGCCGATAAAACAAATATTAATTTTTGTCATATTGCCAAGCTTTAAACAATGAATGTTTGATATTCAACAAATTGAGAATCTTTCCAACAATAAAATCTATCATTTCATCAACAGTGCGGGGTGCTGTGTAAAACTCAACAACAGGAAGTACAATATCAGTACCAGCTTGCTTTACTGTAACCATATTTTTTAAATGTATATAGCTAAGTGGTGTTTCTCTCGGAACCAGAATAAGCCGCCTTGACTCCTTTAACGCAATATCTGCTACCCGGTTAATAAGGTTGCTTGATATCCCATTAGCTATTGAGCCTAATGTTTTCATCGAACAAGGCACTATGATAGCTGCATCAAAATAGGTTGAGCCGCTTGCTACAGGCTCAAAAAAATCCAAAGGATTATATTCATGAATTAAACCATCTTCCACCTTGCACCCCCTTTCAACGAGGAGATTCGTTATGCCGGAGTAAGTTCTTTCGTTATTGAAAATTTCTTGTGCAATCACTTTTTGGGCACTTTCAGAAACAATAACTCCGGTTTCAAAATTATTTCGGACTAATTCTTCAATCAGTCTTAGTCCGAGAATAACCCCACTTGCGCCCGTAATACAGACTATATACATGGTTTTATATGGTTTCTTAATGTATCTCTTACTTCATCTAGCCAATTGGAACGTTCTTCATCTGAACTTGTAACAATGGTCTCAAACATTTTTCTATAAACAGTATGAACGCCGCAGAATTTTAATATACAATCCTCCCATATTCTTTGCAAAGGGTCCCCAAAGACTTCTTGTTCGCGTTCCTTTTTGGTGTTAGAGGTGTTAAAGACAAATGCAGTTTTACATTGTAATAGCCCGATAGGAACACCTTCTCCATTGTCACCTTCTTGGAACTTGTATGTCAAACCGGCTCTTAACACTCTGTCTATCCAACCTTTTAAGATTGCTGGCGGCTGCCCCCACCAATTAGGATGAATGAATATAAGAATATCGGTATGCATGATTTCATCACAATACTGTTCGATGTCTTTCATAATGTTGGCCTTATCACTGATTTCAGAGTAATCAATAACAGGATTAAATTTTTCACAATATAAATCATGAAATATAGTATTGAATCCCATGTCTTTCAAAGTGACTACACACTTGTTCGCAATTGCATGATTGAAACTGCCTTTATGAGGATGGCCTAATATAACTAAAGCATTCATTTCTTTTATAAATTGTTATGCCTCCTCTTATATTAATGAATACAATCCGTTCATTAAAAGATAAGAGGAGCACTGGGTGAATAAATTGTGAAATACGATTATAAGTCCGGATGATTCTTATAAAATATTTCAAGTTGCAAGTTCGTCAATTCTTTAATGATAGACTCATATATTTTTGCAACTGTTTTTTCGTGACCGCCGCTATTTTGAGCAAGTTTTTCAACTTTGTCCAAAACAATTTGTACCCGATCCTTACCATGTACTTCTTCTTCAGTACTTTTGTACTTTATGACCTCCATGGCAAGATTGATTCTTTCTACCAACAAGGGGACAAGTTGTCTGTCCACCTTATCAATCATATTTCTGACTTCTTCTATTTTCTTATCCATATTCTTTTAGTATTTATAAAATGATCGTTTGAATTTTGCTTTTAAGTAATAGGGAACCGTACAGTCAAGTATCATCTTGGCTGTATTCCCCGGATGATGGATGTATTGCGAATATTCCGGCATTTGAGAAGGATCTGCAGGAAATCCCGGTAAGTTCTCAATACACACAAAATCTTTATTTGCCTGAAAACGCGTCGTTAAGGCCCAAAGCAGTTCTTCGTGTGAATAAATGTTCACATCCTCGTCCACTAACATGACATGCTTTACCATTGCTTCTGATGATATGGCGAACAAACCGGCTTGCCTTACTCTCTCGTCATCTTCTACCTGATGCTTCTTTAGCTGAAGGATTAGAAATAACAACCCGCCTCCAACATTACTATAATGTACTCTTAATAAATCGACATGTATATTTTTGATTAAATTGTGATACATTATCGTTTCTGCTGGTATCCCTAAAAGTTCGGACTGTTCCAAACCTGGCCCTAAAACAGATTGATAAATGGGATTATTCCGATGTGTAATCTGCTTCACCTTAACTTGAGGGATAGACTTTTTAGCTACACCATGATAACCCAGGAACTCAGCAAAAGAATAGCCGGACTGACTGTTACAATCTTCATCGACAAGGGAAGTTGTGATCTCTGCCTCCAATACTATTTCTGACTCTGAAATACATTTTGCATCAATAGATAAGCAATCTGATATTCCAATGGGAATATTTCTGATACCTCCGGCAATAGATAATTCATCCTTTCCATATCCAGTAAAAGGCTCTGAGAAACAAGACGCAAAATAAATTGCAGGGTCCAGGCCGATATTTATAGATACTGGAAATGATAATCCCCGAGACGCACATTTGGTATACATTTTGGCCAAATGTCGGCTCGGCATAATCCATATGGACATAGTGTCCTTATTCTGTACACATAGCCTGTGGATAGAACAATTATTTTCTCCCGTTTCTATATCGGTCGCATATACAAGCCCCAAGGTAATATAGGGACCGGCATCTATTGGTGCAAAAGTAGGTATTGGCAATTGTTGGAGCAAATCAACTTCCTTGATGACATTTTCCTGACAAACAGGTTCTTTGACCATAAGAGGGTCTATTGATTTGCTGACAGCATCAATATAATCCCTACTAGTTGCGTCTCTTTTACCTAATAACATCATGTTATTCGCTTCTCGATTTGCAAATAATCCGATCAAAAGAGGCATGCTGCTTTCGTAGAGATTGGTATACAGAACCGGACTCCCCATATGACTGTTTATAGTTGGAGAGCCGGCACCGTGTTTGATGTAATGCTCAGCCATAGCATATTTTACGCTTATGATATTAGAATATTCTTCAATTCCATATCCTGAGCCTTTATAAAAAACTATGGCTGAACGTAAATCATGAATTTGTTTCATTTAGGCTGTTCAACTTCATCTACAACATAAACGACTGTTTTGGATTGGTCACTACCTTTTGAGCGATGCTTGATGCCATCGGGAATGACAAATCCCATTCCTGGTTTGCAATCATAAGATTCTCCACTCTCAAACATGATTCTGAAATTGCCTTCGAGAACCCATCCTTGATGACCAATTTCACACCAATGTTCCTCATCGAAACCTACTGGCAACTCCATTAACCTGACTCGCTTACCATAACGGTATGCTATTTTAACCCTTCCTACTGCTCCCGGCTTTTCCCATGTCTGCCAGGGAATTGCCTCAAAATCGACATTTACATTGTCCTTGCTCATAATTGTTGTTTTTTTAATTGTGAAACATTCAAAATTGACTTTTTTATTGTACTTAACTTAAAGTTAATTTCTTCCCATTCTTTCTCTGGTTGAGAATCTGCAACTGTACCTGCTGCTGCCTGAAGATATATTTCATTTCCAATCTTTAGAATTGTCCTGATAATAATGGAACTCATAATGTTGCCGCTATCCAGATCAAAAAGACCGATTGCCCCACCATATAGTCCTCGTGTCTCAGGCTCAAATTCTGAAATGATTTCCATAGCTCTGATTTTAGGTGCTCCTGTTAGTGTGCCAGCAGGGAAAGTAGCCTCGAAAAGTTCAAAAGGATTCAAATTCTTCTGCAACTGGCAAGTAACTGTACTAGTCAGATGAAATACGTTGGCATATTCTTCTATATTCATCAGATCTTCCACCTTCACTGTACCAGTTGTAGCCATTCGACCCAAGTCATTCCTCGCCAGATCAACAAGCATAAGATGTTCTGCATGCTCTTTGACGTCTTCTTCAAACTGCTTGTAAATATTGGCTTTGCTCATTTCATCATGACCTTTCCCTGGGGATGTGCCTGCAATCGGACGTATCATAGCCTTCTTATTACAAATGGAAAATTGTAATTCAGGACTGTTGCTGACAACCGAAAATTTTCCGTTATTAAAGAAACACATGTAAGGAGAAGGGTTAAGTTTTCTCAGTTCATCATAAAGTACGATAGGTTCTGCTTGCATTTTCATCGACTCTCTCATACTGATTTGAACTTGAAAAATATCCCCGTTTGTAATATATTCTTTATTCCTTTTTACAATCTCAATATACCGCTCACGAGTCTGATTTTTAAGACTCTCAATGTGTTGTATACTATTATCTCTTGAAAACTCATTCTGTACAGGATATTTCCCTTTAACTTCTGCGTTCTGAATGGTATCTAATATGTCTTGAATGTTTGTATTTTCGTCTGAAAATTGATTGCTGACAAGATACACCTCATTTTTGTCATATTCATGTACTAGCAGAGTAGAATAAAAGCTAAGTTCTACATCAGGCATCTGTAATTTATCACACCCGACTTCAGGAACATTTTCCAGATAATGAAGATATTCATAGCTGAAATACCCCATCAAAGGACAAGACAACGGTAGCTTTTCAGACGAATGTTCCTTCTTGATAATTAGAGAATGCCTTAAAATTTCGAAGATTTTAGAGAACTTTGTTTCTCCTGTTAGAAACTCATCATTTTCTTTTTCAAAATAATGGCTCAATAAAGTCTCTATTTCTTGTTTGTATCTTTTCTGTTCGGAGGTGATCTGGAGCTTCCCATCTTTCAGAAGAATACTGAACAATGGATTTATTCCTATAACTGAAATATTAAGGTCTTTTCGGGGACCGCCGGCAGAATCGAAAAATATACATTTCTTATATTTCTCTGACTGGCAATAGATATTTAAAAACAAAGAGTAAAAATCAGAATTGAGAGTATAATGACTTAATGCTTGTTTAAAACTGATTTTATAAGTATTGGTTTCTTTAAAATCCGATTTTTTAAATGAGGTATTATCAACCTCAGTCTCATTATTTTCACCTGTTGAAGCACATTTGGCAAGAAAAAGCTTTAATATGTTCAGGCCGTGTTCGCTTAATACAGCTTCTGGATGAAACTGCACACCTTCTATATTATATTCTTTATGTTTGATACCCATTATCTCCCCATCCTCAGTCATACAAGTGACTTCCAGACATTCTGGCAAATTTTCTTTTTCAATAACTAAAGAATGATATCGAGTTACGGAAAACTTTTCAATAGGCAACTCTTTAAATACACCTTTATGCAAAGAAATGATATCCGAATTCTTGCCATGCATCAACATCCGGGCTTTTCCTATTTTTGCTCCGAAAGCCTGACCAATGCACTGATGCCCTAAACAAACACCAAAAATGGGAATAATGCCTTTATATTTATGAATTACATCTATACATTGACCCGCTTCTTTAGGAGACTTCGGTCCTGGAGAGATAAATATACATTTGGGCTTTATTGACTCTATTAATGAGTAATCTACTTCATCGTTCCTAACCGTATATACACGTTCACCTAACATCTTTAAATATTGGACTACATTATAGGTAAAAGAGTCATAGTTGTCTATCATTAAAATCATAGTAGTGCTTCTTCTGGTTTTAGTTTATAGATAAGTGGAGTGTTTTTTTTATGTAGTTTGTCGTAACATTCTATCATCCTTTCAAGTGCATTATCAATGGATTGTAACCCTTCTTCATCATTTAACGCATTCCCAGGGAAAGTTCCTGGTGAAAAAATGTTCAAGGGGAAACCACTTCCTACAACTATCATCTGATTCAAATAGATATTTAGCATAAACTGTGCGAATACGTTATTATGAGAATAACGCCTGCCAACTAATATAACATTGGCTATTTTGTCTTTTAAAGGACGATTCATAGGTCTTAAATACCCAAAACCTGACCTTTCCAAGAATGCTTGGAATACAGAATTGCAAGAGAATGCATAAATTACTGGCATATAAATTATTATGTCAGCTTGAAGCATCTTGTTTACTATACCTTCAACGTCATCATGGATAACACATTTGTTGGTTTTCAAGCATTCATAACAAGACTTGCAAGTCTGGATGTTGCAACTTGAAAGATAAACCGCTTCTAGCTGGTATTTATCTTTCAATCTGTGATTTTTTAAGTAATCATAAACTTTGGCAGAATTCCCGTCTATCCGGGGAGAACCAATTAAAACTAAAATCTTCATAGTTGAAATTTGATTTATTTTCGGTCGCAAATATAATACAATATACAATATATATAGTATATAAATCGCCCGAAAGCGCTTATGTTTAACATATGTTTAATGATTAGGTGTTTATAATTGACTATATTTGCGGAAAATATACAATACATATTGTATATGGTATATATGTTGTATTTTTAAACAAAACGACTATGGAAAGAAGAAATTACACTTTAAAAGACTTTGAACCAACGTTAAATATGGACGTAAGGGAAAGAGCAAATGAATTTCAAAAGTACATTGACCAGATTAATTCATACGAAAATAAACCGTATTGGATACAGTCTTTTACAGGAGTCAGACCTGAAATGCAAATCGAGCCGGATAATAAAATCATCAGCTTTATTTCCAATGATTATTTAGGCATGTCGCAAAATCCTGAAACAAAAGAAGCGGGTATTGAAGCCATAAGAAAATATGGAACCGGAGCCTGTGCCGCACCAGTTATTGGAGGATATTTGGATATTCATCAGGAACTGGAAAGAAATATAGCCGACTTTGTAGGACAGGAGGATGCGTTACTTTTTTCTTCTGGATTCGGGGCAAATGCAGGATTACTGAGAGCATTGTTGGGGAAAAATGATATTGCATTTATTGATCCTTTTATCCATGCAAGCACACAGGCAGGATTGATAGGCACTAACATCAAACACATTGGTCATAATGATTTGGATTATCTTGAAATGGTATTGAAGAAAGAAGAAAATAACTATGCTACCAAACTTCTTATCATAGATGGGGTATATTCTCAGAATGGTGATTTGTCAATGATGCCTCAAATGATTGATTTGTGCCGGAAATATAATACTTTGCTGATGGTGGATGATGCACATGGTATAGGAGTCATGGGGCAACATGGTAGAGGAACTGCAGAACATTATGATTGCTTGGGGAAAGTAGACATTATAACTGGAACATTCAGCAAATCATTCGGTACTGTGGGAGGCTTTGTCGCTGCTTCTAAAAAAATGATTCAATATCTGAGATTTTATGCTGATAGTAATATTTTCTCTGCGGCTATAACTCCTCAAGTCACAGCTTCTGCACTAAAAGCATTGGAAATAATGAAAGCTCAACCTGAAATTCGTAAACGCCTATGGGACAATACAAATTATCTAAGGAATAAACTTACCGAAAATAGATTTGATATAGGCAATTCCGTCTCACCTATCTTTCCTATTATGGTAAGGGACAATGAAAAAGTCTATAAAATAGCTGATATGTTACAAAATAGAGCTATATTAGCAATTGCAATAGTTTATCCGGCAGTAAGATTAAAAGAAGCGAGACTCCGAATAAGTGTTTTAGCCTCGCATAAAAAAGAACATCTGGATAAATTAGTCTACGAGTTATGTGAAATGGATAAAATTTTTGATATTAAATGACCACTAGTAGAAGAAGGAAAAGAAGTAATGAAGAACTTGAAAAAGATATTTTTCAAGCAACTTGGGAACTAATTAAAGAAAAAGGATTTGCTAGTGTGACACTAACTGCCATAGCTAAAAAAGCTATGGTGGAACCGATAGTTATATACAATCGGTATCAGACATTGGATAATCTTCTAAAAACATTCGCTAAAAAATACGATTACTGGTTCAGTGACATATTGGCATCTTTTGAAGGGAATTTATATACCCAGGAAGGATATAAACATATTTTTCATCAACTATTTGACTCATTACAAGACAATGTTGCAATGCAACAGTTGCTTAGATGGGAGCTTTCGTCTGACAACGAAACAACAAACTATACATCCAAATTGCGTGAGTCTCATACAATACCTCTCGCTGAAAATTTTGGAGCAGTCTTCAAAAATACGAAAGTAGATATTAGTGCAGTTTCTGCATTAATGGTGGGAGGAATATATTATCTTATACTTCATAGTAATCTCTCCAGTTTTAGCGGGGTAGATGTAAATAGTCTGGGCGGAAAAAAAAGAATTCTGGATGCAATAGATTTTTTAGCCGAAAAATATTTCTTTGAAGTATTCCCTAATCAGGAGAAAATAAATATTGTGAGGAAATTAAAGGAAAGAAATGTACCGTTAGATATCATAGCCGAAAGTACTGAGTTACCTTTGGAAATTGTGAAAAACTTGATGTAAAGCTTAATACCTCTTTAGTTTCAATGTTATTATTTTGTTCATTGATCCGTCAATCGGAAAAATCGAACTCTTCCGGAAAGGAGAACTCGAAATAGATTTTTTCAATTGCAAAGGTATTCCCTTTATCTATACCGACTTCAGAAACTAAGCTGCAATCAATTAAAAAATTTCAGTTCTACACAAAATATTGAGAGCCACTAAGAATAGACTTAGTGGCTCTTTCCCCTTATATTTTATAGAATAACAGCCTTATTTTTTACGAATATATGGGAATATTTTTAGGTTGGTGTTATAAAAACCGTTACCACTAGTCTTGAAATCAAGGCTTGCGCTATTTTTATCAACCATATAGTAACCATCTTCATGTCCGCTCCAGCCAAAGTTAGCATGAATATAAATATCGCTGGTTTTGAGGATTTGTCTTGTGGTGGTCGGTCTTCTTCTCATCTGATAACCATCCAATAACCAGCAATGACCACCGCCACCAGTACTGCGAGAACCGGCTTCTGCATTTCCTGTTACAAATACTGGTTGAGGCAAAGGATAACCGTCCAAAGACTCCAGAACGCGACCTACATCCATGCTATAACCTCCATATTTGCTTCCGGTATCAAAGGTTACTCCTAATCCGTTGAGATAAGAAGAAGCGCTTTTCAGGCTGGCGCCTCCACCGGAAGCTGTCCAATTTGTATTGATACCTTTTGCCACATGTTTGCATAGGTTGGAAACCTGTTCAGCAAGGGTGGTGTTGTAACGTGAAATAGTTGGACTTGCTTTCAGTTGGCTCCAAATAAGATTCACTCCATAGGCAGAAGATAACACTTCAAAGTGTGCCACAATCTGAGCTACGGCTACTCCGGTACATCCTACTGGATTCTTATCATAATATGGATATCCTTGAAATTCTTCATAACTTGTCGGGTCTAAAGCATTATTATACGGAGAATTTTGATCCCAACGAGTTTGTATTACCGGTTTAACCTCTTTCCATAAAGTTCCGACACTGGGATTCGGATAAGCGACTGAACGTGTTTCTGTCCCGTCTTGAACTGCAATCAGTTCCTTAACGTCATCAAAAGATACATTCTTACGTCCCAGATTTTCTGCTATTTTTTGCAGTGTCTTTTCCCTTAGAGAATCTTTTAACTGGTTATATACTCCGATATTGTACACAAGACTCGCTGTTGCTTCTTTCAACATCAGGGCGGCTCCCTTGTTCGTTACCGTATCGTTGATCTCTCCCTTTTCAGAGTATGCTAGCACACACGGCATTCTTTCATCACCGGAAACCAATGCAAAGCCTTTATCTTCCGGGGTGTTTAAAGCAATCTCATAAACCGGTACTGTCGGAAGATTATCACTTTTACTTCTTGACAGACTTCCGTTTAGATAGATTTTCTTTGTTACCGAAGGAGAAACATTTGTCACTCCTCTTGAATTTGTGTTTGTTGAAATGAAACCTTTAACGATTTCCAAAGCCTGTGCTTCGGTAACAGTTTCCGGATTGTCGAAAGCAACACTTAAGTATTCATTACGGGATAATTTGACTTTGCTGTCATTCCCGTCCACTTGCAATTCATCATTCTGCTGACAAGAACAGATTGACGCCGCAATTCCTAAAAGTAAAATTAATCTTTTCATAAATGTTTTTTTATAATTATTTATTGATATAAGGGTATATTCTCAGGTTTGAATTAAAATGCATAAATCCTGTATCAAAACTCATGTTTTTATTATCACTGTTTACCAGGTAATAGCCGTCTGACATACCACCCCAGCCGAAATGCGCATGGATATAAATATTCATTTGACTTCCGTTTTTACGTTTCTGATAGCCGTCTAATATCCAGCAATGTGAACTGCCGGAGCTAGCTGAACCAGTAACTAATACCGGGCTTATAGGATCTCGGTTCAATGAGTTTACAATAACTGCAGCATTCATGGATTCTCCGCCACTGATAGAGAAACCCATCCCCTTGAGGAAAGAAATAATATTATTTATTGATGCTGATGTTCCTGAATGCTCATTGTAAACAACCCTTATACCATCTGCAATATAGCGCATCAAAGTGGCAGCCTGCTTTTTTACTGCTTCGGAATTAGAGGTTAATATTCTGCGTTGCTTCTTTAGCTCTGTCCAATTGATATAAACTCCGTTTTTGGATATATAGGGTTCAAAACAACTTAGTAACTGTGCTACCGATACCGCTGTGCATCCAGTTGGAAATTTACCACCATAATTACTGCTGGTAAATGAGCTTGAAGCTGGCATTAATGCATTATAAGGAACTCCTTGTTCCCAACATATTGCGACAACAGGCTCCAGAGAGGCTACAATTTCTCCTGTTGGGGTTACAACCGTGGAGCGGGATTCAACATTTATATCAGCATTGTACACAGCCTGTAGAAATGCCCCCTCCGCATTCTTTATCATCATAGCCGCTCCTTTGTTGGTGAGTGTATCATTGAGCTCTCCCTTTTCAGAATAAGCAATGACACAAGGCATTCTTTTGTCACCAGAAACTAAGGCAAATCCTTTATCTGCAGTGTTTAAATCAACTTGGTAAACACGTACACCAGCTCCCGATTGACTTCTCGATTCGAGAGTGGAAGGGGTGTCTAAGTAATAACTTGCCTTAATTGAAGGTGAAATAGCAGCCCGGCTACTTGATTGTGAACCACTAAAACCATTGATCAGGTTTAAAACATCATTCTCACTTAACTCATATCCCGATGCCTTGTTGATCGTGGGTAAGTCCAGGTCTTCTGTTTGACTGCATGAGAAAAACAGGGTAGACAATAAAATACTAAATGTAAATACGTTAAATTTCATATTAAATATGTTTTGGTTGGTGCAAAGTTAGTTTTGTTTGAAATAGCTCCCATAAGATATCTTCTGATATGTGTCAACACATTACTGCTGATATTCAGTCGTTTATGCAGCAACATGTGTACCGATGATAAATCATAGGTCGAAATCACCACCGATTTCAATGTTCTCATCCGAAACAATAAGCTTATAATTCCCTTTTGGGAGACTTTGCAGTTCGACACGATAACTTTCTTTTGAGGTAACAGGAACTTCATCTTGATACATAATATTCCCATGACTGTCTGTTACTTTGACACAAACTGCTCCCATCTCATTACCGTGAAAGCGAATAAATAGATTGGAATTTTCAACTTCGGCATCAATCGGCATAAAATGCGGGGCTCTTTCACGGTCCCATAAATTGATAACCTTAAAAACGATTTTGCGACAACGTTCACATGCTGCATCCAAATTAGAAGATGAAAGAGTAAGCAGCAGCAATAAAATACATAAATTTTTCATAACTTTACTGTTTTTGATTATGTTGCAAAGTTACTAACATTCAACCGGTGATTCTAAAAAAAAACGGCGTTATGCGCTAACATATCGCCGCTGTAAATCAGACAGTTAATCGAATTTATGTAAACACGGTTTTTTACATGTGTTCCAAAAGGATAAAAATGTATTTAATCCATGTTATTTATGAGATAATCATATAGCGTAGCTTTTGGAGGCAATGTAATATTTAACCTCTGTCTGAACCTGACATGTTTGGTCCTTACGGAATTGGGATTTAAGTTTAGGAGTTTCGCTTCATCTTTCCCGTCAAATCCACAAATATAGAAACAACAATATTGCCATTCCTGTTCCATCATGTCCGGGCACAAGCATAAGACATAACTTTTTAAGTTCGGATAGATAATACCGATTTGCTCGGTGATTTGTTTCCAGAGTTCGGTTGTAATCAAAACTTTATCGTTTCTAGGAATATTTTGTTTGGTTAGATTCAATAACTTTTTATACACACTGGAGTTCTGGAGGATTTTCCGCTGTAAAGTCCTGTATTTAATGGTTAATCCGGCTATTTCATTTTTCAGTATATCGGCATTCACATTTTTCTCCTTATTGGCAGCGAGCTGGTTCTTCTTTCTTTCCAGTTCCAAGGAAACGGTGGCCAACTCATACTTTATCTGGTCCAATTCAAACTGTTGTTTTTGTATTTTTTTCGTTGCCTTCTCTTTATATAAGAAATAGCCAAGTAAAACCAATAAGGCGAAACAAACACATATACTAGAAATGATAGTTGACTTTTGTTGGGCTATTTTTAATTTATTATTTTCTGACTGTATTTTCAAATGGTTATATTTGGTTTCTATTTCCAATATTTTAGATTGGTTTTCCACATCGACCACTGAGTCCAGAAGTATGATACATTCTTCTAATTTCTCCATGGCCTTTTGATATTTCCCTTCCGCTTTGTAAAGCTGATAATAAAAGTTGCTTATGTTATAGCTGTATTTTGGGTTATCAGTGGGTATTTGACTCAACATTTCATAAGCCTTCGACAATGAATTTGTTTGTATATATAGCTCTACAAGGGCAGTATAGTTGGGTAATTTGTTCGAACCTAGATGAAGAGCATTCTGAAAACAGGATTCTGCTTTTTCATATTCATGATACATTAAATAAATATTCCCTAATGAATTCATGATACTACTGTGTACATTCTTATTATTTAATACGGATGCGATTGAATCTGCGTGCAATGTTACTTGTAAGGCTGCTGACAACGAATCTGACAAAGCGTAATCCCGGCCCAAATCTCTTAATGAACACACATAACCCTTTGTATTATTGGCTGCTTTGAAATGTTCTGCCGCTATCCTATATTTTTGAATGGCTTTATCGACTAAATTTTTCTGTTCATATAAATCACCCATATAGCAGGAGGCATTCCCGGCTATATCATACAAATTGTGCTCTTGCGCAATCTCATAGGCATTAATATAATGAGACATTGCCTGATCATATTCATCTTGATCTGCTAAAGATTTACCTAAATAAAGTAATATTTGAGCTTTTTCTTTTATGGTGCCATGTCGCATATACCACTCTAATGCCCTTTCAATTTGTTTTGTGGACAATTCTTCGAGCTTAACATTACCATATAGCAAACACCATTTTGCAAAAATATCATTATCAAGAGCCTCCGGTTCTTCTATTTCATTCAGCAAAATCAGAGCGCTGTCCGGGTTGTTTTTCAAAAAGCTTTCTGCTTTATATAAAATCGCTTCTGTAGTAGATAAGGGCTGTTTCCCACATCCGGTACAAAGTAAGATCAATAACAATATGGTTGCTTTCGTAAGTTTGTGCATCTCTTAGTCCTAATAATGGTTTGTTGTTTACAAAACTAAGTTTTTATTTAGTTAAAAACAACTTTTTTCTGAATTTTATAAAAAGCTAACACGGCTGATAACAGCATAATAGCTTACGCCTATAGTATGTAAATATCAAAAAGGCGCTAAAAATAAAAAAAGATAGAATTTGATTTATTCTTGTCCTTTTATAAGGTGAATAAGAAGAACCCAATGCTATCTTTTAGTCTGAAAAGTTAAAATCGACGGTCATCAATGTTGATGGTCGTAATGGATCAAGGTAATATGCTCTCCGGAAGATCTGAATTTTCTATGCTGAATTTCAATTCCACACCGGTTTGAACCTCTTTCAAAATCATATATTCTTTGGGAAGTACATTCATCCTGTTTTGAATTGCTTTTGTAGACAACCCAAAATAGTCATTAAACAATTGAATGATAGCCGAAGAACTTTCAGATAAATTGAATTTACGGGTAACCTCTTGGTTTTCTTTGTTTAAGTAAGTCAGAAATAGATAAGGAATATCGTTTTCTATTCCTGTGATATAGGTACCTTTAATTTTTGTCTCCTCGGTAACTTGCCCGTCTTTATGTCCTAATATATAAAATGACTTCTCTTTATCCTTTAATAAGTATAGAAAATCCTCTTTGGGAAAAATACCGTCATTCGTTGCCTCTATTATAAACCCCATATAGAAATCGGTAACCTTGACTTTTAGGTTTACACTTTCTTTACTGGCAATATCGGTCACACAAACTACGGTTTCTCCTTTTTTCAACCCGTCTAATTTAAGAAATCCGGCATCCTTCGTTCCTTCATTAAACCAAGTCTGTGCTTTGACGATTTCTGTATCTTCAACTTTGGTGGTATAAACTTGGTTTCCTGTAACGATAGGAATGGTCTTCACAAAATCCTCACGTACCTTATAGTTGTCATGCTCAAAAGCCAATGGAGATAATTCTATTGGCGACTCTCCATTATTATCGTCACTACATGACAGCCATAACAGACTGCATGATAACATCAGGACTTTTAGTAAAATTCTTTTTTTCATAATCTATTCCACTTTTTATTTCAAATTATTTTGTGTGTCATCTCATTCAAAGACGTGACAAAGTTACGAAAAAAGAAGAAGCAAAAACAAGATGGCTTTCTTTTTATGTTAACATACAGATGCTGATAATCAGTCGATAACGTTATTTTATGTGTACATCACCTTAAATTTATTCATATAATACTCTTCTTACGCCTTATCTCAATCCAAACCGCTGCCATCTTCCTATTCTTTCAATACAACTAACTAATTGTATCGAATATGAAACTTATGCTCAAACGCAAATTCTTTGGCTCCGCCTATACTATCGGCGATTTTTTTATCGATGGTGTTTTCTTTTGTAATATAATCGAGGATGTAGTGCGCCGTCTTCCGGCTGCTTGTCCCAATACGCCTAAAGGACGAAACTGTACCTGCAAAGAAAAGGTTTATGCTGAAACGGCTATTCCGGCAGGAACATACAAAGTGACGATGGAATTCAGCCCGCGCTTCAAACGATGTTTGCCGCTACTCCATGACGTTCCTCATTTTGCAGGAATTTTAATCCACTCTGGAAACACTCAGCGAGACTCTGCTGGGTGCCTCATTGTGGGCTTTAATACAGTCAAAGGCATGGTGACCAATTCCCGTGCTACTTCCGATAAACTGAATGCGATTTTAATGAATGAGAAAGAAATCACAATCCAAGTTGTATAGTCTATGGGAAGCAGCAAAAGATTAAGGGCGCCGCGTAACCTGCGCATTGACTTTTGCCCGTCCCCAAGACAGTACGAGCTTTGGAAATTGCTCCAGCCGAATTGCTGTCCCCTTTGCGGCGGCGAAATAGAACAGGTACTTATCGGGTATGACCAACAGGGGAACCCACAGTATAAACCTCAATGTCAACACTGCTGCACGCAGAACTTGCCCCAACTTGTACTCAGTGGAGGAGCTGCCGGCGGGGGAAAGTCCTTTGTCGGCAGTGTGTGGCTTATATCTTCCTGTATCCGTTTTGAAAATATTAGAGCTGTTGTTGCCCGTAAAACACTCAAGTCACTTAAAGAGTCAACGTGGAATACCATCAAGAGCATCCTCAAAGATTGGGGATTGAAAGAGGATGTCCATTATAAGACGAATAACTTGGAAGGTACACTAACTTTTTGGAATGAATCGACCATTATCATGAAAGAGATGGCTGATATTCCGTCAGACCCTAATTTTGAACGTTTTGGCTCTAGCGAATACACCATCGCATTTGTTGATGAAGTCAGCGAAATTAGCGAAAAGGCCGTTGAAGTACTCTTTTCACGCTTGCGTTGGCGTACGCACGAGACATTCAAAACATCCCGTATGTTATTGACGACAAACCCAACGATTAATTGGGTTCGTTCCCGTTTCGTACAGGACAGTAACGGCGACAAGGTGACGCCACGTGAAGGAGAAGCTTACGTTCCGTTCAGTGTATTCGACAATCCTAATGTCAGTTTTCGTCAGACATACGAGGCTGCGCTGAATAAGATTCGCGATCAGGCCACTAAGGAACGTTTGCTATATGGAAACTGGGATTTTGTCGAAGTCAACGACATGGCGATCTACAGATGTTTCAACGGGGACCGCCACTTGGTCACGAACCTCAAAGAGAATATGTACGACCCGACCCGACCTCTTATTACCGTATGGGACTTCAACGTCGCGCCCTGGATGTCAGTGCTCACGGCACAAATCGATTACGACAACAAAAAAGTATATATACTCGAAGAGATCTTGGGACAACCGACGGATAAGGAAAACAATACACCGGCACTTGCCCGTAAAGTCCGTACGAAGCTCTATCGTGACAAGCAAGTCGGCGGAGTGGACATAACGGGTGACCCGGCAGGGTTGCAGCGGGCCACGGCCAGTGAAGACGGTGTTAATAATTACAGCATTATCCTTGATACCTTCGGTAAAGGTATTCTTCGCCCAAAGGTAAGGCTACTGCGCAAACAGCCGCCTCAAACCACTCGCTGTGAATTTATAAACGAACTTTTTGAGGGCTATAACGGATGGGAGATTCAGATTGATATCCGCTGTCGTAAACTGACGCAAGATTTGGTCTATCAGGTTAAAAACGAAGACGGAACCAAGTCCAAACAGAAAGCCACCGATCCAAGAACAGGATTGAAATATGAAAAATACGGACATTTATCCGACTGCCTCGACTACCTCTTATGTTACTATCTCCGTGATAGTTGGCATAAGTTCAAATCAGGCGATGCAAACGGGTATATCATTTCGACATCAGTTATAAATGAAGGATTTAACTATTGAATAATATGTATAGAAGATTTTTAAACAACAACGACTATCTGGCGGTCATTACGCCGGAAGCACTGAGCCAGCTCACCCGGGGCAATAACGAACGATTTGCCCAGGCAGAGGAGGCTGCGGAAATTAGTATGATTGAATATTTGTCCGAGAATTATGAGGTGGAAAAGGAATTTGCTAAGGGCAAATATATCGCCACTTACGACCGTCGTATCACTTACCCTGTGGGAGTGCATATTTACTTCAACGACCAAATCCATCAGGTCATCCGCTCTATCTGCGGTTACCGCCAACCGGCAACAACTGCATATTGGGAGGAAGCGACCGATACTATACAACCGGAAAACCTTGCTAGGTATTCCCAGTTTGAAACTTACTATCCGGGAAACATCTCTGTATATAATGACATCCCGTATGTCTGTCTTGCAGAAAATGGTTACAAGTTCGGAAATATCCGCATTCCGATGGTTTTCGGATGGTTGGAGGTGCAGACCTCATTATGGCAGCCCACTGACTACAAGCTTTGGGAGGTCGTGGAATATCAGGGTAACTTCTATACGCTGATGTCTTTAGATGATTTCGATAATAATATCGACCCTTTGCAGTCAGGAAACTGGGGAGCTATTGCCGATTACGACTCGGAATATAATGCCTATGAATTGTCCGGCAATGATTATGTGGTGTACGAAGGTCATGTGTTCTGCCCCGAAACCGATGTAAATGCCGACATCCCTGTAGTAGGGACAAATCTGGTTCTCCACGATGTACGCAATTATAATCTGAAGAAACACATGATACGCCTGGCGATTTATGAACTGACGAAACAAATCGCACCGAACAATGTATCTGTTGTCCGGATGCGCGACTATGAAGATTCCATGAAATGGCTTAACGATGCCTCCAAATTGCGTATCAATCCCCAGATTCCACGTCGGTTGGGTGAAGATAAGAAACCTATAACCGATTGGCAGATGGCTACATTTCAAACCGAATACGATCCTTACAAAAATCCCTGGCTAACTTAGGCTGGGGAATATTAAACTTCTTGATTTTGTTTTCTCCGATCAGAGGTCTTAATATTCCAATACCTTACCTTTTTATTGAATTACGTCGATAATACAAAATGCGACAAAAAGGTGTTCTTTCTTTCCTTTTAGAACTTTGTAATAGAGTCATTTTTACTGGTACAATCTAATTATTCTTATTATTTTGTTATGTATTTGCATGTAATAACATAATATACTATCTTTGCAGAAGAAAAGGAAAGACTATGGCTTCATTTAGAAAAGACATATTGCAACAGATTGAAAGTATTGATGCCGGGCGCATTTTTACCTTTCAGGATTTGTCATTTGATATGGATAAAATGGCAAATGTGGCTGTGTTGTTGTCCGAACAGAGCCGGAAAGGCTTGCTGGTTCGGATTGAGAAGGGGGCGTACTATCGGCCCCGGAAATCATCTTTGGGATTGGGGGAATTACCCGTCTATCAGGATGAGCAGTTCCGGTATTTGACTCAAAAACTTGATGGGTATATCACCGGACCGTATGTATATAACAAGATGGGGCTAACCGAACAGGTAGCGACAACCGTTACCATCGCAACCTTGCATCCGGTACGTCGGTTCCGATTCAAGAATTTGGACGTAGAATGTGTAAAGGCGTATTCTCCGGCCTATAGGGACGAAGACAATATCCCTTATCTTCGTCTGTTGGATGCCGCCAAAGACATAAAACATATTCCGGGTTGCACGCAGCAAGATGTCTACAACCGCATGAAGAATCAATATTTACGCGGCTTTTCCACCGAACAATTGAGAAAAGTGATATCTTTGGCGAAAGATTATCCGCCTCGTGTCAGAAAAGTGTTGGCGGATTTACTTGGTGAAAGAAAGGAAGCTGATTTACAGAAGGAAATGCTGAGGACACTGCTTCCGACCACACGGTTTAGTCTGAATTATACAACTATATAATGCAAATATGAATCTACATTCGGATAAAGAGATATTTAAAGAAGTAATAGCACTTGCCGCTGAACACTATGGTTATGAACAGTCACATGTAGAAAAGGATTATTGGGTGTCTAAAATACTAAGGGACATTTCTTTATCTGCATATAAGGATAAGGTCTACTTTAAAGGCGGAACTTCCTTATCTAAAGCATACGGCGTGATTGATAGGTTTTCAGAAGATCTGGACCTGTTTGTTTTTACTGGAGACAAGACAGCCTCGAAACAAGCCGAAAAAACATTGAACAGGAACCTGTCAAAATGCATTGTCGCACAAAACGAAGACATCTATAAAGAGGACTTGTCGGAAACGGGTGGGAATTATCGGAAACTTTTCTTTTCCTATGAGAATGCCTTCCAGGGGGTAGGTCTGAAGGAACACTTGGAGGTGGAGATAAAATCCTGTGATTTGGCGGACAAAGAGCAGATGTTCTACCCGGCGGATACTCGAACAATCAAACCGATTGTTACCACTTATCTGGAAGAGATAGGACGCCAGGATTTAATCAAAACGTATGGTCTGGCGGGATTTGATGTACAATGTATCAACCCCCGAAAAACAATTTGCGACAAGATTTCAAGGCTCGTCAAGTTATCGTATAATGAGAATGCGAACGAGTTACTGGCAAAACATATTCGTGATGTATACGACCTGTCAGCACTCTTTCATAATCCGGAATACAAAGAGTATATGCTTTCTGATGAGTTTTTGGAAGCAATGTATAAGGTGACATTGGAGGATGGACTGAATAAAAATTCTCGTTCGCATTTGTCACTGGCAGATGCGCCTATTTTCAAAGAAGCCAAATCGACAATGGAACAACCCGGAATTTTAACTGCTTATACAACTGATCTGAAAAAACTGACGTTCAATAAGGAGAAGATGCCGTCTATGGAAAAAGCAGTTGAAGCGCTGGAGGGATTACATGAGGTTTTGGTAAGGTTTGAAGAGTTTAGGAAGGGAAAGGAAGACAAAGATGTTGATTAGGATATTTTCAAATAAATGCTGAAACTTTCCTTGCATTGAGCTACATATTTACGCTTCCTTTTTCAGGCTATTATAAGTCGTGGAATAGTGTTTTGTCAATTCATTTATATCCAGTTCTTCTACCGTCAGGCACTTCATTAACCCCATACCCATAAAACAATTCCTGAAGCGTATAATGGTGTGTTGAATATTAGTATCCTCTTTTATTTCACCATTAATGATTGCCTGCCTGATAATTCTCTCCCAGACTCTATCTGATATATTGATAAGGCCCTGCATTTTCTCTTCAAAATGCGGATAATGCAAAGGGGCCTGCATGATTAAAAAGAAGTAGGATTTATAGACATTGGTAATTGACAGGGAATGCATAAAATCTATTTCTTTTTCAATGCTCCTAATGTAGGATGCTAGAAACCCCTTCAGTGTGGTAGCTTTTTGAATTCGCATTTTTCTTTTGATAAATAAGAAGAATTTATCAACAATGTATTTGTCAATCACCTGGATAAATAAATCCTCCTTATTTCTGATATGATAAAAAATCGAACCACGGGTCAGTCCTGTAGCGACCTCAATGTCCGATACTACAACCTGTTCGTAATTTTTCGATGCAAAAAGCTTAAAGGATTCATCGATAATATGTTCTTTTATTCTTTGTGTTTTTTCCGACTTCATGATATATTATTTAGCTTATCGTGAGGCTTGTTTGATTCTATGAAAGATAACCCGAAAAAGTCTTCCCGATTGATAATTCAAAAAATTGTTTCTGATAAAGTTCTATATCCGTAACCAACAACTCTCCTCTGTTTACGGCATTCTGTATAACACCCTTCAGAAATTTGTGCTCCTGAGCCCAAAGTTGTTTATAATTCACACTAAAATCATCAATATATTCATGAGCGGATGCTACGAACTGCATATAAGCCATAAACTTGTTGTTGCCAATTGAAAAAGTAAAATTGCGGATGACCCGTTCTATCGGGTTCTGGTACTTTTCCATAAAAAAATTAAAATTGCTTTTACTAAATTTTTCCCATTCAGAAGGAATTTGTGATGCAGGGAAAAAGCAAGTATCGATTACAGAACGTAACAGTTCTTCTTTTGTAGGAAAATAATAAGTAAGGGCGCCCTTAGACTTATTCACTGAATTTAAAATATCCACATACGCGGTATTCCTAATACCTTGGATTATAAACAACTTATAAGATTCATTGATAATCTTGTTGCGGAGTTGTGATTCCATATTTTCTCGTTTTTACCAAAAGAATAGCACAGATGAAGTCAACAACTCAAACGAGGCAGTGGAATAAGCCAGAGATGAAGTTGACCCACCCGTGCTATATTTTTGATATAGCGCAAGCTGTCATATTTCATCCTATCTCTATTGAAATTTTCCACTTTTCGTTTGACAGATGATATACGAATGCTATACTATTTATTTTCTACAAAAGCAAAATTACATCTTTTCTCCTAAATTTCCTAATTTATACGACAGTTAATAGAACAGACCCGAAAGAAAAACGTCCGCTTTCAGGAACAAGCAGGAGGATAGTTTCACCCGGTTTTAAGTCATGGGTACTCTGAAATGTATCCAGAGCTGAAAATATAGCCGCCGAACCGATATTTCCAACCTGTGTTAGATTTGTATACCAGCGGCTTTCATCGAATTGTATCTTCCTTCCTTTAATTTCTTTTATTAAGTTGTTATATATAACCATTGAGGAAGCATGTGGTATCACATATGTTATATCATCAAGGCTAAGTGAATGTTTTGCCAGGCTCTCTTCAATATGGTCTACCCAATGAGGTAGAAGCTTTCTTCCCAAAAGTTTAATATCTTGCTTCACCACTAAAAGTGATTTGTCTATTAAATCTTGACAAGTGAACTCTTTCCAACCTTTTAATTCACCATCTTCCCTTTTTTCCGCTCCGGCGAACATACACGTTGGAGATTCATTTGCATAAGAAATCATTTCAATCCACTCTATTTTCAGCGATTGTTTTGCATCTGGAGTATCCTGAAGAAAAACAGCACTCGCTCCGTCACTTAACATAAATCTCAAAAAATCTTTTTCCAGAGCCATATATGGTTCTACACCCAAATTACAACATTTCTCGTATTCAATATCATAATTTTTTGACAACAAACCTGCAGATGCTAGCTCCGAAGCGCTACATACAGCATTCCTTTTTTGACCAGATAAAATTGCCCAGTAAGCTATCTTCAGTGCTTGGATGCAAGACAAACATATACCGGCTGTAGAGAATATTTCTAATGGTTTATTTTTCAATAGCCCATGCACCATTGAAGCATGTGAGGGCATCAATTGGTCGGCATTGGCCGTAGCACACGATAATAACTCTATGTCCTGTTCCGACAAACTTGTTTTGCCTATCAGTGAATGAATTGAATTTACCGCCAACTCCGCATTGGTATGTGTCACCTTTTGCTCCTTGCTAAGTGCATAAAAACGTGTCTTTATACCATTTTGTCTTAATACTAGATTTTTAACTCTCGAATTCTTGCCAGATATTAGACCTAGATAATCCTCTATTGAATCATTATCTACTGGGCTATTGGGGAAATAGCTGGCAGTTGCTGTAATAAATACACCTTGTCCCATTCGTTTAAACTACTTTTTAATTATACTATATAAGAACATAAACTGCTCTTCCAAATTTTGTATGTTTAGACCATTTTCTAATGCATCGTCATAGGATTCCCCAAGAAAGAGATATCTGAATTGTTTAGCTAAAAGCAAACTGTCCAGATCAGACTTTATCTCCCCATTTTCCTGCGCCTTTTTTATTGTCATTTTCCAGAAAAGGAGCTCTCTAGTCTTTATTTCATAAGCTATCGTACTGAAATTGGGATAATAACGCTCTGCTTGGGATATTAAGCCCAAATAAGCACGAGTAATATTGGTTTGGGTGGAGTCCTCAAGGAATATCGATAGCTCATGTTTATTCATACTTACCTTATCGATATAAAATTTGAGGAACTGCAAAAGTGGCATATATTGAGAACTTTCGTTTTTATATTTAGTATCCTGTTTATGTAATACATAAAAATCTATTACATCTATAAACATTTCCTGTTTATTTGGATAATGGTAACTCAAGCAACCACGTGACACATTCACCTTTTGCTCAATCTGTTTTAGGGAAACTGTATTGTAATCATAAGTCAGAAACAGTTTAAAAGCAGCTTCCCTCAATAATGTTTTTGTTTCTGTGCCTTTCGGACCTTTCATATTTACATGCTTTATTGATTCATGCAAAATTAGTTTTTTTGAGTGACTTTCTGATGCTGATTTACACTTTATTAAATACGAATGCATTAAAGTATAGCTAATTTGCATAAAACAAAGAGCTGAACCACCTCTTATTGGGGTGTAGGATAAAAATCTATTCTTTTTTTTGCTCTCACAGTTAGTATTATGCATCATACTTCATTCTTTTTCAATATATTTGCTAAAATTAATCCGATTAGTCGGTATTATTTTAGCGTAGAGGGAAACTCAAACGGAAAGTGGAATTTCACGAACGGGATGTACCTCTATGCTTTTTGTATTTCATATCAGAACGGAATTGTATAGTTCTGAATTTTGAGCCACCAAAACATTCTTCAAGTCTTCTTTTGCGTTTCAATTAGCAACTCCATATAAAAAAATCTTGCGCAAAACTACGTATAATCACTTAGAATACAAAGATAGTAACTATTTATTTAACACATAAAATACAATAGTAACTAAGTTTTGAGTCATAACAAAAAAGTATTGATTCTTATATAATAATTGGGGTTTAATATTACTTCTAATGTTCTACTTGGTACAGTAACGCCCATATACTTTAACATTTGTCAACTTTCCGTCCGAATTTAAAATACGTACTGCCCTTTTTTCCGTTGTTTTTAGGTAAATAACCATGTAATCTTTAGCCCTCTTGGATTCAAAAAAACCTTTTGCCCGATACTCCGCAATCCATTTTTGAATAGTGGTTATTCTCCAACGGTTCATCAATATATAGTAACCGAAACTGTATTCCACGTCACTAAGAAACAAGTTTAGCTTTAGATAATCCCACCAAAATCGCTCTCTTTCGTCACAGTTCGCATTTAGGACAACTACTTGAGTGTCGAGTTTCTCCTCTGGATAGTCTGCATCATACTCCCATATAAAAACGTCAGATACCGCATTCTCCAAATCTTCTTTGCTGGGAGCAAAAGGTTTCAATTTATTAATTGACTGTTTTATTTTTTGAAGAATAACCGCTTCCGCCTTTTCTTCTTTGTCATAAAAACTAATGATTTCCTTTAATTGGGAAGAAGTCGGATGAATCAAACTCACCTGCGACTTTGTATGTTTTTTCTTATTGCAACACATAGCCGATAGTTCCTTCATGAAACTAATCTTTTGCTTAACCTGCCCTTTTTTATCATAACAAAAAAAGGGGAAATTTTCTATAGGAATCCTTTTTAGATTCTGATGTAGGTAAGGCAGTCGTGATAATCCATAAGTAAATAGTGACGATGCTCGAACAATCTTATATATTGGAGTACGATCCCCATCATGGGCTATATAGGGAAGATCTGAAATCGAAAAAAGTACTTCACGATTAGTTGCCAAAGTAACGGAAATGCTATCTTTCTCTATATTGCCGCTTACTATAAAATCACGGCACTCGTTACAACCAATATAAAGAGGTTGAATTGACAACAATTCTACACTATACCGCCCATTATGCGGTTCATAATCTACTCTCTGAGGTAGTGCCTTGGAAAACACCTCATTTAATACCCTCATTTTTACAATATCATACATAAGCTATTATTTTTAATGAAATATTTAATCAACAGCAGCAAATATACTGGATGTTATCAAAAAGACTTTCAGGTTCTGCTTAAAACATGTGCAAAAAGTTGATTCATATTCTTTCTTGGCATTTTATCAAGTGCTGCTATCTTTTTAGTTGTTTCACAGACAAACCTTTACTTCTTTATAAGATCATAGAAAAACATTAACTTCTCTCTCAACTCCTGTATGTTTAGACCAAGCTGGAAAGCACCGTCAAAAGATTGGCCAAGAGCGATATATTCGAATTGTTTTGCAACCAACTTACAATTAAACTGAGTATTTATTTCACCATTCGTTTGAGCCTGTCCCACTATCTTTTCCCAAAGTAAAAGTTTCTGTTGGACAATCTGTGAAGTAATTATGTTAAAATCAGGATAGTATTTGTGTGCCTGTAATAACAACTGCATATAGGCACACGTGACATTAACATTATCATCCGGCATCAAGAAATCACTCAGTCGTTTCATTTTGGATTGTACATTCTCTATATAATCATTTATAAAGTTGGATAGAGAAGAAGAATCCGTATTCACTATCATATTAGCCACACCTTGTTTATCTAAGACAAAGTAACCTATGACATCAATGAATAATTCGAGTTTGGAAGCATAATGGTACATTCTGCTTTTTCTGGAGACTTGGGCAATTTTTTCAACATCTTTAAGTGTTATTGCTGAATAGCCATTTATCAAAAACAATCTGAAAGCTGTTCTTCTGATCAAGTTCTTTGTTTTAAGTTCACTCATATATTTGTTTTATTTGGTTTAACTTTTAAATAGCAACATTTCTATTGGTGCTTCTTTCTGGAGTTTGTTATTTAAAATATATAGTTTTACTTTATACATCCCATAAAAACCATAATCAATGATGGTAATATGACTGTCTAGTAAGTTGTGTTTTAATGACTCGGAATAAAAAAAACAGACCGAGTGGTCTAATTTAGATATTTAATTTCGATAAGCAATAAATACATTTCTTTTTTTAGATTATTTTTAACTTTACAATTTTGAGACCTCAGTTGCTCTCTATTAATCAAAATTGCTATTCGTTAATATATTGCCACTCATATACATACACATCATTCTTTTGCTCCCATTTGTCAGGTCTGTCTTCACTCCAAAAATCAGCATAATACGTATCATGCAGAGCATCTAAACAGTCTTTTGAATGACGAACTCTGCGGAGGATTCTTGAATTCTTTTTGGGGCATTCGTCTTTGAAATTACGCCATGAATTTTGCTTACTCATCCACTCAGCCCCCTCCACAAATCCAATACCGTAAGCACTATGTACGCCTTTCGCTTTAGAAACTAATGGGCTAAAGGTCTTTTTTCTTTCTTCTTCACAGGCTTTCTCTATTATCAATTCTTCTATCTTTGTCATATAAGCTCCTTCTAAAACGATTGATATTTTCAATATGATTTACTTTCATAGATAACGCAACTCCAATTAAAATAACCGGAGTTGCGTTATTAGATAATATACAGAAAATTATTAATATTCTGCTATTACCTGCTGTGAGAAGAGGTCATCTGTAAGCAAAGAGTGGGGAATGACGACGGCCACTTCACGATCTATATTTTCATAATAACGGAAACCATATCCAAGTTCTCCAAGCCACAAAAGGAACGGTTGCCCATCCGGTTTTGACGAACCAACAAGTGTTTCAATTTGAGCAATCACATAATCCATGTCGTATTCAGTCATAAAGCCTTCATAATCTGTGTCGATAATTTGAAAGTTCTTTTTTAAAGTAGCTTTAATAAAATAAGGATGATCACTATCAAGATAATTCCGGATATCTTCGTCAAAGAAGTAAAGAGCATTAGCCCAATGGTCATCGACTATAGGTTCATTTCTTATAGCAGCCCAGTTTATAGATTGAGTTTGATTTGCACGGTATAAACTCTGTCCTGCTGCTAAAGTTAACACTTGAAATGTATCTCCACTTCGTGTAGTTATTTTGGTAGGAGATACCGATGGAACTACTGAGCTGCTTATTGGTTCAGACTCATTATTACAACTCACAAATGAAATAGACAATACGCAAAGCATTATTGCCCCAAACAATGAAAATTTAATCTTTTTCATACTTTTCCATGATTTAAGTGATTAATCCTGTTCATTATATATTACTAAAATTATATGTAAATACTTGATTTAAGGCGGTGATAATTATTAAACCGACCAATCGGTTTAAATTAAGCTATATTTTATATAATATCAAAATTATTTCCGAAGCACTACAAATATTATATTCTTATTTAACATTTAAGGTAATTCAAACCTACCCTACCCATAATCATTTCCACGTAGGACAAATCAACGATATTACTTATTTTACCAGGTTTTCAGATAGCAAATTTACAAATCTGACAATGGCATTTTTTACAGATGTTAAAATTCAAAGTATATCGTAATTTTCTTTTTAAATACAATATTTTTTTATATATTTAAACACGTTATTATTACTATTCTAACGGAGTAGAATGGTAATATTATTAATAAACTCCATATTCTAGTCATGAAGAAAAAAACTATCTTATCAAAGTTGGATCTTCGTCCGGACAACTTAGTCAAGTCTACGTTAAGCGAGGAAGATATGCAACAAGTTAAAGGCGGAAAAAAAAGTTCGTTGGCTTCTGCCGCATGCTCATGCAACTGTGCTTGTTATGAAGCTAATGTTCAGGGACTTCAGTTGAATGAATTAGCACGTTACAGTGCCTGATTAGGCTGTATTCTACAAGTACTTAAATTTATATACTCAAACTGATATTATTTATGACTAAATTAGATGAAAAATTCCCGTTGATTAAACTGTTTTCTTTTCCTGAAAGTATCTATTATATATATGATGGAAGAGTGAACATCTTTCTTCGATTGAATGCCAGAGAGTGGAAAATAATTCTGAAGTATATAAATTTATGTGTTAAATCAGAAGAGGTATTTGCTACAGAGTCGTTGTCCTCTTCTGATTTAAAATTCATCGATTCATTAAACAGGCAAGGGATACTGATTTGTGGGCCTTTGGCTCAAAGAGTCAATTGTTCTGCTGAAAATATCTCTGATGTTTTGGAACAATCCAGAACAAAGGCTATCACACGCAAATTGACTATTGAAGTAACAACAGGTTGTAATCTACGTTGCAAATATTGTCCCTATACAATTAACGAAATCTTGGAAACAGGGAAAAAGCATGGGTACAGCAGAATTAATAGTGAAAAAGCAAAATTAGCGATATTGAAATACTTCCAGTCATATACTTCCATACTGGAGAAAGTCAAATGCTTCGCGAGGGATGAAATCAATCTGTTTTTGGACAGGAATCCTCCAGCGATCGGTTTTTATGGTGGAGAAGCTCTATTGGAATATCCATTAGTCAAAGAACTGGTAATGTACATCGAAAGTTTACCTTGGGAAAGACATGGAATTCCTTTAGAAAAAATAATGATTAATGTAACAACTAACGGAACCTTACTGACCAAAGAAATTATAGAGTTTTGTATTCTACATAAAATATTTCTTTCTATCAGTTTTGATGGACCGCCGGAAGAAAATGACAAAAACAGAGTGTTTAAAAATGGACACGGTAGTGGAAAAGTGGTAGAGAAGGCTTTGGATTTGATTAAAGATATGTCCAATGATTATTTGCTACATCATGTAAAGATACAAGCTGTGATGGCTCCAGAATATAATTCAGCCGACGTCTATCGATATTTTGAAGACAGGAGCTGCGAGTCCCACTATGCCGGAGTTAGCCTATTTTCATTTTTAGAATATACGGATTATCAGAATCAAGAAAAAATTTCTCCCAGTACCCAGAATTTAAACATTATCGAGTATATTAAATCAATATACAACGAAGAGATTAGCATAGAAGAACTAACAGGAGTAATTAATCACAATCCTTGGTTAAAGACCTGGTTGAAGTTTGTATATGAGATTTTAGTAAAAGTAAACGATATTCCCCAAATTAACGAGAATTTTTTCAATTCTTGTTTTATAGGAAAAGCCGGTTTGTTCGTTGACACAAAGGGACTGTATCATTTGTGTGAGAGGTCTGATTTCTCCATTCCTATTGGAGATATTCATTCTGGAAAGAATGAGGATACTATCGCACGCATATATTCTGAATATTTTAAAGTTATGGATAGCAAAGAGTGTCGTAATTGCTGGGCAGCCCACTTCTGTACACTATGCATTGCGGCTTTAATAAAAGAAGGACATGTTGTAGCACCTCACAACTGGCAATGCGATAATATACGCTCCTCAATGGAAGCACAGATTAAAGACCTACTGTGCATCAAAAATTTCTATCCTAAAATATTGTTGTGTATGGACAATATGTATGCACAAACAAATGATATTACTATAGATAACTTTTGGGGATATATTAATTTAGATTGATTCGAACGATTTTTATATTATCTATCCAAACCTATTATGGTACGGTTTATGATGTATTCGCCCCGCTTTTCCTTTGTGACTTGCCCGGTCACTAATAAATTCCATTTGATTTTCATCATTGGCGGTCTTTATTGGTGTCTTTAATATTATTTGATGTCACCATTGTTCTTCGGTACAGGCCAAAATGTGCCGAAGCACAATGGTGTTGTTTCACTGTATTCATCCAATTATAAACTGAAATAGTCAACCTATGTTAGGGTAACACACTTTCGATAATAAGCGATTGGCGATACCCTATTGATAACTATATTTCCCTTTCTCAATATGTTTTGCCCGAATGCTTTTTCTTGTTTTCCGACCAAAACGGTCACGCTTAGTGCGGAAAAATTCCCCCACTATTTTCAGAGTCAATAAGATACACCCTGTTTGGCCATCAACAACAGATCTTTTATTCAATATAATAATCTTCGATAAACATTTTTTGATTGAGCAAACATACTATCAGATTATCTGGATAAAGATTGCAGGACTTAAAATATATACCTAAATAATCATCATCGACAACTAAATGATGTATCTCCAAATCATTAAATAATAGTTTTATTTTACTATTCATTTCTAATTTAGTAAAACCATTAGTTTGTGAAAATGTAGAATAGACAATTTTTCTTGAAATATTATCTTTTATTTCAAGAAACTTATCTTTTGAGATATTATCAACCCATTTTTTTATCCTAAGTTCAACAATTTTGTCAGTAGGAATTTTATTAATAATAACTATTTTGACTTTAGTTGGAATATTTAAAAAGATAATTTCACCCTCTATATAATTATCACAGACAGTCCCATTAGTTACGATTGTTGATTTATATTCTATTTTTTGTATATTATCTTTTTTTATCTCTAACTCATTTAAAATTCCATCCAAAACTTCTTGCTTTTGAGCTAAAATGGTAAATGAAACATCACCATTGACTACAACCATTGCATTGTTTTCTTTATTTAATCTAAGAGTTGTTATATAAGATTTTTCAGCTATTAAGACAGGGAATAGCTGTCTTACTTTTAGATACACATTAAAATTTTTATGTGTATATTCAAATTTACCTATAGAACAAACCCATTTAGCCAATTCTATTAGTAAAAACGACAAACTGTGATTTAAGTAAATATCATTTAAATAATACAAAGGAGGGTCCTCTAATAATTCATCCTTTTTTTTTATCAAAAACCATTTTTCTCTATCAGAAAACAAACTAAATTCAATGCCATTTTGAGTAATCCTACATATAACAAAATTATTTAAAGTTGGATTATTGATAATAGAAAATACTCCATCACTATTGTCTATTTCAATAGATAGAGAAATTAGAGATAATATTTGCTTTATCCTATTTTTAAAATCAATTAATTTCATTTTTTTAATGGTTTATTTTTTTTCGTTTACCTATTTGTTTTCCATTTGAATCATAAGAATATTCATATTTAACTCCATTTTCTACCTGAATCACTTTTCCATCTCCAGATTTGTACCATTCAAACTTTTTATTGCTACTACTTGCTGAGTATTCTGCTGTAACATTATTATTGAGTACAAATCGTCTAATAGCAGGCTGGCATCCAGGTTTACATGGATTTAGTGTCCCTGACATTTTTAAATGATTTCCAGGCATTACAATTTCCTTTGCATCATTTAGGAACTGTCGTTCTGTATGAGTGTTTAGTTGTTCCTGAAAATTTAACTTTCCCTTTCTTTGTCCGCCACTAGAATATACGTCACTATAAATAATATCCCCCGACTTTTCACTAAAAATAGTTCCCTGCATTTCATGTAATCCCCAAAAGTCTATATACTCATTTGGATTGACTATATATCCATATATAGTTGGATTATTTCCAAACAAACCTATTGGGTCTTGGCTGATGTAATTTCCTTCGCTTGGCGAATAATACCTGAAACGATTGTAATACAATCCTGTCTCCTTATCCTCATACTGACCTTGATACCGGAACGGACAATCACTCAAAGAACTTCCCTCAAAGTTAGCAACTTTCCCGTAAACATCCAACGTACAATCCCAAGTTCTCTCACCTTGTTCATCGTACATCTGAATAGGAGTACCCAAATAATCCGTTACGATGGAATACTGCTTATCTCCTTTAATCTTCGCTGCAGGTACAAACGTCTTTGCCTCAAATATCCATGTCGTTATATCTTCCGTCGGCTCGACTGACGGTTGTTTCTTGTCGCTGTCAGTTGATGAAACTTGCAACCTCATTGATTTGTACTCCCACTCATGTAACGGCACATTGCCATTCCATACCCAGCGGGTAACCGTCCCCTTGAATATTTTCGCAGTTCGCCTACCTAACGCATCGTAACGGAAATGCACTGCTTTCTCGTCTGGACGAATTACTCTTTTGAGCATACCGTTTGATTGCCAGTCGTAACGCCAGCCTGTACCAGTAGAACGAAACTTGATATTTAGCTCCTTCTCTTCCTCCTTACGACGGTAGTTGACAACGCCATCCTGCAATATCCGGAGCTCCTTATAGATAAGGTTACCTTCGTCGTCGTAGTGATAGAAAAATTCTGCATCTTCCTCCAATCGTCCACCAGCACCATACTTTCTATCCTTTCTATCTGGTGTGCCATATAGGTTACCGATACGGTCAGGCACTCGGTAAATGGTATCCAAATGTGTATCCGACTGATAGTTCTCTTCACGAATCAAAAAGTCGAACTGGTCGTAATCATAACGCGTGGTTACGCCCGCTAGTTCGTTCTCTTTCGATAATAAGCGATTGGCGATACCCCATTGATAACTATATTTTCCCTTCTCAATGTAGTTCGCCCGGATACTCTTTCTTGTCTCACGCCCAAAACGGTCGCGCTCTGTGCGGATCGTAACATTGCCACTTAAGGAACGCTGTAGTTCCAGTCCGGTATTGTCACGCAACCATGAAGCCTGCCAGTTCTCTCCGGCTTGCATCGTCTGGAGATTACCATCTTTGTCATAAGTGTGGCGGATGTCTGCGCCAAGACTACTGGTGATCTGTGTACAGTTACCCTCTTTATCATAGGTTCGGTTTATGATGTATTCGCCCTGCTTTTCCTCTGTGACTTGCCCGGTTTTCTTGTCACGAACAAATTCCAGTTGATTTTCATCATTGGCGGCCTTAATAAGCATACCATCTTTATCGTAGGTATAGTAAGAAGTTACACCGTCATACTGTTCTTCTTTCAGTATATTGTCCAGTCCGTCATACAGGTATTTCGTCCATTTCTCGCCCGGACGGAGTACCTTGGTTACACGGCCTGCACCGTCACGAACGTAGTGACGGGTAATGCCGTCGAAACCTTGCTCGGTAATGACCTGTCCCAGCCCGTCCAGTTCAAAGCGATAATCCTCACCCGCCTCGTTGCCGATACGTTTGAGTTGCAACTCGCTGTTGTAACCGAAGGTAATGCGATGCTTGTCCTGCACACGGCTTTTCAGTACGCCCAAGGCACCGTATGTAAAACTCACTTCGCGGATATTATCTTTGGCATGTATCATATTGCCCATGGCATCATATTCAAAATGATGTACATTGCCATCCGGTTCTTCCAAGCGGATTAGGTTGTCGGCACGGTCGTAGCTGTAGCAGGTAGCATTTCCCTTTACATCGATAGCCTCGATCAACCTGCCTCTGCCGTCATAACGCCAGCGACGGTACAGTCCATTAGGAAACTGAAGCATTTCCAGATCGAATTGCTCATTGAAGGTCAATGAATAGACACGTCCCTTTCCGTCAGTGATGGTTTTGAGCAAACCGTCCTCGTAAGCATAGTGCATTTTCTCACCGGAGAGAGTGGTGCGGGTGATTACCCGGTCGAACTCGTCATATTTCCAGGTGAGTTGTTTACCGCCGGGGGTTCTAAGCCGTTGGAGGTTATGATTGTCATCATAAAAAAAGTAAGTGTTTTCGCCGTTTTCGTCGGTAATCTGTGCCGGCTGCCCGTGCTCGTTATATTGGGTTTTACGGCTATAGCCTTCCGGATTGACCAATACTTCAAGCTCCTGATATTCGTTGTAATGCTGGCGGGTGATACCACCATTAGCATCGACAATCTTATATACCAGTTTGTCGCTCTTATAATAATATTCGGTTATGGCGCCTTCTCCATTGCGGGCATGGGTATAGCCTTTCTTGTATTCAAAGAAATACTCCATCACACCGCCGTCGCCCCAGGTATGGATGCAACGGGCTTTTTCACCTTTTCCCTCGTATTCCCAATGGAAAGACATGCCGCTCTGATTGGTGAGTTGTACAAGTAGGTGCCCGTCTCCATACACAAAGTGCTTGCTCACATCCAGCGGATCGATGGTTTCCACCATATCACCTTTATCGTCATAGCGGTAACGCACCAACTTCACTTCTTCGCCACCCTGATGCATGGATACACAGAGCACACGGCCAAAATCGTCGGTATCAACTTTCAGAGTCTCGCCACGGGAAGAAATGATTTCGGCAAGCCGACCGGATGAAGCATAGTTAAATTGAATCTTAAAACCGTCTTTGGTGCTGATACTGGAAATCATACGGTAGCCGAAGCGATTTTCGGGACCAGCGAAGCGATATTGCAGACCGCTCATGTCAGTCAGGAGGTAACCTGTTTTATCTAGCGTCCACCACAACTGTTCTTTGCGGTCAAAATAGATTTCACCCGGCTTCAACAATGGCAATGCAGACTCACGACCGTCAGAGTGGCGGAAAAGGAATGCTTCGCCTCCCAGCGGATGAATACCCAGATTATAGCTGTGATGCCAATTGTAGCCCAATGGACCGTCGACTGTAGCGTCACTGTAGTAGGTACGTTTCCATACAATCGGAATAGGTCCCGGAAGCTCGAAGTCTGTATTGGTATGGTAAACGCTTCCTGTTGCGGCATCCACCGGTTCACCCAGGATGAAGCAGGCGGTATCTTTCAGTTTTTGAGTCAACTTCGGGTTCAGGCCAAGTTTCTCGATCTGCTTATGTACCTTGTCGGTGAATTTTTTAGTAAAATTCCTGAAGCCTTTACCCAACTTACCCAAGCATTTCAAACCCAGTTTCATGCCGAGCGCAAAAAGGTCGATGGTGGGAGGGCCACCCACAAGCACAGGTTTGCCTGCAGAAGTTATGGTTGTTAATATGGCTGTTGGAGCCATTAAGGCTTTTCCTTTCTTGGCCTTTCCCTTGCGTGGAACAGAAGGAATACCTACAATATTACACGAAAGTGCCGGATGTATCAGTGTAGAGCAAGGAGCTCCGTCAGCAAGTACAGTAGAACTCCCCATATACATTTCTGATTCTGACATACCACTGACCAAAGGAGTTGCATGCAACACAAAAGCCGGAAGATGCAAGATACTGATACCTGCTTGTGCTATCCATTGGTTATGTACCTTGACGGAAGGAGCCATTCCCTTTACAAGATTACATGCCACTCCCGCAATACCACCTTCGACCTTGGGCAGTGAACTGCTGATACCGGCCATCACTGATGCCATGAGATCATATATCTTGCCCACATGGGGAACGGCCATTACGGGTGATGGCGGAGTTACGGTTGGATGCATATCTATACCGATAGACAAGTCATTGAACTTACCTACCGGCATACCGGGCAGAGATGGTAAGAGGCTTCCGGCAAAACCTTTTTGAACCTTGTCAAACGTACTTTTTGCTCCCGAAAAAAGGTCCGCAAATGCACGTTCTACACTATTGTTGTCCAGGGCATCGGCTATGGTATTGCTTATATCAGACATAGTTACTCTTTTTTAGTTGGATGTAAAAAATAGATTACCCCATTGTTTCCAGATTCAATTCGTTGCAGATCGAAAATGGCTGTTTGTGGAGTAAAAAAATACGCATCGGTATCAAATGTCACTTTATGAGCTGTTTCAACTGCTACTTCATCCTCTTGATACACTATATGATCGCCTTTCACAAATACGATTCGTCTGGCTATATCCTGGTATTTCTGAAATCGTGGTCTCAAGTTGCTCGTAGGAGGAAAGACAAACATGGTATCCCATTCTTCTTTTATAATATCACTCATATTGATAGTACTGTCATTAGTCCCACTTGCGTAATTATCCACTAGGTTATATAGCTTTTTCTTACACCCGGAACATAGAACCAACAGTATTATCAATATGGCATATCTGTCTGACTTCATATTATAAAAGATTTATTTCATTGTACCCCAAGTCGCTTCCTGACTTTCCAGGTCTCGTTTTTCTTTCTCGTCCATTTCTTTCTGCTCCTCTTCAGTTCGCCCATAATCATTCAGCGTTTGATAGAACTCTAACAGCTCATTGTACTGTTCATCAGTTATTCTTGTCAGATCGATAAACCATGTGCCGTCAGCGTGCTGGTTGGCTGTATATAAACCTGTTTCAAGAAAACGTTTAAGAACTTCGATGGCCATCATACGCATTCCGACCTTATCTTGGCTTTGAGAGATCCGCCTTCCCAGGTCACGACCTATTATATTATTCAATAAATCGATAGTTTGATCCGCCTCGTGTAAGCTTTTGAATCTTCTTTTCGACAAATCAGGAAAAGGATTTTCTTCATGGGCATAACCCGCTTCACGAGCTAAATTTTCCCCATAAAGATTTGTAATATAACTTTGCCACAATACATGTCTGAAAGCGTTAACCTGCGTTCCCTCCCCTTGCATGGATTTCAATTCTTTCAGTACTCCCTTCCTTGTAGAGAACCTGACAGCATTGGTTGAGATATTCGTGCTGCCTCGGCTATACCGTCCAATATTCAATGCGGCTACTGGATGTCTTAACCCGAACAGCACTGTTCTTGCATCGCTGGATAGCTTCGCTTTTTCTTCACTTGAATAGGCGGGAGGAATACTTTCTATGCGTGCTTCTTTGGAAGTATCCAAATATTGCACAAAAACCAAATCCGCAAACAGAGAATAATCATTATCGTATGAAGTAACTGAATTTATCTCTTTGGTCAAAGTGTCAAAATAAGCATATCCTAAGCCTATTACATACCCCTTATAAGGCGTATTACTTGATTTAAGAACTTCAAACTCACCTATGGAAATGTATTTTTCAGCGCTCATATTTAGAATGTTTTAGGAAGCTTATTGGCTTGATTTATACAAATAAAACCCCATAAAGCTCCTTAATCAAGAAGCTTACACATAAGATAATACTCAAAATGTATAGTGACTATATTCAGACAAAAAACCTATGTGGGAACAATCTTTTTAGTTCCCACATAAGATTATTTTCATTAAGCATCTTGTGCATAATCGGTATTCCATTCTGTCTCGTCATCACCCTTTGTTCCATCCAGTTTGATTACAAAACTCTTGGCCGGGAAATAAGGAGTTATATGGATGTCAAGGAAAATACGGTCTTTCTGTTTCGGATCGCGTTCAAAACGCATGATTTTGAACTTTTCAATCAAACGGTCCGGACCTTGTATGCTATCAAGAAATCTGATAATCTGGCTGCGCAGGTCTCTTTCAGTTCTGTTATTCCAGTTCTCAAAAGCGCGGCGATTAAGAAAATCAAATAATACTTTAGTAACCCAGTCAAAAACACGTACCACTGAATAGGTCTGTAGACCAAGGTTGTCGCCATTGAACAGGGTTTTGGCAGAGAATGCCATCACCTTGCCGTATTCTTTCACCATTGGAATCAAGCCCATTTTTTCAATTTCTGAAATTTCGCTCTTCTTCAATGGGAATGATACACCATCCACTTCACTAAGTCCTCCATGTTTCTTACCGGCTGTCACCTGCGCCATCAGCGTCTTATATACACTACCTGCAAGAGCGGCAGAAGGAGGAATCAACAAATCTTCCGATTCTCCGATTTCAGCATATTTGCCGCGGCCGACCAAATAATTGCATGTCATACAAACATTTGCTTTATACACGTCTCCTCCCGAAAGATTGGAATTAAAGAATAATTCAATAACATCATCCGGCTTTTCAAGGTCTGCAAAGTCAGTATAAAGCATTACTTTATTTTCATGCGCAATCTTCGCCCATTTCTCAATTACTTTGTTAGAACCCAAATATCCGGGTAAAACAAGAAGAGAATAGTTGGTACGTAAATCCAATCTGTCGAAATGAGCACGTAATTCATCCGCTATGGCATCGATATAGATAGAATTGTCGAGGTCGGTCAACTGAGCCAAAGAAGCATTCATAATAGAAACATTCTTTATTTTGTCAGAGTCTGTATTCTTAAAGAATAGCATAACTGTACGGTAAGCTGTTTCAAGAGGTTTTACTTCTTCTACGGCTTTGATTTGGTTTTGAGCTAAAAGCTCGGATACGGCTGCAGACTTTTTTTGGCAAATATCAACCATTTCACTGATACTTTTCCCACCTTGCAACATTTCCAACCACATTTCAATACGCTTTTCCAGCTCTTTACGTTCCGACGCTCTATCTGGATCAGTCAGGAATATATTACGGCGGGCTTTACGTTCCGGATTTAAATTCTGAATTCCATCAATAGATGATTCCAGCACATTAAATCCTCCGAATTTTGCCAGTCTTTGTAATTCGGTTACTAAATCAAGAGGGCGGGAACCCGCCTTTTGTTGTTGTACAGAAGCTTCGTTCTGTTGTGTACTTTGTTGTGCACTCATAATCATTCTTCGTTTACATGGTTAGACTTTCCGTTTTTTTTCAAGTCTTCCAATACCAACGATAGTGTGTTGATATAGGCTTGACGTGTTTCCGGGTTTTCCAATGTGCGTTGCAACACCTTATTGGAGCGCAAAGCTTTTTCCTGACGGTCTGCAAATTCTTTTTCTGTATGCAGATTGGAAAGGAACGGACTTTGCTCGGTTATTTTCTTCACCGCAAAATCTCCAACATTTTGAAAACGGAAATTTTCTTCTACCGGACGCCCTTCTGCATCAGAAAATTCAATATCGATTTCCGGTTTAAAATGTGCAAACACATCATCAATACTTGTCAGTCCACCCACGATTTCAGGAGCGACTGGTTCATCTTTGGTTAACAGTTCTGCTAACAATGTTCGATTTTGTGGAATATCCGCAATACCTTCCGATGCATCGATTTTAACTTCGTTGCCACCAATTCCATAATTTTCCAGGTTCATACTTTTAAAATTTTAAATGGTGTAAAATATGATTTAATTATCTCTTATCTAACTAAAGACAGAGGCCCTTCTTCGTACGGAAGCCTGGTTCATATCCGGATTCTCCACCAATGTTTGCCAGTCATTTCCAAGCCATATCTTTAATTGACCTTCAATTGTTTCTATTTCATTCGGTGAACGTAACTTACGCCCTATATGGAGCGCCAAGTGGGCTGAATAAATAAAGGTAGAACTTCTCCTTACTTCAAGTTCCAAATAACTACCTGCCGTCATAGACAACAAGAAGCGCTCGAAAGCTTCTTCCAGTTTACCCTGCTCATATAGTAAAAAACCCGCCAAACGATAGCTTTCCATTACATAGTAAGCATCTTTCTTTTCCAGGGCTTTTTCCGCTACCGACTCGTACAACTCAATTGCTTCTTTTCTATCTTTTTTAGAACTCAGAATGGCTGCTTTCAAAAACAAAGCCATTCTCCAGTAACTATAGCCGGTCAGTGTATCGTCCTCCATCTCTTGTTCTGTCTTTTTGATAGTCTTATTACAATACTCCATACTGGCATCGTACTCTTTAATGGCGTAATAGGCCTGGGATGCTATGAATAGCGAAGAAATGAATATGGATATATCATCAAGATCGTTTGCTATGTCCAGCAAGATTCGAACTTCTTTATCCATTAATCCCTTGTCTTTCTTTAACGTACAGTCCATAACGGCCGTTACTTGCTGTTTGAACCGATTTTCCGGAGCCAATAAATCACCTCCGGCATCTTCCTTATTAAGTTCATTGCGTAAAGCATCCTTCATATGTAAATCAGGATGTATTATTACAACCTTATCCGATTCTTTCAAATCAATCCGTCTGGATTTCTTATAGTCAATAGTTACTATACGAATACCGTCAGGAATCCCTTCTGTAAGCAATTCCTTGAACCATTGAGTTGTTATAATCCCATCAGGACGTCCTGGTGGAAAATAAACACAGAAACAGGTATTTTCCAGACCTTTTATATAAGACTTAAATCTTAGCATTTCCCGCCATAAATTTGAGGCAGTATGTTCTAAAGAGTTATCAGGTATATATTCTTGTATAAGCATATGATCATCTTTCAACGCTTTAAGAACATCATACTTTTCATCAACTTTTTCCGTGAACCAGCTAATATATTCTTTCCACAGAGCTTCTTCATATTCATGACTATCCCCAGTGTATTCACTATCAAAACGGAAGAAAATATCGTCAAATAATCCCAATGGGGAACATTCGATTTCCATGAACTTTTCAATCAGGTCTACATCAGAAAACTCTACAGACCAAATTGCTAACTTCCACTTCTTCTCTGTTTCAACCTTATCCCAGTAGTCAACTACACGGTAATATTCTTGTATTATAGATGGAGATATAGCCATATACACATAAATTAAGAATTAATCTTTACCAATCCTCCGGAAATATCCACTTCCGCACTTCCTTGTATTGATAAATTACTAGTCGAAATACTTCCGTTAGGAGCTGTCAACTTCATAGTTGACCCCGCTTCCATGGAGATATTATCCCCAACGCCTGAAATGCCAGAATCTCCAGCGATTGTAATCTGCTGAGCCTGCGAATTAAGATATAATACTTTCGACGCACTGATGGCGATTTCTTCCGCTGTTATACCTATTTTGTTTTCGTCTATACAAATGGTAGAATTTCCATTGGTTAATGTAATAGCTTTAGTTGCCCTTACAGTAATACTGTCCTTTCCGTCTATTACAATCATATCTTCCCCGGTCTGGTCAGTAATAACAATACAACCTTTCTCGTCATCAAAAACAATACTACTGCTGGTACGGGTTGTAATGCTTTTAATCTTATTGTTTACGTCTCCGCCTTTTCCTGTTTTTGATGTATATACAGAACCTGCCACATAGGGACGACTAGGATCACCTTGCTCGTAGTTTATCATAACACGGTCACCTTCTTCAGGTACAAACATGTACCCGCGGTTAGATGGTACTTTGTCACTAGAACCGGCATTTGTACTCTGCACTCTGATCCAATTCGTTTTTTTATCTATTTTCTTTTGCCAATCCAGTTGAACTTGCACTCGCCCCCACTTCTTCTCATCATTATTAGATGTAACTATAGCCAATTCTGGCAGAGCTACAGGCTGTGGAACTTCGTCCATCGGAATGCATTCAGAAGCGGAAGGAATACCGATAAAACGACTGCAATAGTGTCCATCCCTATTTACAATGTGCGTTATTTCTGTCACTCGGTAGCTTCCCAATGGCGAAAGCTTCATAGAAGGCGGAAAAGAAACATCAATAATCTCACCAATTCTAACTCTACAGGTTTTTCCTGTGCCCTGTATATTTATCAATCGCGGAACAGACATTTTCTTTATTGCATCCATCTGTATCTTTAACTCATTTTCATCTACAGAATGAGAATCAGCCGATAGATAGGATGCAGCAGGATAATATTTCTCAGATTGCCCATGTGCCTTATCCTGATATTCATTTAGCGACGGTTTAGACGGATCTTTATCCATCCATTGGTCTCCATCCTTTGGTTTATATCCAATTCCGGTATATTTTCCTGGTACCAGATTGGCTATTAACCGGACTTCAAAAAGATCAATGTCATATACTATTTTCTCTGTTGTATTATTATTGGGATTCCCAAAGAAAAGTTGTTTCCCATCATAATAAAACCACTCACCATATATGAAAGATAATCGATTTAAAAAATTGAATACAGTCTCCTTATACTGGGCTATATAAGGTATTTTAGTTTGATATAAAGGTTTACAGGTCAAACCAAAAGGTATTCCGGCTTTGGCTTCATCCGCAATAACCTTGAGTGTTTTGTCTGTCCACGAATTTAGAGTTTTATTATTCTCATACAATATGGTAGGGCTGTAACCATGAATAGCGACTCCACCTGCTTCCCCTTCACTACCAATCATTTCCACCTGCGTAATTGTCCCGTTAAATTCATTTGTTTCCCCTGTCTTTTTATGGGAGAATACAATGCTGATTGATTCTCCTATATATTGAATGAATTTATTGGGGTCTTGCTGAAAGGTGTTCTTGGGAGACAAATAGTTTACTATCACAGTAAAAGTGTGATGCGCATTAAATTTCTGATGAAGTTCCAGTTCTACAAACTTTTGCTCTTCACCCTTGATTGTTACCTTGGTTATTACTGTATTTAAGGTATCTCCTGCCATAGTGCACACTGTATTAGATTAATAATCTTGTTTCCTAAATAAAACCGACTAGTCGGTATAATTTGAGGTGCCGAAAAAACCGGAATGTAGTCCCGGCACCTCATAACCTTAGTAGAACTCTGACGAATTTAGTTTGCTTCAGGCCAATTCTGTACAAATTGAGCATTATCCATTTTAACTGTTTGAGCAGAAATGGCGAATTTAATCGTCATTGGATAATCATTGGCCACACACAAGCTTTCATCATATTCAACGATGTAGCCATTCTCAAAAGTCAACTCTTTCATCTTTGCGTCTTCATCCGCCTTTTTGAAAGTGATGCTACCTGAGCTTGGAGCATATTGTTTGAACATGTGCTCCAAAATAACAGTGTCAGGAGTAGATTCGACTTCAACAAAAATCTTACCTCCATACACATCTGATGCAGGACGACCTTTAGGGTCAGAGTCACGATTGAACTTTACTTTGAAGTTCAAAACATCAAAGTCACCTGAGTCCGAAAACTTAAACGTTGCTTTAAATGCCATACACGCTTACTTTTTAAAGTTAATACTATAGTGTTTTTTAAATATCTGCAATATTACAATCTTACAACTGACTTGTGCTATAGCAGATGATTCTGGGGCTAAATATAGAGGTTAATTGCAAATACACAAAATTTAGATGAGAAAATTTTCACTAAACGCCATATTTTTTAAAAAAATCCTCCTAAAATGACATTCATATTCCGTTTTTTTCTATATTTGCAACGTTCCCCCTGCGCAAATCTATCATTAAAATCTAAAGATACGATTATGGATACAGGAATAAATACCATTAATCAAGATGATTCGGTTAAGATTGCGCTTAACATAGCACAGGCTATTGCCCGTGAAAACGCGAATGAACAGTATGCTCCTTCGCATTTGCTTAAAGCCTTATTAAATAAGGATGTAGGATTGCGTGACTTTATCCAATGTATGGGTAAAGATTTAGGCTATTTGGAAGAATGGGCTGATGTACATATTGAAAATTGTCCTAAATCAACTCAACTTTCTGAGATTAAACCTAGTGATAAAATAGACGATGTTATCCGTGCTGCAGATGATATCCGTATCCACCTCGGACTGTTTAATATAAATCCAGTTTGCGTATTATTGGCATTGGTTAAGCCCGGTGTCGGCTTCACATCGGACCAACTAAGATCATTCCCGATTATAGAGAAGGATATCCTTAATATATATGAGAATAATGATCAACAGGCTGCAAACACGAATTATATACAAACTGGCAACAATAATTTTACCGCTTCCGGTGAAAGTTCCTTCCTATATAAGTATTGTATAGATATTACGTCCACTATGGAAGAAGGTAAAATCTGTCCTATTATCAATCGTGACAAGGAGAGCCGTATGATGATGGAGATACTTGGAAGCCGAACAAAATCCAATGTCCTTATCATTGGTGATGCCGGTGTTGGTAAAACAGCACTTATAAATGGACTTGCGTGGAATATTATTAATGAGAAAGTACCTACCTTTCTGAAAAGCGCCCGAATTTTTGAATTGGATAACGCCTCCCTTATAGCCGGAGCAACTTATAAAGGAGAAATAGAAGACCGATTGAAAAATGTCATCAAAGAACTAAGAGGTATAGATAACGCCATTCTATTTATAGACGAAATACATGTATTGCTTGATAATAAGCAAGGAAATTCTGGAGCCGGAAATATCTTGAAGCCGGAATTATCACGTGGCGAGCTGACTGTTATTGGTGCAACGACTGTTGATGAATATAGAAAGGTGATAGAACCTGACCATGCTTTCAGCAGACGTTTTGAAGTTATACAAATTAATGAACCGGATATTAAATCAGCAATTCAAATGTTGCATTCTGTACTGGAACAGTATGTGGCTTATCATCAAGTGAAAATTTCAGATGAAGCGGTTGCAGAATGTGTACGCTTTGCTAAACGTTATGTGAAAGATCGCCGCTTGCCTGATTCTGCAATTGGTCTGTTGGATATGACCTTATCCGCAATCAAGATGATTAACGAAACAGGAGAAAAAGAAATTGAAACCTTACTTAATAATCTGGTGGAGATTGAACAACATGAATGTTCCCAGGAAGAGAAATTAGAAGAGTTACGTATGCTGGTGTTCTCGATGCAAAATAAGCTGAGTCCTATTTTGCTAGGTGTTATTTCGGACGAAACTGATGTAAATGAAATAAAAACTGTAGATGAGCTAATTGCATACCTGCGTAAGTCCTTGGCGACTATCCAAGGCTTTACACAAAATAAAATAGAAGAAGTACATGAATATGAAGTAGCTGCTGTTGTTGCAAGTAAAACAGGCATTCCTATTGGTAAAATACAATCACAGGAAAAAGAGCGGTTACTCAATATGGAGGATTATCTGCGCAGACGTGTTGTCGGTCAGGACCAGGCTCTGAAAACGCTGGTGGATGCCATTCTTGAATCCCGAAGCGGTATGAATAAGCCGGGACAACCTATCGGTTCATTCTTCTTGCTGGGACCAACGGGTACGGGTAAAACCGAATTGGCGAAAGCACTGGCGGAATCCCTGTTTAATGACGAGAAATCGATGATTCGTTTTGACATGTCGGAGTTCAAAGAAGAGCACTCAGCAGCTCTTTTGTATGGAGCGCCTCCCGGATACGTTGGTTATGAAGAAGGTGGTATGCTTGTCAACAAAATTCGCCAGCAACCGTATGCGGTGGTATTGTTTGATGAAATAGAAAAAGCTCACCCGTCGGTTTATGATATTTTCCTGCAGATCATGGATGAAGGAAAGCTACATGACCGGTTGGGGAAAGAGGGTGATTTCTCCAACTCAATTGTTTTATTTACTTCTAATGTAGGTAGTGAATGGCTTACAGAGCAGTTGAATGCAGGTACTGTTCCTGGCACGACACAGATAATGGAGCAAATGGGCAGTTATTTCCGTCCGGAATTTTTAGCCCGCCTTTCTGAAATAGTTCCTTTTGCTCCTATCAGCGAAGATATTTTACTAAAAATATTTGATATACAGTTTAATGGAGTAAGAAAATTACTGGAAAAACAAGGTATTCTCATTATCATTAGTGATGATGCTAAAAAGATGCTCGCTCACAAAGGGTTTACACAAAAATATGGAGCCCGCCAAGTAGCAGGAGTTATCCGTAATTATCTACGTAGACCGATCTCCCGATTTATCATTAATGAAGAACTTGGGAAAGGAAAAACATTGGAAGTTGGTTTGAATGACCAGAATGAACTAACATGGAATATTCACTAAATAATAAAGCCTTATGTTTGGATATACTGTATTTCTTAAAATCGGAAATCTGGGGGCAGCAGCTTTAACGGATTTATACAAAGAGAGTTACGAGCTTACTGGGTGTGAGTATGGTTTTGCACAAGGTATTGATATTAAAGGGCAAGCTCAGACAGAAGTAAAAGGGGGAACATTTTATGTCACCTACCCTAATCTACCTAATCGGGATATGATTCAATGGATGCTGGATGCCAGAAAATATCAGAGTGGCGCCATTGTTATTTGTGACGATGAAGGTTCTACACTTGAAAAGGTTTTGTTTGAGAAAGCTACTTGCGTGGATATGGAATTGAACTATATTCGACAAGGTAAGTATTATACAACTACAAAATTAACAATTCAGGCTCAAAAGCTAGTTTTTGGTACTGAGGAGTTTGAGAACAATTGGGTAATCTAAATTCGGGAGGCGTAATATATGAGTTTCTTTAATTTTCCTCAAATAGATAGTAATGTCAATGTTATCTTCTCCGTTGACGGTGATGAATATGAAGTAAACCAATTTAAGATTGGTTTCCATCAGCCTATTGATGTTAATAAGAATCAGCCGGAAGGGGAAGTGCGTGGTGGTAGAATTACGATAACTTTATCCCAAACAGTCAAAAGCAATATTTATGGCTGGGCTGTAAAAAATTGGGTAAAGAAATCAGGTTCTATTGTCTTTAAGACTGGTTCCGCAGGGGTTATATTCAATATACAGTTCAACAATGCTCATTGTATAAAGCTCCATAGAATCGTAGATGCAATTGGAGGCGGCTTATTTACAACTTTAATTCTTTCACCGGAATCTGTGGCAATGAACGGGATAGAGTTTGACAATCGTTGGGTGAAATAGCCACCTGCGCCAAGGTAGAAGTAATACTTCTGTTTCTCATTTTGTTTTTTTTATCTGAAAAACATCCCGACTAGTCGGTTTATTTTAAAACTCGATATCATGGAACAATATAAAGCACTGATAATCTATACAATTTCTGATGGTGATAAAAGGAAATCATTTGAGGAACAACTTGCACATAACGGTTTTGAATCCTTGGACAACCAATCTATATATGGGTTGCCTTTAGAAGAATACCGTATGAAAGTACAGATGGTTAAAGCTTATTTCAGAGTGTATAGTCGGAAACATTTAGGTGAAAACGACAGTGTCTGTTTTATCGAAGCCAAAATGAATACTGAGCGAAAATTGATAGGCATGTTAAAAACGGATTTATTGAAAGATGAAACTCTATGAGCACACAATCTTATATAAAAATCTGGACGTCGAAACCCTCTGAACATGATGATGTGCAGGTTTTTGATTTGTTGTCATACGATTACAAGTTTGAGAAGACTGTGACTAAAAGAGGAGAAGTTTTAGGCAATATGGAGGGTGGTGATATCCGAATTACTATTTCAGGTTTCCCGACCAATGAATTATTAGTATGGATGTTTAATCCCTGCATACAAAAAGATGGAGAAATTATTGATAGTGCCGGACTAATACAAAGTGGCAAAGAGCATATTTCGTTGAAAAATGCTGAATGCCTGAATTTCCGTATTCATTCAGATAAGAATGAAGTGCAATTAATACTAGAGATCCATGCAGATAGTATCAACTTTGGTGATTCATGTTATTTAAGCAAGAAATAGTTATGGGATGGTTTAAGACATTTTTCGAGAAAAAAGATACTTTTTTAAAAAAGGAAGATATCATTGCCGAACTCATTATTCGTGACGAGAAGTATGTTCTTGAACAAATAGACATAGAATTCAAACGGGATAAGAATCTACATGGAATGCCGGAAAGTGAAGTTTATGGAGGTTTTATTACCTGCATTCTGAGTGGATTTATTGGTAAACAATTGTTGGCATGGGCAGTATATAACGACCGGAAAGAAGAGGGCAATATACGTTTCTATAATCGTACGCATAATCTGCAACAAGGGGCAACATTTACTCTAAAGTTTATGGATGCAAATTGTATATCCTTCTCTCGGGAGGTGAATAACCAGAAGAAAAAACGAACAACGAAACTGGTTATCGCACCACATATACTAAAGATTGGGAATGAAGAATTTATAAATGAATGGAGGAAGTAAATCATGGGAGTAACATTTTGTAAATTACCTCTGAACTTTGGGGACCTGCTAAGTGAAGATGTGGAGAACAGCCGGTTGAATTCATGTTCCGAAAAGGAATCCATTGACCAGTACTTAAATTTGCTCATTAGTACCAGTCCCGGAGAACTTGATTATGACAAGTCATTCGGATGTGAAATTTTCAGCCTTGACTTTGAACGTATCATCTCACGTACACGTTGGGAAGGACAGTTTACCGAATATATAAAAGATGCAATTGTGAAAAATGAAAAACGGTTGACCAATGTAGATGTGAAAGTACAGATTGATGACAAAGTAAGACAGGATACTGTATTTGAAACTTCTACTATAAAAAAGCGGACACAAATATATGTCACTGCAAATTTAGTACATACCGGAGAAAAGTGCAGTTTCTATTATATTCTCTACCTAGGACCTATTTCAACCAAATAACAACACTATAATATGAGTAACGAAAAATACTACAAGGAACAAATAAGGAATCGAATGTTGAAGTTTGCTGCCGCCTTTTGGGGTGTCAAAAAGGCCGAGAACTTTGATCCGATTGTTAAATTACTGATAGAATCTCTTGCAAACGAAATGTATATGTTAGGAGATGATTTCAGTAATATCGAAACACGGCTGCTAGAAAAAACAGCGCGAATGTTGACTCCAGGTATTTTAATAGCACCTTCTCCGGCACATGCAGTTATACATGGCACTCCAATCGAAGTATCTTATCCTTTGAATAAAGATGCAGGTACTTATTATGATACAAATAATCCAGGAGCTGACAATGATGAGATAAGTACAATCTCCTTATACCCTTCTTGTAATACATTGTTACGTAAAGGAGATGTAAAGTTTCTGCTCTATGATGATTTGTTGTATCAGGTAGATCGTTCCTTGAATAAAACAATGGCGGCAAGAATAAATAAACGGACAGATCCTTATACTGTATGGCTGGGACTGGAACTTGATGAACAAATCAGCAATTTGAAAGATTTGTCTTTCTATTTGGAATTGCCGAATGTAACTGACAGTTATGAATTTCTTTATTTGCTGTCATGTACAGAATGGTTCATACAGGGGAAAAGAATTTCTATGCGACGTGGTATCTATGAAACAGAACAAACATACGCGAATGAAGCAATGTCATTTTTTAGTAACTATGAGTTGATCAATGCCATAGATAGAGAGATTACGGACCTTTATAAGAATAATTTCCTTACAATTGATGAAGATGTATATGTCACTGAAAAAGAATTATTCCCTAAAGAGTTTTTTGAAGAAATCCCTGAAGCTGTTTTAGGTAAAATAAAGGAGCGGATGATATGGATAAAAATCGTGTTCCCATCTCATTTTATCAGTGAAATTCTTGAAGATTTACATATTGGGATAAATGTAGTTCCTGTTGAAAATAAGCAACTGCAAGAGTTCATAATGACAATAGAAGATACATTCGGGGTAATTCCTCTGATGACAGGGCCGAATGAGTATTTATTATCTGTCCATTCTGTTAAAGATAGCAAGGGACAACTTTATCATGAACTTTCATATAATAATAGTGATGATGAAAAGCGTTATGGAACTTATTCAATCAGAAAAGGTGGTTGTGAGCGTTTCGATGCTCGTTCTGCCAAAGAACTATTAGAGTATTTAAGTAATATGCTGGATGATGAAACAAACGCTTTTGGGACAATCCAAAGCGTGAAATTGCGTGCTATTTCCCAACAAATGGCACTCTTATTGGCCCAGATGAAAGAGATATCAGATAACATTCATGAACATAGATCGACTCCTTATTATCTGATGATTGACCAAGCGAAAAACCGGGAGCAGATTACAGTGAAATATTGGGTGACAAATTGTGAGTCAGCAAACGGATTATTGGCTGGAATGGTTCTTTCCCCTAATAAAAACACATTTTTAGACCCGCAGGAGTTAGTTTTAATAACTTCTACATATGGAGGAAAGCAGGAACCGAAGAATGAAGACCGTATCAATCTATATAAATATGAATTGACTTCGCGTGGCCGCATTTTGACTAATGATGATATTGCTAATTTTTGTAGAAAGGAATTAGGAGAATTATTGAAAGACATCCGTATAGGGAACGGAGTAGAGGTCAGCAAGCTTCCAAATGAAGGGCTGGTACGAACTAAAGACATTCGTATACAGATTGAAACAACACGCATGGAACCGGTTTTAGCCGAACAATTGAAAAAGGATTTAAAAACCAAACTAATTGAGCGGTCTCCTGATACCTTCAACTATCGGATATTTATTGAAAGATGATTATAAACATATAAAATAAAGTCGTATGAACCCATTTGTTGCACATTTTATTTCATCATACCTGTTATTACCTATTATGACGGTCGTATTCAGTATGGTGGCGTGTATTATAGCGAAAAGAAACAAGCTTCTAAATAACAAGAAAATTATTTTTTATATTTTATTAGGCGGCATTGTCCTGGCACTACCTGGCTTGACAGGTTTTCTCGATTATAACTTTATGCCCTATGTTTATGTAACATTGGCTATATTATATTGGATTTTGGGATACTATAACCAAGCCATTCTAAACAGATTTTTTTCTTCAGGGCAAAAAGTACCATCCTTCAACATTAAGTTATTATTCACGTTTACTGTCATGGCACTTGGATGTGGTCTGTTTTCTTTGGCCTTTAATCTGTGTAATGAACTGCAATATGGTCTTTGGGCATGCACTTGCCTGTTTCCATTTATCTTTCCCGTTCTTTATCATAGAACGATAGAATGTTATTTTGATATACCTATTGAGATTTATAAAACATGGCAATATTCCGATGAGTACAATTCAGATCTTTTTCATATCAATATGGATCGGATAATGGTCGCAGATTTGGAGATATTCCGTAATGTAACGGATATGTCTTCTGAACGTATTACCGGTAAGGTTTCTGAAGATTCTGTATTCGGTCAATGGTTTCAGCGAATGGTCGATGACTGTAATCGAAAATCGCCTAATACACCCATTGTTTATTACAGGGAGGACGGCGGATACTATGAATGGATTTTCTATATCAAACCTTCTTTTTTTAAAAGAAGATTCTACATTGATCCTGATAAGACTTTTGCAGAAAATAATCTGAGTCGCCGTTGTGTGATAATAGCTAAGAGAGTAATAAATGAGAATATGAATAATAAAGAATATTAAATCCCATAATTATGAAAGAGCAAGTAAATAAAAAAAGATACCCTTTGGTAAATTGGACAGGGGGAATGAATATCAACCGGAATCATTTGATTCAGTTAGAAGATCATTTTATTAACCAGAACTGTGAATATCAGAATTTTGGATTAACTAAGGTGAATTATGGTCTGTTACCTTTCAAAAAAGGTGAGCCAATTTCAGGAGACTTTGATATCAGTGAGTTAGTCACAGGAGCTCTGGAAGTTCGATTGAATCGTTGTCATGCAATCACTTCTGATGGCTATCTGATAGATTTTAACTCTGATGAAGAAGAAAGTCTCATAGCTTCGTTCAACGCTACAGAGGAAAGCTCTCAGGAAAATGACCAACGGTGGGATGTCATTTTAACAGCCGATCCTTTCAGCCGCCGTCCGTCCGGCATTCCGGATGAAAAAGAAAAAAGTCCTCGGCATCCTAATGTTTTGCCCAAATATGTATTAAACATATTGCCAGCCGGACAAATAAATGCAAATGAGTTAGGACGCCATCATCTTGTGATTGGACGGCTCAGAAAAAATGGAAATCGATATGAAGTTGATGCAAACTTCATACCACCATGCACTAGTATATCAAGCCATCCGGATTTAAAATCATATTATCTCAAATTTGGAAAATTCATTGATTCTATAGAAAAGGCATCAAAAGATATTATATCCAAAGTAGAAAATACTGAGAGGCAGAGTGAATTGGCAAATAATATAGAAATGATGTGCCATAACATCATTCTATATATTGCAACAATTTATTTTTCTTATCGAAACGAAGGCCAATATTTTTCTCCTTTGCGCTTTCTAAATGTGTTCTCAGTCTTAGCTCACATTTGCTATGTTAGCCTTGATTTCATGAACAAAAGTGAAAAAGAAGAATTGCTGAAATATTTTCATGAATGGAGTGATGTAAAACCCGGAGAATATGATACGATCTTGCGTTTAAATGCAGGCTTATTATATGACCATAATGATATACGTCGGTTAATGGTTACTGTTGAACAGTTTTTGTATCTGTTCAATCAGTTATGGACCACTTTAAGTAGTTTAGAATATATTGGCAAACACAAAGAAAATATTGTAGTAGCCGAACGTTCGAAGCATCAGGGAGAGACGAAAGAGTCCAGATGGAGCTTGTTGGATTAATAAACAAAGCAGAATAAGATGGAAACAAAATATACAGATAAGATATTACGCTTTGAGGAGGAAGAACATAAATTTAATCTGCCGGAAACAGACATCAGGGCGGAAGTGCTTGCCAGCGGACTGAGGGAGCAGGAGTATGATTCTGAACGAACATTTATTCTACGTCAGGGGGATGCCCGCCGAGGATTCTCTAAAGACATTGAAAAAATATGTTCTGAATATTCCCAGTATGATCTGACAGACTATCTGTATATTTATGTAAATCGAAAAAGTTTATATGACGAACTACCGGAAGGACTTTTTCATCAACATATTTACCAGAAAGATCGGAATTCTAAAGAGGAAATATTAGACGAAATACGCATCCACCGGGAAGAAGAGTTTTTTGCGCGACGTTTTTTCAAGCCATTCGAAATTGCCGTAGACCACATGTCTGTGGATTTTCAATACAAAGAGCGCAAGATGGATAAAATGAATGTGCATCAGGATTTTATCTATGCCTTTGTAAAACAGTGGCCTGTTTTGCGCTATTTTCCTTTAAGGCAGGCTGTCATGTTTATTAAAATGCTTCCTTTCATCGAAAGCATAACGAACAGTTTGGAAAAGATAAGCCAAAGTATGAGCATTTTGCTGGATGTACCTATCCATGTAAAAAGAGGGAACAAGGCATTCGTCATTGTAGACGAAAATCTGGTTCCCCCATTGGGAAAATGTATTCTGGGAGAAAACTTCATTCTTGGCAATAGCTTTGATGATGGAAGTTTCTGCATATTGATGGAAATTGGTCCCATTTCCGCTCACAAGATGTCTACCTTTCTTCCTGGCTCCAATAATGAAAAAATACTTCAAGCGTTGATGGATATGTTTCTACCGGCGGACAAAGAAATTGAGGTACGTTACATCATCGAGCAGGAAGAGGCTATTTTTAAACTGGCAAGTAAAGAGGATGTCGGCTCTTTTCTGGGAATCAGTACTTATTTAGATAATTGTAATTAAAAAAATAGATACTATGAAAGCAAAAAATGACGCAGAGGTTAGAAAAGCCTATCTGAAATTCTCATATTTCTTGATGGCCTGTATTGTATTGGCGGTTTTGATCTTTTCATGTTTTCTTAAAACGTCTTCAATAGAAGTAAAAAAGATAATGGTAAAGGCTGTAGAATATGACCATATATATGCCAAAGAGATTGAAATGTCAGCCAGTGTGGATTCGGTTTACCAATATATGAAGTTAATGAATACTTCGCCTAAGATCAATGATTTGTTATTGCAAAGCGTTATCAGCACTCGTAAAATGAATTTGCTCAGATCGTTGGGACAGTTTGACATGAAGGATTGTAGATTATACAGTCATTTATTGAATAACATGAACTTAATATTAAGTGCAAGAGACTCTATTCGTATACTGAATATTCAGGAAGAAATGGTACGAAAAGATCTGATGCAATGTATTCAAGACAACTGGAAAACAAAACGTAATTTGAATATAGGGAATAGTCAAACTAAAAAATAGTATTATTATGGGACAAGATAATGGCAATAAAAAGGAACTCAACAGGCGTGAAGTTGTTATTGGACGCACCTACGTATTCATATTTTTCTTTGTGACAACCGTGGTCTGTTGTTTGGCTATTTTTTTATGGAATTCAGACTTTAAGGTGTTTGAACAAAAGGAATACATAAAAGTTAAAATGAGCAGAATCCGGGAATTCCAAAAAGATCAGTCAGATTATCAAATGATTACAGATTCAATATTCCGCAAAATCAAAATGTTTGAGCCGGGTATACATGCACAATATGAAGAAGATGAGATTAACTATCTGATCAATAATATGAGAAATGTATATGAACACAATAGTTGGGACAAGCGCTACAAGGTTTTTATGCATGTGGCTGACTTTTATGATATATGGCTGGTCGATAAGAAACAGCTATGGAGTATACGGCAGAACATTAATATGTTCAAAAGTAATTTAGAAGAATGTGAAATCGGATTGCAAAAAAAGATGGATGATTTGCGGGCTGGAACTAAAAAGTAAATGATATGGGAAAAATAAAGAATAAAAAATTCTGGTATGTAGTGGTAGCTATTCTGTTATGTGTTACCATCGCCGTTATTATAAGGATATTCTTTTCTAATAGGGTCATTCACATGACTGTAACCCCCTCCGAATTAGAAGAGAATGAATCCATCTATTATGCAGATAGTACCAGAAGAGCCAAAGAGTGGCTATGGGAATTTGGGAATGGAGATATTTCTACTCAAAGAAATGGTAACTACACTTTCAAAGCTCCTGGTAAATATATGGTACGCCTTCAAGTGGATAATTCTCTGGAAGAACGCATATTGGTTACTGTTCGAAAAAGACAGTCAGATTATGGTAGCAGTGATCTTGTCAAGTTAAAAGCTCCTTCAACAGCTATACAGGGGGAGATTGTCTCTTTTAGAGGATATGGACCGTCAAAAGAATGGCGTTGGCAGTTTGGAGAATCAGGTATTGTTGATTCTCGGGAGCAAAATCCATTGTATGCTTACACAGAACCTGGGACATACGAGGTTCAGTTAACAACGGAAGACACCCAGTATCCCGTCAGACATACTATTGAGGTAATGCCACAATATACAGAAAATGACTCTACAGATGTTTTGGTAATCATAGGAAATGATATACGGGAACACTTACAGGCAATTATTGATGGGCAACCATTCAACACCCACTATAATTACATTCTGAAAAAGTATTTATGTAATGACCCCAATATAGCTGTAACAGTAAATAACAATAAGAAAAATGATTTTTACTCTTATTGTCAAGGTCTGAAAATTATTGCCAGAAAAAAAACGATCGTTGATGAGGTCTTTGTTGATATGGGCGATAATGTGAACAATGAGTGTGTGATGCAGTTAATGGTCACTCAGCATGAACGTTTTTCTGATTCAAAATAAATTGTATATGAAAGAGAATGTGTCGACTATATTAAAACGTTTCAGCATCATAGGATGCATTGCATGTCTGTTTGCTTGTGGTCCTGTACACCGCTTTACTCGTGTGAAGAAAATTCCCCGTGAGTATTCGGCAAATTATTGTGCCGGAGAGATTAAGGCTCATCGGGATATCTCATGGCTAAAAAGTGAACCATGGATCGTTTTTGCTGATCATTCCGGTATGACTTATATGAGCCCCACCGGTAAAAATGAATTGCAGGAAACCAAGTATATGGACGCTTTCTTAGTTATTAAAAAGAAAGGTGACTGGTTGCGCCTTATTAAATATGACCCCGCAATTCTTAAAAATGGCAGGCTGAAAGAATGGAAAAAGGCTAAGTATTGCGGATGGATAAACCGGAGCGATCTGTTACTGACACAAAACAGTGTAACGGATATTTGGACTGGATTCAAAAATAAGCAGGTTGTCATGTTGACAGATACTACTTCTCTGGTATATCCGGAGAAGTATTTCTCAAACGACTCGGTTATCTTATTTAAAGATATGGACTTAACACAGGAAGTCGGGAAAATTCCATTTTATGGAATCGTATATCCATATAAAAGAGTAACTGATAAGAATTGTACACTTGTAATGAATAAATGGAGATTGAATGCCGATAGTGTCTCACAAAGTAGTATTGGATGGATTGATAATAATTTGTTGAGCAACATCGGACAACAGCTTCATATAGATATAGCTTCCTTACCGGATAGTACACTTTGGTTTAAAGATAGAACAAAGAAAGACACCTTGAATTTTAACCGGCAAAATATAAAGCAAAGCTTATGTTTGGCAGAACAGCAGAAAAGCATCCGGTTTAGTCCGGTATTATCATATAAGCATGATGATACTGCACTTTGCTTTAAAACGCACATTCCAATGCCGGTCATCGACAAAAGGGACAGCTATGTTTTAAATGTGAATGGAAATCCGATTTATTATAACCAATTCAAAGGAAAGATAGAAAAGGACTTACAGAAAATCAACATGGTTTTTGTCATGGAAGGGAAAGGAGAAACAATCAAGAAATTCCCGGCTGTGGTTAATGTGATTCAAGGATTGCAATCACAACTGACTAATGATGAAACATTTTCTTTTAGGTTTGGAGCTGTCCTGACATTCAATGAGCCGGATAATGAAAATGATCCGATTTGTAAACTGACTCCCGACTATATGGAAATGCTGGACTTCCTTTCACAAAAGAGTCAACATGCAGATAAGCTGAAACCTGTTTATGGAATGTATGGTAGTTGGTCAGGACTTCGTATTGGTGCAGAGATGTTCAATAAATATCAGGATGAAACGAATATTCTTGTTGTTATTGGTGACAAAGGATTTAACAGTGAATGGGCGGATTCGACTCTCGTAAACAAATTAGTAAACTATAATTGCCGATTGTTGGGGTTTCAGTTATATGGTGGAGAACCGGATAATTTTAACAACTTTGTCTTGCAGGTCGGCAATATGATTGATTGTTATGCACCGGGTATCAGCAAAAGAAAACGCGAACTGATTGTATACGCAGACCAACTTAGAAATCAAAATGAATACGTAGAGATCAACCATAATACCTATTGCTTAGATTTTCCAAGTCGAAGCATGACACAGGGGTGGTTGATATTTCCGCAAAAAAATGAATCCTTGGAACTGGAAGGTCTAACTAATGGTATAGATTCAATGTTACTACAGATTAAGTATGATAATACTCTGTTGAATAATAGTTTGAACAAAGCTTTCGAGGAAGTTGGTACCCATCGGTATAAACTTGATTCTACATTGGTGAACTATAATCATATTAATAATCAGGGAGTCAAACCATTATTATCTACCCTTCCCGGCATAGAACCGGGATGGAGACTTCCTGCACAACCGGTTGTTCTTTCAGACACTCTATCTTCATTATTAGACTATTATCTGTTGGTAAATGAGGATGAATTCAAACGGTTGAGAAAATATTTTGAACTTCCGGCAAAATTAACTGTGGACTACAAGTATGAAGCCCAGAAGAAGAAAAAACAGGCCAAAGTGAAAATTTGTGACTGTCCGGATGATTTTATGGTTCAAAATGAAGAAGATGTAATTGAAATAAAAACAGATAGCCTGAATGTTCCTGAATATGCCTCGACGCGTAAAGTCAGAATGCAACTGGTTTATCATTTCCTCTCACAACGTAATGACAACAAGTATTGTAAAGTGAAACGGAAAGCATTTCTTAGAATGCCCATTGCAGAAATACAACGCAGGTTCACCTCTTGCCCTACAGACAATCCATTTTTCCAAGTCTACAGGCTAAAGGATTTAAAGAAAAAGAAGATGATATCTGATATGGAATTGGATAACCTGATAGATTACTTCAAAGAGAAGAAGGCCGAACTGGATAAGGCAGCCGGGCAGTCTTTTCAGTCTAATGGCCAGACCTATTATTGGATTAACCGTGAATTATTACCATAGTTATTAACCTGATAAATGCCATTTTATGATTTATCAAATGAAATTGGTCATACGTGATGAAGAACGGGATATAACAGACTTTATTTATCATTGTCATATCTCGCATTATAATGACCCGGATTTGGATAAAATGATTGAACTTCATATCAAAGTATGTGAAGAGATAGGGAATCGGGAAGATCTCCCGATTGAAGGAGATCTGATTGCCCTAACGTTCAATTCAACGAATCATGACCAGTTTTTTTATGATTGGTTATTTGAGGGAGCTATGCACGATGGAGAAATTCAGTTCATATACAACGAGGTTGAAACTGCTGACATTTTCCGTTTTTGGGATTGCTATTGTCTAGGTCTGGAAGAAAGTATGAGTGTCGGTGGTGCGCCAATGCGTATTACTATTTTTCTCTCACCAGGTATCATCAAGCGAAATAATATAGAGGCAAGAGAGAAGGTCTGGAAGGTTTCCAATATTGCGACACAACCGAAAAACAGTACAAAGACCGATGATATAGAAAGCAATGATATAGCAAAAAAAGAACCTCAGATAGTAGCTGTATATTGGAAAGATGCTAACGGAAAAATTAATATAGACAAATTACCTAATGATGGTAAAGTTACATTGTTTGCTCAAACCAGAAATACACAGAAAGGTGACAAAATATCTTTTGAAATTATTTCGGATGAAGGAGAGTTTATTGCAGAAATAAAAGATTGCATAGTCGATGAAAATGGAGTTGCGCAGGTGAAAGGCTTCGATATAAATGAATTTGTAAATAGAAAAAACTAAAAACAATGAATACATTACTATTAAAAGGAAGTTTGCAAAATGGTTCTTCTAAAACCGCTGATTTGAAAATTGAAAAAACAATAACTGTTATAAAAGCAACGTGGTCAAAGCCCAACATTCAATATGGAGAAACATCCACTTTACATATTGAAACTAAAGATGTAACAAATGGCGAGAGCATCAAAATAAAAATTATTAATGCAAAAACACAAGATAAGGTTAAAGAATGGAATAAAGTTAAAGAAAATGAAATAGAATTATTGGGTCAAGTACAGGAAAACAAGTGTGATGTTATGTTTTCTCCATCAGATAAATGGTTTTCTAAACGTGCCCTAAATATAACGGTTTGTCCAGTTTTGTATTATATGGATAACTTAGTAAAATGCAATCAGCCTAAATTGAATGTAAAAAAAATAAACTATAATTTAGATATGAAACTCAGTGACAATGGAATACATATAATACTACATTCTGAGGCTCTAGCTATGATATGTCCTGATGGAAAGATTAGAGCATATTTGGATAAAATAGATCATGGAAACTGGACTATTGGATATGGAGAAATGACGGGAATTACTCCTGAAACTATAATCAATAATAAAGAAGAAGCTCTACAGAGATTTAAAAATAGAATCTCAAATGAATTTGAACGACAAGTAAAAAATGAGTTATTTTCAGTGGGAGTTAAACGAAAACTTAAGCAATATGAATTTGATTCCCTTGTTGATGTCAGTTATAATGCTTGGAGAATTAATACAATTGCAGCTAAAATTGCAGATGAAGAAACTATAACAGAGCAGGTTTTTATCTCCCACAGAAACAGTGGTAATTTAACGAGTAGAAGAAAAAGATCCTATTCTCTTTTTATCAATAAGATTACCAGCATAGAAGGACCAACAGAATTCTATCGCAAAGATAATACCAATGGAGGATATAAAAAAATACCTAAGTTAAAACCCATTACAGACAAAGATGGAAAGATTGTTCTTGATGCAGAGGGTAATCCTAAGATGGAAGAAGTCAAAGACAAAAATGGTAAGACCATAATGGAAAAAGGCTATTACACTAAGGCTAGCTCTAATGTTTATTCAATAAAATATAACGAATAATATAAACAAGATGAAATATTTAGTGATTATTCTTTTAACGACTCTTTTTCAACCATCTGCTTTTTCACAAGAGAACTCTAATTTGAGTTCTCTCGAAAAAGAGTTATGTGAAATACAATACTCCTTATATGAACTAAGACATACATTTAATGGTAACACAGAGGATGATAATTCTTATATTGACAGACTTGATTCGTTACAACTTCAATTTGAGAAGTCTCTTTATAAACTGCTATATTTAGACTCCACATATAAATATGAATTTACTGAAATACAAAAAAAAGATTGTAGAGTTATTAAATCTTTCGATAATAAACTTAGGATATTTACTCAAAACACATTTCAAGGGGGAAGTAACCCCATGTTTTGTTCATATATCCAATATGTATCAAAGAACACCAATCATATACAGAAAATGAATGGATATAGTGATCCTGGATACGAATACAATATGATATATTCAATTGGTAATGCAAGTCAAAACCTTTATTTATTATCAGGTATAACACTCATTGCAAATTGTTATTTCTCTGAAATTCTTCAAGCTATTAGCTTTAAGAATCAAACATTCGTTAAAGAAAAAATATTTAACACAAATGATATATTTACTGATTACTTAGCAATTTCATATCAAGATTTTGAAGAAGATGCAACTTCCTATATTAATGAAAGTAGCAAACCCTGCAAAATTCTCTACAATTATAGAACGAAATCTATTTATAAACCTATAATAAAATTAACCAATGGTATAGAATACATCTCAAACGAAGGTACGATATATAAAGAAATTATTAATAAAGACAATAACATCCTCTTTATTAACGACAGGCTAAAACATAATAAACATTGAATATTTCAGCTAATATAGATCATACTTAGAATTTCCAAAGTCAACATATACATTAATCTATTGAAAAATATGGAATATAGCAAATTTAAAAATATCTTTTCTAGTACATTGATTTTCTTTCTGTCAATAGATAAGAACTACGACTACACAATGGACTATATGGAAAACGTAGCAAGGAACTTTACTAAAAAATATCCGAACTACCTGATTCATAAAAAGAGTGAGGACAAAATCAAAGCCTTTATGACAGATACCATAAAGGCTAAAGTTGAAAAGTTTGCCAATGCCGAGGCAAAAGTGGTCAATGTCACGGATATCCGCGAGATAGCGGATCTTGTAGCAATATACGAAAGTGTGGAAGGAGCTGATTCAGGTACACAACCGACAGGTTCGCCCTCCATGGGAGCTGCCGGGTTAGATTTGGCTATGGGAGTAGACACGGGGGCAGGTGACATCCATCCGGTAGCAACCAACCCTCCTAAAACACCCGGTTCTTCCAAGCCTAAAATAATGAAACGTAGTATTATTCGTGTTACAGTTGAATTGGAAGTTTTGATGAGTACTCGTCAATACCTTCATTTTTTACAGGAATTACCAGAAACATTTAGTTTCAACGAATTCCACAATCTACGCTCACGCCTTACTTGGAAGCAAAACCATGTCAATTATCAGGAAGAACCGTTGCCGGTTGAAGTGAAGCTAGTGGAAGACCGTAAATATCGGCCATGGTTTATCGTATTTACAGTTTTTATAATTTTCTGTTTCGTCGGGATCATATCCTTGTTCTTTACTATTCCCGATTTATACAAGCAGGATATTCATTTCATGCGCAGTGATACGATTCATCAGGATATTTCCATATCCAACAGCCGCATCGATCTGGACGATGTTACTATAACTCGCAAAGGGACGAAGGACACCTTGATTATTAAAGATAAAAAACTGATTATAGCCAAATAATACACATGACCGATACCAATCAAATAAACAGAATAAAGAACTTGCTGGCAATGGCCGAATGTCCGGAAGATTTGCAGGAAGCTTATTTGAATTTCCTGCAAACCGGAGGACAACAAGTGCTTATCATACAAAATAAAGTGTCGATGATGTTTCAAAACGAAATGAGAAGTTGTAAAAGACTTCAACGGCCTATGGAAGGCACTGTTACATTCCAAAGACAGGAAGAAACCCCCTCAGCTCAACCTGAAATAGGATTATTTATTGGCATAGAGTTTATTCTATCCTCGTTCCATAACGGTATCCCTGCAAGAATGCTGGATATTGAAAGAGTTCACAGTGAAACAACCAAAATAATCATTGGATATGGCATGAGAAATTTGAAAATTTCTTTAGAAAAAAAACGAAGATAAGATTGTGAATTCAAAACCAAAAAATTGCAATTTATAAGTACCTTTGCTGAATATTTTCAGCGAAATAATATCTAAAAGTAACTTAAAGATCAAAACACATGGATAAATCCGAGGAGTCATCTGGAAAAAAGCAAAGACGTAAAAGAAGAAATAAACAGCAAGTTTGTATGGATATTCTGGACGGTATGGCACGGCTAGTGCAAAAAGAAGGCTTTTGCCAATTGAATATCTCCAAATTAGCAAAAGAGTCACAAACTGATGTCAATGCCATCCTCCGTTGTTTTGGGTCATTTGAAGGTGTGCTGAAGGCTTTTCTGTACCAACTGGAAGGTCGTTATAACTTTCGTCAAAAGGGCTGCTTGGAAACAAAGAACCAATCCATAGAGGAATATAGCGATTTCCTTCAGCAAATACTCGATGATTTACGTCTCGACTATCCTGCGCAGCAAGCCTTGCGTTGGGAAACTTCCGACACCACTCCCTTGACCAATGGATATGCCTATAGCAGAGAAGCCAGTGATAAGCAAATGATTGACCATTGGAAGGTTTTGTTTGACGGTAGCGGACTTCAGATAGATGTCATAACGGCCATCCTCGCTGGAGGAATACGATACATCATCCTTAACCGTAAACATGCGCCCATGTATGGAGTTGACTTTGCCACACGTGAGGGCATGGCTCAACTGAAAGATACATTATCTCAATTGGGAGATATGTTGGCAAAACAAAAAGAAGAAATTAAACTTAAACAGAAAATCGCCGCAAGAATGAAGGAAAAAGGAGTGCCCCAGGAACTGATTGACGAATATTTGAAATAACGTTATATACATACAAAATGACGAATGAAGAGAAGGACAATTGGAAAGAAAGAGATACTTTTAAACTGATTAAGAAATACCTGTTGGAATTTGATGTGCTGAAAGCCACTGAACAGGAGGCACGCAACCTGATTGCTTGGTTACAGATGGAAATCAAAATAAGGGAAAAAGAAACACCCGAAAACCCGAACTGAAACTAACCACAGGTTTATATGCAAAAAATGGAAATTCACGAAGCATCAAAGGTTTATGTAAAAAACTATGGTTTTCCTGAGAACTTCTGGATACGCTGAAAGTTTTTTAAATACTCTGGAAAAAGAGTGAAAAACTCAGTGGCAGCTCAGTAAGACAGCAGAATCTAATGCCCTGCAGGCGCGTCATTATGACTGTCCAATAGATTGGACAGTATGCTCTTATTTGATAGCAGTATGTAGGCTTTGCCTTTCATGAAGTTTAATACTTTAGGCTTATATTGACTTAATACCAGACTGGCTTCTGCTTTGAAGTAGTTCTTATTTTGTATGGTAATGACTTGTTCGTCAACCAGAAGGATTTTTCCGTCTAACAGACCGAATTTCTTGGCATCATATCCTTCCAATTCTACCTTTACTGACATATCCTTTTCTATTTGGGATATATTTTTATAAGGTATTAGGATATCGATATAGCATATGGAAGGCTCCATTTCATGAACGGTTACAGTTCCCACAACATTTTCAGGGTATGGCACAAAATAAGTGGCCAAAAACAGTATGAAAAGTATGCCTGTAATAATAGTAATGCCACTACGAACCAATACCGGTGGTATATATCCTATAATCTTCCGTGCTTTTTCACTTCTCAATTCTAGCTCATTTTTCATAATATCCATCTCTTAATTTCCTAATTCGATTTGGTTTTTAACCAAGTTATAATATGCTCCTCTTTTTTGTGCCAATTCATCATGTGTACCTATTTCGACAATCTTCCCTTTTTCGATCACTATGATTTGGTCGGCATTCTTCACGGTACTCAATCTATGTGCAACAACAACTACTGTTTTTCCCTTATAAAAACGATTCAGATTTTCGACAATAACTCTTTCATTGTTGGCATCAAGTGCGTTAGTTGCTTCATCCAAGAAAATGTAATGTGGATTCTTGTAGACCGCCCGTGCAATCAGAATTCGTTGTTTCTGCCCCTGGCTCAATCCTATGCCATCCCGACCGATTAATGTATTATATTTTAATGGCAGCCCCATAATATAATCCTTGATATTTGCAATTTCGACAGCTTGAAGCAGCCTTTCACCGTTTATTTCCCCATCATCTACCGCAATATTCCGTGCAATAGATTCGGAGAAGATGACTCCATCCTGCATAACTACTCCACATTGTCTCCGCCACCACTTGACATTGAGGTCATTAATATTTGTCTTTCCTATTCTGATTTTTCCATTCAGTACGGGATAATATCCCAGTAAAAGTTTGATAAGCGTTGTTTTTCCACTTCCGGACGTACCAACTATTGCAGTAATTTTGCCTTCAGGAATAATGAGGCTTATGTTATCAATTGTTTTGTAAAGTTGATGAGGATCATATTTGAAGTCTACATCCTTAAACTGCAAACTCCCCATATTATTGTCAAGTGCTTTTGACTGGCTTACATGCTTTTCCTCATTTTTCATCTCGTGAATCTCATTAATACGTTCTAAGCTGATTTTAACGTCCTGCAATGAATAAAGGAATTTCATCAGTTGTTCCACAGGGCTGTTCAATTGTCCAATAATATATTGTACCGCTAGCATCATACCGAGTGTCATCTCCCCATGAATCACAGCAGTGGCGGCCACAATAGTAATAACAATGTTTTTTACCTCATTGATAAAAATACTCCCAGCTTCCTGTGTCTGTTGCAACTTTAGATTTTTCATTTGTACCTGAAACAGGTCGGCCTGTACATCTTCCCATTCCCAGCGTCTCCGCTGTTCACAATCTTGGAGTTTTATTTCCTGCATCGAGGTGATGAACTGATATGTTTTGTTGTTATTGGTTGCCTGTTTCTCAAACAACTCATAGTCCAACACTTTTCGTTTTTTGAGAAATGTGGCAATCCATATACCGTAAATAACGCTGCCAAGCAGGAATACAGCAAATATTATGGTATTATAACAAAGAAGCACTGCTCCAAAAATGATAAAACTCAATAGGGAAAACATGATGGAAAGCGTTTGTGTAGTAAGGAACTCTTCAACACGCTTGTGATCATTCATTCGTTGCAATAGATCGCCCATGAGCTTAGTGTCAAAAAAAGACATAGGGAGTTTCAGTAACTTGATGAAGAAGTCCGATACTAACGATATATTGATACGCATACTGATATGTAGCAATATCCACCGCCGGATAAAATCAACACTGGTCCTGCTGACAGTCAGCACCAACTGCCCTAAGAGTATGAGCCATATAAGTTTCATATTTTGATGTGTAATGCCCACATCTACGATGGCTTGTGTAAGAAAGGGCAGGATGAGTTGAAGCAAACAGCCCACAAGAAGTCCTAATATTATTTGCCCAAAATATCTTTTGTATTGTTTGATATAGCTGAACAGAAAACTGAAGGAGCGTTTTTTATGCTTTTGTTCCATTAGGTTAAGCTTACTAAAAATCGGTGTAGGATTCAGAAACATGGCAACGCCTTTTTCTTCTCCTTTCGATTGTGTGTTTAGCCACCCCTCCTTGAACTCCTTTTCAGTATATATTACTTTACCTTTGCCCGGATCGGCCACATAATAAAGATTTTCTTTCCTTCTTTTTTTTATTTTGTAGAGTACGACAAAATGATTTTGATTCCAGAAGATGATAGATGGTAGTTCCACTTGTTCCAGTTGTTCTGTTGTAGCGCGCCCGCAAACGGTATGTAGTCCCAGTTTTTCTGCTGCTTGGCTTATGCCAAGCAGAGATACGCCTTCATTGGTAGCAAAGCATATATCGGAGAGTTGGACAAGGGTATATTCTTTGCCATAATATTTGCATACCATTTGCAGGCAAGCTATGCCGCATTGCATAGCATCGTGCTGGAAATATAGTGGAAATTGAGACATATTTCTAATTTTAATGTACTGTTAGTTTGAAGTTTAAACTGTAATTTACTTCTGACCAAATCTTGATGTATCTACTTCTTTAAACTTCTTCTCTTTATAACCTCCGAATTTATATCTAAAAGAAACTGTTATAGTACGGCTGTCTGGTGTTAAGAGCATATCCATGTGCTGGCTTTTATATCTGGTTTTCACATCAGGCATGGCACTATTGAATAAATCTGTACCCTTTACACGAATTTCAGCTTTGTCTTTTGCGAAGCTCCATTTTAAGCCTGCGTCCAGACTCCATATTCTACCTAAGTCGTAAATACCTTGGATAGAAGGAGTCATATACATGGCTGCCAATTCTAATTTAATATTGGGCTTGGAGGAAATATTGATAGTGTTATCCAAGCGTGAATATAGCGTCCACTTATTCCGTTTAAAAGATAAATCATAAAAGTCGTTGCATTTTGACGAATTGTTATAACCATTCAAGACAATTCTTGAATCAAGAATATTCTTGAGACTAAAAGGAACTACGATGTTTAATCCCACCATTTGCTTATAGTTCCAATTAAGTGTTTTATATATCAGAGCCAGTCTCTCTGATGACAGATAACCTAATTGCTCGAAATGATCAGGTTCATAGTCATAGTATAATAAAAATTGATACTTACTTTTTAAAACATATATCAATTGAGCCGAATAGTCTTTTGATGGTTTTAAATATGGGTTGCCATGAATTTCCGTATATCCATTCAAATATCCGACAGATTCCTGCATGTCCCAATAATCCGGATAGGATTTATCAGTAGAGAATGAAAGCTGGAGGATATGTGATGGAGAAGGCACATACGTAAGGTCCAATGTAGGATAAATAGCCCAGTTGTCATACTTGGCCAGCTTATAATGCTCTCCAATAACAGAGAATGACATGGAAAAAGCCTCTGTGAAGCTTTTATCAAACCCAGCATAGGCATTATATGTATATTCTTTAATGCTACTGTCAGTATTCGATCCAGTCATGTCAGTTTCAGTTCTTGAATTATATTTCTGCATGTTATAATCTGTTGCATACGAGAATTCTGCTCCATAATTAAGTGACCAATCCTTGGCAAATTCATGGCTTTTGTCCACATATACTTTTATCCGGTCAATCTTTTGTTTTGAATCTGAAGTGAAATCGTTGATCATCCCATCCGTTCTGCTATCTTGAAAATCTTGATAGAAAAGTGAATTATAATGCGTATAATCCATTCCTGCACTGAAATTATTATGTGAAGAGTAACTCAGACTTATATTATGCATAGAGTTATCGAAATCCTTATTATTGGTAGAATTAGAAAAGCTACCAACCGAATTCTCTATACTTTTTCCATCAGGACTTAAACCTGCTGTGTAAGCCAGGCTAAGTTTATCTTCGTTATTAAAAGTGTACTCTCCTCCCAAACGTATATTATGTGCAAGGTCCTCTTTTGTTCCTTTGTTGTGCTGTTCTATTTCATAAGTCTCATTATTTAACTTGTGTAAAGTCGCCAAATCAAGTTGTGTTTTACTTTTAATTGCTGATAGTGAATATAGAAAGTCTACGGATAATTTTGGGGAAGAATACGATAAATTGACGCCTCCTTGACCGTTCGTGAAATGCTTCTGAATATACGAACCGTTAATTTCTCCCTGTAGAAATGGGTTCTCCGTTTTCTTCTTTTGAGTGACAATATTGATTGCGGCGCCTCTGACATGGAATTTTGCGGGGGCGCTATACATCACCTGTATTTTTTCAATGTTTGAAACCGGAGTACTTTTTAATAGTTCATAAAGTTGTGCATTGCTCATGGTTGTCGGTTTACCATTGAGTATTATAGAAACTCCATTAGCACCGGCCAAGGTTATTGAGCCATTTTGCTCAACTACTCCAGGAAGTTGCAGAATGGATTCATAGGCATTGCTGATTACTTTTTTCTCTGCCATTCTATTTATATCATAGCTTAAAGCTCCATCTTCAACTTTGACTTGTGGACGCTCCCCCTTTATGACAACTTCATTCAATGCGTAATCTTGTTCTTTCATTGTTATGGTTCCGATATTAGTAGTCTGCCCATTAACTTGTTGCGTAACAAATAATAGGTGCTGCAAAATCAGACGGTATTTTTCAGGTGCGTTTTTTATAATAAACTGACCTGTAGAATCTGTAATGGCAGCATCAATAAAAACAGAGTCCATCGTTTGCGCAACAACAGTAACAGCTTCTATCGGCTCATTTTTTGAATCAATGATCTTGCCTGTGATAGTTTGTGCATTTGCTATCACACCTAAAAGCAGGACAAACGCCAATGATATTAATCTTCTCACTAACATATCTTTATATTTTAAGGATTATACATTTAACTGACTAATAAAGCCTCATGACATTTATTATTTATCCGCATGGTAGAATTTGTATTTACTCCGTATTGTTGCAGGCTGAGAGTTTTATGAATATCTAAAATAGTCACAATCTCTGTCTGATTATCGTTAGAATACAATAACCCTTCTTTTTCTAAGTTAAGAATGACTTCCGACAGAGTTTCGCCCTCTTTTGATTTTTTATTACCCAGCTTCTTGGTTATTTGTTCCATAGATAAAACATTGGCATCACATAACTGCAATACATCCCAATAAATATCATCTGTTTCAAACTCAATTTCCTTGATCAATGTATTATTATAGAACTCCCTGTAAAATACACTGTTGTCATCAATTATCAATTGATAATCATAGATATTATTTATATAATGTTGCTCTATTTGCTGGAAAGTGTCCCACAAATGATTATACTCCGGCTTTATAAAATCGAAAAAGAGGATGAATTTATCTTCTAATGACATATAACTTTCTGGAGTAAATTGAGCCAAGTGTGATTGTCCCCATTCTGTCAATCGGTCTGTTTTCAATAAAGTCCGATAGTAAGGTGATGATTTTGCGACACTAAGGAAGGAATAACTGTGGCATACTAATTTCTTTTGGAAATAGAATCTCAAAAAATATAAGTTCTCTATACTTTCCTTTATATCATCTGTTGTTTCTTCCAACAAATTTCTTAGAACATTTGCTCCATTAATACGAATACCAAATTCATTTGCCCATTTAATGAAGAACAGGTTACTGGCAAACGTATTTTTCTTATGAATCTTTTCTAAGAGGTTATTGCTTGGTGATTCATATCCTATTTGAACGGATTCAAATCCTGCAAGAGCCATCTTTTTTATGACATTAAACGGAACTCCTTTTGTGACTATTTCTGCCAGTAATATAGAGAAGTCATTATTTTCTTTCCTATATTCTATTAACATATCTAACAGTTCAATAAAGTTGTCCATATTGGCTCCTATGATATCGTTATCTAAGAATAAGACACGATTTACCCCATATCGTTCTACCTGTTCCTTTATTTCTTTTATTATTTGTTCATTTGTCTTTGTCCTATACTTATAGCCGGTATTTAAGAAACAAAATTTGCATTGTTTCCAACTACATCCTCTGCCACCTTCTATAGGTAAAGATAGCTCCTGATCCAAAGAAAAGTTTTGTATGAATTTGAAATAATCGGAGAAATCCATTTTAGACTTGTTTAAGTCTACATAGACATTTCTCAATAAATTCACTTTTATTTCATCTCCTATACGGTACACAGTATTAGGAATGGAAGATAGTGCCACTTTTCCACCATCCAAATACAATGCCAGTTGCTGTATTGAATATTCACCTTCTCCCCAAGATGTATAATCGACATGTGGAAAGTTCTTCAAAAAGGTAGTAGCTTCTTCCTTTGTACCAAACCCACCCACAAGTATATGGGTATTCGGATAGGCAGCTTTTATCTTGTCTATAAACAGATTTGCAACAAGCCACTGGTAGAATTGGGCTGAAAATCCTACAAACAGGTAATCATCAAACTTTATTTGACTGATCTCATTCTCAAACCAGCAATTCAACTTTTCGTTGAATGAATGGAAGTATTCATCAATATACTCATGCCCTTTACTATGTAGTTGTGGCTTTATGGAATAGATATAATATTTAATCTTATCCACAATCTTTGTATCGTTTGAGCTGATGCCCAGATTTAATAGAAAAGGCATCAACTTATTAAGTTCAGTATCATATATTAAGTTCTCCATATTGAAGAAACTTTTTAGTAAAGGGTTCAATGATATATTCCAATACTTCAAAGAAACATTGTACCCAACCTGATTTAATGCAGGCTTTAAAACTGATAGGCATGGAGATGGAACATTCTCCATTGCAGGCGGAAGCCATCCTAATAAGATTGTTTTTTTCATTGTCTTACGTTTTTTAAGTAGTAGTAGCAAGACTTTGCTTGCTACTACATGATTCATCTTTAGAATCTTATTACTATTTCCGGAATATCAATTTTAGGTACGTCCACGAAAATAGAATCTTGAGGTGAACCTTTACCGCCTTTTATAGCACCAGCATTTAGATTGGTAAGCCGATCTATATTGACAAGGCGAGAAGCTTTTGTTAGTTTTCTCTTTTTCATTACTTAGAATTTGAAATTTTAACGTTCAAATTACCTTCAACTTTCACTTTGCCACCCTTAACTTGGTTGACTTCTGCATGAGTCAATTGATCAATAAGAGTCATGTCATTCATTTTTTTTAATTCTTTCTTTTTCATGATTGTAAAATTTTAAATTAAACATTAAAAGTAAACTCTGATGGTGCCTATAATTTCACCACTGATTCTTTTCGCACCACCTGAGATAATTGATTGCTCTTTTTGGGTTAAGCGATCAAGTAAGACAAGGTTTTTTTCTTGTCTAATCTTTTTCTTTTTCATTTGTGTCTCACTTAAATCAACCTACTCTTTCAGTTTTTCGGCATCCACTCCTTTGTACAGTTGGGTCTGTTTGTATAAAATTACCGGTATATTTTTTTTATTTATATTCCATTACGCCACATTCATGGTTAAGTCTGCATTTACCATGGTTACGTTAGGAGTTTTGTACTTGTAGTAAAAACTCATTAGTCCCTTGCGATTAGCATATACAGGTATGGTTTCGGAACCAAGATAATGGATACCATTCCCTAAACGTACTGTATTGATGTCCAACAATCCCATTACACGTAATAATTTGCTGTCACACTCTGCTATCATGTAACTGTTTTGTTGTTGACAAATGGGGGTTATGGCATATATCATTAACTGTTTAAATAGGGATAAATTTGGGACATTAGCACAGGAATCAATAGCAAAACGCCCGATATGCCAGAATGTAGGGTTCTTTAGGGTATTGCTAATGTAATCCAGAGGATTAATATCAAATATTTTTTGAATAGGCAGCTTGTGTTGCAAATCCCATTTCATTACACGTATGCAGCCAATTATCTGTTCTGAATTGTCCTCTGCTATGTATAATTGTGAAGATGGGGCGTACTCCAGTTCCTCCATATATACCTCCTGAATTTCTTTCTCCATGTCATCGGGACAAATATTCCCACAATGATGGTTATAGTTAGCTTTCACAACTAATTCCGCAATTCTATGAAGATATTGGGAATCTACTTTGAAAATGCTATAACTTCCATGTTGTTCTACAAACTGCTTCATACTTATATGGTTTTAATTTTGATGTAACAAAATTATCGAGATATTAAGAGTAAGGTGCTACACAAAAGTGTGATTGATTAAAAATCAATCAAAGAACTACACTATTGTGTATTAATTCAGCACATTATTAGCGAAAATAGTGTAACTTTGCAGCACAGAAGATCACTAATTATATTATTTGTATGACACAAGTAGATGATTTTTTTATTCTTTCCAACCATGTACATGATATCTCAGAAGAAGAGTACAAAAAGGCTGATCTTCTGATTAAGGTATTTGATGCTCTCGCAAGAACTACATATCATAGTATTTATATTATTGATTATTATCGTAAAAACTTTCTATATGTTTCGGATAATCCTCTTTTTTTATGTGGACACACATCTGAAGAAGTAAGGGAGTTAGGGTATATGTTTTATTTAAACCATGTGCCCTCCAGAGAGCAGAACATGCTTACGGAGATTAATAAGGCAGGTTTTAATTTCTTCGACAAAATCCCTGTTGAAGAGCGTTTAAATTATACCATTTCTTATGATTTTCATTTGAAAATGAATAAGAAAGAGATATTAATCAATCATAAACTAACTCCTGTTTTATTAGCAAAAGACGGACGTATCTGGCTCGCAGCATGCACTGTCTCTTTATCTGCATACAACTCATCTGGACATATAGAAATCCGAAAAACAGGATCGACAGAGTATTGGGTATATTCTTTAGAAAAACGTCGATGGATCGAAAATATGGGTATTGTCTTGAACGAAAGGGAAAAAGATATTTTAACTTTGTCAGCACAAGGCTATACAATGAATGAAATTGCAGACAAATTATGCTTGGCAATAGATACTATCAAATTTTATAAAAGAAGATTATTTGAAAAAATGGAGGTAAAGAATATAACTGAGGCATTATCTTTTGCTACTAACTATAAACTATTGTGACAATAACATCAGTTATTGTCACAATAAATAGAAGACAAATAAAATTTAGGGAAATAGTTTAGTTTCTTCCCTGTTGATAGATTATACATTGCATTAACGCAATGTCCTGCTGATATCCATGAACCAATAGATAACTGTGGTGGGGGTAAAACTGTTGTTTCGTTACTGTATTGTTCGATGATTTTATCTAACCAAGCTTGAGAAGCATTCCAAAAAGCATTAGACCTGCTGACAAATTTGGCCATTTCCAATTCGAAACCTTTAGGCTCTTCAGAAAGCTGTGATAACTGAACCCCATCAGGTTTGACAACAGTGAGGAATCCGGCAAAACCAAAATTATATGGATGTAGTACAGGAATGTTGTATTCTTTACATATTTTGTCAAAAACAAAAGGAATATCTGATTTGAAGTCTAAAGCATTTACAGCGACATCGTGTCCCTTTATAAGACTCTCGACATTTGTGTGGTCAATAAAACAATTATGATATTCTATTTTAGCCTGTGAATTTATGGAAAGTAATCTTCTTGCCAAGCTTTCAGCTTTATAATTACCAACGTCTATTTCGCTATAATTTTGACGGTTCAGGTTACTTGTTTCAACTCTATCACCGTCAACAATGGTTATGTTTTCAAAACCAAACCTAATTGCACATTCAGCAATAATACTACCAATACCAGCACCTCCAAGAAGTATCTTACAATTCTTGACTGCTTCTTGTTCACTTGGAGATACATAAATGCGGTTTCTACTATATCTTTCTTCCATGTTTATTGTTATTTATAAAATTATTTTCGAATACAAATTTATGCGGATTACCAATGCTAGCAACTACACAAAAGTGTAATTTTAATGCCGAATCTTGGTCTGAATACTTTAATTAACATTCTCTCATTCTATCGTATGTTCGAAGTCGGCTTGATGCTCCCACATTTGTGGTTGTTCATCGTAGTTTTTTCCCATTATTCGCCATCTGATAATATTTCTTAAAAACGTTTCTGTTTTTCTGACTTTACGGATTGAATATCAATATCTTTTAAGTAGTTTTGTATTCGGACAAAAAAACATACAAATGGATAAACGCACTTGGAATATCATACGAATCGCTTTAAAGGGAGCAATACCATTGCCAGCTATAAAAGCCTTCTTCGAAGTTTTGGAATACGAAGAAAATTCCGTTTTCCAGGATGAAGTAAAAAGACATCTGGAATCAATCAACGAAGATGTTGAGTTGGTCCAGACATGTCTGAAAAATACAGAAGAAATAAAGAAACAACTTAAACAGTTTAGTTGTATTCCGATAGGCGATAAGCTGAAAGAAAAGTTGGATGATATCGCGGAAAACTTTCCTCCGCTTCAAACCCCGCATATTCTGTATATCTTATCCCAATACAATGCTGTAGACGAGTTTTATTCCATTTGGGAAAAGTCATTGAATAATGATATATACAATGATTTGGAACTCCATATTATTGAACGCCGCAACGATTACAGCCATCCGGTCAACTTGCTGGAACATCCGGTGACCAAAATGGCACAATATCATGCCGCCATTTCAGGTTATGAAGTTCTCAACGAAATGGATTTACTGTTGGGCGCTTATATGACAGGCTCCAAAACAATTCAGAAGCTGGAAGCTAAATATTTCCCAGAAGATACACATTGTCAGATAATTGAAAAATTAAAAGAATGTTGTGAGAAATCACACGCAATTGTCGCCACAGATGACATCATCTTTAATATATAACCTATGGATAAAATAATATTTTGCGAAGGACGTTATGAGGTCTTTCAGGAGATCAGGGGACATAACAATAATATATATTTAGCTTTTGACAAAGAAGATCAGAGAGCTGTTGCCATAAAGCCAATGAAAAACCGTAACAATGCCTCATTGTCAAAATTAGAACAGGAAACTCAGATATGGGTCGATATAAATTTCACTCCCTATATAGTCACTCTTCTGTCAGTTGAAAAAATAAATGAGGCGCCTGCCCTTGTGATGGAATGGGTCAGTAACGGATACGGGGAGAAAAGTGATTTGAAAACATGGGCAGAACAGCATAAACAATATCTATTTAACGAGGTGCTGAAATTTGCCTTGCAATTCTGTTTTGCCATGACGAAATGCATTCAAAAACATCCGGGTTTCATACACAGGGACATTAAACCGGAAAATATTCTAGTGGACTCTGGCGATAACCTGAAAATTTGCGATATTAGTATATCCAATGGTACGGAAGGATATGTAGCTCCTGAAATAAAAGAAGGAAACAGTTTTTCAGAATTGACGGATATCTACAGTTTTGGAAAAACATTCATATCCTTGTTTAATGAACGTTTGTTGGGAGATGTTACTTACATTCATGAAGCAAAGGCTATTATTGGGAAATGCTGCAATAACAATCCTACTCTCAGATGTAGCACATTTCAGGATATTTATGTACAATTGCAATCCATCTGTTACAGGTGTCAGGGAGAGTATTTTTCCCCACAGGCAGAGGTAACTCAAACAATGGAACATGCCATTCAGAAATCTTTGGCATTGGCACAATTAGAATATCATCAGCAGGCACTCGACACTCTGATAGAAGCTACCCGGCATATTATTATTGATGGCTATCAGATAAAAACACTATATCATTCTCCCAGTGTCGTATTTAACATAGCCAATGCGCATTACAACCTGGAGCAGTACAAGCCGGCTTTAGAGTACATTGAGATGGCTTTAGACCTTGCTCAGGATGAATATCGGTTGTGGGATTTAAAAGCACACATCCTCTATTTTGACAAAGAAGGAAACCATCCTTTAGAGGAGGTGATGGCATGTATAGAAAGAGCGTTGCAATTATGCCCCGAAGATATTACAGTTTATCAATTGAAATCCAGGATATTGCTGGATACCGGTCGGTTTGAGGATTCCATTCGGGTTCTTAATGAAATATTGCATATTGAGCCCAGAAACAAAGAAGCTACTCGAAGAATGGCTATCAATTACAGGTATTTGGGTATATGGGACAAAACGATAGCTTGGTATAATAAGCTTTTGCTGATAAACCCGGATGACAGGAAAACAATAATAAAGGACATCGTGGCATGCCACATTGAAAACAATAACCTGGAAGCAGCACAAAACACCCTGACTCCGCTTTACAAAGAGAATCCTAATGATTATTCAGTTTCGTGGTTGCAGGCAGATATCTGGTTCAGATCAGGGAACCGGGAGGATGCCTATATTGAATTATATAAAGATAAAATATTGCTTGAAACAGAAATCGCATTCAATGACCGGAATGATACAGCCCTTGAAATACTCTCCATGGTATGTTCTTTGCTCTTTGACTTTCCGGCTGCAAGAAAATATATTGAAAAGGCTTGCTTTGTCAAGAATACCACGGTACGTAGTGGAAAGCGGATCGAAATGTATAATATGTGCAAGTTTGCAGATGAAATTGACCGGATTTTTATTGATTGCCATCGGTGTATAAAAGAAAATGCAACGGAAGAATTTGATGAAATATTATCGTTTTTGGAAGAAAACATCAGATATCCGGGAATACATGACTCGGATAGCTTAACAATTCAATACCTGTTAATGAATTCCTATTTTTATTCCACCTGTATCTATTTTCAAAGGAAACAGTATCAGGAAGCCCTTTCTGCAATAGAAAAAGCACAGAAAATATTTCCGATACAGCCTTTTTATGTGGTAAACAAAGCGAAGCTTCTATACTTGAATAACCGTTATAAGGAGGCTCTTTCATGTATTGAATATGGAAATAGAGCGGATAGTTGTATGTCCTGCTACAATGATCTGGAGCAATTGAAACAACAGATAATATACGAACATCCGGAATTGAATGAATAAGTGAATAAATATGTATATATTTGTATCGACAAAACTCAGATGTAATGAAAGACAATAATGATTACTCAGTTACCAATATTAAAGTGCAGCTTCATGTAAGTCTAATAAATGGTAACAAAGAAACAATGAATGGTGATTATTTGGGAAAGGAAAAGTCATTTATAAAGACTAAATTTTTGCATAGGCTTGGTTTTTATGGACCGCTTCAGGAATTTTTTGATAGTAAATACTCTTCTGTAATTCTTAAAGAGTATTTTAGGAATCAAATCGGTGAAATCCAAGATAAATATCCTGATGCTAAAATCTATTTTACTTCATACAGTGAAAAAGAAGGTTCATTAATCTTTGAACTACTATTAACTGTTGTAGCAGCTACTACGACATATCCTACTATATATCAGACGATAGTCTCCATATTTGAAAAATTCTCAGGAAAAGATCGTGACTTGAGAGTTGACGTCGATTTTGATGAGAATGTAGTCTTGGGGTATAAAGAACCTGTCAAACAAGGACAATTATATCCAAAATATAAACGCTATATAATCTCTGCTATATCTTTGGCTATTGGACTTTTTTTTGGCTATATAACAGCTAAATCTTTATTGCCTGAAGAACCTTCAAACAATGAAGAAAAAATTAGGCACATTCTTAAAGAGGAAATAGAACAAGCCATAAGGAATCAAAAACTGGACTATCTGTTTTTCGATAGATATTTTACTCCGAAAGATACTACGAATCAAAGTCTCAGCCAATAAGGTAATATACTTTGATTACAAAAACTAGAGTATATGAATATAATTGTAGCAATATTTAGACTATTATTATACCCATGTTTCAAGTGGGTGTACAAATCAGATTTTAATAGTTACAAAGAAACAGAAAAGTATCAAAAGAAAATCATTTCAGATTATAGGGACGAGATATGTACGCTTAAAAAACAGCTAGAAAAATATGACAACTTTGAAAACAATATAAAAGAAATAGTTGACCGTAATAAAATTAACTATTTAGAAATTACCGATAAAGAAGAGATTGTTATCATATCACATAATAATCCAGACTTGCGTGATTGTGTTATATTTCTAAATAATCTTCACACGAGATACAGTTTTGGATGCTGCCATCTAAATTCGTCTCCTAGAGAGGCGCCTCATCTATTATCACTTTTGAATAAAGCTGGAATAAAAAAAGTAGATTCCCGAAATATGTTGCCCATTTGTGATATTCAATGTAAGGATAAAAATCATGGATACGGGACTGCTCTTTTATCTTATTGTTGTAAAATTGCCAAGAGACAAAATTTGAAATACGTAGTTGGCGAATTGGCTTATGCTGATCGGGAAAATCATTCTAAATTAGAACGCTTTTATAGAAATATAGGATTTCAAGTATACCTATTTCCAGAAGAAAGCAAGGGAGTTATAATAAAGTATTTATAATTCTATACGAAATATATGCAGAGAGTATCAGGGCTGATACAGCATTCTGGAGTACAATAAAGAACTCCTGGATGCTAATTGAAGAGTGTCTGTTTTTCTGATTATTCTAATTCTGTCGCTGTATACCGTTTCAAGCATCTGTACTGTATGTGCTATAGTTCCTAACGATTTCTTTCATTCTTTGAATAGAAGGGGGAAAATAAAACTGACTTGCAGCCAATACATAACAAAAAATCCGGGATTTTCATTCCCGGATTTGTATATACTCTGAATACTTGATTGTCACGTATGGATTATCGCTTGAAACGGTCTGGTGCACCGCTTTCACCTTTTTCCAGAATATCCACCGTCTCTTATATTCTATCCAAATTCCCTGGTGCAATGTTACCGGAATCCGGATTTCTCCTTTCAGCCGCTCGTCCTCGATCAATCCAGTCAACTGGATATAAGGAGTTATCATCTCCACTTTTTGCCTCTTCATCGGCAGAGTATCACGCACCACAATTGTATCTTTGACCACCGCATTAATCGGGCCGGACACTTCCAGCTCATGACGCGCTGCCGCTTCAAGACGCTTGACTTTTACACCCAGCCGTCCGATTATTTCTGCATCCTCGGCACGAAGACGTTTATACTCGTCTACCGTCAGCCGGAGCGACTTTACATCTATAGCCGTGGTCACCGAATCCACCTGCATCCGTTTCACATCAGAAAGCAGAGCTTCCGTATTTACCTGGTAGCGGTCTCGTTCCTTGCCCAACTGTACGACACGTCGCTGTTGCCACCATACGGTTGCTCCTAGGACAAGTAGGCAGAACAGTAAATATTTGGATGCAATCTTATTCATCGGCCACTGACATTTGGGGAATAAACCATAAAAACTCGCCTTGATAGGCTTCTTCCAACAATACCATAAAGCCTTTCACTCGGCGTTCCGGCTGGGAAAGATCTTCCACAACCAAACCGTGAAGTCCCACCAAGGCTTCCAGCCTCATCTGTGATAATTCCGGCGAAGCAACCACTTGTATAAATATATTCTCTCTCATCCTTCCTTTGTTTTACAATAAACAATAATTCAAACTCCTGACGACGGCGTTCTTCCAGACTTTTAATCACCTTTCCCCGGTATTTCCGGAAAGACAAATACTCCGCTCGTATATTCCGGTCACCCGCTTCCAACTTGCTGATGAGCTTGCTTTTTACACGTTCCTTATTTCCGAGTAAAACATATTCTCCGACATTATAAGCCAGTGTCCCCAGCAAAAGCGAATCCTGCCCGAACCGCCGGAATACAGCACATTTCTGCCGAAGGTCTACGCGCAAAAGTGAATCAGCTTCAGCCTCTGTCAAAGGATAATTAAATCTCTCGTCGGCCAATAAACGGTGTCCATAACCCACATAAGGGTAATGTTTCAGACCATGCCAGCCTTCAAATCGCTTTATACAGTTCACTGCATCCTCAAATGTCGGCAGTTCCTCAGCCAGAACGGACGATCCCATACAAACGATCCAAAGAAACAATACCAGCCTCATTTCTGTCTCATCAATAATTCTCGGATATCATTTCTCATCTCCCGGATGTCCGATTGCATACTTACTAATTGCGTCATAGTCGCTTCGAATACTGTTTTATCCAATTTGATGGCATCAATGCGATCGTATTGATCGGCGATTTTTACATCCAGGGCATTGCAACGCTCCGACAGCTCAGTAATACGGGCTGTGTTGTTAACATGCTGGATATAAATTGTCAGGATAAAGGACAATACTACTGACAATAATTTAAAGTTATGTACTACAAACTCTTTTACATCTCCCATTGTGTTTCTTTTATTCGATGATTAATGAAAATACTTCTCGTAAGGCACGCAACAATATCTCTGCGCCTCCACTGTCCTTTAGTCCGAATAATACTAGCATTACAGCCAGTATTAGATATACCCACCAGGCAATATCTTCCTTAGTCACTTTTTTCTTCTTCATGGGGTGCTGTCGCTTGAGGTACTACCACATTAAAAATAACATTTCCATCACTGCCTTCAATACGCAGTTTACTTTCCTGAGTATGTTTAATCGGGTAGATTTCCATAAGTGCTTTAGCTGCATTCACCGAAACTGCACGGAGGCTGGCTGGCGAGATTGGAATACCGAAACGATCCTCGTAGGCCGATGTGGCAGTTTCATCCATTACCGCCTTCAATGTTTCGGAAACCTGCAGTTTTACGGCCATCGTTTCCATCTCAAACCGTTCGCTTGATATCATAGTCTTGATATGAGCCAACACATGGGGTTTGGTTAAAAGATAATTAGCAGAGGAAGCCGGATTCTTGGAGGCTTTCTCCCCATAAACCGCCTTATAACACTTCGACGGGCGACCGGCGTATTCCATCCCCCCGTTTACATAGAGGTCACAAAAATGCAATTCTTCATCGGTCAATGTTTGTAACTCTTTATCTTCGTTATCTTTTGACATTACTATTCCTTTTCTTTAAGAATAGTATCCGAAGCCTTACTCGGTTTTAAAACATTCGATTTTTCAGAAATTAGTTGCTCCATTAAAATTTCATAGAACACATCCGCCAGCGCATTGGCTGCAGCTTCTGCATCAGCCAATGAATGTATAACTCGCATATTAAAAGCGATATTCAGATCATACCCGGAAATGACAGCCATTAACTCATTCCCGTCGTAATTTAACGCTCCGTAGGTCATGCGGTCACTTTTCCGGAAACTTATCGTTTCGTCCTGTTCCTCGGTCTTTTTCTCTTCCATTATCTTATATTTTAAAATAGGTTCGTGTCCTTTCTTGTTTTTCGGTGCTGATATGCCCGCCTTCAGTATTGCGCAAACGTCCTGCATAGGCTCCGGCTACATCAAGCGTTGCCGTGACGTCTGCCGCAGCATCATGCGCATCATCTAACTCCACATTCAGACGCGCCGCTATAAGTTCCAGTTTGTAGGAAGTCACTTCCGGATCATGTGCAAAAGCCAGACGACCTAGAAAGATAGTGTCGATGTAATAGGGCTGGAAATTGCCGTAATAATCTTTCGTCCCGGCAAATATCTTTTCAAAGTCACCCACCAAATTCGCGTAATTCATAAGTTGCTGGAGAAAACCGATGTCAAAAGGTATATTCTGCCCGATTAGCAGAGGTTTGCACTGCTGGCCTTTACTCAGGGTATTCCGCTTGGCAAAATCCAGTGTGGAAATGGCTACCGCTTTCAGGTCTACTCCTTGGGCATAAAGCTGTTCCATCGTAATTCCCGAATAGTTTAAGGCTGCCGCTTCATACTTCATGAGTTCGCCGTTCTCTTCTTGTTTCTGTTCCTGGCGGGTACGCAGCACTTTCCGTTTAGTAACTCCCGCTTCTTTCTGACAATAAGGTGACAGATATGCGACATACCGTTCCAATGTTTCCCAGGTATCCAGCCGGATGGCTTGCAGGGCAATCTGGGTACATGCGCAATCACGGCAATCTAAGCCTCCGGTTTCAAAATCAAGTCCGATACCGACATATATTTTAGTTTCTGTTTTCATCTTTATTACAATTTGCTGATTAATGAAGTTTTATAAGTTTGTAATCCGTTGCAGCCCTTAAAATTGCTATACCGTATAATAGCGGTCAAGATAACCACCTGGTCTTTCAATCCGCCGATTTCATTGCGGTGTTCCATGTAGAAATCATTCCAGCATACACATTCCATCAAATCATTGTTTTGCTGGAGCATGAGCTTCCCGAACCGTTTCTTTTCTCCGGTAGTCTTATCTTTATAGCTGCTTTCCGATACCTCTGTTACTGTTGCACAAACAGTAATCCGTTTTCCTTCATTATCTCCCTGTAAGGCATCCCGTAAGGTCATATAAGAGGCTTTTCCCTTTACACGGACCCGCATATCTGAATTGTCGAAAATGCGACGGTAATCGATACTGCCGATACCTGACACAACAATCTGCTGTTGCGACCAGAAATAATGTTTTTCACGTAAGTCTTCCGGGAATTCTTTGTCTTGCAAGACAAAACCCAATGCACGGGCGGCACGGTCTAAAATGGCATATCGTTCTGTTACTGCCTGGATGCCTTCAATCTGGTCGAAGCATCCGGCAAGTACAAGGTTTTTGACATGACGCGCATTAACAGGAATACGTGTGGCTTCTTCCTGATTATCCGGATCATCCCAATATTCGTATTTTTTCAACTTATAGCGGAATATCCGGTGAATAAAATTCTCAATGGAGGTATAAGCCCCTCCGCGTTCCCGTTCATCCACGATATATTTAGCCGTTTTACCCCCCACGATCTTGATTCGGTTCAATGACCAGAAAATCTCATCGGTTGCATAGTCGGTGAAAAAGTGAATACCCGAACGGTTTATCTCAGGCGGAACGATATGCGCAGACGAGCACAGTTCCATTTCTGACATCAGCAATGGGATTTCTTTGTCATCGGCCCACTGTAAGGCGATGGTATAAAATACAATGGAATAGTTGGCCTTCAACCAGGCGCCGCAGTAAGCAGTCAGGGCATACGCGGCGGCATGGCTGCGGTTGAATGAATACTTCCCGGCTACCTCTATCTTATGCCAGATTTCTTCCGCTTCATAATCCGGACAGCCATTTTGGATAGCCCCGGCAAGAAAATCCGTTTTTAAGGAAGACATCAGGTCGGCTTTTTTCTTTCCGATTGCCTTTCGCAAAAGGTCGGTCTTTCCCAAATCGAAACCTCCCAAGGTATGGGCGATTGACATAAACTGTTCCTGATATACCATAATACCGAAGGTGTTTTGCGTAGCCTCGTAGCATCCGTAATTATAAACCGGAGCCACTTCCCCCCGCCGGTAACGCACATAGTCATCTGTTGCTTTGATATCCAGTGTAGCGGGACGATAGAGCGCATTAATGGCAATAAGGTCTTCTATGCTGCTAGGCTGCACATCCTGTATAAAACGGGAAATTCCTCTTGATGAAAACTGGAACACATTTTGCGTGTACCCATCCGACAGTATCTGGTAGGTTTTTTCATCTTCCAATTCTTCCTGTGTAATGCTTTCAATGGAATGATGTGTGCCATAAGTTTCATTGACCAGATTGATGGTCGCGCTTAATTTTGATAATTCTTTGGTGGCCAGTACGTCCTCTTTCAACAACCCGATGCTATCCACACTATAGCCGTCGAACTCTGACACTAGTTGATTTTCCATTTTACGCATGGGCAGAAAGTCGAAACACTCCATGGACTGTCCGTTACGCTTTTCCGGAGTCACAATAATGGCAGAAGCATGAATGGAACTCGCCTTCGGTTGCCCCATCACACCCCGCACATCTTCAATTACTTCCGGGTAGGTCTGTACAAAATTCCATACTTTCCGGTTCACTGCCGCAACTTTGAATAAATCCGTCCAATCCATATTGTCATTCAGTATGGCAGTGATGTAATTCACGATTGAATGTGGTATACGGTGTACTCGTGCAACATCTTTCAGGGCTGCTTTCAATTTTAAGGTGGTAAAGGTTCCTGCTGAAAAAACACGTTGCCGGCCTTCCGTATTATATCGTTCTTCCAGGTATTCTTTGATTTCCTGCCGTCTGTCCGAAGCGTAATCGACATCGATATCGGGAAGAGCGGAATGCCCGCCCGATACCAGTCCGCGGTCAGTAAAACAATCCATTACGGAGAGTTTTTCCGTTGCCTTTTTTAGTTTTATACTTTCTACTATCATCTGATATACTTTTTATATCTTATTATCATGCTAACTGTCTGACGACTCACTCCATACAACCTCCCCAAAGTCGCTTGGGAGATTCCGCCTTGTCCGTAGATTTTTCTGATTTCTTCCGCTTGGGCGTTCGTCAGCTTGGCTCGTGAACTCTTTTCGCCGCAATCGTTTTTTAAACCTTCCAGAATAGCATGCTGCATATTATACCGATGTGTACACATTTCCAGATTCACAGCCGCATTATTGAAGCGGTTGCCGTCTTTATGGTTCACTTCCAGATTCACATCCCATTCTTTCAGAAAATGTTCTGCTACCAACCGGTGTATGGAGAACTTTTTCCGTATTCCACTCCGGTATAACCTCACGCATAGATAAGCAGAGGTAGTCCCGCTCCAAGGAGACATCACACGTTTTAAATTTTTCACTCGACCGAAGTCACTCACTTGATAACACCCTTCGTATCCATGAATATCCACCCAGGTTTCCTGAGTGTCTGCCATGATACTTTTATTTATATTTTGTCTTTAATCTTTCCTGCGTAATTCTTTTAGATTCCACAATAAATCCCGACGGTCAAACAATACCTCGTCACCGGCCCTTAACTCATCAGCGTAAACTGTCTGCTCTTGTCCATCCCGGTTGACTCTGAATTGGGCATCCCGGCATATCTGGTAATGATCGCCGTCCAGCCGGACGTCTATATACACTTCTCCTTTTTGTAGTTCTACATCGGGAGCGGTAACTGTAATTTCTGTCACCCAATTCAGCCCGCATCGCTCCGGAACCAGAAACCTTGAAAAAATCAGATCGTATCGCATCGGGTCTATTGAGGTGATTCCAAGCAGGTACGATACCAATGAACCACCCGCCGAGCCACGCCCGATGCCGGTTGCAATGCCTCGTCGATGAGCTTCTCGTACCATATCCCATTGCACCAGAAAATAATCTACATTGTCCGTGGATTCGATGATGTAAACTTCTTCTTCCAGCCGTTCCCTATAGCGTTTCCACTCCGAAGAAGCCACTTTGCTCTCCAGTCCTTCATCCAACAGTTTACGGAACATAGTGTGGCGTTTGCCGTATCTTTCCGTTTCTTCTGGTCTCATCATGTATTCGGGCATAAACATTTGTCCTGTTTCAAATCGGGCATCTGCAAGTTCTGCAATCTCTACTGTTCCCCGGCACATAACCTCAAAGAGGTGGTCGAAGTCCCATTTTTCACTGAATAACGGACAGAGCCTTGCATAAAGCTCGTCTGTATCTTTCAAATATTGATCACTACTTTGTTCATGTGCCGCACCCGTGGCGATCTTGTTCAACACAAGTTTACTCCCTGCATCGTCCGCATCCGGATAGAAGCTGTCTGTGATAAGTATAGGAGGCACCCCAGAAAAGGAGTTGACAGAATCCACGAAATTCTCAAAGTAACAGCGTAAATTCTCCAAAATCTCTCGATCGATACGGTCAGCCTTGTATTCGTTAGCATCAACTTGAAAATACACACGATCAAACACTTGTTTTAGTCGTTCCACGTTCCGCCGTCGCCGGACCATCCACATGGCCGAGCGTTTTCCGAATACCAAGGCATTCCCTTTGGCATAGTAGAGCAACCGTTCATAAGGCAGAAAGTTATTTTCACTATCTACCATAATTTCTTTTTGAATGCGTAGTAGATTTTTCAATCCCGTCTGGGTCAGACTGTACAATTTCATTTCCACGTGTTCATCATCTAGCTCCATATCGAAAGTGTACCCGAAAATATGTTTCATCTCATTCTTTTGACATTCTTCCTGCAATTCCAGTGTCCCGGCCATCGTGTGTTTGTCACAGATGCCTAAAGCAGGATACCCCAACCAAGCCGCTTTTCGGCACAATTGTTCTGGTGTTCCTACACTGTTCAACAATTCAAAAGAAGTATGTACCCCTAAAGGTACGAAAGGAAGATCATGTTCGCACTTTTGGTGTTTTCCTACATACTTTAGAATATTCAGTTTGAATTCCTCGCGCAAATCATAATAATACCAGTTCCTCCCAAATGGAAAAGTGATGTGAAAAATGCCTTCCTCCTTCAATACGTCCGGGCTTTCCATCAGATTGAATTGCAAATTACCTTCTTCACCCCGAAAGATAGAAGTCACACCCGATAAGTCGGCTAAGAACAATTTGCCAAACTCCGGTATAAAAACCACCTCGCTATCCACCGGCTCAAATGCAATCTTCTGCCTTTTCAGCCAGTCTAATAATTCATTCATATTTCCTGTACTTTTTTAAGTTTATATTCTATGGGAGTGAGTAGACGGTAAGCAAATACCTCGTAGATTTCTTGCTCTGTCAAATCTTCCCAGTCTTTTCGGACATCCGGAATATCAGCAATCAATACATCGAAGTAGGGCTGTAGCCGGGATGCGGTAATCTTTATCGCCTCAACAGCATCTCCGTCATAACCCACCACAACACATCTCACTCCTTTACGCTGGAGTTTGAATATTTGTACATCCGAGATTTTTTTACCGAAAGTCGCAACAGCGCCAATCCGATGATTATCGTACCATTCCAGTTTTCGGGTAAGAGATATGACATCGAATATACCTTCCGTCAATACTACTGTGTCTGTTTCATCCTCTATAACCGCATCGTAATTATAAAGCAATTTCGAGAAGTCATTTTCAATAGAGTTCCGATAGCGGAGTATCTTATAATCTCCGGTATGTTTGGCACGTCGGTTATAAGCATCGATCTCACTTTTCGGCCATATATGACGCCCGATATAGCCCACTATTTCCTTTTCATCGACGATTGGAAAAATTACGTAATTTTCATACCGGGGATTCAGCCGTCCCGTACAACCTACGGGAAAATAATCGTAATCATCAAAACAAAATCCACGATCCTGCAAATAAGTATGACGGAAAGTACGCTTATAGAATTCAGGAAGTTCTACGGTACACAGTTCATCATCGATTTCTTCCGGTTCTTCCGGTTTTAGGAGTAATAGATTTTCCAAAGGAGCTTCAATATCAGTAGTTGGCTCGACCATCAAATCCATTCGCCCGATCGTCTCCAATAGTTGCTCCAGGGTACGGGTGGAAAAACCACAACTGAAACAATGCGACATATACGTTTTTTTGCGAGAAGTTTCCCGCCCCACATAAACGCCATACTTACCTCCGGTTTTTCCACAAACTGGACAACGGGGAGCGATTAGGTTCCGACCGCTACCGTCGCGTTTGGCACCCAGCTCCCGGCAAATCTCATTGATAAGAAATTCTTGTTCTGATTTACTCAGTTCCATATCAATCTCGATTTAAGCTCAGCGTCCGCTGCATGTCGTAAAATATCTCGTTATCATAGTCAGTCGCTATTCTAATGGTATCACCTTTTTTAAAAAAACGGCTCTTGGCGATATGCAATCGCATCACATTTTCTTTCCGTTCTGCCGAAGATTGGTTGAGCGAAATCAAATGCGTGCAAGGACGGGCAAGTCCTTTGGCCTCACTGCAGTTATATTCGGTCAATACATTTCGTTCGTCGTTCAGCCAGTCCCGGTCTTCTATGGTACTTTGATAAGTAACCACCATCCATACGCCCTCGTCCGCGGCAAGGTCTTTGAGATCGTTAGCTACCGTGATGCGTTTCGCCCTTTCATGATCGGCTCCCCAGGTTCGGCGGTTGGCATCCGTTAATAAATCCATACTGTCGATAATCACAATGTCCGGATTGTGCCCTTTGAGCTTTCTATACTCGGCAATGCTGTTCTTGATATCCAACGTGGAAACCTGGGCATTGAATCGAGGGTAACTCCTCACAATAATACTGCCGGCATATGAAGCGACCTGCTTCTCCAGACGGCGCATTTCCACATCTGAAATTTTACCCCGTTCAAAGAAATAAGCATTTTTGGATATTAACCCACCCGAATAAGCGTTCAGGGCTTCTTCTTCACTGCCCTCCAACTGAAAATGCAGGATATGTAAGCCGTCGTCTATATTGGCACGCACACCGATCCATTTAGCGATGTGTGATTTTCCGACTCCAGTACTGGCAAGAAAACAGGTTAGCTGTCCGCGCAGGTTCCGTCCACCATTCAATGCATCCAAATAAGGAATATAGAACCGTGTTACACGGGATTGCATGGATTGTTCTTCCTCTTCTTCTTGTTTACGATTTTTCTGGAAACGTTCCTGGAAAGTAGCGGCCACATCGACGAAAGACGAATTTTTCAGCGTGAACCCGGCTAGCCATTCGGCATATTCCCGCAATGTCTTTTCTGCCTTAACTTGCTGATTCTGGTTATACAGTTTCCCCACTTCGGCATAAACTGATTGCAGGCGTACACCTTTGATATAGCCTTCCAACATATCGGTCATCACTTCACTACTTTGTCCTTCGTCACATTCACGGAAAGTATCGATCAATTCCAGTGCATCATAGTCTTCTCGGAAGGTCTGTGATAAAACTGCATAGGATGGAGGAGATTTGTAAGTGCGGTAATGCGTAGCGATCATTTCCTGAATACGCTGAAAGGAGCGGTCTGGCAAATATTCTTTGCGCATATGTTGAGACACTACGCTGCAAAGGACATCGTTTCTCAACACTGTTCCATAAAGCTCGTATAGAAACTCAGCACTCAATGGTTGTGTTGTACTGCTGTTCATCGTTTGCCCCCCTTTCTTTCCCACGCTTCAAGGCGTAAACGATATAATTCAGGGAAACATCTTTCTGTCCGTTGACGACAGGATTCACTTTGCTGGCATTTCCGGCAAGCGGGCGAAAAGGGTGTCCACAACAAGGTTGACAATCCACACACAGCAAAGCCTGCATCCGTCGACAACAACCGCAATTTGGTATGGTCTTCGTATTCTGGATAAATGAAACGCTGGAAGGGATGGGTACTCCGGTCGGCAATACTGGCTTGTAAAGCGCAGCGGGATACTCCGTTTTCTTTCAGCCAGAGGTTTTCATAGTACCGACGTCCGGCATGGCTCTCGAAAAAACGCATGATGGCCTTCTTCCCGAAAGAATGCGATACTTTCCAACGGCAGTGGTATGCCACCCCATAACTGTTGAGAGCATACCCCTGGCAGATACAAAAATCGACCAGACGTTCCTCGCCCAGTTCACCGTAATGTTGTTCTAGTACCGCTAAACATGAAGAAACAGTCCGTTCCGACAAGCCACCTCTCGGGAAAATGAAATCTTTCCACCCCGTCTCATGCATCAACAGCGTGAATACTCTCCGGCATTTATTATTCCGTTCTCGCTTCTCCATCTCGTGTCAGCAATTTGCGCATTTGTGATTTGGCCAGGAATAAACGGCTTTTGACGGTCTCTATATTTCGATTCTTCAAACTGCCGTTACGATAGGCAATTTCCATAATCTCCCCTAGTTTGTAGCCGGCTTGCTGTAAAAGTAAAGCTTCTCGATAAGCAGGCTTCAACTGGTCGAGGGCTGCAAGAATGGCATCGTTATAATGCTCTTCGTAATTATCGATACCCATACAATTTTCACCGGCTTCTTCCTCTTCAAGTATCCACCCGGCAATATCTTGCACATCCACATTCTCATTGGAAGGTAGACGGTTTTGATTACGGCTGTTCAGGTCCGCAAGCAAACGTTTCGTTACTGCATAAATCCACGTTTTTAGCGGACGTTGAGGATCATAACTTTCGATATAACGGAAGAAATTAACCAATGCTTCGCTATAGTTGTCTTCGATATCTTCTCTATTCCAGGTGAACTGGATGCACATCTTGTAAATCAGATTTTTATGAGGTAATATATATTTCTTTAGAAGTGCTGTTCTGCGTTTTACCGACTCGGTACTTAAAACCTCGCCGGTAGGTATAGATTCCTTTTCCACTCTTCATTACTGACTAAATAAAACACCTAATCTTCGTCTCAAACTGTCAGCTTCACCGAGCATCAATTAACAATCTACATCTTTTCAATTAATAGAATCCCGATGACCGATAACTGGCATCGAGTCACCGGGATAAGCCGTTTTTACAATCTGTATTTCCGGCAATAATAATAGTATAGATGACACGCATCTGCTGCATTGTCATCCAGAGGACTGTAATGGTACGATACCTCACAGGCACGAACCATCGCCGCCTTATCGGCACGTCCGTTTCCGGTCGCCCATTTCTTTAATGTCGACACATTCACAAATTCCGGTTCTTTCAAATCCAACTCGTCGCAGATCTCGAACAAAATACCTCTGAATTCAGCTAACTTGCGCATATCTGTGAAATGATTGTTCACATTGATATCTTCAGCGACAATCTGCCGGACACCATGCTCCCGGATGAAATTCATCAACGTATCCCGAAAATCTTTATGCTGCTTGTTGTCATTGCGGCGCTTGCTCTCCGTGAAATTCCAGGTTCCACTTCCATAAGCGCTATAATAACCGCAATGTGTAGCGATATCTAAAGCTAACACCTCTTCGCGTCTCACCACAGCTTGTTCATTCAATTTTCGATTCACCATTTTCTTTTGTTATAAGTAGTTTATGTGGATAACCTTCTGCCACATTTCCATGGGATACAACCAGAGCTGTAATCCCCAGCTTATTTAAAGCAGAGAACATGGAAGAAAGTCCTTCCTCGTCCACAGCTTCCAAGATTTCATCCAGCACAAGCAAATCAAGCCCTTTATCACCGACACAATTTCCATTAACCAGTTTCTGCATGGCAAGAATGGTTGCCAGGTTCGCACGGGCAGCTTCTCCGGCAGAAAATTTTCCGAAACTTCCGCAGTCTACTCCGTCACGCAAAAGTGAGATGGAAATTTTTTCACGAACTTTCCCGGTTTTTAGCACCGTATAGCCTGCAAAACGGATGCGGATATCGCTGCCTATATTCGTAAGAAACTCATTGGTGACTTGTCCCAAAGCTTCTATTTTGCTATTGGCCAGATAGGTCTTAAACTGCGTAAAACGCTGTTCTTGCTCTTGGTAAACCCGGAGACGTTTTTCAACTTCTGTTTTTATATCCAGCACCTCATTGGCTTTTTTCCGATAGGCTTTCAGAGATTTCTTTAGTCCTTCTGATACTTCTTCTACTGAAGCGGTTTGTAATTCACTGATCGTATCTTCAAGTGTCTTGATAGCATTCTCGGCAGTCTTGATCTTTTCTTCCAATACATCCGTCTCTCTTTCCTGCTTCTGGTAAGTTTCATCCAGCAAACCAAACACCTCATCGAACAAACGACGACGCATGTTGTCTGCTTCCCCTTGTAATGAAGTGAGCAGGTTTATGGTGTGTTCGCGCTTGCGGTTTATTTCTTCCTGCTTGCGCTGGATCGTCCTCAAATTATCTTCAGCAAAAGACAGACGTTGGGACCATTCCCTCATTTCGTTGTTCAGGGCACGCTTTTCTTTGTGGACACTTTCTTCCAAACCCTCAATTTTACCAAGCAAACAGTCGTGTTGCGTAATTTCTGTCGACAAACGATCGATCTCACTTTCTGAAACGGCAAGTTGCTTTCTACCGCATTCTACATCAAACTCCTTTTCCGCAACTAAAAACTCATGACCGCAAGCCGGACAAGTGATGCTTCCGGCAAGTTTGTTTTTCAGATTATCGACCACCTTTCCTATTTTCAACCTTTGTTGTCTTACTTCCCGAAGACGAGTGTCTGTTTGGGCCAGTTCTTCTTCCATTTGTTTTAACTTATGGTCATAAACCTCCTGCCTGTCATGGCACTCTGTTTCAAAGGTCTGGTAGTGTTGCCTTAACTTATTGTACTCTTCTTGCTCACGTTTTATAGCTTTTGCGACTGCTCCAAACTCATGTTCACAGTTTTGCAACGACTTTTCCGCATCATGGAATTGTTTTTTCTTTTCATCCAGAACTTTGCTCCAATCTGTTAATTTGCCAGACAATAAAGGGACAACATCCTGAGTGATATAGCTCAGACATTCTTCCAATCCGCTTTCACCGTTTTCCAATTGTTGCATAGCCGTATCCGCCATGGCTAACTTTTCATAAATAAGTTTTCCGGCGGCAATTTCTTCCCGGCATTCACGAATGGTGCTGCGCCGTATAACAATGCGGCTCTCCAGGTCACTGATCTGTTCCTCTTTACGTTTGACTCGTTCTGTACAGTTCTTTTCTTCCGCTTCAATCTGTTCCTGCAACATATTAATACGGCCATCGATTCCGGCAAGCTCAAGTTCTGCATTTCGCACTTCCTCTCCGATAGGACTATAATCTTCCACCAATTTTTCAATAGCTTGGTCTACTAGATTAGCATGTGAAAAACGATTAATGATTTCTTTCTTTTCTTTGTCTGAAGAAGATAGAAAATCCGAGTATTTATATTTCGATAGCAGGAAATTGTTATACAACTCGTCCCGTGTGATCCCTAACTTTTCTAAAATGTATTTGTTATAGGCGTCTACCGAAGGTTGTACAGCTTCGTCCGTTTCTACAGCCTGGCCTGCCCGTTCGATATGGCAGGTCACGACCGATGCCCCTTTACGTGATAACTGACGCTCGACAGTAAACAATTCATCAGAAGCATCATTATCGAACGTCAGGCACACCCAACATTCATCCGCATCGTCACGGATAATCTCTTCATTTTTGACTTTCCGCATGGGACTACCGGTGATACCGACCGCTATCGCTTCCAGTAAAGCGGATTTGCCGCTACCATTAGACCGTTGGCTTTCGTTATCGCGGTTATCACCGAACACCAGTGTTGTCACTCCCTGGCTCAGGTGGTAGTCCAGTTCTCTGAATGCACAAAGGTTGTGTGCTATAATCCGTCTTAATCTCCACATGGCATCTCGATTTTTGAAAGGTAAGTCAAACCAAACTCTACATCTTCCACCTCTTTTTCATGGCAGAAGTCTTTATAACTGTCTTGTATCTTACTGCTATCGAATTTTTCAAATAGTCCGCTCGATACAGCTCCGCTAACGGCGGTTTCCTCCGAAATAACTTCAACCTTGTTGGCTCCGGCCTCCAAAAGCTCATCTTTATGGATAGTGGAAGTCTGGGCGGCAGTTCCATGAACACGTACTTTGGTGCGATAGCGCCCATCTGCACGGATTTCGTCCAAACGGTCTTTAAAATGGGTATTCACCTGATCGGCTGAGATATCGATTACCTGATATCGTATATTTACACTGTTTTTCACAAACTCGGAGGAACCGTCTGTATAAATCAACGTATAGCCCTTTTCCTCATCTTCCCCGAAATTGGCCTGTCGGGAAGAACCGATATATTCAATGTTAGGCGCTACTTTGGTTCGGTTATGATAATGCCCTACGAATACCTGATCGAAATTTTTGAAAATTTTGGCTGGCAGTTCCTTTTCATTAGGTTGCCCTAATGCACCATTAATACCTTCATGGATATATAAGAAATTCAACTTTCCGTCAACTGCTCCCATAGAATGCCATTCTTTCAAACGATCGCTAAAAGTCCCGTCTTCCGGGAAATAAGCTCCTACATGCAATGCGAAAGCCCATTCATCATGGGTAACTGTGTAAAATGTATCAGTCATAGTCACATTGCTGTGCTGGTCGAATACATGGCAATAACCACGTATGCTTTCCTGATTTACTTTATCGTGGTTGCCATTGGCCAGCAATACACGGATACCCGAGTGTTCGGCCTCCAGCAAAGAGTCATGCACGGCTAGTAACACATCCAACGTCTGGGAGGAACGGCTTTGGAACATATCACCTCCGAAAGCGATTTCCTTTACACCATGGGTCACACAAACCTCCAGGGCTTCATGCCAGTTAGCTAAATATTCCGGTATATTGTCTTTAGAGATATGTATGTCATTTAAAAGCAGCATACATGCCTGTTTATTCTCACTCATAATGGATTGGATAAAGGAAAGAGGCGTACTTTGCAGCACACCTCTTTCAGGTGGGACAATAAATAATAGGCTTTCTTATCGTCTGCGGCGTTGACGTTCAACTCGGGAAACCGGGGCATCTTCATTCACCCCGTCTGTTTCTTCCGATGCTTCGCCTGATTCCCCCGTCTCATTTGTTTCTTCCAATGAGGTAGAACCAATGGAAGCTGAGGCGTCGCCTTTTACATCTTCATTACCTTTACTACCACTGTCAGGAGCATTCTCCAGCGCTTCTTCAATCATATCCAGTAAATCCTTATTAGAGGTCGAACGAGTGACACGAACTGGCAAACCTTCCTGCTCGATATAGGTGCGGATCATCGCACGTAATTCCTGACCTTCTTCAGTTTTATCACCCAAGTTTTGCTCCTGTAATTCATCAAAACGGTCAAACAAATCATCCAACGACAAACCGCCGCCATTAGTACCGGAAGCATTGTCCTTGTTGTCTTTACTGCGGCGATCAAAAGAGAATTCGGAGGTGTCTTCTTTGGGTAACTCTTCATTCAAGTTAGTAATAGCCTCTTTCATTTCATCTCCTGCCATCAGTTCCATACCATACAGTTCATCGCATTGTTTTAGAAACTCTACGGTAGCCCCTAGATGATAACGGGTGTAACGGTAAATGATTTCAGAAATACGGGCAGCTCCCATAAGGGCGAGCAATTCCTCTTTACTGAGTGCATCGACATCTGCCTCGTTGTCGATGCTGAAAAGATACTCAGTCTTGCTTCCGTTTTTCCTTTTCTCTACCTCTACCGGATAGGCATTACGTACCGAGGAAATAGGACAAGGATAACTCGGATTCTTTTGTAATTTCTTTTGCCACAGCTTGAATTTTCTGTCATCCAAGTCCTTAAACTGAGCGTGCGATAAAGTGAGAAGCTGTAACCCCTTGGCACGCTCATTAAAATCAAACACATACATTGCATGGCCGTAACTGAAGCGCAGACCACCGCCGAATGAACCACCGCCGATTTTTTCCGCCAGCTTTTCATCGCCCATCTCTTGGGCTTGTGCGATTGCCAGTTTACGGTAAGTGTCAATAATGTCCAGACTATAACCGGCATCAGTCGCACGCGGTACGGTCACGTACATCTTGGATGGTTTGTTGCCTTTAGTGGGCTTCTCCAGTTCGAGTAATAACTGGTGGACAGGAAACTCGTATCCGGGACGGGGAGTTGTTCCGTCAGGATTCGGGGCGATAGGTAAAATACGCAAACGGTAAGTGCCGAATTTATCCATACGGAAAAACTCTGTCCGGCTAAATGCCTTGTTTTCTTCAATAGCTCTCTGTTGAGCGTCAGCGTAAGACTCTTGGTTGTTAAGGAATAAATCCTCAACTGACATGCCACTCATGTCTTTGTTCTCTAAATTTTCTTCTTGCATATCGCATAACGATAAAAAATAAACAATGCCGAAGAAATCTAAAAACCAAGTGGATAGGTTCGGATACACCATCCACGTCAATTGACAATAGGAAACGGGTCAACTAACAATCTTGCGCTGGATTGCGCCTTTTCAACTAATATAAAGGAATATATTCTGCATCCGGATAGATGCTCAATTGATAATCTACAAACACCTTTTATAGCAAAGGAATAGCGCAAAAATAAGGATTTGGAAAATTACAAAAAAGTTTTTGCTTGAATGTTTTTGAATGTTTATTTTAAGTATCTGATTTATATCATTTTACAAACACTTCTTGTAGAAGAGTTAATAATGTATTCCCTTTGGCCACGGACGAAATCCATATAAAATTTACTTTTATGGTTATTAATCAGTGGCAAAAGGTCTTTTCTTTATCTTAAACCGTTTCTTGTTTTTTTGGATAAAGACTATCAGCTTCTTCCGTCGGATAGATTCATAATAAGCCAGCCTCTCCGGGGTTAATCGTTTGCCGCGTTTGCAATATACTCCGTCTCGTGCATACTCTTCCAAGTAACGCTTAAACTTCGGCTTTTTATACGAAGAGTCTTTTGAAGCTCGACATACTGAATCTATCAACTGCCACTCCGGCTCAAATAACGGAGCAGGTGGCGATAACCGACGAAGCAGGTAATACACCACCGGCATCTCGTACCGTAGCATAAAACCCAACCGGGTTTGTTCGAATGGAAATCGTTTAAGCGTTCCCTTTGGCCTTCCGTCTTCCTTTTTTCGGGGTTTCCGGCTCTGCGATGGCTTCGACAACCGAATATTCCGGTATTTCTTCGCTCTGGGCATTTGTCACCTCCTTTTTTTCAATCTCTTGTACTGGTAAAGCTTCCGCAATTCGGCGACGGCTCTCCACATCGTTCTGGATATTGATTCTTCGTTTCATTATACAAAATAACTAAAGTTAAGTTCGACATCTACGTTATACATTCCGCTTTCATAAATTTGTATGTTACGTGATCCACCAAAAATTCTAAATGAAGAACCTCGGTTATATTTAGCGTCATCATTCCAATCGGCAGCACAACAACGTAAGCTATATTTCGGGGGAGAAACGGTGTTCGGTATAATGGCAACCGTTCCCCCCATATTCGAACCGTCACGTTTGGCTGTATTAATAACCCCTTGGATACATACGTGGTTCCCAATCTGACGAACAAACAAACGCCTGGCATCTGTCCCGGAACCGCTATTACTCATTTGCAGCCAGCCTGTATCTTTCAGAACTAGTTGATAATCTGAGGCAAAAGCAGCTCCCAATGCCTGGCAAGCCTGCCGTTTTGCTTCTGTACTCCCTAGGGACAAATCCGATAATTTACTATCCCGGCGAACATAGTCTTTCACTACCTCATCCTTCGAAAGAACATTCAGTTTATTACGTAATTCTTGTTGTGCCTGGGCTGTGGTCTTGCCGTTCTTTACTAGATAGGTAATGTAGTCCTGAAACAAATTCGCCACAACAGCAAATCGCCCGTCTGCCGTACTTTTAGTATATATTCCCAAATTGCCCGCTATTGTATTCTTCTGGTCGGTACTATACCCGTCGAGTAAAATGTTCGCCTTTTTCTTCAATTCTTTAACGATATTCGATATCATCGCATAGCCGTCCACCTGAGCATGGGATTTTCCTTCGGCATCCGTATAGGCAAAATTTCCGGTCGTAATTCCGTTGAGCTTGTCACGCATAGCCGATGTAAAGGTAATTCCTTCATAAGCCGAGTCAGTGCCCAGCTTCCCTGAAAGCATCTGGTCTATTTCATCTGTAGAATATACTCCCAGATTTATTCGGGCTTTTCCCTTGTCTGATACATCCGACAGGTTTGAAGCCTTTGCCAATTTTAAATCTCCGGTACCTTTCATCTCCGCACTGATATTCTCACGGACAGCGGCCTGTTTTTGGGCTTTCAATGCGGCAGCTTCCTCCGCTGTTAAGCCATTAATTTCATCCGCCGATAAAGTGACTAACTCCAGCAACTTCCCGGATATTTTTAGAAACACGTTTCCGGATTCAGCCTTGGAATACACGTCCAAATTCTGGCGAGCTGTACTTTTATCGATTATATCACGCAGGTTCATGTCAACAGATAATTTTCCCTTCAAAGCTTCAGCCACTTCTGATGCTTTAACAAAACCATTTCCTCCGGAAGTAAGACTGCCAGAACTGATATCATCTAACTTTTTTTTATAGTTAGACGTAAAGTCCTCTGTGGATAATTGCTTTCCTTTTACAGCATCAACTTTTTTAGCAAGTGTATCCGTAAATGTTTTTTGAGTAACATAAATATCTCCAATGGCAATTCCGCTAATTTTCAATGTCCCAGCAATATTAACGCTCCCCTGGGGCAACAGCAAGATGTCTCCCAAATGATTCTTGACCGTAAAATTAAAATTTTGGGGGTCGTCAAATCCCGCATAACCAATGACCTCCCCGTTACTGTCACGCCAGGTCAGAAGATTGATCAACTTTGCATCTCCCTTGGTATAAGCTGTGTTTATAAGTTCTGCACCCTGCCCGGCATTCTTTATCGAAAAGAAACCGTTTGTACGGATCAGGCTGCTTTTCCCGATAACTTCAAAAAGAGGAATCGCTTCCTGCTTACCGTTGTAAATAGCCAAATTCCGATATTTTGTACCATTGCCTTGATAACCGTAATAGTTGATTTTCACTGTACCTTCGTCAGTCGCGTCTATCCGGTTAAAAAGATGATTCTCCTTTAACATAAGCGAACCGATAGTTGCCTTGTCCCCGGTATAAGTGCTGGTGATGATCCCTTCATTATTCATGCGGGCCATCTCTTTTTCAGCTTTCATAAACCGGATGGAACCGTCTGTACAAAGAACAATCTCGTTAATCAGTAATCCGTTCAGATAAGCTCCTGTTGAACTATTCCCATCCGTACGGACAATTTGTTTTAAGATGTAACCGTTATCTCCGGCAACAGACAAAGCGGTCTTGGAAATAATCTCTTTCTGCCCGGTAAAAGGGCCACTGACAACCAACTCTTTTTTTATGGTCTGTTTAGAGAAGGGAGTCTCCAGCAGTACGGCATAACGTCCGAAAAACTGATCCGCCAAACGGGGTGCATACCCTTCGCTGAATTGAATGAACGAAGGTAATTTACCGGTTACACTATCGTTTACATCCGGTACGCTGGTACCGCTGCTACAAAGATAACATGTTCGACCACGCTTGTTAATGTCATTTGCATAAGTGACTGTTTCATGGCGGTTGGTCTCATAAATATAAAAAGGAACGGAGGCATTTTGGCAACCTTCGAAATAACGTACTTTGCCGTTTAGCCAAACATAACCTGGTGTGATTTCTGCACCGTTTACTTCACAACCTGAAATGATAAAGTTTGAACAGCCATCGAACAAGGCATTAAGACTCAGAGCGAGTTCTTGTAAATTAAGCACATCATCCGAATAGGTATAACGACCACCTGTTTCTGCTACATATTCTTTCATTACTTTGTTTTATTATTAGGTTCTATTTCTTGTTGGTCAATTTTGATCAAATAGGTTTTTCCCGCTATCCGGTAAGTGTTGACTATGTATGATAACATGTAGACAAACTCCTGCGTATCAATATGGACAGGTGGAACACAAACCATAAAACTGACCTTGTTTATTAACTTCTCTTCCGAATGCAGATAAAAAGGACGGGGCTTTTCTTCATCCTTGGTGGCTGTTATTTCTTCATTATTATACCACAAGGTAAAAGGACGGCTATTCACGGCATTCTCATGATAAAGATCTATGCCGACACTTTCGCTGTCTTTGATAAAGATACGATCCCGGGTATCATTCAGGTATTTTCCTAATTTGTAATTCAGGAACCATTCAAAACAGATAATCTGTGAGGTCATACGTGCCTCGATATGTTTCTCTCTGGCAAAAATTTTAAACTGTTCATTCAGTGTTTTCAATGGCCAGACAAGACTTTGAAGGAAAAGGATATATCGCCGTCCCGATAAATAATGCGGAATGAGGCGATTAATCAGTTTGTCCGTTGGTAAATCGTATCTCATTTGTTGTCTACTATTAAATGTATGGATTCCCGGAAAGTAGGCAATTCGCTTTCCTCATCTTTTCCCGTTGATTCTTTAATATAGCCGGATGCCGTATAAGCCATGCGTCCGATACGTTCCATTGGCTGGAGTATACTGTCCCGGTCATAACAGGCAAGGTAAACTCCTTGTTGTGGGATAGCATCCGTGTCGATATAAACATCTGTGACATGCGCCGCCTGACGGATAGCCGCTATCACTTTCGAAACATAAATAGCGGCATCAAAGTCGATATTCATCACATATTCTTTGAGCTCCGTTTCGATAGCATCATACATTTCCGCTTCTGTCACTGCTCCGTCATAATATATGGTTACACGAGGAATTAATATATCCCCCTTGGATGATATGACTTCTACACGGGTACCTGCGAATTTGATTTTACTTATATAGGCATTTACGGGTATAAGGTCTTCCGCTGAAATAGCCGACAAGTTACCTTTTGTTCCGGTAGCAACTTTTAGTACCAGCTTGCTGTCAAGGTTTGTGTCATCCGTACTTTCAATATAAGATACCTGGGTGATGATTCGCTTGGTTTCGTCTACAGAAGTATAACCGAATGCCAGACCGTCTTCACGCATGGTTAACTCGTCACCTTTTTGATACTGCAACAGGGCTTTGGCATAATAGGTAGGTGTCCCGTTGATGCGGTTGTTGATAATCGTGGAAATATCTACGGCAAACACATCCAACAATGTCTCAAAACTGTGTATGACTGTAGCTACTACCCAGGTCATCCCGTTAAGTATGCTCAATTTCGAATCGCTGGCAAATTCTTTCAACTCCAGACGTTTGTTCCGCTCTGCTACTGCCTCGTTATAAATATCACGTATAGTTCTGCTCATGCTTCTCTCGTATATATTTGGTTGTTGATAATGAATCTCCACGGACCACCCTCGTTCCATGTCGGTTCATGCACGATAACCCAGATAGCCTCCATTCCCGATACAATCCGGTAACGTCCGTTCTCATCCCGCTGCGGTTCTTGAAAAATACCGTTCGGACAGACTGAAAACAGCATTTCACAATTGCGCCTTTGGCCATAAGCAGCAACCAGTTCCATCAGGTATTCGTCCAGAACGGAAGCTTTTACGAAAGCATCCCTCAAATCCAATCGCATCAGGTCCAGACAAGGGACTAAAGGTAAAAGACTGGAGGTCTTTAGACCGCGCAGGTCTGCATCATATATGGTTGTTGTCATCCGTAAAAAATCCACTTCAACGGAACCGCTCTTCATAGCAAACTCTTCAACGGCAACGGGATGGAACAGATAAACAGACGATAATTGCATGCCACTCAGGTCCAGCCGTACAAACAAAGAATCCGTATACCAACGAACCTGCCTCTGTTTCCGTACTTGATTATCGAATATATGGGTATAAGTACACAGCTCACGGCTTAATTCAACCGTTTCGACCGCAGTGTTATCTCCCCAGTCGATCTCGATCCTTCCACTGCCGGAAGCAGTAAAACTTACTGAAGTAAGAGTGTTTTGCAGACAAAACAAAAATGTATAAGGTAGGCTGAAAGACTTAGGGTAGACAGACTGCTCGCCATTTGCGGGCACAATGCCGTGCTGACGGTTATAAGCCACTATATCTTCATTGATGATAAAATCATCCGTATAAATTAGTTCGTCTCCCGTTTGCAGATCATCTGCGAGGGACAAGTCTGTATTATTCATTAGCAAGTCTACAATTCCCTCGATCGAACCATACAGATCGAGAGCTATATCGTAGAGGTTTTGACCATTGATTACTGTATATTTACCCATTCATATCCTCCTTTTCTTCTACTTCCAGTAAGAGTTCTCCGGTGTTGGAGTCCATATAGGCGTTTTTTATAATCATATTATCTGCCGTAAATTCTGCTTGTAACTTGGCTGCCAGTCCGTTGTTTTCCAGGTTGGAATGAAGATAGTCTATAAGCCCGACCCCTGTTGTCGGATATTGATACAGATTACCTGCAGCAGCTTTTAATAGAAATACCTCGTTTTGTGCCTTTGAAAGACCGATACGGAAGTCGGTTTCTGCACCGCTAAACAATGCCAAATAACCATCACGCAAGATCAGGTTGAAATTACATGCTGCATTATACGTCATCATTTCGGATAAACGTACATCCACTCGTGTTCCGTCTTCCATTTCATGGTACACAGGAAACCAAATGCCGTTATTGAACTCGTTTACCACATATTCAACATTTCCTGAACCCGTTTCCTGCTTCAATCGCACGATTAATTTTTTAAAAACGGCAGAGTAAGGGATATGTAAATGTACTCCCTTTTCGTTCCGGTAACTGCGAATAAATCCAGCGGGAACATTGATTTCTCCATAACAACAATTGTCACTGTCAGGTCCTTCGGTATCGTCAAGCATCCGAAAACGATAAAGGGTTTTTCCTGTCAGATTATCAGTAGTTTCAACCTCCCCATATTTTGCATCCATTAAAATATCCTGTCTTGCCATTACTTTTTACTATAAAAAATCCCCAGTCAACTAAGAGTGACCGGGGATGCACTCTTTTCCTAAAGAGTAGCTGTTGGCAGACAGAATGGTTTAAGCCTCCTGTTAGGTATCCAAAAGCACTTGAATCCAGCAAAATTCCCTCTAAAACTGTCAACGGTTTTAGTATTTATGGGCTCTACAAAGAAATCAACTACCAATATTTCTCGCAAACAAAGATATCAATCCTTTATTTTGAGTTTTTTCTTCATTGATTTAATTACTGAATCCTGTTTTTCAATCAAATGATTTAGATTGTTAACCTGAGCCTGATACTGTTCAAGAATAGCTTTATTACGATCCAACAGACTATCTTGGTGAGCAATAGATACATCGTATTTCTTATGCTTTTCAGTAGTTAAAAAATCAGCTTTATCTGATGCAAAGTAAGAAGGTGTAAATATAAATAACCAAGCTGCAAAAACAAGTAAAAAATTACATATAAAGTTATTACGACTTTTTTTAAGATACTCCCCCTTCATTTTAAACATTGCCTTAATATCTTCTTTTTTGGATGGTTTTAATGAAGAAAAGTCATGATGTGTCAATGGGCTATGTTTTACATATACAGCAAATAGCAATAAACATCCCATAAATGTTCCGGTAAAACAGACAAATTCGGTAATATTATCTGCTATTTTCACCATATTAATAGCAATGGTGACAAAAGCAATAAATGCGGCAAAGATACCTAACGTAACCATTGTTGTCTCCACGTGCCGCTTAGAAATATCCTGAGAAAGTTTCAGCAGTTTAAGATTAAAATCTGAAATCTTATTATCAACAGTATCGTCAAGATGTTTTTCAGCTAATTTTATTGCACTTTGCAAAGATTCACTGAAAATTTTTTCATAATTAGAATAATATTTATCATAATTTGCTCTATGCTGGGTATATAATCCCTCCCAATAATCATAATTTGCAGGAGTACACAACAGTGATGCAAAGAAAAATTTATCCAAAAAATCATCACATTTATAATGATTAATTAGGTCAGTATCAATAGCCCCTGAAAAATAACCATCCTTGCAATTATAAAAACTATATTCAAATGTAGGTCTGTAATAGAATGGAATATTGGTTTTATACTTTCTCAAATAAATAGATAATTCATCAATAATCTCTTTATAGAAAAATACATTTTTTTGCAAGGTTATAATCTGTTCATTCGTTAGCTTAGGCAAGGAATGCAAGAATTGAATCTCTTGTGAAATAAGTTCCAATAATTGATTGAACAAAGAAGTACTGAGGTTTTCAATTTTGTTTTCTTGATAATACTTTTTTATTTCAAGAATAGCATCTTCTCTCTTCTTATCTCCACTTTTGTACGCTGCAATCAATGCAATAATCTTAGATTGTTGTCTATAACTGTTTATTCCAATCTTGATTGCAGTATGATAACGTTCGATATCTTTTGGTCTGCCTTCTGTAGAGGAATCATATAAGGTTTTTTCTAATTGTAATTCATGACCTTTATATTGTTTTCTACTAGTTAGAAAAGTATTACCTTCAATTTGATCATCTAATATACGGGAGCCTTTAATTTGATCAAGTAATTTCCTTTTTCCCTTATTACTACTTATTATGTAGTCATAATCAACCTCTATTGCCTTCGATTTTTTATGATATTCATCATTCAAAATCCGATCAAGCATTGATGCACATTTGAATTTTGAAGCTGAAACAACTGATTCTCCAAGACTATTCAAAGACAATGATTCTATTGTCTTGAACTGTTCATGTAAATTAAATAGCTTCTCTACAGTTTCGGGAGTCGATTTGAAACAATGATCTATCACTGTCATATCGATAATAGATGTCAACAGGTTTTCAAAGATTATAGTATTCTCTTTTCCCTCTAACTCAGGTTCGATAATAACCATTCTTTTAAAACGTTCCTCCCTGTCCGAATTTACATGCACTAAATTAAAAGGGAATTTTTCATCCAAATATCTCTTAATAAAGCTACATGTTTCTTGCAAAAACCAGCTTATTTTTAGAAATGACTTTAAAGTATAAAATTCGCCATCTCTACTTGTCTCATCTTCACGTGGATCATAAGCCTTTTCTATAGAATCAAGCAACCTGCTATATTCCGGTAAAATTAAATACTCGGCATTTAAAATAGACTTTCCAATGAATCCAAATAAATTTTCATTTGTCTCTTTTATTATCTTATCTTTTCTAGGTTTATCAAGTTCAGACAATGCTAATTTTACAAGTCCTCGTCTTAAATCAATGTCGGAAATTCTTTCTTTAACACTTGACAAAAGGGAAACTTTTGAATCATTGGTAACTTTATATCTATGATCTTTTTTTAATTGGTCAACAGCGGCAAATCCTTTAGCGATCCTTACAGGAGTTTCCATCTTTTTCAAATCAAGCGAACCTAATTTTTTACCTACTTTTTTATATAGCTCCTTTGCCTTCGTTTCTATGTCAATATCTTTAATTATCAGAGATTTGCCTCTACTTACACCTAAAATTGGTTCTCCTTTTGTTATTGAATATTTTAGAACGATATCAGTCGAATTATTATAAAAAGCGATGAAAAAATTTAATTCATGAATGTTGTTTATTCCTCCTTCTAACAGATAATCCACAACAATGTCTCCAAAAATATTAAAATTTAGTTCCGCCAAATCTTTATAATAATTAATGGCTTGTTCTAAATGTGTTTTCATAATGATAGAATAAAAAAGCTGTCTCTCTTCATAACAAAGAGAGACAGCCTATGTGTAAATATTTAATTTAAAATATTCCGAAATTTAGAAACTTCTTCACTTAAATTCTGGTTGTTAAGATTGAAAGCTTTATTTTCTTCCCGAATGAATTTATTCCATAAAGGAAGAGAATGAGTTATATTGACAAGTTTCTCTGTATCATCAAAAGGAAACTGATTTAATTTTTTCAAAGCCTCAATACTATTATCAATTTTCTCAGTTAGCCTCAGCAAATTAATTTCGTTCCTGTTATTATTATCAAGACTAACTAATTGATTATGCAATAGATTTTTTCTACGGTCATTATCTAAAGCCGTCGCATAGTCATCCTCAGTCACCCCAGAATAATTATACTTAATCTGATCTGTAAATGAATTCGCAACTCTTAACTCTCCAGTCGAAAAATCAAATCTAAAAAGAATCGATCGATTACTATATAATGTATTCTCCGCTGGTCCTGCAGGCATAGCTACATGATTATCAAATGTGCCAAATAAAGTATCTTCAACACTAAAATCATCATTATTTTCTTTTACTAAAAGGGTATCTTCCAAACAAATGAAATAAACCAATTTCATCAATCGTTTACCCTTAAATGTACTCAATATCTCATTTGTTTCATTCACACTTAATTGAACAAAATCTCTTTTTGCTTGCCATTCCACAAGTTTGCCTATTATATAATCGAATAAAAGAAGTTTTCTTCTTAGTCTACACATAAATCTTACTATTTTAATCTGTTACTAATAATCTCTAAACTCTCTCTCTCGCTAAGATTATTGTTTCAGCGAAAGAAACACGACAGGCACCAAGTCTTTCAAATAAACCTTTTAGACGTACCTGAACGTTCGTTTGATTACTATATAACACCATTCTTCTCATATATGTTAATCTATTCTATATACTTAAATCTTCTTTATCCAATTTTTCACTACTTACATGACCCAATTATAAATAACAACCATAAAATGTGAATAAAAAACTTTCAGATTTGTTTTTTAGAGATATAAAAAAACAAAAACTGAAAGCAAATTATGGACATCTGCTTGCAATCTATTATATTTCAGCAGGTTATCTGCCAGAATTTGTAGTACAAAGGTATAAACTTAGACCTAATAAACCTAATAATTTACGAACATTTTTATTAAAACAACATCTCCATTCAAAATTTCATCAAATTTTATGCAAATGGAAACACTTCAAAATCAACAAGATAGCAATTTCTCATATAGACCAATACATTCCAAAAAACTAGATCTAACCAAAGCGTGTAAATACTATAAGTTCGTAGGTTAGGGGTCGCTTACTTGAATAAAAATTGTTCTTAAAATATGTACAACGAATTTCAATCAAATTTGTTATATTTCGTTTTAGACGAAAAAAATAGTCTGGCAATATTGCCAGACTAAATATAATGCAAAGAAATTATGCGAAGTAAGAAATTCAAAGTATTATATATTAGCAAATTACTTATAAGGGTATTTTCTGACTTTACATAACGTTATTCACCGCATTATATATCTTTTCAACGACGTTCCACATATCGTCAGGAAGTTCTTCGTCAGATATTTTTTCGCAGGCTTCCTGCAAATATTTCATCTCATCTTCTGAGAATTCAATATGCAAGGGCACTTCTTTTTCTACATCCCACTCAATGTGTTTATTCTCTTCGTTCTCATGAAGATTGATTTCTTTGCGTTCTTCGTCTGAAATGACAATCTTGCGTAAAATCTCTTTCTTGTGATTGAACTGCTTGAAATTCCCCCGTTGTGGCAGGAATGTAGGCAGATAAAGGCGATCTTTAATGCTTAGCTCCATAAATTACTTGTTTTAAGATTCTTCTGTTAAGATATTCTCCCGGATAGCCTTTAAGAAGACATCGAAATCCGAGAAATAAGGACTTAGGTTACGGTCAACAGGCAAATTGCAGGTGACATAGCCTTGCTCCAGATAGATGGTTCCGATAACGATCTGGTTACCGGATGGATCTGCTTCACGTTCCTGGACTGTTGCCTGTACTCGGCTCAGTTCTCCGTTTATGGCGGAATACTCCAGGGCGTAAATCCCATTAGCAGTTTTTTCTTCTGCTGTCTTTGTGATTGTTACATTTGTTATATTCATAAGTTTCAACTTCTACAACTAAAGTATAGGAAGTATTTTCTTTCTGGGTTTAATCTAAGATGAATTAAGCCCAATCTCCCATACTAACTACCCAAAATGTAAACCCGCCATCATTGGCCGAAGCGTCGTCAGCAGTCCATACATCAAAAGAAGAAGTATATTTTGCTTTTAGACAAGCAAACGTGTTAGCCCCATTAGTTACAACTCCGGTTAGATGAACAGTGTAGTCGTTAGTACTTGAAAAAGAATAAGGCATATATACACGATACTGCCCGGTTCCTATACGTGAACAGGAACATCTATTTCCATCATAACATTTTTGTTTCACCATACTTCCGTTAGTTACATATCCTTGGCACATTACCTGAGCAAATTGACCATAACGCTTTGTCGTTACTAAATCCCGGCGATTAACAACAATCCACCCATAAAATGTAACATTGTCACCATACCCCAATAACTCGATCAACTCTCGGGAAAAAGAGATCGATCTTTTTGATAAACCGTCTTCAAAAAAATATTTTCCACTCGGTGCAGAGATAGACATATAACCAACGGTAGTATTAGCGCCCCATTTATAATTTACTAATGTTACACGCCGCCCACTATTATCCAAAGTCCAAGGTAATGCGATATTTTCATCCCAGCTACCGCGAACTGCTACTATATTGTCATAATTTACCAGATTTTCTTGTTGAGAGGTGTCGCCTCCGATCCAAATAGACGAGTCATTCAAAACAAACTTATTGCGGACGCTGCCGTTTACACGCACGTTGGTAAAAATAGCGTTCTTTGCTTGTACATTACCGGAGGCATCCCAAGTAATATTGCCGTTGGCAAGTTTACCGGAACCGTCATTACTTAATCGCCACTTATTCCCATTGGTTATGGAACCATCTGAAGAAAGGGCAACACTATTTTTATATATTTGTGACGAATTGATGTTCCATCCTCCGATACTTCCTCTAACGAAGGTACAAGTCAAGCCATTGATATAAGCGGTATTAATGATATTCGATCTAATACTGGCCGCATCCAGTTTGCTGGAATTGATGCTGCCAGCCGCTATCCGGTCGGCACTAATGGTTCCGGCATTAATTTGTCCCGCGTTTAGGGTTGCTGTATAAATCCCATCTGAATTAATTGTAGTCGTATACTTTTCAGTGGAAGTTAAATCAAAAACCGTTGCATACGCTACATACCAAACCAATGGTGCGCTGCTACTGCCTTGTGCCCCGTCAATATAAAAATAATTCGTGCTTGAAAAATTAGAAGTACCACAAACTACTTTATATACATATTCCTTCCAATCACCTGTTCCGCTATTGGAAGTTAACCAACGACTGCTCCCGCTTGTACCTATACTATTCGAAGCCCACTGGATATTATGACCTGTAGGTATTTTGGCAATAATGCGGGTGATAAATACTTTTCGGTTACTCGTTCCTGTTCCAAAATGGAAACCACCATTACCAGGAGATGAGGAACCGCTGGTTTGAATTTTAATCACGTATTTACTATCATTGGGAGCGGTAGAATCTTGTTGGCGGGTAATAGTTACCGTTCCATTACCACTATTATTGTAAACTCCGATGGAGTTATTGCCATTGTGAAAAGTCGGGTCACGATATAACATCCTGCCAAATGCCATTGCTGAAGCCAGCTCTTGCGCAGTTGTAATTCCACTTGTCCAATTGATAGATACGGACGAAGTAAAGGTTACTGCCCCTGAAGCGTTCCAGGATATATTGCCGCCTGCAACCTGGCCGCTACCATCGTTGTTTAACTTCCATTTAGTCCCATTGGCTATCGAACCGTCACTACCCAACGACACGTTGTTTTTCCAAATGTGGTTATGGTCAAATGCCCAACCGGCAATTCGGTTATATATTTCTTTTCCACCTGATTTTGCATAATTCGCCGACAAACAGAAATATTCCAAATGGTCCCAGGACATCATTTGTATTCCGATAAAATTGTTTTTTACAGTATTCCCGCTACCCGCTACCTGTCCGAATACGATATGCCCGGCATTACCGCTCTGGTGCCAAGTTAAAGTGACTCCCAAAGGTTTATATCCGCCTGTATACCAATAACCACTACCGCTTGAAGCGGAACGAATCTGTAAAGGTATAGCACCGGTTCCACCGACTGTACCCACAGTCATATAATCGGCACCGATGGTAAATCCCCCGATTTTGCCTTTCGTAAAAGTACATGACAGGCCGTTGATATAGGCTGTATTGATGATACTACTTTTAATACTGGCAGCATCTAATTTCGTGGCACTGATACTTCCTGTTGCAATACGGTCCGCTGATAAGGTCCCGGATTGGATACTCGAAGCACTAATATTTACTGCATTCACTTGGGCGGCAGTTAATGTTCCCGTGTAAATTCCTGTAGAGCCAATGTAAGTTAATGGATGCTGAGTCAATGTGGTGTCGGTTGCCTGAGCCAGAGCGATAAAACGGTGGCGGCGAATTTCATCCTCTACACCCGAAGTAAGGGTGCGTGGAGCAGGTGCATAAGACTTACTATTTCCACTTTGAAATATCAAATCTGAATTATATGCAATTTGAGGAGCCGGAAGTATCGGAGATGGACTATATGCCGTGCTTTCTAACGGTTGGTCGGAATAAATGTGATAAACAGCTCCTGTTGTACCACCACCGCGCAGATAAGTCGCAAACATACAATAATTACCACAATGAGCGGCTCCGGCAAACATGCGGGAATAGCACTCTGACAATTCATAGATATCCCAGGAGTAACTAGCGCCGCCCCAACCTCCAAAGTTTGTTTTTATTAACAAAATTAGTCCCCCTTTATGGGTTGTACTATTATTATCCCAATCGGTGGGAGCTTGTTCTGAATAAGAACGACGTACCAAAATATCCCGTTTGATGGTCTGCTCACCACCTTTAAGGATAACTGGGTAGTATTTGTTTGATTCACCGTTGATAATTATCTTCTTGTAATAACGATAACCGTAGTTGGTACTTTTGGCGGTTTCTATATCATTCTTCCAGTTCAACGAAACAGAAGTGGAAAAAGTAACGGTTCCCGCTGCATTCCATAAAATATTCCCGTTTGCAATTTGCCCGCTGCCATCATTGTTTAGTTTCCATTTGGTCCCGTTTGTGATAGAACCGTCACTGGCCAAATAGACATTATTTTTATATATCTGGCTCGTATTGATGGTCCAGCCGCCAATTTGGTTCACTGCACCTAAACGAGCCACACAACTCCCATTGGCATCTGTAGCGAATAAACCGAAATCAGAATCTGTATTATAATATAACTGTACCCGTTTACCACTGGTTACTCCTGAGCTAGCACCATATACCACGATGCGCTTGTTTGCATTATCCAAAGCTATATGGGTACCGGTCAAAGAGGATGCCCCAATCGTCCAGCCACCGATTTTACCTTTAGTGAAAGTGCATGACAAACCGTTGATATAATCCGTGTTGATTATACTGCTTTTTATACTGGTCGCATCCAACTTCGCTGCAGTAATACTACCGGAAGCAATCCGATCAGCAGAAAGGGTGCCTGCGGTGATCTGAGTGGCGGTTATACTGCCCGTATAAATTCCCGTGCCCGTGATATTTGTCATTTTAGGAAAACTGGAACCACCTAATGCGGATGTAATGGCGTTGATAGGATTACTCCAAAGCAAAGTGACAGCCGCACTGAAAGTCACATTCCCTGTTGCATCCCATAGAATATTTCCTCCTGCTAACGCACCGCTTCCCGTTGCATCTAAACGCCATTTGTAACCTCGCAAACCATTGGAACCTATCGTGATAGCCCCTGATGCACCCGTAAACCCTCCTGAAATATTGTTCTTTGTTCCATGGAAAATGGATTCTGCATCAATTGCCCAACCACCGATTTTACCACTGGTCACATTTAATGCCAACGCTTCGATGTTTCCCGCTGTAATGAGTGTAGCTTTTAGCGAATTAACATCGATGCGGGCTGCAGCAATTGTCCCGGCTGTGATTTGAGAAGCGTTCAGTTGTAACGCATTGACTACATTTGCAGATAGAGTTCCTGTAAAAACACCGTCCTTATTGATATAAGTCGCTCCGACCCAGTGCAGGCTGACCCCGGAACCAAATTCAATTTGTCCTGTCGAAGAATTATATTTGATAAAATGATCTCCCCGGCCTAATTGGACATTACCACCACTATCTATATAAAATGTTTTATTGCCACTCTTAAATCCATATATGCCATCCACTGTCTCCGTAGTGATTTCACCGGATGCGTTTTTTGTTTTAAGCGCAAAATGTCCGATGGCCATACCGGTTAATGTTTCGTCAGAGTTCTTTGTTCCGGCAAAAATTTTAGGAGTAATAACAGTAGATTTATTTATTAAGGTTTTATTTGTATTCCAATCATTCACCCAATCGAGTAAATTTGCGTCTACACCATCTTTACCACTTTCACCAGTATTGCCACTTCGAGCTTTTGCCCACCCGAAAGACAGATGATATGTTATCCCATCGACAAGAACAGGCACAATCAAACTACCATGTTCGACAAGTGTCGTAGTATTAGCTGCAACCGAATAAGTTACCGTCTTTTGGGCATTGTTTACAGTGATAGCACTGAAACCTGTCGGTTTGGTGATTGCGCCGATTGTAAAATTGGTGATATTTGTGTTTCCTTGAATAACCTTGATTGTGGAAACAATGGTTATTGCAGAAACAATCGTGCCTATGGATGAAGCCGGAAATACATATTCATTCACTGTCTGGCTGATATGATAAGCATCCTTTAATGTAGTAATGGTGACTTGCCCCTTGGCTATCAACGCTTTTCCCATATTCGTTCTCGTTTTCTGAAAGAATAGGAGAAAATAACAATATCTGTTTTTGGTTATCGTCTTACCACACGTTACGTCCCATAATAACAAAATCGAAAGCTCCGGCATCGGCTTTACCGCTTGAACCGATATTCTGGATAACAAAATAGTTCGAAGCTCTTTCAAGCAGCCGGAAAAAACCATAATAACCAGTGCTTGACCAAAGTATGGCCATCACCGTATAATCCGTATGATTCAAATTATGATATACACGGTATTTACCGTCTCCGATATGGCTGAATGAAGAGATGGTAACACCATCTCCCCAGATTTTCCGGTAATAGTTATTATATCCGGTCGAATATTTACAGCCGACATATAGAACTCCGGGAACACTCCAACGTTCACTTGAACGTTGCCCTAGTTGTACGGGGCCGTAAGACTCGATTGCATATTTAGATCCTGCATTGGCTACAATATAGATTCCCCTCGCTCCGGTTGCATAGGTCTGGATACTGATACCTGTACGGGAGGAATCCGCACGCATACTGATTAAGGAAGTGCTTGAATTGATATAAAGCGATGCGTTACCGATCATTGAGCTGAATTCAATAGAGGAATCCGATGCCGTATTGATCAGTCTGTTTCCGCTGATTGTAAAACCCGCTATTTTCCCCGATGTCGCAGTGATTTTCCCGCTCATAGTTACATTTCCACTTACATCCCATACTATATTCCTATTGGCTACATATCCCGAACCGTCTGCATTAAATTTGATTTTCCCCGTTCCGAACATAGCAGAACCGTCCGTATTTAAAGACCAGTAATCCACGTTTGTGGAACTATTGCAGTTATAAATATACCCATTGTTCTGAATACCGATAGTATGCCCTGCCGTTACATTGGTACTGAATAATGCATGATCGTTGAGAATAAATCCTCCTACTTTTCCCTTTTTAAAGTCACAAGTCAGGCCATTGATAGCAGTAGCGGTTACGACAGCCGCCTGAATACTTCCTGCATTAATCTCTGTCGAAGTGATGGTGCCTGCGGCTATTTTTGAAGCTGTGATGGTACGGGAAGCAATCTCCGCCGCTGTAATGGTGCTTCCGGCAATCTCGTAAGCAGTAATGGCAGATGCCTTAATCTGTGCGGCTGTAATAGTACGGGAGGCTATTTCCGCTGCCGTGATAGTACTTCCTGCAATTTCATAAGCCGTAATAGCTGAGGCTTGAATATTAGCCGCTGTAATAGTGCGTGAAGCAATTTCGTTGGCTGTTATGGAAGCGCTTACTATCCGGTCGGCAGTAATCGTACGGGTTTTGATTTCATTCGCAGTTATGGCTTGGGATATAATTCGGTCTGCGGTGATACTTCGGGCAACAATCTTATTGCCGTTCAGACTATTGGTCGCTATCCGGTCGGCACTGATTGTACCGGAAGTAATCTGGCTAGCAACCAAAGTGCCCGTATAAATACCGGTAGAATCTATTTTTGTCAGTTTCGGATAACCGGAACCACCTAAAGCATTAACAACTCCGTTTGCTGTATTTTGAGCATTAGACGATAGCATACTGGCATCGGAAACCGACTGTGACCAGTCGGTTGACTTATTACCCCTTTCTAATTTGAAATAAGCAATCTGGTAAAAGGTGGACTCATTAGTACCTCGGTAAAAAAAAGGACGAAAACTGTTGCCATCCCCCGTTAGTTTAAAAGTTATAAAAATACGTTTCCATACGTTTGCTGTAACGGATGTATCGTATTTAATGATCGTCAATTTACCCTGATTCTGATTATCAAGACCAGCCCAATAATGCAAGGGGGCAGAGCCGTTTCCGGTGATACTTTTATTGCATCTCACCATGGCTGAATAGGTGTACTCGACATTCGTTTCCAGTTTAAGCCAGGAATTATGCACCAACCCTGTCCCGACATCTGTTTTAAGTGTGGGCTTCCCATTAAAAGTAACATTATTATCTATCGTATATCCGCCACCATTAGACGTATAACCACCGTTCCAACCTGCCTCACGCCATTCACTGGAATTATTTAGTAAATTACTTCCCCCGATTTGTATGGATTCAATAGCATTTATCCAATGAAGAGACACCGTTGAAGAAAAAGAAACCGTACCTGCCGAATTCCACGTAATGGCTCCGTTTGCAATTTGTCCGCTACCGTCATTGTTTAGCTTCCACTTGGTTCCGTTAACAATCGAACCATCAGAATTCAGATAGACATTATTCTTATAAATCTGGGAGGTATTGAATATCCATCCGGCAATTTTATTGGCTGCCCCCAATTGAGCTACACAATTTCCTGAAGTATCCGTGGCGTAAAAACCGAAATCCGTATCGGAATTATAATATAGCTGTACCCTCTGCCCACTGGTAACACCGGAGTTGGCACCATAGACCACCATTCGTTTATTCCCATTATCCAAAGCAATATGTGTACCTGTCAAACTACTGGAGCCGATTGTCCAACCTCCAATTTTGCCCTGGATGAAAGTACACGAAAGTCCATTGATATAATCGGTGTTAATAATGCTGCTTCTGATACTTGAAGCGTCCAGTTTTGAAGCCGTTATGCTTCCTGCTCCAAGACGGTCGACCGAAATAGTCCCGGCGGTAAGTTGGGAAGCAGTCAGGCTCCCCGTGTAAATGCCTTCTGCTGTGATTTTTGTCAGTTTCGGATAACCGGAACCACCTAACGCTGTCGTGAGAGCTGAGATAGGTGTACTCCAAACCAAAGCGACGGACGGACTGAAAGTGACATTCCCAGATGTATCCCAAGAGATATTGCCACCGGCTATCGCTCCTGCACCTGTCGCATCCAACCGCCATTTAAAACCGCGTAATCCGCTTGAACCTAATGTGACTGCTCCGGAAGTATTAGTAAAACTTTCGAATATATTATTCTTCGTTCCACGATAAATAGAATCACTGTCTATTGTCCATCCTCCAATAGTTCCTTTTGTGACATTCAAATGAAGAGCTTCAATATTACTTGATGTTATTAATGAAGCTTTCAATGAGCTAACGTCAATACGAGAGGCTGCAATGGTTCCACTGGTGATTTGGGATGCATTCAGTCGTAATGCATTCACTGTATCGGCAGAAAGTGTGCCCGTAAATATCCCGTTGGCATCTATATAGGTTGCTCCAATCCAGTGTAGGCTCACTTCCGGACCGAATTCTACCTTTCCTGTCAATGCGTTGTACTTAATGAATTGTTTATCACGACCCAATTGTGCATTACCTCCGGCGTCAATAAAAAAAGTCTTATTGCCCTCATTGAATCCATAAATGCCTTCCACCGTCTCTGTTGTGACATTTCCGGAAGCGTCTTTTACGTTCAATGCAAACTGACCTATGGCTACCCCCGTCAATGTGTCGTTCGAATGCTTCACTCCAGCGAAAATCTTAGGAGTAACAATAGTCTTGCCATCGATCTGAGTCTTATTAGTGTTCCAGTCCTTCACCCAATCAAGCAGGTTGGCATCTTTACCACTTTCACCAGTATTGCCACTTCGAGCCTTTGCCCACCCGAAAGACAGAGAATAGGTTACCCCGTCAAGAAGGACAGGTACAGTCAAACTGCCGTGTTCAGCAAGTGTTGTAGTATTGGCCGCAACAGAATAGGTAACTGTCTTTTGGGCATTATTTACAGTGATGGCACTAAAGCCTGCCGGTTTGATTATTGTACCGATAGTGAAATTTGTAATACTGGTGTTCCCTTGAACAACCTTAATTGTAGAAACAACGGTTATTGCAGAAACAACCGTACCTGCGGATGAAGCTGGAAAGACATATTCACCCACCGTCTGACTGATATTATAAGCATCCTCTAATGTAGTAATGGTGACTTGCCCCTTGGCTATCAATGCTTTTCCTATATTCATTCTTTTTTTCGAAAGAATAGGAGAAAAAAACAATATCTGTTTTTGGAATTGTCTTACCAATAAATTAGCATCAGTTCCCGGGGCCCCGGGAACTCCGCTTTTTTCATGTCCATTGAAAGAATAAAGATAAGACCTTATGACTATTTATGTCCTATTTTGACACTTCACACATCAATACCCCTTTACCGGTAACATCAGCTTTAGATATGGTAACAGATTTCCCGGAATAGGTTTTTACTACAGAAGTCCCGGCAGTATTCCATAATTTCCAAGTATAGGTATAAGCAGTCCCTGCACTGTCTAGTTCTTCTCCGTTACGATAAAGGATGGCTTTTACGTCTACATCGTTACCGTTGTTTTTAATGGTAAACCCTCGCTGGCTCACTAAATCTACAGCGATGGGATCGGACATATCCGAAAATGAAAGAATATCACACACGACTTTATTGGCAGAGGCATTGCCGGTACTGGTATCTGTATCTTTTATGGCACATTTGAAGGTCTCAAAGTTCAGTACAGCATCTGCAGTGATGGTAATTTCATTGGTTGTCCAACCTGCTGTTACACCACGCGGATTGCTGGAAGTCAGACAAGACCAACCTGTACCCAACATCGCATTGTAGGAAGGACAACTAATCGTCGAACCGGATGCAACGGCTGCACTTAAAGCAGAAGTTAATGTAACAACTTTGGTAGATATATTAACGGCAGAAATCGTATATTGAGAGGAACCGACAGTAATCTTTCCCCCGGCTTCCATATTAGTGACTGAACCAACGGTAATGGTGGTCGCTCCGGATGCTGCCGCTGCTGTTAAAGTTGTCGGAGCAAAAACAGAAGAATCTTTTATTCCCCAGGCATAGGTTACATTGGTTGTATCAATGGTCGCTCCCCGCCATAAATCACAATGCGCACGTAAGGTGGAAACCTCATCGTTTTTAAAGACAATCCCGTCAGGGGCATAGCATACAGCAGTGATTGTGGCACCTGCACTCAAGTGCTGCGTAAACTGAATTTCAGAGCGAAATGGGATTTCCAGACCGTTTGCATCTATATAGATAGCTTCAAAGCTATATCTGACTTGCGGAGCACTGACGGTCATATGATTGGCCTTTATTGTCAAGGCATATTTGGCGGAAGCTGCCCCGATAGTACAACTATCTTGTCCACTTGTTATGGCCACACCATTTTTATACCACTTGGCAGACCCGCTTTTTACTCCAGGGGTTAACGTCGCGGCGTTTCCTATTGAAGTGATTTGGTCTGTCGCCGCTTTTCCGCTGACAAAAAGGGAAGGAGTTAAAACCAGATAAGGGGAGCTGACCCAAGTCGGGGCATAATTATTAGTATCCTTGTTATACACTTGGGTTAAAGGTTGATTGGAACCTACAAACGCCTGTAGGGAAATGGCATCATTTTGATCAATGATGGTGACCTGGCCACGTGCAACTTTTACTGCCATAATTCTGTTTTTTTTAAGTTTTAGATATTGTAATTTCACAGTCGAATACGGCTTTCGATCGGACATCATCTCCATTAATCTCTATACTGCGTCCCTGATGGTTTAATGAATTCCAAAAAGAATCCCCCGTTGTATCATGGCTGACTCTTGTCCAGCGAAAATTATTTTCAGGTATTTCATCGGTAATTTCCACCCCATTTTCGTAAATATGTGCCTTTAGGATTGTGGAGATGATTCCGTTCCGAAAAACAGTGCCGTTATCCGACTCTACATAAACAGAATAGGAACTACCACCCGCATGTTGTTTAAAAACAGAGTGTGTTCCGCTATATTGTTTTTCTCCGAAAACCGCAGTATAACGTAAACTAAGTAAATTCCGGCCTTCCCAACCTTCGAAATCCGGGAGAAGAGTAAAACTACGTTCATGACAATCGGCAGATAACCACTGACCGTCCGACGAAAGGTATTCCCAATATCGGTCTGTTCCTTCAAAATTATATTCCGTTCCCAAAATAGTAATTGAAGCTGGTTCACATACATGCTCGTCCAGATCCTCCGTGTAATGAAATATACTTTCCCCGTCAAGACCCACATAACAAGGCTTTAGGTTATCTGGTATGACATTTTCCAGATCTTCCCATCGGATAGTGACATCTTGCAATTCAATAGTGTTCGTTGTCCACTTGAAACGCCCACCAGCGAAATGGCCGGTACCGTCACGGTTAATAACAAAGCTTCCATCACACGAACTGATTGAACCGTCTTCATTTAAACGCAGTAAGGGGTGTTGAATGGTTCCGCCTACACCTCCTTTACAAAACCATGCTCCATAGTCCTCCGTATAAGAAAGAATCTCATCGGTAGCCTGATAAGGACTGATTGAATCCCCATTTTCCAATTGGGGAGCAGTTACACACAATCCGGAAATCTCTGTCTGTATACGGATTGTCATTTCTTTATTGATAGATGGATGAATAAAAAATACCACTTTATACCGTTGCCATTCTCCGGCACTGGGAATATTTATGGTTTGAAGGTAATGCTCGTCCTGATAAACTGATACTTGCATCGTCTCATCTGCTTTCATCCAGATTGAAAAACAATACATGCATCCGGTATGCTGTTCACGCCATTTGGCGGTTTGTACGCGAATCTCACTGTTTATAGGAAGACGAATCGCTTTCCCAATTCCCGCAGGAGTAATTCCGTTGATTCCGACTCCTTCGCTAAAACCGCATTCCAGACTATTGATAATGACATTTTTATGGATTTTCCCAACGTAGAAGGTAGAGGAAAAACCGTTTTTATCCCCTGCGGTTAGTGTCCCTGCTATATTTATATCCTTAGTGGCGTATAAACGCTGAAAATAAGCTCCATATCCTTCTAAAACACCATATACAGGGTCTATAATGCCACTTACTTTTCCTACCCGGCTTTTGGTCGCTTTTGAAAAAGTCGCCACCGAAGAAAGACGTACGATATTCAAATCACTTATCTCGCACCAATCTCCGCTTTCAGTCAAATGTCCGGTCAGGTCCAAAGAAAAACTCCGGCTATATTGACGGGGGTATTCTACCGTGATGACCCTTAATTCATATTTCCAGACTGTCCCGATTTCCAACATATCGGTCGCATCTGTTTTTTCTCCATTAGTATAACCAAAAACAAAAGGAACACCATTCAATAACTTGGATGCTCGTACCCGAAAAGAAATCAGCAAACGTTCTGGATGTTCGACCGATTCTTCAAGAGTCTGTTTCAATCCGAATTTACCATTTGATGATAAAATGGTCTCGTTCCGGCAAATTCGATAAAGACGCAATGCCTCAGTATCTAAAGACTTATAATTTGCAGATATATATTCATTCCCAAAACAAGCGTATTTTCTTTTATCGGGAACATCCGCTACACCTCCGTCCATAAGCGGATAACATAGGGATTGCTCTGTTGCCATGCCATCCACTACATCCATATAAGGGGCCTCGTTATCAGATGCTGTCAGATATAATGCTCCGCTACGGTTGGGGTCAGAAAGACTGGTTATCCTGACAAAATCCAATAGCTCACCGTTTTTAGGAGCATCACCGTCCAAAAGGACACCGATAAAATAGGGTGAATCCTTGCCATCAATAACATCGATGCCACTTTCTGTTACTCCCATAAGAGTATAAATACTACCATTACGGTCAACATATTGCCGACGGACAATATCTCCGGGATGGAGACCTTGTGTCTTGTCCGAATCGGAGGCTATCCTTATTTTATAATATTTACAAGAAAATACAGACATATATTTATAGTTTTTCTACACTGTCGCCGCTACAGCTATCACTGACCCATAAGGAACCGTTTGTGGCTGAAATCTTCATTACCTCAAACTCATAAGCACGAAACTTCCGCCGGGCAACAATCTCATCAAAAGTGGCCGTTATCCCCCCCGTTGTACGGTTTAGCATGATTGCCCAACCGCTTCCCGAAAAGCCGGAAGAAAATAACTCCGATGAAAGATTACCTCGGAATGTACTATTTCCGTAATGTTTTATTCCTCCTGCTATTACCTGCAAACGGGATTCTTCGCTGAAGAATAGGGCGCCATCGGTTAACCGGGTGTAACTTCCATCTATTCCGAGATGTCCCCGCGCTTCCAACGGTGCGCCGACTCCTACAAAATCAGTATCCGTATTTAAATAAAAAGTATATGAATCACGATTTTGTGGCTGATAAAAACTGGTAGACAAGCGATGTTCCATCCGGCTTGAACAAGGTTGGACGATACGACCTTCCTCTTTATCTTGAATGACTGAAGAATGGAATGAAAGACCATTTCCCTCACTACAAAGAAAAACGCCGTGTGATGTCCCAAAACGTAAACGCTTGTGTAAAACAATTCCTTCATCATTCGCGTCTACCCGGTAAGAAGAGAGCAATTCCGTACCTCGATTATGGCGGACAACAAGCGATCCTGGAAAATAACCGTCCCCATAAGCAGAGAGAAGTACGTAATCACCGTTTAAATCCGAAACTCCCGATAACAACCGTATTTTAGTCGTGTGTTCGCCACCCAATAGTAAATCTCCACCTATACTTCCCAGTTGGATTTCTTTCTCGCTGGCTCGAATCAAGACCGGAATGTCGCCGATTTTAATACCGTATCCGACTCCAAAAGATAGATAACCATTCAAAGCCATCCCTCCATGATCAATTTGGACAATTGTCTTTCCGTCACTTCCCAGATACGCCCCATATAAGGCATACACCTTGCTGGATAAAATACTTTTCCCGGCTACATTCAACTGGCCACTGATTGAAGCGTCGAGCATCTTCCAGTTAACAGTGTCCAAATTCGCATTTCCGGTGTGATACACGTCATGCCCACCTACCTGTAAAAGGGTCGATGTGATCAATACACCTTGTTCACGGCTCTTGCCGATAACAAATTCTCCAGCGGATTGCATTTTTGCAACCCCGAAATCAATTTTTTCCGTATCAAAGGAAGCAATGCCTTTCGCTGTATCATAACTCAATATCCGACGTTCGCCCAAGTAAAAACTTTGGCCGCCGATATACAAATCTCCGCTGACACGGACACCATAATTCGTTCCGGTAATTTCTCCCACCTCATTTGTCTGCCGTTCTGCATAGACTGCCAGAATACGGGTATTCTCCATCCCGGCTTCGAATCCGTAGTTCGCCCGTAGCATTCCGACCATATCGCCACCCGTTTTTTTCAAGTAGTCCAACAGTACACCACCGCTTTCGCCGCCACTGCCACCTTCGCCGACTACACTTTCTGCAATAGCTGAAGCAAAACCGTAAGCAGAATTTTTTAATCGTATGGAAGTCTCATCACCCTCCACTATTCCGTATGGATGTTCGTTATCCCTGCGATCCTGGGCATTAAAGAAATTCTGATAAAGTTGGCTGTAAATCGAATAACATAGACTTGATTTGTCCAACTGGTCTATATTGGGATGTAATTGTACGCTCATTTGGTGTAGGATGTTTTAGACAGAAACTTTTGAATCTTCGATGTTAAGGTGGTAAAATTCGGAAAGTTTATAGCCGGCATGGTTCCCATGAGCGTCGGTGTGCTTATCTTTGAACACTCTGTCAGAAAATCCAGCATCAGTTGCGCCAGTTCGTTTCCCAAAACAAGAGGCTCTGTTGCATTTTCATCACCAAGAGTAACTTTCCGGTCAATAACTGTAATGGTCGTACCATTTATTTTTTGAACTACCTTATCCGCCGTCTGCTTTATTTCCGATTGATCAATCTTGTGGGTGATTTCTTCAGCTTGAATAGCAACAATGGCTTCTTTTCCGTTTTCTTTCCGTACAGTTGTTACCGCACCTTCTGCAGTATAATGTGTGGAACTTTCGTTTCCCGTCGGTTCCAACTCATCATAGTCAGGCGAGCTATCGCTTTCAGTATCCAATTCTTCAGTTTCCCATACTCCGATGCTTGTTTCCGTATGTGCACGAAGTTGAATTACGTCCGCATGTGAATAGTTGACAACATAGGCATAACGGGTCGCCGCATCCATAAAAATAGTCACATCTGAAAGTAGTGTCGGGACAATTAAAAACCCTCCCTCGTTATTTTTGGCTCCTGAGAGCAAAACACCTTTATGGATAATCGACTCACTACTAGCCGTCTCATCCGGATATTCTCCAACGTCCACAGTCCCTCCGTAATCCTTAAATTCCTCATCATTAGGGTCAGAATGTACTTTAGCTATATACCCGTGTACCATTCTTGCTGTACCGATACCTGACATGCCGCCTGGACTCATATCTACTCGTTCCAAGCTACGCCCCAACGCTATCTTCCGGATCGCCTCCCGAATTAGATAACGATAATTATCTGCGGATTGATTTGCTGCTTCCATATTATAAAGAATAGGGATCGCAAAAGAATAGAGATTACATTGTCTTTAATTTTTCAATATTTACTTAGATAACTACGCTTTTGTAGTTCTTAAGTTACATAAGCGTTGTTCATCTCAGCAGTCTCTATGGGATTACAATTAATCGATTATAGAATCTTTGAACAAAAAAAAAGGAGCGAACACAATCAATGGAAATTAGCGGATACGATAAGGAATAGAAATCTTCTGCCGGTATCCATTTGTCCCGAAGCTAGTCGTCACTTCTTCGACCAGGAAAACTCCTTCTTTGGAAGGATTACGACAATCGATTAGTTCCACCTGCACTGCCGGTGATAATCCGTAATCACCGAATATCGTTACACTTCCGGATATTCCATTCAGATTATAGTTTCGGAAATATTCAGTTGTCTCCTCGACAAGTTGGTTGGAAGTAATTCCTACATGTGGTGACATATAAGGAACCACAGTATAGGTACTTAAATCGACTTTAGTTTTTGTTTGCGCTCCTGATGCAGTTACGTTTCCGGTCAATTTGTGACTTTTCTTCGAAATTTGGGTAGCATTTATCACTTGGAATTCTTTACTTCCTGCTATTGTTGCATCATACTCAGGATTCATTCGCACGGTTACTTCAAAGAATTTTTCATCTTTACCTAAAGCTTTTCCGGTAATAGCTAAAAATTGGGGGTCTGTTTTGATTATTTTCAAGTCACTCTGGGCTACATGGTAATCAAAACGAATTGGATATGGACCGGAACTTTCATCTGCAGGAAATACAGGTTGTGCTTTGCTCGATGAATAAGGACGTCCAATAGCGATAGAAGGCATTTTCCCTTCATCTTCTATATCATATTTAAGAAAACAGTATACTTTGTACTTCGACCATTCTGATAATATATCCGCTACAGTGAAATTATCCGTCACTTTGACTTTACCTATGTGGATTTCAAATTTTTTAGTATCGTTGTGTATCTTAAATCCGGTATTTTTAAGTAAATCGTATTTTCCTTCCAGTACTTCGTTGACGGTTGTTCCAGCATCTGGGGTCTCAAATTTCGGAGCCTGTTTTAGCTTTAATTTATAAGCCATATTTTCACAAGTCAATTCTAGTATGCTGTCTGAATTGTAGCCGGTGATATAACCGTCGAACATATTCTTCAATGCCCCGCTGTAGCCCAACTTGATATTGATCCGCTGACCTACCTTAAAGGTGGTAGTGTCTAAAATACTTTGTGTACTACGCTTTTCAATGATTACTCCATCTTGCATAATCTCTGTGGTAATCCTGGAGACATCTTTGCCTTCAGGAGTACCGTTTCCTAAAATGGTGGAACGGCAAACAGTTCCCTTCGGAAATTTCAGCTTGGCTGTCCCGATCAATTTTTTATAACTTTCCGTAATTTCGATTTCTGATACTTCCGATATCTCAATGCCTCCATTTATCTTCATGGGATTGTCTACATCGGCATCCCCGATACTGATTCGGCAGCAAAGTACATCCATTCCTTCTATAACCATAACTTAGTTAGATTTAACAATGAGGAAGGGTCAACCACTTCCGTCCCGTATTTTACATATTTAATCCATTTATTCGTATGCTTGATGGCCGTATCCACTCTCTCTTCTTCTGCCAATTTTAATTGAACAGCCTCTGCCGGTTCTACCGCCACACAGGACAGAGAATATGGCTGAATATTCCGGTAATCACTGGGCGACAAAGTATAATTCAGTATGATGAGTTGTGTGATTCCGAATTGCCTTAAAATGGTATTGTCACAATCCAATACCCCTTTGTATTGCATCAATCGCAAAAATTTTGACACCTCGGATTCAGGGTAAATATCAGGGTATTTAGAGGTTATCTTACCGTTTATTGAAATTTCCAAATCCCCGCCGCTTATGTATTCCTTACGGGTAAAATCCCGTCCTTGAACAGTAGAAAGAAGAATATTGTTTTTGTTCGACACCTGTACCTGGGGTTGTAAATCTACAAATGTAACCAGTCCATATTGACTGTTCGGTTGTATCTTGCAATTTTTGTTGTCATAGTAACAACCCTCCATCGGTATTCCCAATTCCAGATAATCGTCAACTGTCCGGCCTACGATGTTGTCCGTATAATTTTTTTTGGAAGCAACGGCTTTTTGCTCTTGGATCAACTGATAGTATTGCCCGGTTTTATTAGCCAGGCTGGATTGAGACTGGCTCTGCAAATATTTATCCCGCTCTTTCTGCTCCCAATATTTCAAATAGCGTGGATAAGAACGAAGCATGCCATAAGCCGCTTGAGAAACGGTTTGTATCATGGCACGTTTTAATAAGTCATGCTGCTTTGAAAAGTAATGTACCTGGCCGTCCTGAAATTCAGCTAGGCCAAGCCCTAGGGCACGTCGTACACTATCTGAGATATAACCGTTCAACGTGCCGTGACCGATAATCCCACCGCTTAATAAGGTGGATGTTGCTATATTTATTAACCTGCTCATATTTCTCGTTTTATCCGTTCCATGAGGCATCAAAATCATGTACTACATCTATCAACGCCTGCGCTAACTGTTCTTTTAGATTCTGCACCTCGGCTTGCTGCCCCTCCGGTGATTTCATTAAATCAATTGTACTAATACTCATTAGATTAGAAATATTAACGATCACTTGCTTTGGTGCTGCTGAAGAAAGTTTGCCAGTACCTGAATAATTGCCGCCTGCACCTCCGTCATCCAAATTGTTTGTCATTCGACTGGCATTGAAAGGCTCTGAATCATTACTCCCTGGTTCATTCCCATACAAATCAGAAGTAAAGCCGGCTTTTCTAAGTATATGCTCTGCTGCCTCTGCTGATCCCCCTAAAGTACTACGGGCACTCGACAAAAAACGAATTAAAGCATCACGAACAAGCTCAAAATTTGCCAATTGCTCAGACCGCTCTTCGTCTGTAGCTTTAGCTCCCAATACTTTTTGACGCCAATGACCTTCTTTGTCCAGGGAAAAACCTTTTTTACTCAAAAAATCAAAATCAAATCCACCACTCTTCATAAAAGTCTGTGCCCCACTTTGACTGGATAAGGCTTTTAAATATACTTCAGCAGCTCGGGTTATTTCTGGTACGGTTATTGTATTTTGATACTGTGCATAATCAAAAGTTGTGGCGGCTTTTGCCTCATCCATTTCTCCGAGACCTTTTACATACCAGACTTTACCTTGTTGGTCAACACTCCATAACGATTTATCCAGTGTTTTGTCGGCTTGTCCATAAAGTTCCTGAATGGTTTTCATAAAAGCTTGTACTTCTACCGCCGTAGATTGCTTTCCCAGCTTTGCAAAAGCTGAATTTATGCGGTTTTGACTGTCCCGACGGGCTATCGTCTGAATAGCCGCCCGCACGTCATCCTGATAGGCATCCAAAGAGGTGTAAAGATTGTTCGTTTGAATTGGTCCATAAGTATTGCTGGCCCCCCACATCGAAAAAAAAGAACGCCACCAATTACCTGTAAATGCACCTGTACTTTGTCCTGAAGCTTCCTCTATGGTTTTCGACTTCGTTAAATCATTTACGGCATCTTTGGTGTCTATTGCCTGTTTGTATGTCTTACGAAGCGATTCATATAAAGCATCTATGCTGGGATAACGATATCTTTCATTCTGACTTAACTCTTCTTGCATAGCATCTTTCGCTTCTTTGATTTTCCAGGTCTTCCAAGCGACCCAGCCCAAAGCACCAATCAAAGCCGATATTCCTGCCGTTGCCGCTACGGCACCTGTACTGATTGCACTAAGCGAAGCTGCCGCCCCGGTCAAACCACTGCCTGTCGCTACTTGGGTGGCAAAAAGCGATTGTAATACCCCACGGGTTCCTAATGCTCCTCCGGAAGCAAGCAATGCCTCACGCATAGCGCCTTTACCGACAATTCCGGCACTCCTAAAGGCAGATACAATAGCACGTTTATTGGCGAAACTAAGTTTTCCTAACCCTTTTAAGCCTGTCAGACCTTGAATAAGTTCCAAAGAGGACGTAGCTGCCGACTGCTTTCCAATAAATCCCAAAGCTATTCCGACGTTTGTCAAAGTTCCGGCCAGTTTAAAAAGACGGGTGGAAACAACACCTGTAAAAATCAAGGGTTCTATCCAATAGAAGTTCCGTGTAAACCAAACGCCGATACTGCCGATTATACTAACTATATCCAATAGGGCTTGCCCCATAGATACCAACCCGCGAGTAAACTCTGGAGATTTGAATTTCTCTAGGAAAGAACGTAAAGTACTCCGAATCGCCGGCTCCAAAAGTTCATAACCGCCCATGAAGCTCTCTGTTAACTGGGATGTTACTTGTGCCCAAAGCCCTTTGGTCGTTTGCTGTTTCACCAATGCCAGCTCTGAAGATATGCCGTAGGAAGCCCGGTTTTGTGCTGTTAATTCCCTAAGCTTATCATAGTTTTTAACAAACAATGTCGCTGCATTTCCGCCGATCTTACCGAAAATACTCTGCATATCAGACATGCTTGCGCCTTTATCATGTAAATCTTTGAATATGTCGGCAATAGAACGTAACCGTTCCACTGGCTTTCCATAAACATCCACCATATGAGTAAAGCGTACCCCCAGGCGATCCAAAACCTTTTGCCCTTCTTTAGTGGGTTTGGCAAAACGAGTGGACATCGCACGCAAAGATGTTCCTGCTAAAGTTCCCTTTAACCCCATATTTCCCAATAGACCAATAGCCGCACTCGCTTCCGAAAATTCCACACCGGCGGTACGTAAATAACCGGCAGCCATCTTGTAAGATTCCGCCATCTCTACGATATTAACATTTGACCGGGAAACTGTCGAGGCAATAATATCTGCCACACTATTCATACTTTCATTGCGAATATCATAACCGGCCATGATGTTCGTCGCCAAATCAGCAATATACGAGACATCATTATCCCCAATCAAGGATAAATTGGTAATGGGGCGGATAGCTTGATTGATAGTCTCGATATTCATACCTGCCATACTTAGGTACTTCACAGCACCTGCAATTTCCATTGCGGTAAATTTAGTATCCACACCGATACGGCGAACATGACGGCTCATCTCATCAAAACGCGTTTCAAAAGTCGAGAGATCGCCGTCTGCTACACGCAATATGGAATGTGCAGACTCCATAATATTGGAATACTCGACAGCTTTTGTCAACTCGGAACGCATCATACTGTAACCCATGTAGGCATTAATCATGGAAGCAAATGGCAGATTCCTTAATGACGGAGCCTTGGAATATTGTATACGGTTGATGGCGGCACGTCGCTTACTCCGGTTAAGGGTTCCCACTGCCGTCTGCTCACGCTGCATCATCCTCACGGACTGCATGGCATTGCGCTGTTCCGCACGTTCTGCTTCCTTCGCCGCTTTCTTTTGATCGGCTGCTTCTTTTTTCCGCTTGCGCTCGGCAGCAAGTTCTGCTTTACGCGTCGCTCTCTTTTGCTCAAGATATTCCTGCTGACGTAACCAGTTTGCGTGATTGGATGTCTCCCTGCGCTTTTGCTCGGCCTCTTTCTCCTCACTGAGTATGTGTTTTTGGCGAAGCTTTTCGTTAAAATTGGCAGCAGATTCTGCTAGCTTCTGACGATGTAACTGTTGAGAAGTATATAACTTCTCCTGTAATTGGGCTTGCGCTTTATCCGATACGCGGTATTCGGCAGCATAAGGAATAACAACCCCGTTATTTCCCCTTCCAATCATGCCTGGCGAGTTCATTTGCAACCCTAACGTCATATTCGACGAGCCTTTGATACTGTTTAGCAACGATAAAATTTCCAGTAAACGTTCTTTGGCAATGTCCGTCTGAATATTTACCTCACGACCACGCTGGAGAGAAACTAAGGCTGCATTAATTTTACCCACAACTTTCGTAATACGTTTCTGGGTTTCCATCATTGTGCGAACAGACGAAGTTGCAGTTTGCTCTATGGCTGCTTTATTAGTCTCTGCGGTTTTCTTGTCTATTAGCTTTTTAACATTCGCTTTGATGTTCTTACTGTCCAAAGGTTGGCCGGCATTGATGACCAAATTAAAACTCTTGGACATATCACCGATTTCTCCCAACAACGTTTTTATACGCCCTAACTTTTCTTCAGTTGTGCCGGTATCAATATTCAACTTATAAGCATAGCTACGTCGCCGGCCTCCTTTGGTAGTGAAAATTTTATCAATTTTCTTCATCATATCCCGGATATTATCCATGGTAGTATCCATGGTCCTTTTAGACATGATCAACTTGCCTACAGCCTCGCCAAAGTTGGTTAACTGCTTGGTTCCTTCTGAAGCATCAACGTTTATTGTATAATTTACCTGGTAATTCTTTTCAGACATAACTCTTGATTTACTAAAAAAGAATAGCTCGCTTTCTGTAAGAGAGATTAAAAAACCTCCGCCAGCCTAATGGCCAACGGAGGTAAAACATGAAGTCAATCTTTAGAGATTTTGAGTCATACGCTTTATCATCATCTGTTCATGCAGCCATAAAGCGTCTTCACTTAACATGGCAAATTCTTCATCGGAAATATCGTTTAAATCAACGCCGGGGAAGTAGTGACGAATATAGATCGCCCTCTGTCGGATACGATGTTCGTCTTTAACTACCCAGCGATCTATAAACCCACCAAGGCCGTCTGGCGGGTTGAAATGATTTCAGTAAGTTGCCCCATTAGACCAAACAGGAAGAGGCTTTCATTGTCTACCAATTCCTTGTCACCGTCAACGAAGCAGTCTTTGGCCAGGGTTTTCATAGCCATCACTTCATCCTTTTTGGATGCGACCATGAACTTGCTGAATTGAGCAAAGCTTGGTTCGGATAAATAGGCTACATATATTTCTTTTTCCCCACAAGAAATATCACCCCAAACAACAATGGGATATACTTTACGCAATTTTTTTTCTACTCTTAGATTTTTCGCCTTCTCTTTAATTTCTGTCTCCATCTGGAGGCTTAATGTCTTTTCTTCCATATCTCTTACTTTTTAAGATTTAAAAAAGAATAGGAGAAAATACAAAGGGTGGTTTATAATATCAAACTATAATACGACATGGCATTATAAAAAACTATAATACGGATTGCTTTATTGGATACAAATTTACCTCTATCCTGAGTCAGACTTTGGGTATTGTGCTTCAAATAATCTTTATCACAAAAACAAAGACCTGATCCGGCATTTTAGGACTACTGATTTGGGAATTGGATAATTGAACAACTTGCTTAAGGATAATGATACAGGGTGAAAATATTATTTACTGTATACATTCTTTTAATACTGTTTTTGAAGATGTGTATGCATTTTTAATTTCAAATATTCTTCGGCATTTTTTTGACTAAGTTACTTTGTTGCAAAAAGAAAAATACGTAAATTGCAATAAGTTATTTATAGTGCAGGTCCTATTGCTTATTTTGTCTTTCAATAAACGTCAAATTTAAAGGCTGGAATGGCATATGAGCCTTTTGCTCACAAACAGGTATGACAAACTAACTAATGTAGCCGTTTCTTAAAAAAAGAATGGTTACGTTGAAAAAAACATGAATTATGCAATACGAGAAAGATGTAATCTATTCCCTGAAAGTAACGGGAACAATAATAAGAGATGACAAATATTATTACCTTACAGAAAATGAGGGAATCAAATATAAGGTCAAAATGCTTAAATTCCAGCAAAAACTGCCAGTTCCTGAACAAGTGAAATGTATAGTTTACGGTTATGATGCAGATGAGACTCCGCTTTTTGCTCAATATAAAGGAGAGATAGCACACCAACTTTATGAAATAGGTGGTATTTATACTTTTGTCGTACACAGGAAAACAAACTATCAATCTGAACAACGTAATATTTTCTATGGATATGACATGAATGGAATTCGAGTCTTTATCCAGGCTGAAATTGGAAAAGAACTGCCTATAGGTAGAAATATCCGCTGTACTGTCAAACATATATATCCGGATGGAAACCTTAAGGCGGTACCTGTCAACCAAGACTTGGATATGGAAACGAACTTTCTTACTTTTGAACAACTTACACATAATATCCACCACGATCAACTACCTTTCTGCATCCAACTGAGTACACTACGCTCGGAAGCTGAAATCGACCCGAAAATTCAACAATTGTTCAAGCAATACGATAATCAGGAGGGCGAATGGCTACTGTCATTTTTGAATATCCTGCTAACAAAAAGAGAAGAGAAAATCAACAAAAGAGAATGGGACGAAGTATGCGAATTAATTAATATCCAAATGCTTATTACAGAATGGGTACTGGAAGATTCTTTGTTCCTTACATTCTATTCGTCATCGGTTGCGCAATCATTGCGGGAAAAAGGAGAACGGGAAATGTTTGTTTGTGAGGCTATATTGAAGGCTATAGAACTCATTCGGACAGATGCTGTGGAGGACTTCTTGAAACGTATTTTTGCCAAAATACAAACTTCCGGCTATTTGTCTGATCGGAATAGAAAAATTGAATTACTGATTGCCTTATTCCGTTTGGATGATACATTAGTCGAAAAGAACAGAGTTGAATTGACTGAATTTTGCCAATATATTGCTCGTACCATAGCTGATACAGAAGCACCTGTTTTAATCTCTGTTGCAGAATTGATAAAAAGAATTATAGAGAAAAACAGAACAGGAGGCAATACATCACCCGCAAAAATATTGCAACTATTGGCCATCTCTTTATTACTATATTATAAACGTGATGCACATGCAATGCTCATTCAGCGCATAATGCTCTATCGGTATGCGGCATTAACCTGCCCGGACTCTGCAAAGATTCTGATAGATAAAGCATATGACGCATTGACGCAAACCAGCCAGGTCTATCGACCGGAATTTACATGGGATGACATTCTTAATTTTAAGCCAGAGTTGTTTATAGCCAAACTACGTTCGTTTATAATAAACGACGGAGATAAATTAATAGCACAGTATATCACTAAAGGTAGTCGAATGCTTTTATGTGATAGTACATTTACACTCTATGTTGGATGTAATCCGGGTTCTGTGTTGCCTGAATATCAAAAAGTAGCAGAGATGATTTCTGTATTTGACGGAAGAATCAATATATATGCAAAGAAGGATATAAAACCAAAAGCAAATGAACAGGAAAATGTTTTTGTTCTTAGGAATTTTTGGGATGGATTGTATGGACAATTGTCTCGACAGACTATTGCTTCTACCGATAAAACATCAATAAAAATACTCCCATCAGTGGGGATGAGGCTTAAAATTACACTGAAGCCTTTTAATCCCCGCTTTCCGCTGATGATGTTTGCCGAGGTAACAGAACCGGGATATAAAGGATTGGGCGCACTTAAAGCTAATGAAGTGTCTCGCATCCATTTTCAGAGTATGAATGACCTGTTCTTCGAAGGAGATACGTTTGAAGCTACCGTATTAAAAATTGAAGAAAATGATCGTTTAACCTTTAGTATTGCCAGGGAATTATTTGAACTGGTATCGGGTACTGTAAAATTCGGACAACGTGCATATGCCAAATTGGTTTATATATCAAAAGGTTCTTGCATCTGGGTATGCGAGGAAGGATATACTCTCTTTTCACCATTAAAAGGGAATTATGCGGAAATTGGAACAATCGCACTTATGGAGATAAGAGATATCAATAACTCGGGATATATCAATGCCATATATATAGAAAAAGCAGATGAAAGTATACAAATAGAGGAGACGGAGGCTTTGAGTAAACTGATTAGTGAATACATTAACTTTAGTTCTCCACAGGACGAAGAAATGGAAGAAGAAGGAAACTTTGGGAAACCATTCACAGATGAAGATATGATACAAACTGACGTACAGTTATCTCTTCCTTTAATACACGAATTGATCTGGCTTTTGGTTGCAATGGCAGATTCGGAGAAGTCCCTGGTTATGCGGTACAATTTGCTGGGAACAGCCCGTCTATTGGCTGAAATGATCAATATCGAAGAATTGTGTGAATATTTATCACTACTAATGAACTACGAAGAAAATATTTACAGCTTTGCCACATGCAACGGACAAGTCCGATGGACTGGTTTTTCACGCATAGATGATGAGGCTGTCTCCCGTTATCCTTTACTTGAACCTAAAAAGGAGATGTTACAGATTCTGAATTCATTTTATAATCACACTTTCGATCCGGAGCTTGCAGTGAGCATTGCAACAACGAAAGACTCGAATAAGGAACATATTATCCGTTTGGTATTGGCACATGCACTTTTGTTCCAAACTTTACCGGTCACAACATTGACGCTCCTGCGTAACGAACTCCTGCAGCGAATTGGGGCAGGCGATTTTATAGCAGTGGAAGAATCGGCCAAGCCTGTTCTCGCTGCGGAGCAAAAGGAAGAACTTGCTTGCTTGGGCAGGGAAAACGAAAAGGTCGAATTTAAATCATCAATCGTATACCCGGCAGGCAATACGATTCCTAACATGAAACAGCAGTCGGAAATCATATTACAAACAATTGCGGGTTTTCTGAATGCAGAAGGAGGCACTCTGTATCTTGGCGTATCCGATACGGGATTGGCGGTTGGATTAAAAGAAGACTATTCTTATATGGTGTGCAACTCTGATGGTTACGAACGTTTTATCCGACAACGCATCATTACGACAATGGGAAAGGATATAAATAGCATTATCCATGTAGACTTTCCACAATATGGTACTCGTGAAATATGCAGCATTACGATTCCTTGTTATGGCAAATTAATTGAACTACAAGGAGTGGTATGGCAAAGACAAGGTAATTCAACCGTTCTACTTGATGGAAACGCTTTGGTTAAGCAACAGAAAAGAAAGAACAACATGCTCCAGACTGAAATAGAACGGATTTCAGAAAAGAATATCGAATTAGTCACTGAGAACTTGCAACAAAATAGTGATACACAGACAGCCGTTGCAGCCGCTTTTGCTGCAAGCTTAGAGAAAAAGAAGAAAAAACTGAAAAATAAACCTAAAAAAAATGTGATATCAACGTCTTTATTACGCCCCAATCCTTATGCGGAAGAACCAACCAGCGGACAAGTAGTCACTTATTTGTCTCTACTGGATAATGGAGGGTACATCTTGGAAGATAAGTTCTCCAATATGGAAAACGCAATACTTACTTTAGCGATAAATACGGAGGAAATGGGTGGGTCATTACTCCTTTGTTATGAGAATGCTTTTGTAAATCGTGTCCCTTTGAAAATCCTGTTGAAGAAAAAACGGGATTATACCTACAAAAACGGTGTGAATAAGGATTCACATCTTATATATGCTACTATCGAAAACGGCGAACCGAACATTCTGGTACATACTTTGCGACAAAAAAATGAATACCTGAAAATGTATCCTATGGCAAAAATAAAAGAGAATACCGATCTTGCTTTAAAAGGCTCTCCGCTTTTTTCTTACGATTTCGGAAAGGTCATCACCTGGGAAGTAATTCCGGAACCAGAATCGACGCAATTAGAAAAACTATACAATGAAAATTTGGCTCATCAGGGCTATGCAGTTACATCGGAAACTATATCTAAGGAAAGAGAAACACTTCTAAAGATGGGATGGAATATAGGGAATGAAGAAATTTAGCAATAATGAAGAAATGATAAGAACGGTTCATCAATGTACCGGCTTATCATTTACTTCATGATTACCCATTTAGAATAAAATATTAAATGGTGTCTGAATCGCTTATGTAACCCTTTTAGATATGCAACCTTTTTCTTGTAAGTATTTGAAGTACAAAACCCTTGCCTTGAAAAAGGTTACATAATATTTTTACTATCCGAAATTTTCGAGCATTTCAAACAATCCTCTATTACGTCTAAAAAGAGGTTATTCAAAAGATAACATTAAAATGGAACAAAAAGTATGTTTACGTTCTTTCTCATTTAAAACTTTTTTTATAAATTGCAACTGTCTATCGGTAATGTTGATATAGTATCTAATTTTATTATTCTTTAAATATGATTTAGTCGTTATAATAAAGAGAGGAAAAAGAGAAAAATCATCAACTGTTAAACACTATTATTGAATAAAACAGTTAATTATATTAAATATTTGCATTATGTATAATGAAGCCGAAATGGTATTTGTACAGGGTGGAACATTCACAATGGGCAAAAATAAAGATGTATTTGATACCGTATTTGATTCTATATTTTCACTTTTTAATCCAGTAGAAGAAAGATGGCTTGACAATAGTGAAAAACCTCATCAAGTAACAGTAAATAGCTTTTATATAGGCAAATATCCAATAACGCAAGCGCAATGGAAAGCGATCATGGGCAATAATCCTGCTTATTTCAAAGGCGATAATTTACCTATTGAGTATATAAGTTGGAATGACACGCAGGAGTACATCAACAAACTTAATCGGCTTACTGGCAAAAACTATCGTTTGCCAACCGAAGCAGAATGGGAGTATGCTGCTCGTGGTGGCATAAAAAGCAGAGGATATAGGTACAGTGGTAGTAACTATTTGAACGAAATAGCTTGGTATCGTGATAACAGTAACGATAGTCCACACCCTGTTGGCACGAAATTGCCCAATGAACTAGGAATTTACGATATGAGCGGAAATATTAACGAATGGTGTAATGATTTATATGATGAATTTTATTATTATTCATCTCCTCAAAATAATCCCAAAGGACCTTCGAGCGGCTGGGGGCGGGTGTTCCGAGGTGGAAGTTGTCATGAACCAGATATATGCTGCCATGTTGCGTTACGTAGACCTCTATCCCCCGATGAACCTTACAACTGTTTTGGTTTTCGTTTGGCTCTTTCTTGACAAATTTGTAATAACTTTGGTGGAGAATAGAGAAAAATGCGATTTTATAAAAAAATAATCAATAGTCAAAAAGTGTTTTTATATGGAAAAGTGTTTAGAATGTAATCATGAGTTAGAATATGTATATAATGAAAAAAAAAGTTACTTTAAATGCATAAATCCATCATGCTCAAAAAGAGGAAAACCACTTTGTCTTGAATGCCAGAAGATAATGAGTTATAATAATCTTTTAGAACGTTTTGAATGTGAAGACCCTTTGTGCTATCTAAAAAAGACACCAAGAGAAGTTTGGAATGAAATTTCAAATCCTATTTGCGAACAAATGCACGCTCGACCTTCAATTCCAGAAATCGTAGTGAAAAACACATTTACCGCAATAGTCAAAACTGTTAAAAAAATATTTGATTAATTTATGAACGATAAAGAGTTTTTTAGTCGACAATCTTCTACTTGCTCTAATATTTGCAGACAAATTATATTTGTTCTAAGTGGAGTTACGTGGGGAATAATTTATGGTGAAGCAAAATTTAACATCTCTAATAAATTGATTCCAGTAATAATAATGGCTGGTATAATTGTATATTTGAGTATAGATGTTGTGCAATATTTGTATTCTGTTATTAAATTAAGAAAACCATTGCAACAATATAAAAGTATATATCGAACAGATATAGATGAAAATGAAAAAATAATCATAGAATCAAACTATCAAAAAGCTAGAAATAGAATTGAGAGAAATGTATTTGCACTATTTATTTTTAAAATATCAATTTTGCCAATCATTTTGCTCCTATTGCTCTATTATTTTTTCTTTATTATTTTGATATAGTAGACATGTTTTTTTAGTTGTTAATTACTATTAGCGAGATGTCTCTTTTAACATATTCGTGACTTCCTTAGTCATGTTTCTTTGGCGACAACAGAAATTTATTCTCGTATCAATCATCGACAGAATGGATGCTATAGAGAAAACATCTTTATCGCCAAAGACTGAGGAATGACCTATATTGGGAGAAGAATAAAGGTATGCTTGAGTGGCTTGAGAATCTTCGAAAGTAGAACTTTTATGTATTTTTTAAGCAAGCATTTTGTACTTCAAATACTTATCATAAAAAGGTAACATATTACTAGTAAATATTTGATTTCCAATTTATATTATATAACCTTTTTTCGATAAGTATATTAGAATCAAGACTACTTTCTTGAAAAATGTTACATAATATTTTGCTATATTGTATTTGAAGAGAGCAATTTCGCTGTCTTTTTAAATGCTTATGGCCTATGAATACTTACACATCTTATGGTGAACTAACCTCAGCAGCGACTCAATATCTGCGGGATATTGGCAGATCAAAAGAATCTATCAGATTATATAATTGGGCGTGGGGCCGTCTCGAAAAATATATGTCTGCAAGAAATGTTTCGGAATACAGCGAAAAAGTCGCCTTGGAGTATATCGAAGCGACTTTCGGGCAAAAGAAACTGGATGAACTTACCCACTACCAGAAAGACCATCTGCGCCAGGTTGTATCTCTATCTCATTTTATAAAAACCGGTAAGATTCCTATTTATATTAACCGCAAGCCCCAATACGAACTAAACAGCGGTTTCAACGAGTGCGTCCAAAGCTATCTGGAGCATAAAAGAACTATGCGGGTCAGCGCAACAACATTAAAACAACACCGGTGGCATCTGTATCAGTTTACAGAATATCTATCCAATAAAGGAGTTCAATCCATACAGTTTTTATCTCCGCTGGATATTATGCGGTACGCAACGGAGTCGTTCCCTCACGAACCTGCCGCTAAGAATGCGTCACTAATTATTTTGAGGCGCTTTCTAAGATATCTTTATGATAAGGAGTATATCAAACGAGATCTCTCCCTGATAGTTCCTAAGGACTACTATCGGCAGCAAGCTAAGTTACCGTCTACTTACAGTAAAGATGAAGTTCGAACAATCCTCGCCTCGATAGATCGATCAAAAAACATAGGAAAACGGGATTACGCAATCATAATACTTGCTGTCAGGCTTGGTATGAGAGCTTCCGATATAGCAGAGTTACAATTTAATGAGATTCAATGGGCTATTGATAAAATATCTTTTACCCAGATGAAAACAGGTAGAGCGGTTCAACTACCTCTACCATCAGATGTAGGGGAAAGCATCATCAATTATGTTCAAAATGGTCGTCCTTTATCTGATAGCCCTTATGTTTTCCTGAGTCCAAGATATCCTCATAATCCCATTGATTCGTCGGCTATATCCGCAAAAGTACGTAAGATCATTGTCGAATCCGGTGTCAAAATAGGAAATCGCAAACACGGCCCTCACTCACTCCGTCATACAATGGCGAGTTTTATGATAAACGAAGAAACATCTTTGCCGATTATATCTGAAATCCTTGGTCATTCCAGCGTACAAACATCAATGAATTATCTGCGTATCAGTGTTGAAGCTATGCGTCAATGTGCTGCGGAAGTGTCACTTGTTCCAACATCCTTTTATGAACAGAAAGGGGGGGCATTCTATGGGTAATTTTAACAAAACAAACATGAAAGACTCCATTTTATCCCCGTATATAGCAGATTTTATCAGATTAAAGCGTGGTTTAGGTTATAAAGCGGAGCGAATTGAGGGCGGCCTTTGGGCGTTCGATACTTTTGCCAAAGATAAAGGCAATACAGAGATTGCATTACCGAAAGAACTTGTCGAAGAATGGTGCACCAAACGGCCAAACGAAACAACTAAAACATGGGGGCACCGAGCAAATTGTTTGCGGCAATTATCCACGTATCTATTTTATCTTGGATATAATGCCTATATACCTAAATCTCATTATATAAAACAAGATAATCCCGTTCCATATATTTACTCTGATGCGGAACTTGAGGCAATCTTCACTGCGACCGATATGCTCGTTCAACGACGAGATAGCCCACATTACTGTCTTTTTCCAGTTCCGGCAATAATCCGTATGTTGGCAGGAACAGGCATCCGACTTGGCGAGGCCGTCGATCTACTAGACAAAGACGTGGATCTCGAACGAAACTGTCTTACGTTGAGAGATACCAAAAACAGGAGTGAACGTTTTGTGCCAATATCAGAATCATTATCCGAAGTATGCCGACAGTATAGGGTATATCGGTCTCTTTTGCCATATATTCACAGCGACACATTCTTTGTTAAACAGAATGGAACTAAATGCACCAATGAATCATTTGGGCACTGGTGGAATATGATTTTGAAAAAAGCTGGCATTCCGCATTTGGGTAAACAGCGAGGCCCAAGGGTGCATGACCTACGGCATACGTTCTGTGTCAAAACTTTGGCACGACTCGCCAGAGAGGGAAAGGATCTATACTATATCATGCCAATACTCTCCATGTATATAGGTCATCTATCCCTGAAAGCTACTGATAGATATGTACGGCTAACGTCTGAAATGTTCCCAGAACTGTTAAGCCAAACTGATAGTATATGTACCTACATTTATCCAGGACTTAAACCATTATAGATTATGAAGCCGACCAAATTCGCAAAATATCTGACAGATTATCTGACCGTCTATCTTCCAAATGAAAGGGGATATTCCAAGAATACCATCTTATCATACCGTGATAATATGATGCTGTTTTTAACTTTTATGCGTGATAAATACCATGTAGAAGCTGACAGGATAGATTTTAAGGATATAACTCAAGAAAGAATCGTCACTTATCTCGAATGGCTTGAATCAGATAGGGAATGCAGTGTATCAACCAGAAACTCTCGATTATCTTCATTACGCGCTTTCTTCAGGTTCATGTTATATCGTTCTCCAGAACATCTGCACGAATGGCACAGGATATTAGCCATAAAAGTCAAGAGGGCCCATACGGCCAGTGTCGTGTATCTGACACTGGAAGGAATGAAACTCCTACTCGAACAACCTGATACGACAAGGACAAAGGGACGGCGTGACCTTGCCATGCTTTCATTGATGTATGAATGTGCCGGACGGGTACAAGAAATAGCCGATCTGACACCCTCGCAGGTTCATTTTGGACATCCAACTACATTGACGATTAAAGGTAAAGGGAACAAAACCCGTATTGTTCCAATATCGGAACAGGGAGCCAAACTACTACATCAATATATGAACGAGACTGGACTGCTGCAAGGTTGGGCCAATGAACAACCACTTTTCGACAACGGGCAAAGGGGAAAGTTATCCAGAAAGTCCATAGCTGCAATTGTAAAAAAATACTCTGACCAGGCACGAAAAGAGAATCCAACCGTCATTCCGAAAGGGGTAAGCCCCCATTCTCTTCGCCACTCCAAAGCAATGATGCTCCAAGACACAGGAATAAATTTGGTTTATATCCGCGATTTTCTCGGTCACTCTTCAATCACGACTACGGAGATATATGCCCGTATCAGTCAGCGGCAGAAAATAGAAGCCATTGAAAAGACCTCGCTATCTCCCGATCCGGACAAATTACCGGTCTGGCAACAGAATAAGGGGCTTCTTCAATGGCTTGAAAGTCTTGGTAAGTAGTTTTATTATGTAACCTTTTTCCAATAAGTATCTTAAAATCAAAACTGTTTTTCGGGAAAAGGTTACACAATATTTTGCTATTTTGCATTTGAAAAGAGCAATTTCGATGTCTTTTCAAATGCTTACCTCTTGTTAAAAAGTTTAAGAACAAACTATCGTAATGGAATATGGTTATACAAAAATCTACTTTTGAGTTTTTTTTGATTATTTGTTGCGATAATCACACATGATACACATGTGAAATTATTTTATCATTTTAAACCTTTAAATGCTTCTCACATCATCAATTGACAAATTATTATCCTCCAATTCACTATATAATATTTTTAAGTTTTCGCCAATATAACTCAATAAATTGTACGACTTTAAAAAATGTTTTTTAGCTTCATTAACCTCACCTGTTTTATTTAATATGGTGCCATAATCTAAAAGAGTTCTAGCTTCCCCTCGTTTGTCTAAATATAATCGATGATAATACAATGCTTTTTCAGCGTAAGTTTTTGCCATGTAATATTCTTCGAGAGCTATGTAGTTTTTACAAATTGTATCATAGTATACTCCATAATATTTTAAAGAAGTGTTATTGGGATTGATACATTCTAATGATTTTAAGCAATCAATCGCAATCTTGGTCATATCAATCACTTCTTTAGCGAATTTGCAAGACATAGCCTTCTGGTGTAAAATCACAGATTTCAACTCTATATATTTTTCTTTGTTATATATATTTGCTTCATAACAATATTCTAGTTTTTCTAAACTTTTACTTGCATACAAATCTGCAATATCTTTATTGTGTAATCTGATTCCTACATTTGCAATTGTGCTGTATATTTGGGCTAAATCTATTGGCCTATTATAAGCTTCTAACATATTAGAGTATTTCAATAATTCTGCTAAGTGTTCAGGAGAAGAATAATTGGAAAGAGCTATGGTTGATAGCTGCTCAATCTTAATATTTATTGCACTTAGTAAATCCCCCCTTGTAACTAAAATATCATAAGCTCGTTGAGAAAATTTATATTTTCGTTCAAACATCCTTTTCGATTCTCCATATTTCTCGATTAAATAGTCACCACAAAACAAATAGTATTTAGAGATATCAAAATAATCTGGATGCATCATACATTTTTTACGAAATATTTTTAACAATTTCTTAAGTGATGCCAAGTTGTTAGTTTGAAAATATTGATATATCATTCTAGTTAAAGCTACATTTGCCACATCAAAATATTGCTTCGAATAGGATTCATTAAAAATGTCATAAATAGTTTCAAGATCATTCTCTACTAAATTTAATCGAAAACGATATTTATTATATTCTTTTAGTTTTGGCAAACCTAAACCTAATTGCCAATATAACTTACTGTAAATATTATTCATTCCATTATAATATTGACCTAATATTGCAGCACAATCATCTGAAGATATTTTATTTAATTCAACAATTAGTGATTTTAGACTATAACTATAAGTGTTCTCCCTTGTTTTTATTAAAGGATTTATACCAAATGACTTTATTATATTCATTAAACAATTATGCATATCTCCATAAACAATATCCATTTGTTTTTTCCATTTACTCTTTAATATTGCCGGAGGAGTATCTTTAATCTCTTGACTGTAGCTATTCCAAATTAATTTATTAATCTTAGATGCCGATTTTGGGTAATCATATAATATTGGGAATAAATCATCATCATAACCACTATATCCAAAAGTGTATAAATCATACTTTTCTAATATTAAAGAATATATACTTTTTAGGTGTTTGGAATTATTAAGCAGACTTACTCTTTCAATAGTGTAACATAACGAATTGATATCTTTTGCGTCACCATGCGGCTTCCATAATAATATTTTATTAGAGTTTATAATCTTGGTTAATTCTATTTCATCTTGTTCATTCTGTGGAGATCTGGTGAAAATTACATAATCAAGATTACAATCATCTAATGCTTTTTCAATACAGCAATCAAAATTAGTTGTGATAACTAGTTTTAATCCATATTTGCATAATTGCGCTATTAAATAATGATTAGTATTGTAGTCCGCTAATTCAAATCCAGATATAGGATTGATTTTATTATTGAAATAGTGCCATATCGTACTTAATAATAATTCGGGCTTTGTTTTAATATAATTACTGATATGATCTTTCATCAAAGAATTGAAATGCTTATTCAACTCTATTAAAATATTTTCCTGCAAACTGTTAAAAGAAGGCAGGTTAGACGGATGTTTAATAGAAGCTCCAGCTCCAACTAAAACCGCGCAATTATATAAACATTTTTCCATAATATTAGTTCAATAGACGTTCTGGTATCAAAAATAAGCAATAAATCTCATATTTCATTTTTTTTTGCCCTCAAAATGCATATCATTGTTACTTATCATAAGCTACAAACTGATTTTTTTATAATTTCCCCAATATTTATATACGGCAATAATGTCACTACTTAATATTATAACAGTCAATGAAAACAGCTAACAAGTCTTTTGAAAACTTAACTTTCGCAGTTTCTCAACACCACCAAAACCTGGGAAGGCCTAAAGAATCGATTAGAGTATATCTTTAAGCATAGAACGCTTTGGAAGATACATGAATAAAAATAAAATTTATGAATATAGTGATGAGGTCGCTGATATTACCCCAAATTTTGGATAACATAAGTGACTTTTTGGGACATTCATCAGTGGTTACTATTGAAATTTACACCAGAATAAGCAATAGATAGGAATTAGAAACTATGGAAAAATAGCCCTTTCTGCAAGATAAATTACCTAATTGACAGAAAAACAAAGAGCTTTTACAATGGCTTAAGGAACCGGCAAGTAGATTAATTATGTAACCTTTTCCAATTAAAGCAGATTGATTATCAGAATTTTATCAGAAAAAGGTTACATATCCTAAAAGGTTACATAAGAGATGCTATGTCTATATAGACATAGAATCGCCTACTTTAATGTCAAAAGGATGTAGATCGAATTCATGGGTAATGTTTGTGTCATCTTGTTGCGATTCCATGGCATCTTCACCAAAAATACATCCCTTTAACGTAACGGTGGTTGTGGTCCAATCATCGGAAGCGAGAGGATTGGCAAACGAAACAATTAAATCAAATTCACCAATATCCATTAATGAACCATAGGTAGACCTCAAAAGTTGTTGTGTGGCATAATCCATTGTAATGGAAGCTTCATAGGATATATTTCCGAACCCCCGGCTGACCGGCTTTCCACCAAGGCCGTAGTTGCTTTCGATTTTACGCTTTTTTGCCCATTTTATACCAGACACACCCTCAAGGCTGGTACTTCCTTCGTCTATGCCCAAAGCTGTCGATGATAAAGTAATCATCGACCAGCTATATGCTACATTATTTATTACTGCCATATTTTTTTTATTTTGCTGTTAGAGAAAGTCCCTCTTCAACTACAATGCGTACGGCAACTCCCACAGGAACAATTACGTACGATATTTTCAGGGTGTCATTTACCAGTACGTTCTGGTTGGCGTTAATGGTCACTGCATAACCGGATATCTCCTGAGCAGATTGCATCTTGGCGAGAACTTCCCCTACCAAGGTTTTAAATGAAGAAATTTTTGATGCGGCTAAGTAACCTGTACTTGGATTTACAAGTAAAGGTGCGTTGACATACGGCAATAACGCTTCACGTACGGCACGTCGACTTTTGTTAATAGTCCGATTACGAGCTATAGTCCGATAATCCCCGTTTGAACAGGTTTGGTCTTTGGAAACATAAATACCGTTTTGACGCCCGGCATATTGAATAGGAAAAATATAACCTTTGTCATCCAGGTCATCCAAAAGAACAGGCGAAAGAGATTCATAACGGTTCAGGCTGATAAAATTCTCTTCCGCATCATCCATATTGATATCTCCGAACCCGAACTCGATTTCCTGAAAATCATCCGAGAAAAGATTGAATAACTTAACCCAGGCGATTGACTCCTGGACATTGGCACGGGCAATAGCCCCCATAACAGCACCGAGAAATCCTACCGGACAATGGGTCTTATTACGCATCTGCATCAACGATACTTGCTCGCTATGAGCTTGCCCGAAAATGCAACTAACACGACTCGACTCACAAATACAAGATGGAATTTTGTTCAGGTCAATGCGGCGGCCTTCCGTTGTATCGGCACCGGTGTTCGATGGATTGGCACACAAAATCAGGGATAAAGGCTGATTTTGGGAAGCCAACGTTTCTGCTTTCTCATTCAAGCCTTTTACCAGGTTTAAATTATACTTGCCTTCCGCACCATTTGCTTTCCATAAAGGTTGTTCTGTCCAGACTCCCAATTGATTTATTGTTCCTCCCGCAACCCGTTGCATCGTCTCAAGAGCATCCCAGGACGCTGAACAATCCGCGAGCATCACATACATCTTCCCGCTGTTGTTGGCAGACATGCGGAAGAACTCTTTAATATGATAGGCAGGTATTCCGTGCAGAAAGTTTACATCATTTTCATCTTCCTCCGTTGCGGCCACACGCTCGATAATACCGAAATCTTTTACAGCCGAAGAGAAGCTCGTGATATAAACCACGTCATTCATCTTCAGTTTTACTTCATTATTTTTCCCGTAACCGCTTGTAAACAACTCCGGCTGAAGAGATACGTCAAATAACAATCCTGTGACCTTTTCATTAGACGAAGACGATTCATAAGGAATATTACCATTAACATCGGTGATGAATACATTTCCTAAAGACATTAGTTTTTCGTTTTAGAGGGTTGATAAAAAGGATTTTTGTATAGTGTTGCTCCCTTGCGGAGCATCGCCGGAGTATCTGGAGTATAACTGCTGCCGTGATGGTCTACATAGAGACTTTCATAGTTCGGATATACTTTCAGTATTTGCTTTACTTGTTCGTCAATCACAAGAGTATCGGAAGATTCCAATGCTGTTCCTTCTTCCGGTTGGACACTTTTGATATCGGTTTCTGCTACTTTTGTTACGTTTTCACCGGTCTGTTCCGTTACTACCGGTGTATCTGGAATTATTTTTTTTGCCATAAGTCTTTTGGATTAAAAAAGGGGAACGGAGCTATTTTCTCCGCTCCCCTGGGTGAGATATTCAAAATCAGACGAAAGGTGTTATTCTGTTTTTTGGTATGCGGTATGCATGACAATCTCCGCAGGACGAACAATGTTGATGTCCATTTTCATCCTCATTTGGAAAAAGAAGAGCTCGGAATTAGCCTGCAACCGGTCAATTTTTAAAACTTCTGTGTCATTGGCGTAATCAACGCCCATCCACAGGTTACTATCCATACCGGTACTAAATTCGCCAAGAACAATCGTGTGCTCGGGAATCCCAACGATGGGGATAATCTGCTTACCTTTAAAACGATAGCGGTTCACACCTGTATTTTCCATATATTTTACCTGCTTATCGGATAAGTATTGATCATATGCATCCCATGCATCGAAGCCTATTACAAAAGCAAGGGATGCTTTCTTCCTGATCTGTTTGGGACATTTCTTCCACATGGCATACAATGCTTTTTCCACGGCGGCGCCATCAACCAGTTCGGTCGTTCCGGAGATAACACATTGTCCTCCCGCAATTGTCTGAGCGTCAGTGGAATTAGCATTATCAAGAATACGTTTGATAACTCCATCAAAATATTTTTCCTTGTTGGAGCCGATTTTTATACAACCTTCAGGTGCCGTAATCTTAGCATTAGCTTCACCGCCACGGGCAGAGGTCCAAATTGCATTGCCTATATACTCGTTTTTTTTGTCCATTAATAAACGCAACATGGTTGCCTGAATGCGCGGATCAAGTTCCCTGAAGACCAAATTGCCGTCAGGCTGGGCGAAAGCCCAGTATTTTTCGTAATCCCTGGGATTGAATTCCAGGTAAATCATAAAATCCGCAGGCTCCAGGTAACGTTCTGTAAAAACGTACTCGTTTTCTCCGTTCCCTCCTTTTGCCCCATGTACGGAAGTCGGGGTAGGTACGTTATCTTGAATAATATTCCCCAACTTGACAGCCGGAAGTGTGTACTTGTGCTGGATGCCGCTTTTGATGTGAATCAGGCCTTCTTTAAAGGTATCGTTGCCTTGCGCGGTGTAGACCAACAGATCTTCCAAAACCTCGCCATTGTAGCCATTTTGTAAAAAATTTAATGTATCAGCCATATTATCGTATGAGTTTTTCGTTAAAAAATGAATCTCAGCCGACTGGCGGATACCCCGCACGAAGCAATGTTGCTTCCGGCACAATCAATTAATGTAGGTTCCGGTTGAACCGGAGAGAATGGTCAGGACAATTTTTTAAATTCGAATTTCGAACCGATTACTTGTGTGACCTTTTCGGTCATTAGTTCCGCAACACTCTTGGTCGCTTCCAACGTTGCCTGTACATTGGTGGGGTCTGTGGCGATTTCCTTGGAAATCTGTTCACGGGCAGGGATATTGGAAAGCGTTCTTTCTACAAGATCATAATTGGTAGCAGCCATTTCTTCCCATTGAGCCATGCTTTCTAAGGTGATCTTTCCGGCTTTCTGTGCAGTAGCAACCAGCTCTTTGATACGCGCCTGACGTTCTGCCTCTTCCTTACGTTCGTATTCGCCAAGACGGGTATTGGCAGCATCCAGATCGGTTTGCATGTTCTGAATCGTTGCATCCTTACCGGCTATTACTGTTTGCGCATCTGCCAAAGATTTACTCGCTTCCTTGTATTTTGCCTCGACAGTAATCAGGTCTGAAACTCTTGACATTACATCTTTCACATCATATTGGTCCTGTAGCCCCAGGGCGGCAGCCACCGCACCATATTCAGGGGAAACTTTCTTTTCTTCGTTCATATCTGTACTATTTTCCTTTTCGTTAAGAGTAGGGGGTACAGTGGCAAAGGGTTTATTTTCTGAATTTAATGATGGAGCTTCTGCGCAAATCCGGTTCATCAGCGCTTCGATATGAGGAATATCAGCATTGGTATTTATCTCATTACGAACTTTATCACAGAGTTGCTTGGAGGTCTGAAGTACATTCTCTGCCGGAATGATCCCAGCTTTCACGGCACTCGCCGCATCAAAAAAAGTTCCGTCTTTGCCAGCTTCTCCGTTCATTATTGAGCGTATATGCTCGGCTTTCAATCCGAAACGCTTACGGTAAATGGTCTCAATCTGCTTAGTGAAGGCTAGTACCATATCTGATGGTTGCTCGTTTTCTGATTCTGGCAACATAGGATTATGTATCATTAGAATGGCATAGTCGCGCATGAGCGAACGGTTTCCGGCAGCCCAGATGATCGATCCCATTGAGGCAGCCATACCTTCAATAATACATTCCGTATCTACTTTTGAATTACGAATAGTCGAATAAGTAGACATCCCATATAGCACACTGCCACCCTCTGAATTAATCAATATCCGGATACAGGACGGGCGGATTACATTTTCCAGAAAATCAAATTCTTCATTAAAACGTGAGGTACTCTCATCGGTTATCCTTCCGAAAAATCGGATAGTCGCGATTTCATTAGTCTTTGCCTCGCCAACAACAAACTGCAAGTGATTTATATCCATACTTTTTCCTTTTCGGGAAGAATAGATACCAATAAGCTTTTAGGTTGAAAATATGGTTCAATCAAATCATAAAACCTCATTTCTTTTGTAGAGGATATAAAAAATAAATATTTGCTTGAAAATTAAGGTGATTTTGGTAACTTTGGAAATAGTGCTAAAAGAACCTAAGTTATCAGTCTATAAAGCATAACGGCTCTTTCAGATTATAACTAATGATGTGAATTTCATAGTACCTATAAAAACAGATGTTACTGACATGAAAACACGAAGAGTAATTGAGAATAAAATAGCCTTGACACTCAAAGAAATTGAAAGGAAATCTTTTATTCAAAAAATCGGGAACAGTCGCAAAGAAAAGCTAGGTTTGGCTTAAAGGAAAGCAGGTCAACATCTTAGTCGCAAAGCGAAAAAACAGCCATTGGCAAAAAAGCTCCGAAAAGTAGGGTTAAGCCATAGTTCAGGTACTAAGTCATTACCTAATCCATGACACCCCACTTTAATGCTAATAAGCTATGTTTCAACGCCTTGCGTAATTCTTCATAACTCGTGGTAACGGAAAAGTAATTACCTTTACAAACGAATATTTAGAGTTATGAAAACGAAGAGAAACCCCTGTAATGGCAATGGCACGTATCACCATTGACGATTGGTTCATTCGGGTAATTTTCCCAATTTCTCAAATACAACAATAGCTGACTTTAATTTATTTTCTCCATCCATGTCGTTTCTTTTCATTTCAAGTTTATAATGTACGAGTATAATGATACCCCCTTTTATTTTTGCTTACATGAATACCATTATCCCAATCCCGCCAAGAATAATGATGATAGCATTGATTATCATTCCGACTCTCAATCCTTTTTCACCGAATAGGTCATACAGCCATAAGAGAAAATGAAATCTGCCGTTGCGTTGTCCCGTCATGTCAAATATCCATTCCCATCGGCGAATAGCTCCGATAAGAACTAAAGTCCCCAAAACAATGAGCATTAAACCGCCACTAGTTGGTGTCAGGTTACTGAAAAAATCTTGTTCCTTTGCCATAATATGATATCTTTTAGCTTTTCTTATTTTCTATCGCTTCTCTCAGTAGGTGAATATTCTTTTTTGTGTAACCAAACGAACACGCAACACTCTTTTTATTCAAATCATTGACGCTATTCACCCATACCGTCTCTTTGTCGAACACCACAAATACCTGTTCGCCCCACGAGAGGCTCGGAAAAGAGCGGCTGGTATGTGCCGCAAAGCAATGGTTGTCGATATGATCTATGATCCAATCATTCTGTTGTGCAACCTCTGTTATCGCCTGTTGAATCTGCTCGATGGATAAGGTGGTCACTATGGGTTCAAAATTTAGTTTTTTCCGTTGGTTGCGGTAACTCACATAAGCAAGTACCAGCGGTAAAGCCCCGCACCAGAATAGCGGAAAGAACAACGTACCGTCTTCTATAACGCACACATAGAGATTGACACAAAAAAAGACAAAAGGAATCATCAATAGGAAAAGCGAAAAACCGTAGTGCGTGTATGCCCACTCGGTATTGAGGTTGAGCCGATGATACCGCAAGACAAATGCCACCAGTTCCTCGTCCGCCTCCTTACGGAATCGCAACCACAATATGGTGTAGGTTAGTAGTACATAAGCTCCGGCAATGATGAGCCACGCCCAAGTGGTGGGAGCGTCACCACTTTCTGGACGATGCATCCTGCTTCCTGCCGCTCCAATCTCTGTGTCGGGAAGATGGTAAGGAGTGCCGCCAAAGGTGAGTCCATCTACCGATACTGCGAAGTCGCCATCCGGCATTCGAGCCGCATACATAAATCGGTACTCCTCCTTGCCGTCTATTGACGAGTAACCGTTTCCTGCCCACTCCATCGGTGTGCCATTGAGCAACACTACCGGATTTTTACTGTCGGGCTGTCGGTTGCAGTGAAGTATCACCTGAAACCGTTTGCCTTGTCGTGGATGTTTGGGATGAATGGAGAGAGAGCACTCCACACCACTCATGTCTGTAATCGCAGGCTTCACCCACACACTCATCGGAGGCGTACGATACTCCTTGCCATTCACTCGAACCGTGGATAAAGGCAGTTCGTGTCTTCCCTCTGTTTGAAACCGAACGACATACTCAAAGCCGAACTCGTAAATATCGGTTAGCTCCCCATTCACCACGGCATGTCCCGAACGATGCGGAACAGCCTCTTTTACCATTTCCACAGGCGCGATGAAACGGGGCAGAAGTACCGAATCATACTGCACGGTGCAAATATACCGAAGTGACACATCTTGCCCTGTTCGAATTCCGCTCTGGGTAGTATCTACTTTCATATAATACTGCACAGAATCGGTCTGTGCTGCAATCTCATTTATACTTATCAGGTATAAGAGAAGAACGAATATAATCTTTACTTTATTCATACGTTTATAATGGTTTGGTGAGGAACAGCGTTTAGCTGTTAACTCGACCTTGTTAGCGTTAAATTGCATTTATAAACTCTACCATTTTCTTTTCAAGAAAAGAAATATCTCTGATAGCTTTTTCTGGATTTTTACTTCTATCTATCTTTCTTATCCAAGGAATAATTCCAAGACTATAAAATTTTCTTCCTTCTACTGTTAAATCACTATATTTAATTTCAGTTTCGTCATTTACAGAATCTCCATCTTTTAAAATCATTCTGGTAGTGAATTTATGGCTTTGTAAGAATTTTATCATTATTTCAAAGCGTAAATATTCTCTTTGAATGTACTCTTCTGTCAATGGTGGAGTGGATTTCATTTGCGTTAACCATCCTACTTTTGTGATTATAAAGTCTTTCTGTTCCATATGCTCATGTAGAGTTTAATGATTGCTTGTATTATTTCTTTTCATATTCAACGCTAATGTCTGGCGGGTTATTTCTTTTAGGATAATTTACCCGTTTGTTACCGATATTATTTCGCTTGCTACTATTTTTCTTTGTTGCTTATTTATATCTGAAGAGCAAAGTATGCAATTCATTGCATCTACTGCATATAGTTTTGTAGTATGCTTGGAAAGCGGTACATCTATTCTTTTTAATATAGGCTTAATCACTTCATAAATGATACTTATATCTGCATTGCTGGTGATTTCCTGCTTTCTAACAAAATCTATTATACAGTTCAATCTGCATATATATTCTTTATACTTTACATATTGACTTTCTTTTAAGATATAGTGTAGTATAATTTCACTTTGCTTTTCGTAGATTCTTGCCGCTTGCTGTATAGATTGGCACATGAAATCTTTTTCTTCTTTTGTGGCAGTTTGAAACCACAAATCATTCTTACCTAATATTTCACCTATTCGTAAGTAACAATCCTGTGGCAATAATATAGGTGAATACATCGCCCATGTATATGACAATGCCATATAAAATGAAACTGTTTTTCTTCCGTCTTGATAAAGAGAAGATGATACAATACCTGCACAGACTATCAAACCATTATCCATTTCTTTATAAAAGACTTTATTACGGTCTTTATTGTATGGTAATGGCAAATAGCCCATTGATAGCAGTTGATTATTTATAAAATCATTCTTTCCCATTTTCCTATTACACTATCGGTAATGAGATGTGGCTAATCACTCTTAAAAGAGATTTAGTCACGTGTTATCAACCTTTTTTCTTTTTATGTCGATTGCCAATAAGCAGCAATAATGTTTTCTACAATGCTATTGTTTTGCTTGGCATACAGATATAATGCACCATAGCAGAAAGGATAATTGCCTTTCAATAGTCCATCAAGTGGATAGCCGTCTTCGTCTATTTGCATATAAAAAGAATAGCCATCTTTTTCCAACTGATCATAATAGAATTTTTTATTTTGAACTAAGCGAGGTTTACCACCCAGCTTTACCAAGAAGGGTTCACTTTCGGTTTCAGTATCACAGCACTCTTTGTAAAGAATAATATCATGCTTTATAATTACTGGATGTTGTAGCTCTATTGTTATACCTTCCAATGAAACATCATGTTCAATTACCTTGATTGCACAATCGGGATACCTATCCTTATTTAGATAGATTTCCCAATCTTCAGGTAGAAAAATAGAAATCTGTCTTTGCTTATTAGGTAATATGATAGTCATATAAAAAAGATAACCCATTAAAGAAGTATCCTCTTTATCAAAACATACAGGTGGACAACCACCAATCCAACCAAAAAACGGTTTGTCTGTATTGGTGGTGGGGATTGCTTTATATAGAAAACATTTTTTCAGCTCCATATTCTTTGTTTATTGGTTGATAATGAGATTCAACTAACTGCGTTTAGCAGTTAAGCTGATTGTTAGCCACCTCTTTTATACTCTTTAGCTCTTGAATGGCAGTTAGACACATTCCTTTGATACTTTTATTTGAGGTGTGTTGATAGATTGATTGCAGACTGTTAGAGAGATTAATTTGTTGTCTGTCTGTCATAGTACCACCAATGAAATTGTCGTCAGTCTTCCTATTAGTATAATAACAATAACGCCCTATCGCCCCTGTTATATGACTGATAGTACATAAATCTCTTTTCTTCAACATGACATTACAGAATATATCCCACGCATTACTATCTCCCATGTAAGACATTATGGAAGCAGACATTTGCCTAACTATTGAGCTTGAATGATGTGAAAATTGTTTGGCAATCTCATAAGTCCGTTCCTTGTACGTTACGCAAATTTGCTGCTTTGCAAAATCTTTGCCATAACAGGAATGGTCTACATATCTTCGACACACCATGCCTAATATTGATAAATATTCCCATATTAATTTGCCTTCGCTTTCATTTAGCAAGGTTGCAATCAGCTTCTCATAGTTTTCGGATGATAGAAACCAAGCCTGCACGCCCAATGTGTCGCACGTCTTGCCAAATATTTCACTGCAAGATGCCATCTTTATGAACCTTGCACTTTTCTTTCTCTGTGCCACATCTTCAGATTGTAAACCTTCTAATGCGACATCCAATGTTTCTTTGGAGTATTTATATTTTCTCATTTCTTATTCTTATTTACGTGGTGGCTAATGGGATGTAGATAACTGACCATTAAGAAAGTTTATCTACTTGTTAGCAACTTACTTAACATTCACTTCATTCAGCCATCCTTCAAATCCTGCTTGAAGAAAACCTTTTATATTTTTATTCTTACATTTATCTATTAGGATTTTATATTGTTCTATGTCCTTTGGGGACTTTAACTTGATACTTTCAACCAAAGACGAAATTGTATTTTGTAAATCATAAAACATATTATCAGGCAAAATAGAAAGCAAGACTTCTCCCTCATGAAAGTCTATAGGCTCTTCTATTTCGTTTAAGAGATTTTGATATTCTAATACCTTATCTTCTATATTAGAATTGTCATTGTCTAAATCTTGATTAGGCATTTTTCCTAATTGCTTCAACTTTTTAAATACTTCTCTCATAATTCGTTTTTTAATTTGTTGCTAATGGTTTGGTGAGGAACAGCGTTTAGCTGTTATCTCGACCTTGTTACCAATATAATTTATAGGGAAACAGATAGCCATTTTTGTTTCCATGAAGAATATCTTTTCTTAGAATCTAAAAGCCATTTGCCTTTTTTAAATAAGAATATATATTGCTTCTTTTCTTGCATAGGCACTTCTCTGTATGTGTGAACTACAATTCTATTTTTTCCTTCTTCTACTATATCGGTTATTTTCTCTTCATCAACATCATATTCTCCACCATAAGATATAGTGTTAGGTCTGCCATACTTTCGTTCACGAGGCGTACAGTAAGTCAAGAAGATTTTTGATACCAATTCTTTTTGCTTGTTAAACTGTTCTTCAAATGAAAGCTCACTCTGCTTGTCAATATCATTACATGTCATTTCCCACTCGTGCATATTCTGCATGAATTGAAGCAATAAATTCTGTATAGTTTCTTTTATTTCTGTTTCCATATCTATTCTATATTATTGGTAACAGGTTACTAACAGCGAAACATAACAGTCCGCTGTTAGCAACTCCAAATTTTATAATGTTTCTTCCGTCAAAATATCATCCAGCGGACTTTTAATTTTACTTTTATAAGTATCTGCTATATGAACATATACCTCCGTGGTTTTAATATTGTTATGTCCCAATAGCTCTTGAACGATTTTTAAATCCGTTCCTTGCTCTATCAGGTGGGTAGCGAACGAATGTCGAAACAGGTGCGGGTACACCCGTTTTGTTATTCCGGCTTCGAGAGCAATTTCTTTCAACTTTTTCGACACGATACTTTCTGAAAACTGCACTCCCGTTTCCCGTTCAAACAGCCATGTTTCCGGATTGTACCTTTCCCTATATTCGGATAGCTTGCTGACAAGCGGCTTCGACAACAGCGTATATCTGTCTTTCTTGCCTTTCCCTTGTCGCACGTGAATCAAAGAGCGTGACACATCTATATCATCCGGTTTCAGACTTAACAATTCATTTATCCGAAGCCCGGCTGAATACAGTATTGAGTACATACAATAAAAGCGTATATCAACCGAAGCGACTGCAAGAAATGATTTTATCTCTTCTTTACTCAGCACGTCCGGCAGCGTTTTCTCCCTTTTTACCCTGTGTACCTTATAGCAACGGCGTTCTTGCCCCAATACCTTTTCATAGTAGAACTTTATGGCATTGATACGTTGGTTCTGCTGGCAGGAAGAAATATGTTTCTTTTCGATAAGGTAGAGCAGATAGGCATTTATATCTTCAGCAGAAATCATTTTCAGATTACGACCAGCAAAATGAAGTTGGAAATCCCCGAAGTAAGTTGTATATACCCGTATCGTGTGGTCGCTGTATCGCATCTGTTTCAGTTTCTCCAAGAATCCGGCAGGAAGTTCGGGGCGCACTACCTGTTTCTTTTTGGGTGCTTCTATGATTTGCGAATAATCAATGAAAGCCTGTTCTACATATCGCTCGAAGAAATCCGAAAGAACAAAGCAATCGACTGGCAGGTATGCCCTATTGTTGTCGAACAGCACGCCTTGTTCTCTCGACAGTAACAATCTTATATCATCACTACCGAATTTCACTTCTACATACTTCTTTCGCCCCCGTGTCGAAAAAACAAGCGTTATTTTCTCTTTTTCTTGATATACTTTCATAGAATAGTATCACTATAATTATATAAATTTAATTGTATATATCTATATAATAAGCAATTACATAATTCAAACAAGAAATAAGATATATAACTTGCCATAAAAATACAGTTTTATCGCTATGTAAGCAACTAAACGCAATATTTTTTTCATCTTTTCCCTTGAAATCTGTTTTATAACAGAAAACAAGCGACTTACACTTATTTTTTCTACTTTTGCGTGCAATAGTAGAAATCAACATGGAAGAACCAAAGAATAAACGCAACCGCCGTACCCGTGCCGAACTCGAAGCGGGCGTATTTGATGCTGTCCGCCAGTTGGCAAGTGAAAAAGGTCTGGCTCAAATCACCTTTACGGATATTATGCAGAGGGCAGGCATCCAAATGTCCGTTCTACTCAAAAATTACAAGAGCATAGATAGGGTGTTGGATAAGTACGCCTACATTTCCGACTACTGGCTGCACGACCTGTTCGACGAAGAACACCCCACCGATAAAGCTGGTGAAGACATACTGAAAAGCACTTTAAAATCATTGGCAGTTTATCTCTTTGACAACATAGATATGCAGAACCTGTTGGTGTGGGAGCTCGAAGCCGACAATCCCACCACCCGCCGCATCGCCCGAAGCCGTGAGAAGCATTACCGCACAGCGATAGAGGAACTAAAACATTTATTCGAGGGCACAGGTATTCCCGCTGATATCATAGCCGGACTTCTCACTGCCGGAACGTACTACCTGATACTGCACCGTCGCCGTTCTACCTTTTGGGGAGTGGACTATCAGCGCATGGAGAACCGGGAACGGCTATATGCTGCGCTCGACTATCTTTGCGAATTGGTGTTCAACGCCCTCAAAGAACATAACAAGACCATAGAGATTGCCATCAAATTCAAACAGAAAGGGATAGATGCCGCCACCATTGCCGAATGCACCGGTCTTCTCGTCAGTGTCATCGAGAAATTATAATCCCCTTACTGGAGCAAACTTTAAAAGAAGGCTTTTTTTAACTTTTGACGTTGAAGGAAAATTAGAATTTATAGGAAGTCCTATACTTGTTTATTTAACAGGCATCAAAATGAATATGTATGGTGATTTTGTAAAATTGGGTTATATAGTATTTACTGCACGTGGCTACAACAAAAAAATGAAAATAGCAAAAGAATACTATTTTAATGAAGCTCATAAGCAACTCATCCAAAGCAGTTTGCAAATATTGAATGACATAAAACAATCATATTATGTTGAAGCTAAAAAATCCTATCATTTAATTATAGAACAGATATATAGTAGTTATCTTACAGATATTCGTCCCCAAAACATGTAAGAAGTAAGCCATAATTTATATCATGTTTTAAATCAATTAAATATAGAGATGGAATGCCAAGGACACATGGAAGGAGGATTGGATAAAAACCTTATTTATTTTATTGCGGGTAGAATTAGCTCAACCTCTTCCAATTATTCTTCTGTTCCCCTGGATGTTATTGCATATTAGATTTGGGAATATTTGGTAGCTAAAAGATAATACTCATACGTAATATATAAATTTCACGTATGAGTATCAACATTCCCTGTCTTATTCCATCTTTTCTTCATCTGGAGGTATATCCGGGACTTCTTCATCTACTGGCCAGTCGTAATCACTGACATCATTATACTTGGGACTAGAATGATTACAATGTTCGTTTTCATTATGCTCTGGTGCATCCGAATGGTTAGTGAAAGGTGGCATAACCAAATATCGCTTGACCCAGTTCCGGTATCGGAAAGCAGAACTTTCCCGGAACCATATCTCATAGTCCAGCCAGTACGCTTGCAGCATATTTGTGGTTAGTGGCATATCGAAATAGGTCAGATTGCAACGCTCGCTTAAAGCCGGCTCGTAGTCTTTGGCATCTTGAATCGCTATATTTAAACGCTGAAAAACAAGAAACGGATCACATTCATGCGCCTCATCCGAGTTGTTGAGTGTATTCAATATAAACCGGACACGCATGGTTGCACGTCCTTCTCCGATGCGTTGCTGCTGCACCAAATAGCGAATATTCACAAAATGAACAAAAACAGCCGGAAAAGCCACTTCATATTCCAGATTTTCATCGCGGATAATCCGCGCAAACTGTCCGTTATCAATAGCGATAGTTCGGAATAAAGGTGGGGAATCTGGGTTGTCTGGATCTTCCCGTATGCCTTGAATGGCACGTTTTACCGCCTGGTAAACATTCACTATGGCATTTTCTGCATATTCCTCCGGTTCCGTTATGGGAGGTTCAGGAGGAACAAGCGGTTTTTCTGTTGGATTCTTGTCTTTTATCATTGTGGAAAGCCTTCAAAAATCATATCTAAAAAATTACTGTTTATATAGTCATCGATTTTCTGGTTGATACCAATAAACTGGCGGTGTACCGGTCGACGACTTGAAGATTTGTTTACGGTATAAAGCCCGAGTTTCGGGTCCGTATTATGTACTGCCGCGTAATTTGCATAACCCTTCTTGTGTTTACCTCTCTTTTTCTCCATTGGAACACTCTTCTCTGTTGTCCAAATGGAGTATTTCGCACCCTTCCGGTAAATACGGGTCCGGTCATCACGCCTTCCGGTAATATCTATACGCTCTACATCTGACTTGATCGATTTTGATAAAGTTCCGCTATCAATCATCACAGGATGCGTAAAATGCTTACCCCAACGCGAAGTCCTCGGCGCCCATTTCGTACCGCAGAAACCTCCCGAAGAAAAAGAGGAAATAAACTGTTGCTTGGAATAGTCTCCCGCGGCGGTAGCAAAATCGAAAACATTACCGGCCAATTTGCTCGCCATATGGGTAGTCCATTTACCAACCACCCATTGGCCACAAAAGTCATCTATTGTTATTTTTTCCACGATAAACCGAATTTTAGTTTTATACGTTTCCCTATCTCCTGAATACCATTCGGAATTTTATAACGGAAATAAGGATGTGCTTCTGTAAATACCCTTCCTCCGGTAGCAAGGCTTTCTGAAAATATAGGATTTACATCTGGCTTATGTTTACTTTTTTTAGAGGATAAGGCACCATACACCGAACCGAAACCGTCTGCAACCAGAAAACACCGGCACCCCCATTCCAAAGGGGGGATCAACTCTACCGGGAATTCACGCTTTAGATAGGAAACCCCTTCCCAGGATTCATGCCAGGGCCGGACGCGCTCATCACCTTGTGTCATAAAGGTGATAACCGTACCAGCATCCACCGATAACCACCAGGCCGCTATGCTTGCTGCAAATAATACGGTAGAATTTTCTTCCCTTGCATAAGTCAGATTATATCGTTCACAAACAGCTTCATATTCTTCCGTTTGACTGTCATCCAATTCTCCCGGCAATTCCTGTATCATTGCATATTCTTCCGCTACAACAAAATCGACCAGATTATCTACTGCTGCAACAAGAATGTCTCTTTGCTGTCGTTCACGATCCGTTGTAAAATCATTATAGTTCCGCAGAATATCCAAGGCACGATCCAGATCAATACGCAATCCTTGTAAAACACGGTCAATCAAAAAAGAAGCCCGAAGAGTAATAATGTCTTCCAGCATTTCTAAACTCTCAGCACTCGATTTTGCATCAACAACCATCCGGACAAAAGCTGTCCGGATTGCCTCATATTCTTGTCGGTTTGTATCCTTAATATTATCTACCGATGATGAAGTGCTAGTTGCGGCATTTACAGCTCCAAGGCTTGGGAATGGCAGCTTGCCGCCTACTTCATTCCCTTTAAAAAATTTGCCACCTTCATGCCTCGTGAATGTCCGTAACGCTTGAAATATTCTTCGTCCGACATAATGTGTCGGTCATTTGTACTGTCTCCACCAATAACCTCACCACCTGGATAAATGGTGCTGGGTATAACATTGAGTTGTTTACCAACGTTGATACCGAACTCTTTCTCTATTTCATCACTTGCAACTTCGTATTTGTCTGTGATTAAAGAGTATAGTTTGATACGATCTTCATTGTTCATCTCAATGCGGTTCGAATACTTGAACTCTAATCCCGGTTTAATATACTCCATTGACACTAAGCGAGGTATGATTTCTTCGTTCATCGTATTTTCTATGAAACGACGGTAAACCTCAATACGGTCGCGAAATACATCCTGATGTGCTTTGGTCGAACCAACATAACTCTGCATTTTACCAGCAACACTTTCACTACCAACAATCAGGTTGGAAACCTCCGCATTGGCAAAATCAATCAGCCCTGTATATATTTTCTCAGAATTACTCATCGTAAATGTCTTGATTTCAACCTCATCTTCAATTCCGGTCACGATAATTTTATTTTGCGAAGCGTTGGCTATCTCATTGGCCAATCGCTTGCGATCTGCGTTGCTTTCGGATACTGTCTTTCCATGTATGACCGGTTGTCCGTACGTGCAGCCAAAGTTCACGTAGTTGGCTAAAGTAAATTTCTTCGCCAAAATCAATGGGGTGGTGGCGGAGAATAACCCCAACTCTCCTGTATTTATGAGCACATAGTTACTTTCATAAGTCGAGGAAGTCAAGTCCCAATTCGGTAACCAAATGCCTTGGCGTTTGACCACACGCTTTTGATCAGGAAGGACGTTACGCCGTTCTATCAAATTTACCTCCACCAATTTACCCGTTTTAGGATCAAGCTCAGGCATAATCTCCAATAACGTGTAACCGTATAACTTGGCTTCTACAATTCCCTTAATAATCTTGTCAAACTGGCTTCCTTGTATCTTCTGTGTCTCTTTGACGTCTTTTATGTATTTTCCTTTTTCGTTTATCCTCGCCAACATATAACGATCCCCCAATATCTGACTCTCCAGGGTTTCAATTACTGCACGTATATGGGCGTCCTGTTGCAGACAAGCTTCATAAAGGTCTATCAAACGGGAACGGTCATCCAAGACGCAACCTAAAGCTACATCCGAACGGACAGATTTATAGCGGTTGTTGCGTTCGATTTCGATTACATATTCCTGGATAATTTTCTTGCTTGTTTTGAAAATGCTCTCCAAAAGCTCACTGTTGATTGAATTTCCACTTGTTGTTACCTCCATTTTTGATTCTTTTCAAAAAGAATAGCTGCATAAATAAAAATTGGTTGTAGGCTCCTAAAAAATATATAGAAAAATAAGTGGCTACTACTTAATTTTCAGCTAAAAAAGTCATCCTGAAATATATAGAAAACGGACAGTGAATACGGTGTAAAATAACACGTAAATACCTAATAGTCAATATACTTTCATGTGAAAAAACTTTCATTTTGTCGTTAATTTATAGTTCTTAATCAAAGAGAAAAACATATATTTGCGCACTAAATTTATTAACAGATAGCATATGAAATAGAAAAAAGTGAAATGAAAACTAAAAACCTTCAATGTCGTCTAGTGCGGTTTGGGGAATTTCCCGACCTGCTCTTTGGGAAATCACAGGAGAATCAAGTATTATACTTTAATGCTACGCATTATATCAGAAAAAAAGGAAATCCTAAAGTACATAACATCAAGGATTTCCAAATCAGTTTCCAACACTGGTTTAGTGCGGCAAAACAAGCATATGGTATTAAGCAAGAAGATATTATAATCTGTGACGAAGCAACCGGGGAAATATTAATTGATGAGTGTCTGGCTCTGCCGTTCCTTGCTTATATAGATCCCGAGTTTGGAATATATATCATGGAGCGTATATCCGATATGCTGCTACACGGTATCGTCTGTTCGGATACGTGGCTGTTGCAAGCGGTCAGGCGTAGATTTACAATAGAGGAATTAATGTCAAACTTAAAAGAGTGAGAAGATGAGAAACAGTGCTTTTAACAGACCGAAAGCAGTTCTGATCTTCAATGGTTCGCAAGCTTTAGTAGCCATTGTAAGATCACTTCACAGCGCGGCGGAAATCACCGGCGGAAATCTACAGTCCATTTCCTTCTGCTGTACTGGTAAATATGCCAGTAGCGGAGGGTTCTATTACCGTCACATCCATCCGAATGTTGAAATCGAATTATCCGATTTGGGTATGCTCCAGTTGAAAGAGTATGATAAAATGTGCGGAGAAAAACGAGTGTACTATTCTGCGAAGCAGATGGCACGCAAACGCGTATTAGTTGAACAAAAAATGAAAAAACAATCTAAAGAAAACGAAGATCATGAACAAAAGAACGACTTTTAAAATTAATGGCAAGTCTATTCGGGCCGTCTATGACCAGGAAATGAAAATTAGAATAGACCTCAGTGATTTATGTAAAATACTGAAAAGTGAAGAACTCATGCGTAATGGGGATGCTGTCAAGCTGTGCCCCACAAGTATTAAAATCGTTTTTCGCCCTAATGGAAAAGAAACGTGGGGAATAAAACCGATAGATGTACATAACCTTCTGAATACCGCACGAAAGGTGACTACTTTACCCCATTCATTCATCAAAGAAATTGAGAGATGGGCTAATCGTCTGATCGAGAGCGAAAGACCTATGGTACATAAATCAGAACCTATAGTCTTTAATTACAAGGAAGGTTTCCCGGTTACCTTCCAAATTGTGGGCGACCGTATCATGGTTAACACAACACAAATAACCAAGCAATTTGACAAACTGCCATCCGAATGGTTGCGTATAGCCGCTACCGATGCTATGCGCCACGAAATGGAAGAAAATAGCATCACGGGGACATACGACAACCAAATATTTACGACACGCGGACGAGGAAACGGTGCAACCTGGTTGGAAGGCCCATTGGCAGTCGAACTTTGTAATTGGATTGCTCCTCAAAGCGGACTAGCCGATTGGTGTGAAGAGTATATTAGAAAACTTGAAACCCAGGGAGTACCAATGTCCGCACCCAAACATCAGGTTGTGGTTCAGGTAACACAACCGCCACTACTAGATGAACCGCTGCCGGACAATCTTGAGGATGCTCTTCTTTTAATTCAGAAACTAAAGAGCAAGATTGAAGAGGATGCCCCGAAGTTAGCATTCTATGAAGAATTTATTGAAAATAGGGATTCTTTCAAGTCGACACGTATTGCAGATGAACTTAATATCTCTCCTCACCAGCTACACCGATTCTTGTTTGAAGAAGGCATATGTAAATACGAGAACAGGCGCTGGGTAGTATTACCATTGTATAGAACATGGCAATGCGATATCCCTTACGCCTGGACCAGTAGCTTGGGAAAAACATACATATTTGGTTCATCTAAGCGCTGGACGCAGTTTGGACGAGAGAGTATTATAGATTTATGGAAACAAAAACATCAGGAATCCTAGTAGAAAAGACAATGGAAAGTACATTAGAGAAAATTATCCGGAGAACCGGAAGAAAACCGATGCAGTGTAAATGCCAGATGTGCAAAGAACAATGCAAAACACCTTGCTTGGGAACACCAGATGACATCCTCCGGCTGATTCAAGCCGGGTATAAGGACAAACTAGCTCGAACCGCATGGTGCGTGGGTATGGCATTGGGGCGGATTAATTTTCCGGTTCCGATGGTGCAAGCCATTCAAACAGCATCAGGATGTGTTTTCTTTAAAGACGGATTATGTGAGTTGCATGAGAGTGGACTAAAACCGGTGGAAGGTAAACTATCTCATCATTCCATCAAACAAGAGAACTATAAATTCAACAAATCACTATCTTGGAATGTGGCGAAGGAGTGGCTTGATGAAAGCAACTGGGACACTGTTAAAATTGTTTTCCGGGAAATCAACAGATAACTGAAAACCGAGAAGTGGGAACAGACTATCGAACAGCCAGGATATAAGTTCCCATTTCTTATACTTTCAATTAGTTAAACTTGATTCAAACCAATACGCATTCGTGATTCTATTCTTTTTTCGAATAAGAAACAAAAAAAGAAATGCTTATGGAATTGAAAAGAAGGATGACAGTGGAAGAAATGAGCCAGCACATGAGTGAACATTCCTGCAAAATACCCAATCGGGTAACTGTAGGGCGTTATGCCCGGCAGCTTGGTTATCAAGTCTATAAACCGATGATTAACCGCAAAATTTGCCAGTTTTATGTAAACGAACAAATACCGGTAGATTCATCCGATAAACAGTAAATTGAAAGGAGATGCAACTGCATCTCCTTTTTTTCTCAACAAAAAAAATGATTATGACTGAAAAACAGCAAAAAACTCCCCAGACCCCATTCATAAAATGCTATCCACGTCTCTCATGTATGTTTGATGCAAGTGAGATTGTTTTCATTCTGCATATGCTGGACATTGCATATATACGCTCAAAAGGCTATAATACAGTCTGGAGCAAGGGACACCTCATGATAAGGATGAATATCCGATTAAGAACATTTGATCGATGTGTGAAGCGCATGACTGAACTGGGATTGCTTGACCGACTACCGCAGGACGGCATGTATGACTACCTTTGGAACATGACTCTCTACAACCGGCTGCTACGAATCATTTCGGCCACCCACGATATCAACCGGCTCAGAGAATTTTGCAAAAAAACATTCATTGAACAGAAAAGAAATATTCAATCAGTATCAGAAGATGAAATAAAGTTACTGGGAAATGAAGGTTGATTGGATGTTATTTTTGTGCTTCTCCCTCTATACAAAAGTGCATAGGGGGGTATGCACAAAAATGCCTATATAATAAGATAAGTAGTATAAGTAGACTAAGATATATTCTTTTTCTTAGAGAAAAAGAATCAAAAAGAACTTAGAGATATAACAGACGGCAAGCCGTCTGACAAAGTTGGAACAAAGGAAACAAACAACATCCCTTCTTCCCAGATACAAAACAAAAAACAACAAAATACTTTTTGTTCTACCACAAAATGAACCTCATCACATTTTCGGAATGCTCGCCTGGAGCTTTTGACGAAAACGTTCCGCACAATCTTTTCGGGTGAAGTAGTTGCCCGCTTTCCATCGCTTCGTATCTCTTGAACGGTATTCATCCACGCAAGGCACCACTTCAAATAAATCATTCAGGTAGTAATAATTTCCTCCCATCTCAACTCGAATCTGAACATAATCAATTGTTTTTAAATGACCGTTCCAGGCTACCCCGCATTTCTTTAATTCTTCAGCGAATATGCGACGTTCATACGTACTGATAGGCTCTACTTGGAAATCTTTTACGGCTCCGACAATTTCATGCTTTGAATATCTGGCAGGTTGATTCTCCATTTTCACACAATACATTACAAGCTGACCATTTTCATCCACTTCTTTAAATACACCTAATCCCATTTTTTCCCCAAGAAGGCTCAACCTTACCTGCTGGTTATCTTTCAAAATATAATCTGATTTGAAAATTGTCTGTTTACGCCGATTCCAGCCAAGTCCCATTTCATTCAATTTATGCTGTAGCCTAAGCTTCTCTCTCTTCGCCGCTTCACGACATTCCTCCCGTCGCAAATTTATGGGTTCTTGTGATAGATGCCCTGCCCGGTCAAGAGAAACGCTGAGTGAGATAGTCTGATAACTTGCTGTTTCAATAATACCAACTATACCGTCCCGTGGACTATATATAACCATACCACGATAAAAAGTATCTTCTTCCAACCATTTTTTAAAATCTTCCAACTTTATATCCGGCAGATCCCGGTCCTCCATATTTTTGTTAAAATCCACTTGAATACCAAGTACACTTTTGCAGTACCCCATGATGGCCATTCCATGCACTTCCTCTGTGGCTCTCACAGTTCTCAAAAAAGTTATAATTTGATTTTTTGTTTTCACAATTATATATAGTGTTTTTTCTTTTGGCAAATATACAATTATTTAGTTTTAAAAAAATCTGCTCACACCTATAAAATACTTCATTTTCTAATAGATACATAAAAAACGAACAAAAAAGTAAAATGAAAGCCTTGATTATATACTATATATCCTATAATCAAATATTTATACATAGGAATAGAACATACCATTTTAATGAATAAACAGACAAATTACATAAATGTTTCACTATTAACATCTAAGAGTAATTTATAACTTTTTGCTCAATATTAAGAAAGTGGGTACACTGCATAAACTACTGCATAAACCTGTATATTTAATTCCTCATTTTTAGTCTCTTGGCATAAAAACACACAAAAGCCTTCAAAAGGCATTTTTTTTCTTACATTCATCTTTACATTCAAAAATGAAACTTGAAATTTTGGCCCGAGGGCAAATACCCCACCCGCACCGCGCACGCGACCCACCCCACCATTTTTATTTTTATTACTCCATTGATTTATAGTTGTTTATGTGGTTTACTTTCCTACAAAGTAAACCTATTTTGTTAAACAATATCCTTTTTGCTTTCAATTTAAACCTATTTTTTAAAATATCCCCTGTTAATACCTTTTTATTCTTTCTTAATCAATATCAAATAATCTGTATATCAACGCTTTAATCATTCAGATTTCAAACTATCAATCTAATATACTCTTTAATCCGGTTCTTTTTTTCTTTTTGCCAAACAAAAAAAATTTCAAGAAAAAATCATATTTTATAATCAACTGATATTCAATACATTACGAGCTGCCTTCGCGCGTATGCGTTCCATATTGGGAAAAAGGCTGTTTTTGGTTATCCTCAAAAAAAATATTTAGAAAAAGTTTTGGAGATTAAAAAAAAGGTTTTATAATGCAGTGTTCCCAATCGGAAACGAAAAGGGAAAAACAGACAGTAAAAAATGAACTAAAAAATATACAGTAAAAAAACAGAAAGCAAAAGCCCCAAAAGGGAGAAACAAAAACGTGAGAGTGCCCTACGTAAAAATCGCACTTGTAAGGTTCGTTAAAAGGAACGATTAAAGAAGGTGTTAAATAACCACACCCCGCCCGACCGCCTACCAAAGCGGAATAAGTTGGAAACGGCTATGTACGTGTACTAAGCCGAGTGCCAGAGGTACGTTAAAAAAATTGGGAGTACCCCGAATAGCACTGAAACAATAGGGAAGTGTAAAAATAATGCCATAAGTGCGCCCAGTTGCGCCCGGAATAAAATACACAATGCGGAAAAAGCACTCCGCACGGAACTTGAGAAAAGAGTATTGCCAATGTTATACCCATAATCACCAACCGTCCACCGCCCGAATGTTAACTGCCACACTGGAAAAGGTGTGGGACGTGCCAAAGAAACGTCTTGCCGAAATGGGAGTAAGTAAGCGTTTGCCATGATGCAAAGTTTTGGGTATTTGTCATCTAACACTGCAAATATAGCATTTTTTTGCGAGCAAACTATGGGGTACGTCAAGAAAGTTGCGGAAATGAATTAAAACCCGCGCATGTAGGGTGAAATACATGGGCGGGTTATGGGCACGTGGCAAGGATTGCCACATTTCGCAGCAATGTGAGATTTCCGGTTCGATTCCGGAAGTGCTCGCAATACGCACTTTTGCGTAGTAATTAATACTTTATCATTATGGCAACAAGTAAATTAAATGCAGAACAGTTTGCAGTTTTAGTGAATGGATTGAACGGTGTAGTTCTTGTGTACAAAAGTGTAGACCGTGAAAACAACGAAAAAGAAACTGCCCAGCATTTCTTCGGTCCTGACTATGAACCAAAGGACAAATCTCAGAACGAGATTTTCCGTGTGTGGAAAAACGTAGTGATGACTTTCTGGGCGGTAAAAGCCGAAGAAATTAAGCTCCGTGAAGCTAACGACGGTATACGCTCGAAGCTCCGTGCCACAACTCCGTGCGCTATTATCTTCCGTACCGCAAATGGAGAAATGGTGAAACGCTTCGACTTGGAAGAATCCGTATGGGCAAAAATCGGACTTGTACCGACCAAAAAGGATTTTGAACGCACAGCGCGTGACTACAAAAAGACGATACATGCCGCCGCCAAAGCGTCTTTCGATGCACTTGGATTCCGTGTGGCATTACCAAGAGAATCGGAGAAATCAGTAGAACAACCTGCCGAAAATGTAGTGGAGCAACCCGTTCCACAATCTGCCGAAGTTCCGGTTGAAGTAGTAGCTGAAACAACTGCCGAAACTGCGACCGAACAAGTAACCGCAAAGGGTAAAGGTAAGGGCAAAGGTAAGAACAAGGCAACCGAACAACCGATTGCAGAACAGCCCCAAGAACAGCCTACAGAAGTGACTGCCGAAGTTATAACCGAACAACCAACGGAACAGGTTATGGAACAACAACCTGCCGCAGAAATGGAAGTAGCCGCCTAATCCATCAGAACATCCTGTGAATTGTAGGTCGTGTGCCCGCATTGTATGGTGATATACCAACATTGCGGGCTTTTCTATTTTAATAATCTTGCATATCATTGTATGCCAATGGTATGCCCTAAAACGAAGTAACCCGTGAAAGTGAAAATATTGCTATGTGCTACCGTTTCATTGCTATTGCTATGCGGTACGGCACGACATTCCCAGTCAAATATCAGTGCCCCAAGTATCACTGATGTAACCCTTATACCGCAAGGTGCATACGAACAAATCATACTGGAGCATGAAGGCATTACAGACGAAGAAATTTGCCGGATATATGCCAGTAACGTATCATACTGGAATGAGGTAGATAAAATAATGTGCGGTGATTGATTACCGTACGCCATCACGCTTCAGGGTGTGCCAAAATGGTTGGCAAACCGGGTTCGACTCCCGGACATCTACACTACAATTTTTATTCAACTTACTTCTTTGCATCGTGAGATGCTGTTCCCACCCCCATCATAACACGGATGAGCACAGTGCGGTAGGACCGCTTAAATCACACTTAACTGTGTGCTCTGTGCCCCGCTGTTATCCTGACAGGACAAGAATAGATGAAGTAAAAGGAATACACGGTAGTTTCAAAATCGCTTAAAAAATAAATTCTATAAAAATATTTGCAATGAGAAAAAAAATGAAAGAAGTACTGTTTATGTACGAAATGGGCTTTGAAAGCCTACAAGGTTGTGGTTGTATGGTTATTGATATTGTGGCAAATCATTCATACAAAAGAATGGTTCCCATCGAACGTATGGACCGAATACTTAGACTGTGCGGCATAAAACGCATTGGGAATGGATTAAGTTTTGAACTTATAAATCCAGAATACAAGAGAATAATTATTATTGGAGGTTATACCCCACATAAACACTAAGACAAAATCATAATACATATATGGTAGAAATATTCAGTACAGACCGTGCCATGAGTCTGGGCTGCTTTGTAAACTTCAAGGCAGCCAAAGGTACACTTGACGAACTTGCCTGTGCCGGAAAACTTGGTAAAAAACCGGCTGTCATGGTATGCAGTTATAAGAACGATGAACCACAACAGGAATACACTGCAACCTATTCTGGCGGAAAGTGGCGTGTGCCTAAACTTCCTAAAGTTTCCCGGGACACATCCGGAGAAAGGACCAAAAGACATCGGAAGAATCGCTTGTGCAAGGAATATACATCATCGGAAGAGATGTTTAACGAAGGTTTTCCCGACTGGATGAACCGTTCGTATCCCATACCTGCCTGCAAACAACAAGGAATGAACGTGCGAAGACGTATTCATGCCCATTGCTGATGAAATAACACCCTATGGAAACAGAAAATATACGCTATTATCCCTGCACGGATTGCGGTTGCAGGGATTACTCGGTGCATTCTGACGGAACCTATATACAAGTCATCTGCACTTGCTGTGGAAAGTTTGCCACTGAAGGTTATGGTAATTCCGCATGGGAGCTTCTCAGGAAAAAGCAAGTTCGTGAATTTCCGGATGATGATATTCTTGATTTGCTGGAATTCTGGGAAAAAGCCCTTGCCGAAGCCAGAGAGAAGAACAATACGGAAGCAATTATGGCTCATCAGAATGAAGTGAACCTTTTACAGGGCGAAATACTCCGCAGGAATATCACTGATAAAATACTGCAACGTCAGAAAGAAAGGGAGAAACGCGAAAAGGAAAAGAAACGCAGATACCAGTTTGAGAACCGGATAAAGCGATAATACAAATAAAAAGTGCATGGATTTTAATCCTTTTCACTTGATGCGTACTAATCTTAATGTGTAACAACTAATATAAACAGCTTATGGAAGGTGTAGAAATGCTGCAGAAAATCCGTGAACAACTTGCTAAGAATGGCGGTGGATGGGATTTGACTGATGATAATGGCGAACCAATAGTATATGATAATGAAAAGGATGTAAATATCCCCGATATAACGCTTAAAGATGGCAAAGAAGTGTGCGCCATTATCCCCCTTGGATATTTCTGTGATGAAACGATTGAACTAATTTATCAGGTAGTAGTGTAAATATGGGAAAACGAAATATATCATGGCATGGAAATGACGTCAATAAGGCGACCAGCTTATTTGAGTATGGTTTGCTTATGAGGTGGATGCCAAAACAACAAAGCTGGCAATGTATTTATCAATCGGCTTGTCCTCCTGGTATTGTACGATACAGTTATGGCTGGATAGTCGAAAAAACGCTCGACGAAATCTTCATGAAAGACTGGGGTGTAAAGCATCTCAAATCGTTTATGGATTTCTGTGGAAGCTGCTGGGAAGAATGGAAAGAATTTACCATGTGTCAACGCATAAATGATTTCATCAGCTATTTTGGAACTGGTGAGTTATTCAGTACAGATACCACAGGTGGGTATAGTATTAAAGAAATCTGTAAGAAGCTGCATATAAAATACGATTCCGATTATGAAAACATGTAGATTTTGGTCCACTTAAAAAGTAGAATATGAGAGAAGACTTAGGATTTGTATTACGAACCGTAGGTGCCGATTGTACTTGTGGAGGATGTACATCCAAATTTGAATTTCTTTTCGTGTTTTCCGAAGGTACAACAAATGAAGAAATTGAAGCCTTTGTGACAGACAGAAAAAAAAGGAATGAAGGTAGCAAATATGACGTAACCCGTGAAAAGTGTGTCCGAATCTGTCGGAGAAGAAATGGTTATGTATATGCGGAAGTTGTATTTAAACGTGCGGAAAGTGAAGGCACATATATGGCAGGCGGAAATTACATCTGCTCCAGTAATACCAATTTCATTGATATGATAGGACACAGCTATCCAATATCTGTTCATGACAGATTTGAGAGCTGGCAAACGTATGAACAAATGTCGATTTGATATAATCGGATATAATTTGGAAGCAACATGGAAAGTTATTATATAGATTACCTGTATCGGGAAATATCCCTAAAAGAGGAGGACATTGAAGCCGTTCCAAAAATGGGACAAGCCGATGATGTTTGCAGCATAATAGCAGACAAGAAGTATATTATACGGCAATTCAAAGATGTTTCATTTAAAACATTGAAAGATACAGTCTGCAAATTATGCGATGAACCGGAAATAAAAAGCCGCAAAGCCGCATTGATGTATCTGGTTTGGCTCGCAGCCTTGGATATAAAAGAAAAACGCTTCTTATCGCACGGTTCTCCGAAAACCAAAGTCTTTGCAGATGGTTTCGTGTGGCTGATTATCAGTAACGAACAAGCCCGGCAATTATGGAAGACAGAGGCTTTTTCTCTGTATACTCTCTACGATGATGATTCGGAAAGCATGATTGAAACAGAAGAAGATTTGGAAAATAGCATTCGCCGGGCTTCTCTTATAGGTATCGAAGTGGGCTTTCTTTCCCAATTACTAAATTCCGGTAAAATATACCCATGAGTGTCCTATATCAACAATGGATTGATTCCTTGCAATGCGCAAGGATCAAACCGCTTGCCGATAGCACCTGTTGTAAACTGCTGGCAATTCTCTATGTTTTTGGAGGTAGTAGAGAAGAATTTACTCACCATGAGAAATTTCTGGCGGATATTAGTTATGCACAGAAACGCTTGAATATATCAGGTGGAGAGATTCCGGACCAGAAGTTAATTCCTGAACTACAGAAATATATCGACGGACTTATCCCCGATGGGATTCAAGGTGAATGGAGAAAACCCCAATGGGCTTTAGCGTTGATGAGTAGATATGATATAACCCTATAAAATAATGTAACAACAAAAGCGATATGAAAATACAATATGCAAGTGACTTGCACCTGGAATTCGAAGCCAATTCCAGATACCTGCGTAAAAATCCAATTGTCCCCACGGGAGATATTCTTTTACTTGCCGGAGATATTGGCGTACTGGGAGAAGATTACATGAAGTATCCCTTCTGGGATTGGGCTGCTGAATACTTCCAGCAAACTTTGGTCGTTCCCGGAAACCATGAGTTCTACCAGAGCGAAGATCTTGCTTCATTCCATACAGGAATGATAAGAGAAATACGTCCTAATGTGAAACTATGCTATAATAGTGTAGTAACAATTGACGATGTGGATTTCTTCCTGATTACTCTTTGGGCGCATATCCGCACAGAAGATGCCTTTTATATCCGGCGTGCCCTGTCTGACTTCCATTATATAAAATATGGTGGGAAAAGACTCGAACCGGAACAATTCAACAGAGAGCATCAAAAAACGCTACAATTCCTTGATAATGCCTTAAAAAGCAGCGTCAGTTCAAAACGTGTGGTAGTATCCCACCACGTACCGACAGAATTGTGCATGTCACCAGAGTTCAAAGGCAGTACATTCAATGGTGCTTTTGTCGTAGAACTACATGATTTTATCTATGACAATCATATCGACTACTGGATATACGGGCATTCACATCGTAATATGTCGGAAGTTGATATAAATGGGACAAAAGTAATATGTAATCAACTCGGTTATATCGAAGACAACGAACAAAAGAGTTTCAATCCGTCTATTTGTTTCGACATTTAAACTGATAGAAAATATACCCAAAGGCATAGGACATAACATCTTATGTCTTTTTTATTTTTTGCCAATAACCCAGCAAATGAAAAAAGTGGGCTATTATTTAATCCTTCTTACTTAATACGCACTAACCTTAATATGTACGAACTAATAATAATATAGTATGCCATATCCTAAAGCCGGCGATACCGCCACCCTTATAGAACCTTACAGAGGTTACTATAACATAACACTGATTGAAGAAACAGACCGTGGATGGATTGTTGAAATCTGCGGCAGTGGAAAAGTGATTGAAGTCTGTGATGATGAATTTGAACTTGATTAATAATTCTGTAATATGAAGCTGCACGAGCAAATAACCTATCAGGGTTATCATATCAATATATATTATGACCCTAATCCAGAAAGCCCAAGAGAATGGGATAATCTCGGAACATTTTATACTGCACATCGCCGCTATCAACCAGAAGAGGATTTTGACAAGCACTTCGATATTGAGGATGTTTGCGAGAATGGTCGTCCCGGAACTTTCCGTGAATCCTTCCTACAGAAATACATTACTCAGAATATCTATATGTTGGATCATAGCGGGCAGACTGTTTCGACTACTTCTTTTAATGATCCGTGGGATAGCGGTTGGTTTGGGATGGTAGCGGTTAGCATTGAAAAGGTAAAGCAAGAATACGGTTGGAGAATACTTACCGCGAAACGTAGAGAGCAAATAGAAAAGTACCTGACTGGCGAAGTGGATACTTATGACATGTACCTGCGAGGTGACGTTTATGGCTTTCAGATAACACCAGAAAACGATGACAATAACGTACTTGACAGTTGTTGGGGATATTTCGGTGATGAAAATCTGAAACACATGATAACGGAATGCAAATCTATTATTGATGGTTATATATCCCAGGCAAGACAAGACAAATTGAAAGAAATAGCTGAAAAAATCCGTAAATACGGACAACAATTGTTCCTCCCGTTTCCCGATTTACAACCTAAAATAGAGTAAAAAGATGATGGACTATTTAACTGCTTATTGTAAGCGTAGAGAAAACAATCACAATGTATTAATGGCATTAGCTGAACAATTAAAAGCAAGAGGCTGTAAAGTCTATTCCACTAAATGCGAAAAAGCGAGAAATATGCGAGAGTACATTGTCGTGGAGAAAGATAGTAAACGTAATATTGTTGGTTTTGCAGAGGTGCCATACCGGTGGTATATCGGAAGTTCTTATTCTGGAAAAACATCCGGTCTTGTTGGGGAAGATACTTACGGCTTCCCGTTCACTATCGATGAAATCATTGAATCACTTGTACCAACTACTCAAAAGATAGATTGGTTTTATGTGGAGATTTAAGCTATGGAAAAACAGATTATTCCCAATCCCATTTGCCCGAAAGGTTGTGTCTATTTGAGTGACGCAACTTCATACCCCTGGAAAAACTTTCGCTTGTACATTGAGCAGTCTAAATATTATACCATCTGCAAATTGGGTAGTAAATATTACTGGTACGATAAAGATAAAGAGCTTATCCAGTTCGAAGATACTGGTGACAATATATTTGAGAGCTTCTTATTCAAATCGTATAATTTAGGCTATCCGATAAGAATCTTGGAATAGAAAATATCAATAGAACAATTAATAACAAACAACATGGATTATAAAATCAACGTAGATGGAGAACTGATAGAAGTCTCCGAATATTCAGTAAAAAGTTTCTTTGGGGAATTAGTCAGCTCCGAATCAACAAATGAACAGCGTGCTACTCTCATCGCGGAACGAAGGGCCTTAGCCAAAAAGTGCTGTGTGAATGCTGAACTTCCCTTTTATGCAGGTTTGCTCTTTGGTGGAGAACTGCAACCTAACGAATGCTTATATTTCAAATTTGGCTATGATTTGGTTTGGAATGTATCTATCAAACGTCTTGAAAATGGGCAATATGCATTATATGCTTCTAATTTGAAAAACTTGTCCGTACATGAAAAAACTTTTGCTACAAAGCAACAGGCAATCCTATTCTGTGCAAACAGATTCAATGAGGATGCCATTATTCATGATTTATATCCGGATGCCCAAGCGCTATGTGAACAGTATGCTAAGAAATTTGAACATGAGGCGAGAGAAGAAAGGTTGGCAAAACAGATTGAGCATGGAGTCAATGACTACAATTTCAGTTATAAGAAATTTGCGCAACAAATTCGTGCCATGCATCCGACGCTCCAGCAAAATTTCTTCAGACTTATTAAAGAAAGTATCCTTTTCATGGCTGACGAGAAAAGTCATTTTATCGATCCGCGCAACCAAGCGTCCCACGACATTTGCAAAGAACTATCTGCATTTCTTCAAGACAATTACATTCCACACATCTGATAAAATATGAAGAAAGTATACACACTTGAAAATCTGTTTGATAGCATCAACAACATAAGAAAAGATGTGGATGTGTATGTAGATGGACTTGATGGCATAGCGGTTTGTCCACCGATCAATTTCACTGAAGCAGGAATAAAATATTTTGAAGCTGCCATGTCATTACCAGTAAAAGGTTATTGCGTCATGGGTGAGGATAAAGATTATGAGGATTTATCTGAATATGAGGATAATGGCACAGGTGATGGAGGCCGGTTACTCCTTGCCTGGAAACTTCTTAAATCATTAGCAGGATATTGTGCCTGTTCTGATTTCGAGAAATGGTTTAAAGAATGACAAGAAAAAAGAAAGGAAATATATGATTTTAAATATTGAATGCAAGGAACCCCAAATTGTGCTGAACCTTTTACGAAATCAGTATATCAATGAGGAAGTTACATTGATAAAGAAGTATAGTTCAACTGCTGATTTTGAGATTAAACCTTCTAATGGGAATGAAGCGGTTTATTCACTGGAAGGACTCCAGGAGCTTACTCATGATATTTCAGCATATAAAATAAGAATTCGTTAATTATCTACAATGATATGTATTCCTAGCATAAGAACATGAGCTATAAGAAACAATTAGAACAACTCGAAGGCTACTTTGAGAAAAAGGACAGGCATTCTACTATAAAATATAGAAGAAGCGTTAAAAAGGGTCGGAATAAATGGATACGTCGCTCCAAACTACCCTTTGCACATAAGATCCGTAAAGGGTGGGAATATTAACAGTCAAATAAAAACAAAAATGAGATATATTATAGACTCACGCTTTTATCGTGGCTATATCGTAGCCCTCATGCACGACGATGTGCATAACGATAACGACAAGGAAGAAACATTGGAGGCTTTGCGTATCAGACATAACAATCCCAACCTGATCGCCATTACCCCCGAAAGATTGCAGGTACTGTATAAACGCTACCGGGAGTCCATTATTACTCCTTTCCTGGAAATCACAGAAGAAAGGTACAATGAGTTATTAAATTGCCTTCCTCCACTGCGTATGACCCAGTACAGTTTCTTTGCAGGGGGCGAAATATACAACGACCTTTATTTGTTCTGTTTTACAGCAAGCGGAAGGTTTTATTGTGGTGAACGCTCCATCAGACTAACTACTGACGAACTGATACAGCTTATCAACGAACACACCGGCAAATTGAAACATCACCCGGCTCTTGTTACAGGAGAACCTTATAATCAATATTTCAGGTGGTATAACCGAGAAGTGAAACGTACCCCATACTTTTTTACGGACGGTCAGCACATGAAACCTGTTTCAACTCTCAGTTCTGCTACCGGCAACAAATATGATGACAACCGTAACAGACGAGAACTGGCAAAGTATCTCCGGTCACTTAGAAGCAACTGCTATCAATATCTGACATACTATTCCCGCGAAGAAAACATCTTCGATTTTTTCGCATGGCTGGGAAAGAATAACTATACACTGGAAATACAAGGAAGCCTGTTCTATTTCGACGCGAACAGAGAATTTGCTGATTTTCATGGAAATGTATGGGAGTGCTCCGCAGTTTTCAGTTACCGCATCTACACCCGTGAAATGTTGCAGCATGTCATCAATCAGCTTAGAACCGTTAAACGTAAATACGCTTGGAAAAGAGATAAATAGAACAATGGAAAATGCAAAGAATGTGGCTCGTTTGGTTCACGATGTGCTGAACAAAAGAGAAGAGGGAATAACTAACTATGTATTCCATGAGATTGAGAAACAAACTGAGGATATAATAATTGTCAGAGTCAGCTATACATGGTCTTTACATGGACATAAAAAGCCTGTTGAAAATATACAGTGCACAATTTATAAGGAAAATGGTATATGGAAACAATTGGTTTAAAATCATAAAAACAATGGAGAAAACAACAAAGACCCCCAAGCCCTGCCACAAATGGGGAGAAGTCAGCAGAAACCGTTGGCGGTGTAGCAAATGTGGATGTAAAAAGGATAAAGTCTGCCGTCCTTATCCTGAATACCTGACAAGAGACGGACAGATCAGTCGGAAGTCGCCGGAATGTATAACTGAGAAAACAAGTATCGATAATGGAAAAATTTGAATACAAAGTTGATTTACATATCAATGTTTGGCAACGAGTAGATGTTAGTGTGAAAGCAGATACTAAGGAGGAAGCAGATGCAATGATTATCAAACTGGCAAAAGAAGCGCCTCTTTCTCTTGATAACGGTGACGAAAATATAGAAAGGAGTGTCGATGAGTACCTTTGTGATACTGAGTCACTACTTGACAGTACCACAAAAACGTCAACAGTCCAAGTGTACGATGCTGATTGCTACATATTTGAGACTAAAAATGCGCTCTATACGAACTTGAAAAAGGAAACTGCGTCATCTAAGAAAAATCATTAATACATTTAATTATGAACACTTATTATAAGTTTGCGCCAAACGTCTTCCTGGCGAAATGTGAAGAACAACATGAAAAAGGGGAAACGATCATTGTTGAAACTAAGTATGGTAAAGAGAACGAATGCATAGTGTTTAACTTGATATCTGAGAAAAACGGATGCTATTATTACTCTATTGTTAGAGCAGATGGTTTTAATGTTCAGGAATGGGCTAAAAATCGTGCTGAAAAACGTAAAGAATGGGCTTCATCGGCTGAAAAGAAAAGTACCCAATACTATAATGCCTCTCAAAAAGATGCCGACTTTCTTTCTTTGGGTGAACCGATTAAAATAGGGCATCACAGTGAAAAACGACACAGAAAGATCATCGAACAGGCTAATAACAATATGGGCAAATGCGTAGAATTCAGCGAAAAAGCAGAAGAGCATGGAAGAGTTGCCCAATATTGGGAAGAACGTGCAAAAATTATCAACTTGTCCATGCCTGAAAGCATTGACTTTTACGAGCATAAGCTGGGACTTGCCAAGGAGTACCATGCCGGTTTAAAATCAGGCAAGTATCCACGTGAACATTCTTTCTCCCTGCCATATGCAAAAAAGGCAGTGAATGAAGCACAAAAGAATTATGACCTTGCAAAAAAGCTGTGGGGTGATATTTAATCAGGTAGCCTTCGGCTATCATAAAGTTACCCCAAGCTATTAAATTAAAACAAGAAAGAACAATATGAGAAATCAAATTGGAATTATGGAAACAAAAGAAATTTTGCATCAATGTACTGTAGAAGGCAATATCGTAAAATTGCCTGGTATCCAATTGGAACGTAAGGAATATATTGAAGTAAAAAAGCATCTTGAGCTAATCGGCGGTAAATGGAAAGGGGGTAAAGTCCAAGGCTTTGTTTTTGAAACTAATCCTTCTGATTTGTTAGCACAAATATCTAATGGTGAAAAACGTAACTTGAAAAAAGAATTTCAATTCTTTGAAACTCCTGATTTTTTAGCGGATCGGCTGGTTGAACTTGCAGAGATAAAGGACAAGGATGTTGTTCTGGAACCAAGTGCCGGACGTGGAGCTATCGTAGAGGCTATTCACCGTAAGTTTCCCACTATGAATGTTTTCGGTTATGAATTGATGGATATTAACCAAACGTTCCTCACAAAACTCAACCACTTTAAACTGCTTGGTTCTGACTTCCTGAAGGAGTGCAACACTGATTTCGATATTATAATTGCCAATCCTCCATTCTCCAAAAATCAGGACATAGCCCATGTGATGAAAATGTTTAGTCACTTAAAACGAGGAGGCCGGTTGGTTTCAATCATCTCTCCACATTATGAGTTTGCAAGCGGCAAAAAAGAAGCTACTTTTCGCAAGTGGTTAGAGGAAGTGGAGGCTGACGTTCACCCTGTTGATACTGGCACATTTAAGGATAGTGGAACGATGATTGAAAGTAGAATTATTGTAGTACAGAATTAACGAACGTATAACAGAATAAAAATGAATAGAAACCTGTTAGAAGATTTGCATCAATATTTTGAACAAAAAGAAAATAAAAATGAAGAAGAATACAGATTCCTAAATGAATTAATTGGTGAGTTACCGTACTTTGATATCACAGCGGTATCTCGTGAAGACTTGGAATCAAAAGGTTTTGATACTTCAAATATTGATGATTCAGATATGGAAACACTTGCTCGTAAAATGGGTGATGATTACTGTGAGCAACTATACTGGACAAGTATGGAGATTATTGCTGAAGACTACTTAGAGATACCTAAACATATTTGTCCCAAATGTGGTAAGAAAGCTTGTTCACATGATGGTAGTTCTAAACGCAGTATTTGTGGCAGATGTGCTCACGAATGGACACTTTCCAAACCAACCTGAGACTATTAACGTAAAACAATATAAGTATGAATGAAATTGATGATATCAAAGAACGGGTTAAAAAAGTATCCGAATCTTTATCCAACTTTATGGAGACAGGGCATCTTGCTGATAATATCAGCCATTTGACTACAAGTGCAAGTATTTTAAAGTTACTTGCAAAACGACTCGGTAAAATAAGAAGAAATAATCATAACGATTAAAAGACACCAGAATATGACACCAGAAGAAGTCATCAAAGAACTCAGTGATTGGGCAAATGCCTCACACGCTTATTTATGCAATCGTGAGGGGTATCCACGGGGCTATAGAAATGGAATTGAACAAGCAAAAATTATAGTGCTTGGAATACTCTCACAAATGAGTGTCAAACATAACAAATTGAAACAGAAAGAAAATAACATGAGCGTAAATTTATATACAGGAAAAGTGTATCAAGTTAAACTTTCAGAAGTTCTTGTATACGGCATTGATTCCAAAGAAGCAATGTATGACTTATTTCAGGAATTTGAAATCTCCCACAATGCGGATGACGAGTTCGATGAAGAGTATGAATTAGAGCGTTCCGAACTACAACGCTTCCGGAACGAGATTGTAAACCATACCGAATATTTCCAGGAACGTGCCGAATATTTTGCTGAAAAGTTGAAAGCTATGAATCTTACCGAAGAGCAATTCATTCGTGTACTAGACAGGCTTATCAATGAAAGCGACCAGACAAACGATTTTGTTTTACTCACATGGTTCTAACTCTTATATAATATGGCACATCCGATTACCTACCTTCTTCCTTCTTGTTGGGCGTGTGCCCTAATTAACGGGGATTACACAGGATTAACCGAAGAAGATAAAAAAGAAATTGAGGATTTTCTGAAAACCGCAGAGGGCAGTCCCGTTTCTATCGATTTTGAAACCGAAGGATTTTACCATTACAACGATGCCGGCACATTGCCTGGCAATTGTGCTGAGTTTACCTTTTTAATTGACGAATAATCATGGATAAAATCATAATAGAACAAACAGCAGGAATGTGGCTTTTCATAATAAAATTCCACAATGTAACGAATGCAGTTATCTGCAATGAATCCGGTTTTAAGGAAACCCTGGAACGCTTTGATAAAAATAAGAGTATCGAATCAATCAAATACCTGTCAGAGGAAAAATGGCTTAAAATGTCCAAAGAGAAAATTCGTCAGCATTTCTCATGGGACACAGAAACCAATCTGTTCCTGGCACAACATTATTACTTCAAATGTTCACCGACGAGAAAACGCAAAACATAATACATGCCGGACTAAATTCCAGCGTGTCCCACGGAACCATGCGAAGGCAGGATTTAATTCCGTCGCTCATGGATATTATCCAAGAGACACCGGAATATGTACAACTGATGCACATCATTCCCTGCTATGCCTCAGAAAACGAGAATGCCGAATGGTGGGACAGTGAAGATGCAATTCACCTATTAGAATCGCTCTTCGATACTCTTAATGATTACGCCCCTGAAGGTTACTATTTTGGTGCCCATCTGGGTGGCAAATCGGATTACGGATTTTGGAAAATAACAGATTAAAAACAAGTACAATGAATAAAATAACCAATACATTCAAAGAACTATTATTATTGTCATCGGGCAAGTCCATAGGAAACATTCGTCCTTACCGCTTGAAATCATCTCCCAATTTCTTCGCCGGGTTTGAGCAACTGACATCAGAAGAGGCCCGACGTGAAGGGATTACCATTCCCGATAATCACAGACAAGAAGATCCGGTTTATATCATGCGTATCGGCCCCGCTATTTTCCGTGATTGGATTCCAGCATGGATGTTTGAACCCGTCTTTGAACCCGTCCCCGAAAAAACGGAGAAGGATACGATATATGCCCTCACAGAAGAAATACAGTCTCACTTTGACAGTCAAACGGACCTCAATAAAAAAGCTTATGCCTTATCGGTAGAACTGATAAAGAAATGTGGTGGTAGCATCCACGATGTAACGGACGATGGGCGTGATCCGTCAACCTACATTCCGCTTGTCGATGTGGACCCTGTGCTGCTCATTATCACCGAAGCCTCCTTGAATGGGTCAGAACAAATTGTATTGAATGGTCATGGCTATTACAGCAGCATAGAGTATGAATGGACTTGCTATGACACAAACCAGGGAATGGACATCCTGAATTTCGTCCTGTTGTATTATAAAGAACAAGAACAATAATGAGAACAAAACATATTTTACACACAATTCGTGAAGAAAAGAACAAGGGTTACAAGCATCTCTACAGAGTCCGTCGTACCCTTATGAAGACGTTAAAAGAATACCTCAGACAAAAATACGGACGGAAAGTATGCTTCATCCTTCCGGTGGGCGATCCGCTTGGTGATCTGTTGGACGAAAGAAACTTCTATCCTTCCTCTGTTACCGTTTATGACAAACATGGTTATGCCGCTTGTAGCGCCGCCGTTTCGATGGAACTCACACCAGAAGGAAAAATCAAAATTATGACCGATGAATCGGGAAACATCCAGGACGCTGAAGAATACCTGTCATACGATGACCTGCTCGTTCTTTGCAGTACAATAGAGGGATACGAACATCTGCTACCTACTCTCCGAAGGGAAATGACAGAAAGTGGGGAATGGAAAGACCATGCTCTTAGGCTTCTTTCGGAATGGTTTCCCAAAGCCGATACAGGGATTCTTGAAGACTTCATCCGTGAACATTGGGAAAAACTGCAACCAGATGATTATAACCTGCAACTTTTTAAACAATTCAGCCACTCGGAATATGGAAAAAATATTTAACGAACAGTACGCACATACCGGTAGCCAGATAGTTCATTGGACGAATGCAAAGGCACGTGAGGAATGTAGGACAGAAACAGCTAAAGCGACTCCAAAGTTGCTGGACGATATTCAGGAAATTGAAAAAGCAGTAAAAAGAGGACTAGAAATAAACAAAAAAGTTTGGGAACCGGGAATGAAGCTACAAGCAATGTTCCAGTGTTTGTACCAGGTATTACGCCTCAATGTTTCTGTTTACCGGAATGTCAAGGAAATAGAGAGGAACTTCATCAGTCCCTACGTGATAGAACATCCGGTCGATGATAGGATGACGTTTGAAAAAGTAAAGGAGGAATACCATGAGAGTGACGTGTGTATGGGTGAAACGCTGCTTTCTATCCCGGCTACAGGACTTTCCGTGGAAGAAGCCTTCGAGCTTGCCATAGAGGCAAAGAAATGGGCTGACGGCGACAAGTTCTATCGTGTAATTAACGATAACGAACCGGAGGAACTGTGATGGAAAACCTACTTAATCCCCACACGTATTGCACTGACCCCGACACTCTCCAGTTCTGTCTTCCTCTTTCGGATACGGAATTCTGGTACTGTCAGGTCAATGACTTCTCAGAAAGGCTCTTCGGGGATGCTGATACAATGGAAAGGTTCATATACGACCTGTTGTGCGACTATCCAAATGCTCTGCATGACCTTACTGCAAAAGTTTCTGAAGTAAAAGCATTTGCTACCGACCGTCGGTTATGGAATACGGCCTATATTGACGTGACGGATTTTTCGCATGAGGAACAACTGGAACTCCTAAGCGGCTATGGGCTGAAGTGGGATAGCTTCAATAGTGACACCGACAGGAATCAGATTATCTGCGAATGTTATTTTGAAGAAAATATCTGTGACTTTGACAACGGATGAGAAAGTTTTGGGCTATTATTTATAAAGATATGACGAAATTATGGCAGATAAAATATTGCAGATGTTTTTCGACATCGATAGATGGACGAAAGCTGTTGAGAAAGGTGTAGGTAAGGATATCAGGAAAGACCAGCTTATTTTGCTGACTGACGAAAACACCAGATTGAACATGGCAAGCGCTATGCTGAAAGGGAAGTACGAAATAGCACCTCCGCATACAGCACAGGTACCAAAAGAAAATGGTGAGTATCGCACTGTCTACATAAACGAGCCTATTGACCGGGTGATTTTAAGTATTGCTAATGACTTGTTATTCGATCTCATGCCGGAGATGATTCACGAGTCATGCAAATCCTACCAAATAGGAATTTCCTGTGGTAAGGTCGTTACCGAAGTCAGTCATAAAATGGTGACTATCGAAAAGGATGGATATTTAGGATGGAAATCTGATCTCAGCAAGTATTTCGACAGTGTACCTCTCCGCTACATCGACGAGGCGTTCGACAAGGTAGAAGCGCAACATGGTCATTCCACCCTTATCGACGTGTTACGGAAATACTACCACTGCGATTTGTATTTCGATGACAATAACGAACTACGGAGCTGTTACCAGTCGCTAAAACAGGGATGCTCCGTGGCGAGCTGGCTAGCGGACGTACTGCTCTACGACCTTGACGAGGAACTCTCTCGGATGGACGGTTACTATGTCCGCTATTCGGACGACATGCTCTTCATCGGAAAAGACTACGAGCAAGCCATGAGCGTGCTCCAAAACCGGTTGGAAGAGAAAGCCATGGAGCTAAACCCGAAGAAAGTGGAATATCTGACTGACTGTAACTGGTTCAAGTTTCTGGGATTTAGCATCAAGGGTAACATGATTTCGCTATCTTCCAGCCGTATCAAGACATTCCAAAGTGAAATAGAAAAGCGGACAATCCGCCAACCGGGTGTAACCTTGACTAAAGCCGTCAACTCCGTGAACCGCTATCTCTACAAAGGTAATGCCGAGTTTAGCTGGGCAACCCAAATCCTTCCCGTATGCAACGTGCCGAAAGACCTCGACGAATTGAATAAATTCGTGATGGATTGCCTGAGAGCCATTGAGACCGGGAAACGTAAAGTTGGTGGTTTGGGATATGTCAGAACCAAGAGTGACGGTTGCATCGTCCGGGGCAAAGGACGCAACGTGAAAGCAAACCGCAGCAAGACCGCCAGCAATATTCCGGGGTATCTAACGCTTGGCTGCTTGCGAAATGCCCTGTTGACGAGCCGGGCTGTATATAATACTTTGGTCGCATCATTATAGATTACACCGAGCACACGGTGAACGAGTGAAGGACAGGAATTTAATGTTACAGGTTTGTATACCAGAACCTGAACGATCTTCACCGGCTTAATCATCCGGTGAAGATCGAACGGTTCTGGTTCATCCCGTAATGTATCGAAAGACTAAAGGAATGTGCCGTCTGCCTGACACCCGTACTGAAACACATCAGTAAATGTGAAGTTCAAGAAATAAGAATTAAGATACCCGCACTAAATCCAGCCCCTACAGAGTCTTGAAGGCTGGGAATGCTCCGCCTTCAGACTCCTCTGGGGCTGGAACCATGCGGGTAACATCAAGAGTATAAAGCAATGTGTCAGTATTTTGAGAACTTTATCTTTAGCACAAAAGCGTGATTCAAGAAATAATATTTAGTGTACCGAGGTCGATAAGCCCCTCGGCGCCGTCGGAACTCTCTACGGAGCACTCCGACGGCGCCGCTTTCGGCTTACAGCCACGGTATACATCAAAGAAGTAGAGGAATGTGCCAGTATTCTGAGAATCACGAAAAAAAAACTCAGCACAGGGTAAAAAAAGTCAAGATTAGGGCTTTAATGGTCCAGCTCTACAACTACTGGGGACCGACTCCAAAGACATCCTAGCAGATGTCGTATTGTCGTGGGCCGCCAGTAGGACGGCTGGGCATATCGAATTTATAAAGTAATGTGCTCCCCTAAATGAGACTAAATGGTAACGCAACCGATATTACACAAGGAATTAAGAATTTAACACACAGTATTTCACCAGGTCCTGAACCCGGTTAATACCTGGTTCAGGACCTCTGCATACTGCGTCTATCAGAATCTTAAAGCAATGCGTCAATGATTTGAGTGTATTTAAATTAATAAACAAAAAAACATGGATAATATCTACCAAAAGGCAATCCAAGCTGTTCGAAATGGTGCCAAGTTCAGGGTTGATTTTTCCTCTCGGAGCCTGAAATTGGACGACAAATATATTATACAAGATGGTAAATATGAAGGCGATTTAGGCGTGCCGGAGTGCGGCGAAAAGGAATTCCTCACGAATGTGGAAGAGTTGTATTGCCGTTACAAGTATTCCGTTCCCTCCGAGCGGAGTGAAAGCAAATCACGACTGTATTTCAAGGCATTGCCTGAAAAGGAACTCAGTGATGATGCCATGCTGTACGGTGAGCATAGAGACAGTGCCCAAATTGAGCTGGAATTATACATACTCTGTCAAATATTGAGCGGATTTAGTTGGAATCCGGAATATATGGGTAAATGGTTCTGGCAAAGTGATGTGGATAAAGACTTGGTAATACTTAAAAATTGGATAGAGTCCTGACAACAATTAACCATTTAACAGTAAAATATGAGCAATAAGAAAAAAGAAACAAAACTTTTGTGCCCCAAATGTGGCACTGAATTCGCAATTCCTAAAAAAGAATTCACCACTGTAGCCACGGTTATCGGCAAAAATTCAGGTTTGGGTACAGTCTGCCCGGTAGTTGTCGATCAGGATATGCCAGCCAAACCCGCTAAAACAGCGCAGGAACGCATCGAGGCATTACGCAATGCCGGTGTGGATGTAAGCTGTTTGTTCGCCATGCAAGGTGCTGAAGGTGGAGATTATGTCGTCTCTAACAAAAACGGCAACCTCGCCGTATTGGACGACAACGATCCTATTTTCGAACAAATCATCACCCAGGGTACGGTTCCCAATCGTCGTTTGTTTCGTCGCTGGGTCATGGCTCAAATGTTCCACATGATGACTTATACACCTCACTGTTCCAAAGAACCGTTGGGAGTTACGTCAATGATCCATCGTTTAGGTTATGAATATCAATGGAAGATGCTGATGAACGAATTGTATGCCCAAATGAAGATGGAAGGCCGCGATCTTGAGAACTTCATCGACCGTAATCGTTGGTTTAATACGAAAGTAGTGGCAAATATGGCGGAAGACTATATAAAGAAGTTGAAGGAACGTGTTGATACCCAAAGGGAAAGAAAATGCAAGGGCATTCCCTATAAACGTATCTCGGGGCGTAACATTTTCGTGTCAGACCTGAACGCCAAATTGTATAAACCGCTAAACTTGGCAGCAGCGCGTATCAGACACGCGAAAGATGCCGCCCAGCTCTACACTTACACCCGAAATTTCAATGCCGCACGTATCAAGATGGCATCGGATACTCCTCAAAGCAGTGATTGGGTGAATGCTTTCAAGGGGTCTGGGGCATTTTTCACGATGCAGAATTTGATTCGCTTTCAAAACTGCGTGGCTGTTGATGATACCGGAAAACAATTGGACAAATATCAGTCGCTTGTCTTTCTTTCTGCCAAAGCGGAAAGCTACAAGAATGGTGAAGGATGGCGTCTGCTGGCAGCCCTGAAAAAGATGTTGAGTGATAATAATATCAATATCAAAAAGAAGATGTCGGAATGGCGTAAGAATAAAAAGTAAATCATTTCACTGTCTGGCAGACATGATGTGACGGACCAATAGAATTCAGATCGTCTTCTTCAACGAGACTGGAGGCGCCTGCCGATAAGCTGGCGCCTCCCGGTTCTTTCAGAAGACCATGCATCAAATAAGTAAAGACATGTCCCGATTGATAGTCACATCTTTTTAATACACAATGATTATTTATGAAACAATTTTAGCAGAATGTATGAGTAAAGAACAGAAAAAACGTAGAGCGAATTTGCTCTATCAATTACGTCAGAAAGGTATCCGTTGTGCTACAAGGTGTTACACCATCTTTTACCCCTACGGCAAAGACCCTGACGAAATAACTGAGATACGTAATCTTAGGAGTGAATTTAATTTTACCGTTCAATTTGAAATTCCCCAAGCATGAAAGAAGAAATACATTTTAGCTTTATGGGTAATGGCATCATCGTTTATGATGCCGCACGTACTCGTAACGGTGACTATTTAACAGTCGCCCACATTGATTACAACCGCACTGTTAAATATTACGGAAAAGTTTCTCAAGAAGCAAAGAATCGTATAGAAAACTTTGCCAAATACGAAAACAGTCATCCTGTCAGTCAGCCCCAAATGCTTGCGTTATGTCCCATTAATTCCGCATTTATGTCACCGGAGGAGAAAGATAGCTACTTGCGCAACCATGATTGTAGCGCGGATGGCATTAGCCGCTTTATCTCCGAGATATGGGATGATACGAAAACGCCTCCGGAAAATCTCACCATTTTTCGGCAATGGTGGAACAACGATACTATAAATGAATATCTCTAATAATTATGGAAACATCAAACGGATTAAAATTTGAATTGCTTAAAGAAATTGACCCTACATGGGAGAATTATGATAAAACCGTGGCTCAGTGCCATTTAAAAAATGTCGGGGTTATAATTGTAGACACTGAATATCATAATCCTATTGATAACGAATATGATTTGGACGAAATATACCAGATTTTAGAGGCAAAAAAATCAGAACTCTCTGAAAATCTTTAATAACAATCACGAAAAAAGAAGAAAAGTATGAAAACAAGATCCTTTCAGGAAATCTATGATTTCTGCCAATTAGATTTGACTTATCAGTCATATTTCCAGATACCCAATGATTTGTATTGCCCCCCTGCCCAAATAAATTACTATTATGGGGCAGTAAGGAGCGGCCAATCACGTGCTGGAACATTCATCTATTGTCAGTCCCAACAGCAACTCGAAAGGTTTTTGGAAGGAGCTAAAGACCGTTTTCATATCCATATTGACCCTTTAACTTATAAGGTGGTAGATTTCCAGACATTTCTAGGACATACTGTGTATATCGTAGCCAGCATTGAAGAAAAAGGAGTACGCATAAGGTTCAACCATCCCTTCGTTACGTGTTGGCAGATGGACGATATATACTTCACCCCACGTTCACATAGACCTTTTAATGCAAATGGTCTGATTGCCGAAGTACGCACTTATATCGAGAAACATCTTTTGTTTCCTCCCGGTAGATACCATGACTTGCAGTTGGAACATCAGATTCCAAAAGAATTGTTTCCTGGCTGGTACAAACAGTATAAAAAAGAACAACACATACAGGCAGAATATGAACATTGGCAAATGGTTGATATGTATCGACACAAGGATAACATCGGCTTTGAAGATGCCTATAATCTTCTCGCCGCATCCGGTATGTTCTTCGATTTCAATTGCGATGAATTTGAACGTGAAGAATTAACAGAGCAATTTGTCCAAGTATGTAATAGTTAAGTAAATACGAATAACCTCAATAATAGATGAATATGGAAAAGAAAAATTTGTGGGATAAAATCTCCATCCATCTGAAAAATATGAAGTGGCTCGACCGCAACAATGAAATCTGTATGATATTCTGGAAAAAGCCGCAGGTCAATGTAGACAAAGTAATCAACAGGTATTATAACGTCGAATATAATGTTCGGGAATGGTTGAATAGTCTTTCTCCTGAAATACAGCAGAATATCCTCAACTACTACAGACGGCAGTTCGTTAAAAAACCGTCCTCTATTGAAATAGAAGAAAAGCCTGCTCCACCGGAAACAAGAAAAGAAAAGCGTTTTATAGTTTCCAGCTACGGAGTCTTGTTCGAGGTTAAAGTTCTTGCAGATCATTTCGACCAGTTTCTCCTGAACTTTATAGAAGAGGGTTTGCAAGGAGGCTCCGGGCTTTTTGAGGAAATAGCCAACAGTCAATGTGCATCCAATATGGAGGGTGACTTTTCTGATGAATGTTTCCAATTCTATGAAAAAGAAAAAGGTGTTAGAAATTTCGTTGACGAATATAATTTGTCCGCCACGTATAAGGCTATCGACTTCGAAAAAGATGTCTGCCCCTGGCTGAAAGTGACCTTTATCAGTGATTACAAGGAAAAAGAAGTATACCGTAGCATAGTCTATCAACAACAAACCTTTATTACTCGCTTGGTGGATTGCGGTGAACACGGAACGGTAATGGTCGCAAAAAACGACTTGTGGGAAGCCATCAGGGAAGGTTGCTTGAACTGTGATGATGAAGCTATTGAGATTGACGAAACAATCTGTTACTACTGCGATAATGCAGAATTTCTCTATGCCGACAAAGTACTTGAAAATATAATATATGAATAACTGTATGCATGAAGCGGAACAATATTTACGCAATCCGGTTAACCCTCCCTCGTTGTATGTGATAATCGGAGGGAAACGCCGAAAGCTGTTCATCAACCGGGATGTGGGGAAAATCGGAATCCTTGCGCCACGCAAAAAACGAAACGGGTACGTGTTCAATGCATGGGATTCCATCGAGAAAATATGCAATCCTACACGGAAAAAAGTAATCAGCGTAGAAGACAGACAACGCAAGTTAATACTCAAGTATCAAAAGTTGGCCGCCAAAGCTTCCTTTTCAAATATATATACCCGAAGTATTGTAAATGCTGACTCGGCAAAAAGTCTCTTCGAAAACGGTATCACATCCGGAACAAGAATCGATGGGCAGGTCATATCCTTGGAGGCAATCCGTAAATGGTGTGGGGAATCCTATTATCAACAATTCAAAGACGCCCTCAAAGAAAAGAAACCTTTCAACTCCTGTCGCTTTAACTTTCGTGGTTATGATGGAAGGCTTTGGATAGCAACCTATACGAGCAATGATGGAATCAACGAAATCAATGCCGGTTTCAGTAAGGAATACCGGAATTGTGGAAATGGATACTATTATCTACTTATTAACGATGACAATTTTATAGGATACGATATTGACTGATTATGGAAAACGAAAAGCAACCAATAGAAATCAAGGTACGCCTGCACCACATTAACTCCGGTCAATGTATGGAGGTGTGGCAAGTACAGACAGAAAAAGGTGAGCCCCACCGTTATCTCAGCCGTGATGACGGATTTGGGGTTCACGAGTGGTTAACGCTCGCAGATGCTCCATACGGATGTTGTGAACGGGATTGTCATTTGAAAGATAATATCACACTTATCATTTGTGATAAAAATTGGAACGAGCTATTACGCGACCATGCCGATAGAAAGCGATTTCCAGAAAGTTTCCCTTCACTAGATGAAGTATGCAATGAAGCATGGGGCAAAGTCTTGAAAGATCTTCCGCATGTAACACGTATAGGATATGAAGATTGGATAACCAAACAGGCAATGCGTCCTCTCGGACAAAATGAAGAATGGGACTGGATAAACCATGATCATAAAACAGCCAAGACTGAAGTGCTCTCGCGCTTCACATGGATCGGTGAAGAATATGGCATATTCCGTCTCACTAAAAAACATACGAAGTGTGACGCTTGCTGGCACGAATATTACGCTGGGAAAATACATCGGGAAGAATATAGAGGTTATGTCCACTTCTTCGCTTATGAATATCACCAACGGCATATCTGTGAAATCCTCTCGATACTTGGCAAAAGATGTAACGATATGGATAACAGCTTTGTTGAAACACATCAGGACGAATGTGGACATGCTACATCCTATTTCATGGACGAATTTATAGGCCATAACCTCACATACCAACAATTACGGGACGCTAAAGAATCCCGGTTCAGAAAAGCGTGTGATGATTATAAAGAAGCGAATGCCTATTATTACAAATTAAAAAATAACGAAAATAGCACCCGTGGTATTGAAGCGGAACTATACTTTATACGAAAACAAATAAAAGAAGCAATAAAATGAAGAATAACGAACAGACAATCGACTTCCCATTGGGTCAGAATGCTCTTTATCAAAAAATGATAAATCACTTGGCCCCACTTTACTTTCCGACTATACTGGATGAAGACAGTATTAACGAACTTGCCGACAATGAATTTTGCCGTGTAAGAGAAATTATTTGTAGAAAATACATGTTTAATGAGGATAAACACATCGAAGAGAATGGTGGCACATCCCCCTTCGACCTTGTTCGCGATGACGTAGAGCATGAAGTCTATGCCCGTATCCGAAAAGACACAGATTACATTAATCTTACCAGTATGCGTGAACGATATATTCAAACGATCCGTTCAGCAGTAGAGAAGCAAAACAACATTATTGGCACTTTCTATCAAAATAAGGGAGTACACTTTCGTAATGTTCAGGATGCACCGAAATATAAAACTACACTGATTGTTGTCATTCATAATCCGGCATTTTTCACTTATGGAAGTTATGAAGCCGACACAGTTTATGAACTATTCATTGACGATAAAGGGCAACTTCTTTGTGCCCTGAATGGGGAAGCAGGTGAATACATTGACGAACCTATCGAACACGTACAAATTGAAGGTCTGGTCGAAATCACCCACTGGCTGGCTGAACAAGGTTTTATCACATACAGTCCTATCCTTTGATACACAAAAGAAAGAAAATATGATATATACCCTTCTACAAGATATACGTCAATATCTGTCAGCAAAGCAAATACTGACAGAAGAAGAACAAAAAATATTCGCACAGTTGAATAAATCCCTTTCCGTAATCATCAAAAATGATGATTCGGAACTACTTACATCCAACGAGATCTTGGTACGTATCGGTCGGGCAACCAAACATCCGGTTCTGGTTTGCTATAATGGTGACGGCACATGTTTCTCTCTCCACAATAAAACAATTGAGGAAGATGGATTAGAAATCGAACAGTGGTTACAAGTACAAGGCAAAATGCGCGTTGGTAGCCGTAAATTGCTTGAAGCTGTAGCCGACATCGCCTACAATGCAGGCGTACAACAGCTTTTTGACGGACAAGATTCCCGTGAAGTTATCATGAATCTCATTGATTGGGCAAGAGAATTTGAAAGCATTCACGCAGAAACCAATTGGGATGAAAAAGATTATATGATGGAAATAGAAAGTTTCTATAAAGATAAGACAAAGAAAGAATACCCCAAAGAGCTACATGCCTTTACAGATTTCGGAGATTGGGTCAAATGCAACAATTGTGATAAAACCATGCTTCTCCCTGTTGGCTCAGAGGTATGTCCTTGTTGCCACACCGAAGGCTGTTTGACATGGGTAAATGACGAACACCAGGAAGCTTTCTCTAAAGACTTGAAATCGAAATATCGCATAATTTCTGAAGATGAGATTTCTCCGGAAGAGTATCTGACACAGAACACACTCAGGGAAGAACAATAGGCGGTAGTTTTTCAACAAGAATTCTGCCAGATTACTGGAATCAACTTACAAACCATAAAAAAATCAAAGCAATGAAGATATCAGATAAACCTACGGAATATATTTTAATTAAAGCAAGCACAGACAGTGAGTGGGACTGCTGTGATTTCGCACTTATTTATCTATCAGAAAAATGGAAGAAGCTGCAAGCCGAAAGACTTGAGGTGGTAAAGCCTTTTGTGGATAACTACAGTTTTAGTTCCCTGAATTTTTATGACTCCTCCGTAGACTTCTTCCAAACGGGAGACGAAGAAGAACCCGACATGGAAGAGTTGCTGGCAGACAAAGACTGGACATTTGTAGAACTGGATGACGATGATGAAACGGACAGGATGACTTCACCCGAGAACAGCTTGGAATGTTACAAGCTTGTGATACAGCGTGATGGAAGTGCTAGATACGAAGCTATCAGCAAATATACAAACGAGAGATTTTGGACAAACGTATTTCCACTGCAACAGCTAACTGAACGAACTGTAGAAACAAGTCAGAATACCTATAAAGTATCGCCGACCATTGGGTAACCTTCTATAAAATTCCGGTTTCGCGGCAATCGGATCTTAAATTGTCCTAACAGAATAATAATAAACGATATGATAAGACAGCTTATTCAGGAATTAAAGAACTACTTTAATTCCATTGAAAACCCTACAGGTGTGGAAATGTCCTTCCGGAACCAACTGAATAGTGGATTTTTCCCTATCACTTCCGTACATAGAGACGACTTGGAAGAAAAAGGGTTCGATATAAAGAAAATCAGTGATAATGACATGACGCAACTGGCAGAAAAAATGTCCAATGACTACTGCACACAACTCTTTGGGTATAGTATGGAAATCATTGCTTCCGACATACTACACTTTCCTAAAACGAAAGATACCTCTTGTCCCAAATGCAATTCTCCACATATCCGCTTCGATCCAAGCAGTGAACAATACCACTGCAACCATTGTAGCCAAACTTGGAGCGACAAATTTTATGTACTCGTCCGGTTCACCGAAGATACATTTCCTTTTGAAGAAAAGGAAATCGGATATCCCAGCTTCAAATCCGAAGACAATGGGGCCAGATATGTGCCGGAAGCCGAATATATTCGGGAATTCGGTAAGTCACCCGACACCAACCAATACTACTGCCTGGTTCAGTGGCCGGAATCTCAGGAATATATGGATGATTCTTCCACAGATACCTTAAACGAAGCTATTCAAGATGAAAAAGGACTTGAGGATTTTGGCAGTAGTGCCATGTGGGTCCCTCTCTGTGGTATAAAACAATAAACAATATGGAAGCAGAATATATTCAGGAATGCATTTGTGGTGCCGTCACGGTCACCTTTGCAAATGGTGTGACTAACAGCATGAGCCGGGAAACCTTCAATCGACTTGACATTACTGGTGAATATAGTCCGCACACATTCTGCAATTGCAATCATTGCGTAAATCATTGGGGCATTGATCTCTGCCAATGTGGTTCCGGAAAATTAGTTGAAAAATGTGAGTGTGGAAGCAATGAACCCAGCGAGGAACTGGGAATTAAAAGGGAATTTGTCGGATGGGTATTCTGAACGAGAAAATCAATGAGCTCAGCCACTTGGAAGAACAGTACAAGCAAGAGCGTGACCGTGTTATTCTGGCGATTGAAAAAGTTGTGCAGGGTGTCGGGCAAAACCCAGCAATCAAGCCAACTTCCAAGAACGCATTCATCATTAATATATCCGAACTGATGGATGCTCCCTGGTCTCCCGAATTTCATGACTGGACCGTGCAAGCCGAACGCTTGCTAACAGTATTGAAGAAGAAACCTGTCAAACAATGGATCACCTATATCAACGAACTTCTGGAAACAAAAACAAAACCAGGGTGGCAAGGCATCATGGTCGATAAAATCCAATTAAACAGGAAATTCTTACTACGAATCAAGGAACAATTTTAATCATCTAATCCATTTATCAATATGAGTAGTTTTATTTGCAGCAATAAGCATTTTACTTCCATTGCTAAAGGAATTATGCATATAATCAATATTAATAGCTTTCATGTTTCATACGATCTAAAACAGATAGCACCTCAAATATATAGTTATAAACAAATAGCAAATGAAAAATTTGCTATGAAAGAAGTCAATTCATTTATTGAAACTCTGATGGAATTGCAAGTGCTTTGTGTTTCCTTGCAATATCGTCATCATTATGAAGGACATCTGGATCAGGAAATTAGCGAACAGCGTGAAATTCTGCACATGCCATGCGACAATCCGGTATCACTTTCCCCGGCAGCACTTTACAAATCCATTCATTGTGCGCTCTATCAAATCGAAACAGAACACCTTGAAGAACTACGCCCGCTTACATCAAAAGAAAAAGACTGCTTGACATTCTTTCGGCTGTTTGCCGCCAATATAGCAGATCATATAGTCAGCCGTCTGCCGGAGTATGATAAAGCACCTTGGGGTATCTGATGAAAAAAACAACTCTATGGCGATGACAAAACCGGATGAAATCCTTCAATTAGAAAAATTCGCTTCATATAAATGTGATGGCGGTTGTATTTTCAATCACCCCGCAGGAACTTTTATAATTAAGTATCTGGAAGTTAATGGTGCAATCTCCCGAACTATACAATATAGGATGGATACCAACATCTTATGGCGCTTCGGCCAACCGGAAGACTTACTTTCTATCTATCACCCTGCGATGTGCCTCGAACTTATCAGCCAAAGGCGCTATGGAACACCGAAACTTTCCAAACCACTCGAAATAAAAGGTATTCCTGAAAGTTTTGGTCTGCCATATACATGGGGAGGACAAAATAATGTAAAAGCCACAAATCAGGTCTTTATAAAAGGGAACGATGTCTTTGTAAAAGTACGGGATTACATGAGTGACACGTTCCACCCTCCACTTGGATTCACAGGTGCGCCACTATCAGTTATCTTAAAAAACTTTTTCCCCGAGGAAACGATAAAGTCGAAATTTATTTATGACGACTGTTGGGGTAATGTCGTTCTCCGTGGTGAAGCGTGGGTCTGTTTCAGGAATGTGCTTCCACTGATAAAGGAAGAGATATTAATAATCAGTTTACCAGCTTTGATTAAATTAAGTCAGAAACTTCCGGGATTTGGAAGAGATTGGGAGTTCTTCTGTGAGGGATTAATTAATCAGGTGAAAAACGATTCGAACAAGGAATAACAATAATAATACGGAAATTATGAACATGAAAAAACTCTTATCCGATTTTACGGATCAGCAATCAGCCTATTCCGAAAAGGTAGACAAATTGTTCAAGGGGGATTACCGGAATAGTAACAAATGTTTCCGCTGTTCCGTCAATGCTGTAGAGAGCGTCATTATACCTTTATTTAAGGCTCTGAAAGAGCATTTCCCTCAGTTACAGTTACCGGATAAAGATCGATGTGGCTTAGCTGGTGGCTACTATAAAGTGACAATCGATGAGCGGATTATCGGAGGTTTCTCTTATCCTCGTAAAGGAGAAAGCTTTCTCCTTTACACCCCCTTTACCGATAATCCTGGAAACAAAGAAAATTATAAGATTTTCTGTCTACAGCAAATAGTCTGGATAATCCAGAAACAATTAAACTGATTCAGAAAAAATGAAAGTATTCATCAACGAAAGAGAAGGACTCTACAGCGGTGGCTTGATTATAGTAGCTGCCGATAGTCAGGAAGAAGCGGAAAAAGTATTATTGGCGAAGTTCCCCGACGAACTGGAGATGTTTGATAAAGATGGCGATACATGTTTCGACGAATCAGAATGTGTAACCAAAGAACACTGGTTCTACAAATGTAAAAACTGGGTTCTTTTACCAGGTGTCACTTCTTCATCCTTGATTCCTGCTTTTTTAGCTGAATCGGGACATACAGAATAATAATAAAGCAAAAAAACGATGAAACAGAATAATCCCGAAGAAAGACCATTCAGTGTTGAACACCAATGGTCACACCAACATGTGTCGTCATGGCTACAGGACGGTACGGCGTATACAATTATACTCATCGATAATACCTGCATCACCGATGCCGTATTTCACTATTGCGCCCTGTTTGGCAAACATTATTTTACAAAAGGAGTAAGTGTGTATCCCATAGAGAAAGTACAAAGCCATTCCCTGGCAGGTCATGAAATGCCCTTGCCTCCTGATGCTGCCACACAAGAGCAAGCATCCTCCGAACTCGATCGCCTCGCTATTACCGACGATTTCGACACTTCCATCAAAGTGATTACAACCCCCGATACCAATCCGGTAATATTCCGTCGTCGTGTAAAATGCCAGATGCTTTCCGGACTATCACAAGAAGAAGCCGAACGGGTGGTTTCAACCACTCCAATGGAACTTGAACTCTTTTACGAAATAGGTCTAGGAGGATTTGCTATCGATGCTGAAGCGGTCGGGAACACACCGCTTTATAGCCCATACACGGGCCAAGAAATCCCGGACGAGACAACTTAAAAACAGATTAGCTATTTAATTCATGGCGGTGAGTGTAAGCTCTTCGCCTTTTTTATTTATAAACTATTTAAAATCAATCATTATGGCAACATTGACGACATTACAAAAAAATCAGAAGCAGTTCGATTTCAAAACAAACAACATTGAAGTCATGGACATTGACACCCTACAACGGACTCATAAAGAAAACAATGTCTATGGGAATCCGCTTAAAGGCATCTATCATTACCAGGCCATTCTTAAATTGGCCGAACTTTGCCAGAAACATAATCTCAACTACGAGATTGAAGAAATCTTTGCGGCTCAGAATAAAAACAAAACCGAACCGGGTGTTATCGTGCTTCCGGAAGTCGAAAAAATGTTTGGTGAAAGAGCGGTCGAAGCTCATGTATTAAGGCGCATTTTTACTACCATCCGTATCAAGGAATGGGAAACTGACGAACTTACTACCACTTTAGTGCTGGCGTTCCATCAAGATGGAATTCAGGTCGCGATAGGTCCTTGTGTACGCATCTGTCACAATCAATGTATCCTCGGTCCTCAACGTAGTGCCTGCAACTACGGTAAAAACAAACTCTCCACGGAAGAACTTTTCGGGCGTGTAGATGAATGGCTGGAGAACTTCGAAGAACAGATGACCGAAGATCGCGAGCGCATTCGCCGGTTGAAACAAAAGATTGTAACCCCGGTCGAATTGTATGCGTATATCGGATTACTGACCGCCCTTCGTGTTTCGCACGACAGTTCAGATAAACGCCTTTCCACGCAGGTTGAGACTTATCCGTTAAACCAGGGGCAAATCTCAATCTTTACCGAAGAACTTCTGAAACTCAACCTGGCCAAGAAGACCATCACGGCATGGGATATTTATAACATTGCCACCGAGCTCTATCATCCCGGAAAAACGGACTTCCCGTCCATGATCCCGCAAAACGGCGCACTGGCAGAATTACTTCTCGGCGAATCACCGCTGGGCGAAGCATAATCTAACAAATCCGGGATACAATCATATCCCGGATATAAAATTTAATCTGTATGACACGTATAAAAGGACAACTCACAACAGCGGATTACCTCCCTATTGATGACTATTGGCGTTTGGTTGACGGCCTTCATAATGATGGCAGGTATTTTTGGGAGCTCTTTTGCAGGCTCGCTTTCTGCACGGCATTAAGAGGCAATGATGTCCTCTCATTACATTGGACCGACATATTGGGAAAGGAAAAGACAATAATCAGGGAACCTAAAACAAATAAAAAACGCAGAATTCGCTTTCATTCCTCTGTTGTTCAAAAGATACAAGAATTGTACGAACTGCTGGGACGCCCACCTGTCAACCGTTTTGTCTTTTACAACGAAGAGACAAAATGCCACTACACCTTAGAATATGTCAACCGTACTTTAAAAAAGTTTCGGGTCAAGTACCGGTTACCCATAAAGGCTTTCTCGACCCACACATTTAGAAAAACCTTTGGACGACATATCTGGGAATCAAACGGACGAAGTTCCGAATCACTTATCAAATTATGCCGTGTATTCCAACATTCCAGTTTGGACATTACTATGGTATACCTGGGTATCAGGCAGGATGAAATTGACGCCGTTTACGAAACGATCCACTTTTAAATTATTAAAAGAAGCCCGTACTAAAAACGGTTCGGGCTTTTTTTACCCTATTATTTATCAAAGACATTAAACGAATGGGAACACATGCATTTATCGGGAAAAAACTGCCGGACGGCAAAGTTAAATATATCGAAGTACATTATGATGGCTACTTCTCATGGACAGGACGTATCCTCCGAACATTCTACCGCACGGAAAAACGAGTTGACGCCCTGCTCGAACTCGGGCACCTTTCTTCTATTGGAAGTACACCATATGGGAAGAACCTAATGCCACCAAAAGACCTGGACCATATCCATTGCCGGGCCTATATTCGCGATTTCGGCCATACGGATAAAGAATTTCTGCCACAAACGGCCCCGAATAAGGAACAATTTTTCGATGATGCCGGTATTGCCTATCTATATGAAAACGGAAAATGGGTTCAGTCATATCGTAAACACATTCAGGATATATCCTCCTGTCTTTTGACGCATTATGAAGAGCCTGACTCCAACTATCCAAACATCGGGCAGTGCAAGATATATTCAGTTAATTCTAATTCCACTTTACAATGTTTGAGCCAGCCTCCACAATTCTGGGAGCAGCTTGAAGAACTTGCTACCGAAGAACAAAAAATATTTTATGTATTCCGCAACAATCGGCTTATCAAAACGGTCGCTCCGGTTGTAAATCCCGAAAAGGAAAATATTATAAAAGAATTACAGGAATGGAATAAAGCCATATTGGAATCACAGGCTAAACCATTCCTCAAACCTATGGGTATTGGTATACTGTTTTCCGATGAAGATTTTGATGACGACGAAAAGGCCGACAAGAACAACATCGCCATCTACAAAGCAGACAGCATTCTGGAAGGAACCATCATTTATTGGATTAATTTTCCGGTAATGGCTGACTATTTTATCAGAGAAGACGACTGTTTTTCCGAGGCATATAAGGAACAAATTCACATCTCTGTCTTTCATGAAATCGGTCACGCTTTATTGGAAAAACTTTTCGATTGGTATTACGAAGGCGATGATGAATACGACCAACTGATTGATTCATTTCCAGATAAAACCATTGTTTCCCTTTTCAGTAATTGGAACAAAGAGACAGAAGAAAAACTAGTCGAAGAATTTGCGGCTTTGCACCATGAAAACAGAACAGAAGAAAGTCTATTGTTCCAATTATGTAAAAAGATATACAACGAACCCTTAAATGCTTAAAACAATGAGTAATATAGTAAAAGCTGTATCTCAGCTACCTGAGACACTGATTACCCCGGAAATCGTTCAGGCTGCTGCCAAAGAACATAATCCTAAATTACTACAATACCTTCCGGCAAAATACATATCTCAGGAACTTATTGATCTGATTTTTGAAACAGAAAAGAAGAATAACTTTGATGCATGGAGTCTGTCTTATGTCCCTGAAAAAAGTCGGAATTACGATATCTGCTTACAGGCCATAAAAAACGGAATAGAGAACATCAACGATGTTCCTGCCGAACATCGTCATGGTGAAATTCTGACTGAAGTATTGAAACAAATAAAAATGCTGCATTTGTTGCCTCTTATACCGGCTTCATCATGGACAAAACAACAGGCTGTAACTCTAATCAAATATATCTGGTATCATCACGGATTCTGTCCATACAAATCCGACAAATGGTTGAATGCCTGTATGAAGGTTCAAATAGCCCTTTCTTTTGTCCCACCCGCAATCCGAAATTTCTCATTCTATCTCCATTTGCTTGAAAAAGAAATTATTCCGGTAGCTATGGCACATGAAATTACACCGTCTAAATTCAAAAGTCATAAGTATTATCTCATCCTTGCCGAAAAAGATTTTACACTTGTACCGGAACACTGGTTCGATTATGAAATATTCCGTGCCGCATTATGCTCTAAAAGAAATCAGACATATAGCCTCATGAAGAATAAAAAACTTTGGCAGAAACTTTTGGAATGTATGGACGATACTTTGGCAGACGTTATCGCACGTACTGAACCCCAATGTTTTAAAAACCTACCCAAACCGTTTCGTACTGCAAAAAGATTGAAATTAGCAATAGAAAGCGATTCAGACCATTGTTATGATTCATGTTTGATAGATAAGAAAAAAGATAACCGGCTGTTGACAAAAGAGGTTTGCAGAACATATATCCATCATGCTTCTTGTTATCCAAAGTTTCCGGCAAAAATCTGGACGCCAGCCTTTGTGGATTATTGTGTAAAACAAAGTAAGTCTCTCCGCTGGTTACAGCAAGTTCCGCGACATCTGATTACTTGGGAAGCCAGTATAAGAGTCTTTAAAGAAAATACAGCCTACATAGATTGTCTGCCTCTTTTCTGTATCACACCGGAACGTGCAAAACGATATTTTCGGGAAAATCCGGATAATAAGAACGATCTTCCACAGCGTTACTTCAAAGACTTCTCTGAATATACAGGACTGCCCTGGCAATTCTTCGGTGGCGAAGTTTCATTGTTGCAACTGAAACATCAACGGTTGAATTATACCTATTGTAGGATTGGAACAACTTATATCGGTTTTTATTGGGAAGATAGCGACAAACACTATAAGGTAATTATGACAAGGGCTTCTAACCGTTATATGTCGGCAGAACTTGTATTCGAAGAAGAAGTTTCTACTTTCCACAAAACATGGTTAGAAAAACTGTTGTCAGACAATGATCCGAAGTTCGTAAAACCGAAAGTTGATAAATCCCTTTTAGATGTACAGGCAATCAGTTATTATGGGGTACAACCGATGAAGAACATATTGGGTACGGAAATATTCTGCAATACTTTTATGGGACAACCCATCGGTTATTGTGCTCGCAAAGAAGGTATCACTTATCATACAGACAACTGTGGTAAAGAGTTGTTTGAAGGATTGAAGCTCAAACTTCAGGGAATGGCTGTACCGACCACCCTTAAGGAAGATTTGAAAGAACTCACTCAAGATTATCTTCACACCACATACGGATTCTGTTATCCGGGAATGGAAGCTTTTATCGAGGACTACAATCTGGACCCGAAACGGACATACACAGTCCTGCAACTCCGCCAGATAGTGGAGCAACAGGGACAGAAATCCTCTATACGCCGGTTCAGCCGGGAATTGAAAAAAATCCATGTTATTTAAACCTACATCAATGAATAAATTTGAAAATTGCGAAGAAGCCCAGAATAAAGGCTCAATATATCTGTTATACACTTGTGATGCCTGGCATACCAACAACAGCCGGCAGCTTATTGCCCCGTTTTCCTCTCTGGAATCCGTGTACCGGCATCTTGAAAAGAACAGAAAGAAATATCACCTGAGTGATTGGGATATGGATTTTTTTAAAGATCATTATCAGACACAACGCCAGAGTGAAAATCTGATTATGGATACGTATGAAATAGATCTCGAACCGGAAGAAGAAAACCTGGACGCCCCATTTTATAACAAAGTTTTTTCATCCGGTACGACACAACTCACACGCCGCGAATTGGAAGAAATGCCATGCCCTTTCTATACGAAAGAAATTAGTGACGAAATGATGCAACAAATAGTTTCGGATGCAGATAAGGAAATCAAGGAATGGGACTGTGATGATAGCAATGACGAATTGGAATTCAAATCCGATGACATCCGAATCAGAGAAATTGAGAATGCCGCAGTCCGGCATAACGTCCCGTATTACGAAGATTTAGACTAACTATTAAAACATAAAATGATGACCAAAGAACAAAAAATTAACATGCTACTCGCATTCCTTGCCCCGATTGTCTTTGAAGGCAAGGACGAAAACATTGAAACTGCACCTCAAATTACATTTCTATCCGCTAACGAAGTACAAATCGAGGAATTCCCCGGTGAACAGCTTCCTGTAAACAGAGTGTATCCGGATAATCCATTGAAAGAGTATCTCGAAAAAATTGTCAATTATAATCATGCGGATGAAAGAAATAATTGGGAAGAATGTTGTGCAGAAGAATATGATGTAGAAGAACTGGAAGAAGAGGGTATTGACCTTGACAATGACTACATTCCAACTCTCTGTTCTGACCATATTTATCATACAATTAGCCAATTGGGAAATTTGATAGAAAGTGCTACGGAACCGTTCGAAGACTCTCCTGATATGGAATACTCCGATTATTTAAAAAATAACCGTTTCCTTGAATTTATCCAGCATGCGTACGACTTAAAAGAATGTTCCCCAACGGCGGTAGAAATTGCAGTTTCCGCCTTTGGTTGTATGGACAATGCCATTCATGAATTTAACAAATGGAATAAATAAATACATCGTTCGCCATAATGATGACCAAAGCCGCTGCGATACCTCTAGGTGTCAAAGCGGCTTTTTTAATGAAATAATTCTGCCCCATATAACACCGATAATAACTACTCTTTAGAAAAGAAAAATGAAATAACAATGAAAAATTCAGAACCTATTAAATATAAAGGAATCGAATATCCCAGTACTAACCTTGAAATGGGAGATTCGATTGGATGTATCCGTATTTCTGTCCAATCTTTATTGGATGAGTTAAATAAAGATGGCCTTGATGATGAAGACCCGCCAAAAGAAGTAACTGGTGTTGATGATTTGATTGCTTATTATATCATCGATGAAGAATTTCTTCTCCCAGTCAGCAAGGTCAAAAAGATCGTCAGGATAGCCTACGATGAAGAAGAGCCGCCTTCCGTCTATAGCCGGCAATCAATCCGTGAACTGAAGAAGGGCGAATTCTTTCGTTTAAGAGAATCGGATACTGCACCGGTCTGGGTACGTGGCGAATATGTTCCGGCTGTAAAAAAATTTAGTTCCTACAAGTTTGAAGATGTGAACCATGAACGCCTGCTCAAAGGAAACACTATAGTCTTTACCGGTTTTACTTTTTAAGATATAACAAAAACAAATACAATGAATCAAGCCAGGATCACTCGGTCTTGGCTTTTTTATTGTCCTAATAAAAATGAATCATGAAACAGAAAAACTCCCTTTCAACTCCTGCTCAAATTAAAAAATCACTGGGAATCAGTTACCTCGGTGGATGCAACTCTCCGAAGCTCATTAAAAGTCTTGAACGCAACGTAATGACCTATGGTGTCTATCTGGCCCCTGGCAATATAAGCGGTCACCAGGTATGTCCCAATTCTGACAACTGTTGTAAATATTGCCTGAATGGTTCTGGTAGAAATAAGATAGAGCTGCTGACCCGTAAAGGAGGGGGTAGCATCCAAGAATCCCGTATAAGGAAAACAAAACTTTTCTTCGAGGATCGTCCGGCATTTATGCGTCTGCTTATTCACGAAATCAATCAGGCACGCTTAAAAGCAGAAGCTGCCGGCATGATATTGGCCGTACGTCTTAACTGTACGTCTGACATCAGCCCGGAAGAATTTAAAATGGATGGTAAAAATGTTCTTCAGTTATACCCGGATATCCAGTTTTACGACTACACCAAAGTATTCAATCGCGCAGAACTTCTTGAAAAATATGAGAACTACGATCTTACCTTCTCGTTCAGTGGCGAAAATTGGACAGACTGCAAAAGAGTATTAGAGAAAGGTTATCGTGTAGCAGTTGTCTTTGAAGATACTTTTCCTGAGAAATTCAAAGATTACCCTGTGATTGACGCCAACGGATACGATGCCCGCTTTTTAGATACTGGCAGTATTATTTGTGGCTTAACATACAAGAAGGTTGCGAATGACTATGTAAATGGTAAATATCAACGTCCCGAAACCACGTTTGTCAACCGATATATCAAAGGTAGCTCGGAGGAACAACAAAAAAATAATAAAACGGTGAATCCTTCACCCCTTCACATTTTATCACCCTACACTTTATAAAAGACAACAAAAATGGAAAAAACATCAATCCAAAGACTCGCCAGAATGGTGTGCGATCTTCCGGTAAACGGAAACATCTATGTTCAGCAATATGCAAACAGTGAACTCTTCGGTATCACATGTTTAAATCTGTTCGAAAGCGATCTGATCATAATCTCCCATTTTGGAGGTGGTCTTGCTTCAACGTTTGATACTTCTACAAACAATGAAGAAAACGAAGTGTGTTCATGGCTGCAATATGCCTTGGGAGCAGACAATAGCGAAAAGATAGTGTATTTGTTGACTGAGAACGAAGTATATGGTATACAATCTCCTCACAATGAACTCTGGGGCGTTACTTTTTGCGTGAACCAACCGGGGACCCCCTCTTACCGGACACTGGCAATTTCTGAATGTCCCATATTCTCCACACAAGAAGCAGCCGAAACCTGGATAAACGACCACCGAGGTATGAGGTACGATACCGCCTTCTATGCGGAAGATTGCAGTGATCCCAAACCGGTTCTTATCGACCGTTGGCGCAACGACAACAATGATGCCGTAACAACCAACAACCCTTCAGTCTCCACTTTTAAAACACGTATCAAAAACCTTCGTGATGATATGATTACCAATATTGCCTCCATTCTGAAAGAAAACAATCTTTCTGAAATTGAACTGGATGGAATGGTCAGGAAACCAACATTTGTCCTCTGGTGCGATGAAGATGGAAATTGGTACGACTCCCCGGTCAAAACAGTATCGCTTGACTCTACCGGCATCAGTATCGATGTCGAAGATGAAGATGAAAACGTATCAACTACGCTCTATAGTAAAGATGCAGATGTGGCTTTTAAAAATCCTGACTGGCTTAAAAGTCTGCTTGATAACATTCCCGAAGCTATTGAAGCAAAGAAGCGGATAAAAAATGATATCCAGTTGTCTCTCTTCAAGGATTGGAACTATTACCTAAATGTCTATAAAGACGAGAAACCCCGTTATGTAAATGTTTCCATACGGTTTAAAGACGATAATTGCGAAAGCAAACAAATCATCTCTCTGACTGACTATTCCGAAAATACCGCTGACCGGGTGTTTCACTACGTGCGCTCTTTACAGGAACTTATCCAATTAGCCGATACGGATAAGGACGCGACTGTAGAGAACTTCATAATCATTGGCCTCGATGAATATACAGACCATATTAAAGAAAACAGGTAATATGCAGCAAAAGACAGCAAAAGAACCATCTGTAGTATCCCGGAAGCAACAACCGGAAAGCATCCCATATACCATACAGCAACTCGTACAATATGTGAATGATGTGGGAAATACCGGTGGAGGTGCTCTTGAAGTGACAGGCGTCTCTAATGGAGAAGATATTACAATTGTAATTGACCAAAACGAATGGAATGATACTCCGGTCTGCTTTGTTGGTGGTTATGGACATGTGGTAAAAACTATTAAAACTGAAGAAGTTCTGGAAAATTTGCCAGACATTTTGGATTACTACTTTGACAAGGGTGCAACATTTAAAATCAATAGATTAAACTAACGTACAACAACATGGAAATAGAGCATGCAAAAAATGGAAATATGGAAAGTCTAACTGTGAGTGATGCAGAAAAATATAGCCAGCTTGCAGAACAACTGTCCGACATATTTTATTTCATCGGACACACTGTAGACATGAATTAAAAAATAAACAACAATGGCCAATAGAACAGTATACATAACAGTCCAGCTCAGTATATCCAATCCGGATGTGACTGAAATTTTCGATGAAGAAGTAGACCGCATCATCAGTGAAGTAGATTACGAATTCAAAAATGTGGAAAACTATCAAATTTCAACGAAAATTAGTGAAACAAGATAAAGTAACTAAAAACATGGATTATGATAAAAGCAACGACAATATTCGGAGAAACAGCCGTAGAAAGATACCAAGAAACAGGGAAAATTCCATCAAAACGTTGGTTAAATAAAAATGGTGGAGCCATTAGTGAAGTTGAGTTTAAGACAAAAGTAGAATACGACGCTTATGTTCAGGCGTTAGATGATGTCGACGGTTGGTATAGCTCCGATATTACACCAGCACAAGAAATTCAGGAAGATTGTCCGTTCTGCAAACAATGGCGAACTTTCTTTTCTGACAAGCAAACAGTAACCTATTGTCCCGACTGTGGCCAAAAAATCCTCAATTGATATGCCATATAAAAGTGAAAAAATAAAAATAAAAGGTACGGCTTATGATCGCCGTCAAAAATTGACACCTGAACAAAAAGAGGATATCCGACGAATGTATGCCAACACGGATATCAGCCAGCGTAAATTGGCAAAGCTTTTCAATGTCAGCCGCCGGTTAATCACCTTTGTACTCGACACCGACCGGGAAGAACGAAACCAGAAGTTGCTAAAACAAAGAAAGGCGAAGGGTCTCTACAAACAAAGTAAAGAACAGCGTGCCGCCATTATGCGCGATCACCGCCACTACAAACAACAACTCTTCCTTCAGGGGGAAATTATCTTAGATAAAACCACAATTTAAAAATACAACGATTTGAAGCAATCTGTGCGATTTATACAACAGTGACACATAAGGTATCTAAAAAGTTACCTCTCTCGGTTATATGAACTATCAGGAGCGTGGAATACTCAGTCCCTCAATCAATCTATAGTTACTATAGTAGTGATTGTCTCTCAGGCCATACATAACTAATAATATTAATATACCAATCAAACGAAATATGGATACTCAACCTCTCAGTAACACTTTAAGGCAGCTCGTAATGAAAATAGAGCAGGATAAAAACAAACAACGTCGGGGTCTCTTCCCTTATCAGCCGCATACCACAACCAAACTGTCACAGATAATGACCCGGCAGGTAGTTGAACCTATCATCAAGGATGTATCAAACACAACAAAACGGTATATATCTTACCAATACGGTACATCTATGGGGTTTTACTTTTTATTGGTTGACGGACGAAAGTTTGCTGTATTATACATTCCGAATCCTGGCAGTGGGGCAATTTTTATCAAACCCTTGAATTGCCACGGCAAACAATGTGCCCCTTCTTCATCTCTAAAAAATACTTCATCTATTGTTGATTGTTTGCACAATTTTGAAAAACAATAGAATGTAACTGCCCATAATCTTATTAATCCAAAACCCCAAAGAAATCATAAAAAGAGAAAATCTTATGACACTTAATATTGTGAAAAATAATTTAGACGCCTCTTGTATAGCAGAATACGTGAAAGAAGTCTTTAATACTTCAGAGGTAAATATAAAAAAAGACTACGGAATATCTGTAGATATTGAAGTTACTGGTGAAAATAAATTATTTAGCTTGGAGGGGCTAAAAGAGTTGGAATGCCATATTGATGATTATGATATAAGAATATGGTAATATAAGAATAAAAATATCGGTAACCTTCAGTTACTACAGTAAATCATACAACTAAAAAAGATGAGTCTCAAACAACTAGGAAACTACAAAATGGAAAGTAAATCCGCTGGTTCCAAAAGAGAAGTTCGCGCACGTAGGCTTCTAAAAAAACTGAGAAAAAAATGGCTCCGAAAACAACCCCATTACATGTATAAGCATTACAAAGACTATGAATATTGAATGAAAGCAACGAATATTCAGCTATTATAAAAAGAGCGATTCAATTATTCGTTATATTTGCAAGTATCTAAATAAAACTACAAATATGGCTCTATATCGAGAACATCGTGGCCTCTTGGAAGAGGCACTGAAAACTGTCATTACTGTTAATTCGCTTGATGACATCAAACAACATTACAGTAATGATAAGGAATTTAATGTACTCACCGATTATAATTGTGAATATTATGCGCCGGAATCCCGTGTGAAAGGCTGGGAGTCTACTTATATTATAACGGCAAACTACAATGGCCAACAAATCGTTATCGGCTTTTCAAATTCTTTATTGGAATAATTTCACGAATAAGAAGACGGAGAAGGGGAAGTATTTATCATACTCACTTAACTCCAGGTTAAGTCTTATAACATGATAATAACTAGCTTCATTAATCATCCAGTTATTACCAATTTTGGATGCAGCAATCTTGTTTTGTTTTATCCACCTCAGTACATCCTCTTTTTCCTTTTGGAATATTACTGTTAAATAATCTAAGGGTATCATAGTGGTTTATAATTACCCCTCCATACTGACATGAGTACAGACTACCTTCATCCTGCTACAATAAAAGGTAGCAACAAACGGGACAGAATTAGGGAAATCGCCTGTACTTTGATGTACAGGTGTCAATCCTTGTCCTTGATTTATCCTTTTTAAAGGTGCCACCTTTTTCTGTAGGCAAGAACAACTCATAACGCTATATAGATTCCATACATGATGGAAAATTATTAGTCTCTGTTTACAAAGACACATCAATCTTCTTATACATCAACACGATTTTATGTAATTGATGTTCTGTGCTTTATACTTTTTTCTTCCCGTGTAAATATTAATTTATAAATCTGTAATAAAATGGAAAAAGAAACGCAAAAATTGCTCCCTATGCCTCCTCTGAGTATGAAAGAGTGCTATCCTTATGAACCGCTTTACAACCTGCCGCCAACATTTAAAGAAGGTGCATGTAAAGTCGTGCTTATCCGCGACTTATTCCACAATGACGGTCGTCCCTCGTGGAAAGCTGGTACAAAAGGTGTAGTGATTCCAATCCGCCGCTCCGGCTTAGCTGAGTTGTTCGAAAACGTCAAGAAGTTTTTTGAAGACTATCCTGAATGGGCAAAACACAATGGTTATTATCCTTGTCGTTTAGATAAGACTTACGACTTCTTTCCATATTATACCAATAAAAAGGGATTGGTACGCTTATCAATATATCATACCCACATCAGTTTCATGGATTTTCAATACATATCAGCAGAAAAGGTAAATAGTAAATAATCATAATTCTATGGAGAACGAAATCGACTTGCTCAGTTATGATAAATATATTGTCAGTTTTTCAGGAGGTAAGGACAGCACAGCTTGCTTCCTTTATCTGCTCGATCACGGTATACCTCTTGACCGTATAGAACTCTGGCATCAGGAAATTGATGGGCGCGAACAGACGTTTTTCGATTGGGAAATAACCCCCGATTATTGTCGTCGTTTAGCTGAAGCCTTTGGAGTAAAAATCTATTTCCAATGGAAAGAAGGAGGTTTTTACCGGGAACTTATGCGAGAAAACAGCCGTACTGCACCTAATCATTTTGAATTGCCTAATGGTACTATGGGGCAATCGGGTGGAGAAAAGGGAAACCTTACTACGCGGCACAAATTTCCTCAATGTTCCTCTGACTTGAAAATACGCTGGTGTTCCTCTTACCTGAAAATAGATGTTTGTTCGACAGCTCTTACCAATCAAATCCGTTTTCGTGGTATACGGACATTGGTCATCAGTGGGGAACGTGGAGAAGAATCTCCTGCACGTGCACGTTATAAAATATTTGAACCGGACAAAGCTGATCTGCGTAACGGTGTGCAATTCACTCGCCATATTGACCGTTTCCGCCCAATCCGTGATTGGAAAGAAAATCAGGTGTGGGAAATCATTCGGCGTTACCGGGTAAGAGTACATCCATGTTATTATATGGGTTGGTCCCGATGCTCCTGCAAATTCTGTATTTTTGGAAATAAGCACCAGTTTGCCAGTGTCGCGCAAATCAGTCCGCAACAAACGAATCGCATTGTTGAACTGGAGAAACAGTTTATATATACAATAAAACGAAACATCAACCTTCCGGCACTTATTGCACAAGGCACACCTTACAAAAGCATCACGGAAGAATTAAGGGAACTTGCTACCAGCTATGACTATAATCAATCCATTTTGTTTCGTCCGGAAGAAAAATGGATACTTCCCGCTGGAGCGTATGGTGATTTGTCATGTGGCGCTGTATAATAAAATAATGCTGTAATAGAGATAAAAACAGAAAGTATATGGATATTAAAGAATTAACGAAGGACTATAAAAAACAGTCCGATGATTTTTATAACTGGTTTGATGGTAATAGTGAAGGAAAAAGGGAACAGCCGGAACAACCTAATTTTCTCAAACAAGTGATATTCCCGATTCTCAATGCTTTGCCCGAAGCACTTCCTGAATGTGGTTTTACTCCACCATCTGATAATTATGTCATGTATGGAGAATACTATCGAATCAAATGTGGAATCATAGTTCTGGGTGGAATTTCTGTCGGGAAAAACTTCGAATTGTATTTCACAACACTATTTCATGGACGACCATGTGGCCGGAAAGTTGAAGTCACTACGCTGGACCAATTAGTCGAAAATCTCCGTAGTATTTATAGCCAGCGGGTAAAGCAACAATAGTATAACGGTCTATACTGTAGATTCTTTTCTGTTGTCGGTACAATAACCGATTATAATATGACAGAAAAGGATTATATAAAATTATGTCAAGCTCGATACGGAGAGGTATTTGGAGAAAAAGAAGCAAAAGATGTTTTAGAAAACTACCTGCGCCTTTTTGGTGAAGTGTTGGAGTCTTTTGTACCTAACAATGAATCGGTGGAAAATTTTAGTATGCGTTTAAAAGAAATGGGGTATATCAATGAATTTAAGTTTAATGAATAACTTGCAGAAATGAATAAATAATAGTAGTGCCATACTGATATTATTGTATATTTGCCGACAAATTATCGTCTGTATTGCTATTTTGAGGTAAACTCCCAAAGTATAATCAATTACAACAAAAAAACTATTTGGTTCATTTTTAATAATATTATATATTTCAGGACATGAAAATAGAGGAAAGAATCAATCAGGCTTATAACAATGAAAAGAAAAAACACGGAATATTAACCATTATTCTTTTTCATATCGGAGATCACTACGAAGCCTATTATTCAGATGCAAATACCCTTGCTAAAATATGCAACTTGAAGATATTTACTGTCTCTGAAAAAATTCCTTCTATCCGTTTCCCAGAAAGAAAGGTAGAAGAATATATGAACCAACTGGTCGATGCCAACTACTCAGTTTGTCTTTCCGAAGTCAGAGGGCCATCAGGCCAGTACATTTTAAAAAGCCTATGAGCAAATTTTGGAGAAAAGCTGATGATTTTGCATTTATGACAATTATCATTGGCCCTGCTAGCATCATTTTCGGTCTAATAATCATTATCGGATTGATAAAAGGATGTGTCAGGAATGATATTGACCCGATGGATAATTCCATCAACAAATCCAGGGAGATTGTCACTCACCTGCACGTCGTTGATAGCACTAAAAATGGCTTTAGGGTAGTTTACGCTACCACTAATGCTGTTACCGAAGAACGACTTGTAGAAATCCGGTCTCGAAAAGCGATTCTGGATGCCTTTGAACGTCTCCAACACGATGCCCCTCTCCACTGGGGAGGGAGTCTTATGGATGCCGATATCTGTGACTTTGCTCTTTTTGCCCTCAAATATAACGTGGACAAAGATATCACAATCCACAATATATTCGTTGATGGGGTAGAAAAAATGGAACTGTATGTCCAGCCTAATCCTAATATGCCCGGATGTGCCACATGGATGAATTTTGGCACTAAACAGGGCGTTCAATATATCGACGCTACTGATATTAATTTCCGTATACCTGCCGGTGAAAAAATATATAGGTATTGGAAAGCCAGCAATCTGCACGAATACTCTCATACTGACGAACGTTTTAGCCATTTTTTGGAAAAAGATAGACAACGCTAAATATACAATATCTACTGTATATAACATATGTAAGTGTCTGAAAATTAGACGGTAATTATTTGGCAATACCGAACAATTCACTTAATTTTGCCGTAGTATAGCAAATATTGAACGGTTAAATTAGATTGTAAATTGATTCGAAATAGATTGAAGATGAAGTACTAATTTATGGCATCAGAAACGTCGCAACTAAAGTTTGCGAAATCGGAACGTACGGGAGAACTGATCGGTTTCGTATCCCGGCATCCGAAAAATCATAAGTTGATTGGAGTCCGTGAGGACTCAAGGTTTGGAAAACAGATTTGCGTTCTTTCAGAACACTTGAAAGGACGGATTGAACCCGATATTCCATATGAAGTTGAGTTGAAATCAATGCATAAGGCCAACGGCTATGTTGTGGTTTCAGCAACTCCCGTGCTTTATGAGGTGCAGGTAGAAACAATCATTGTCCCTAAATCAATTTATCAAGTAACAGTTACTTTTGAGAATGGGTACAAAACCTTCTATTTTGACCCGAAAGACGGGAAAAGTACCCAAAGCCGAACATGTGAAGGGGTTCTTTCGATCCTGCGTGAACGAAAAGACCTTAAAAATAAGGAAGGAGTTATCCGGGATTATTTGAAACAGGCTAAGGCGTTAGTTCGTCGTATGGAAGCGGATGGTTTTATTTATACCGGAAAACCGGTAGTTGAGTTACAATGAATCGTCCGTTAGAGGGTATAGCTACTGATGGAGCTCATTCCACGAAGGAGAAAATGACACGCTTTAGGGCTGTCAATCTCGCCTCTGGGGAAGAGCTCTTCTCAGAAGCGATCGGAAATCAAACAGTAAATTGCGGTGAATTCTTAGGAATAATTGTTGCTGTCCGATATATACTCGAAAACGACTTCACTCCGCCGGTCATTTATTCGGATAGTCTCACTGCAATAACGTGGTATAAAAACAAATCAACAGCTTCTTCTCGCCATTGCCCTGCCCTTCATAAAGCAGAAGTATTCCTTCGGGCAATGTCTACCCGTATTGACGGAATTGAGGTACTTCATTGGGACAATCGTAAATGGGGTGAAACACCCGCAGATTTTGGAAACAAATAATACAAAAATGAATATCATGGAGAGAATAACATCATCAGACAGTATTACAAGCGCAATTTCTAAAATGGTAGAGGGGAATATAGGTGCTATAAATGCCTGTATATCCCTTATGAAAGAAGGTGAAAAAATAGACCCCAAAAACATCATGGGAGGTTTCGGCTGTATTCTTGAACTTGATAGAGAAGGGATATATGGAACTGACATATATGTGTTTTGGAATGACATCTGCAATCAGAAAACACCCAAAATGATTGCTGTATTAAGAGCTGTTCAACTTGGTTTTTTTAGTGGAAGAGCATTAGCTGATGCTTGCCACAGACAGGATTATTCGGGGCGTAGTATGGTTCCTATAGAAGAACTTTACAGAAAGGTAATTGAACGATTACCAGAGTTTGATTTAGCCAACCGACAATCAGAAATAAAAATAACAGATAAGAATAAGATGAAATTAACGGCTGATAATGTAGGCTTTATCTTTCGAGATTGTTTATTTCGAAATGGTGAAGATACGACTAATGCCGTCAAAACGGAAGGTATCATGTGCAAAGTCTGGTTCCATCCGGAAAGATTGAAATCTCATAAAGCTGAAATAATAGAAATGTGTGATGAACTGCCTGACAACTTTAAAATATCTTCGGGTGGCGGATGGTCGTTCCTTAATTTGTGCATCAATAGGTTTCAAAAACAATGGACCGGAGATCATCGGCAAATGGAACAATTGATGGTACTTGGTCTTGCTTCCGGAAAGATGCAATTGCTGACCAGGCGTGAATTATGGGAGACGCTTCCAGGAGGAATGCCTTATGTTGCGGTAATTGATTAAAGGAATTAATATGTGACAACATGAAAATAATAGCAAAACAAGGCTCTGAACTGGAAAAGTTACTGAAGCAGATGAATGAACAACTTCTTCGTGAACATGAGCAAGCAAAAGACATGGTACAAGAATATTGTGGGGCCCGCCCTGATGCAATCGGTTATGGTTGGGTGTTCGGAATAACCGCCGAATGGCTTTGCACTCTGATCAGATTTGACGATAAGGAGTTCATTCCGGAAAAGTTGCTCCCGAACAGCGAGGACAAGAAACATCCATGTTGGAAAATAAATAAGAAAAAAAAGGAAGGCCGAGAGTTCATTGACAAATGGGATAAGAAATTTAAGGGCATCGATGGTGACCCTCTCAACAAGTTTGGCATTCCCGTTATGCACGAAAGTTCCGGAAGATATTTCCATTGGTTACCTTTAAACGACGATGGAAGGTATTATATTTCCGTCACCTCCAGTTTACTTGACTTAATGCCTAATATACCAGATAAACAATATGAAATACAGTAAAACCGGGCAGTTTACTGCCAACCAGGAAAAGCTTGGAAAAGAGATATCCGACCGGATTCAGAAATTAAGAAAATCCGGTTGTACTATTCTTGCGAAAGGGAGTATGCTCTGTGCTTATAAAACAAAGGACATGGAACATGCTCAACCGTTACACCTACAATGTGGCTGTGATTATGAACATCCTATAAAAAATCTTGACATAGGGCATATCAATGATGCTGGGGCGGATGACGAAGAACATTTTGAACCGGGCTACATAACAGAAGAGTGATTCACCACAAACATTATAAATAACTAATAACCAGATAAAAGAGGAGTCAACATGTTTAAAACAGAAGTTAATCCTATATACATAGAAATAGCAAAACAAATCATGGGAAATATTCAAAATGATTGTGGAACTGCTGGCAGGTTTGAGGGAGGTTTTAATTACCCTGAGTATTGGGTAGAGTTAATTGCTAAACACTCCCAATGTCTTTTTGATTGTCACCCTGAACTTTTAACCGATGATTTTTTAAATGATATATCATGCGGAGGAGAGGAAGTTAGGGCTGAAATTCGTGTTAAATACTCTGAATTTCAAAACTTAGACAGTGTACTTGATAACTACTTTGAATCATTGTAGATTAACAACATGTAACAGTGCAGCATATGAATCAAATAAATAACGAATTGCGATGCAAAAAATGTGGGAAATCAATAAAAGGTGGTTCTTACAACGCTCCTGATGGTCCGTTTTGCATCGACTGCTGGGAAAATAAAATTAGCAAAAAAACTAAAAAGGAGTATGAAAAACAAGCCTTAAATAGATTACAGGCTATTGGTATGGGTTTCAAAAAAAGGACGGAATGAGAAAGATCGATTTAAATGTCCTTCGGGATAAAATATATAAAAATAGTTGTGAACATGGATTTCAGGATTATAGCTTGAGTAATAAACATTTTCTCTGTCTTGTTGTGGCTGAACTGATGAAGGCGGTAGTCGCTTACAGAGGGAATAGTTGGAATAAACGTGCTAATGTAGATTGGTACAATAAAAGAATAGAGTCCAGCCGTATATGCCAAGGTTTAGACCCTGAGATTCCCAAAAGACGCGGCTATGAGGTCATATATAATGAAACAATCAAAGGCTCCATAGAGGAAGTATTAGCCGATTCGGTGATTTGCTTACTTGACCTGGCGGGGCTTCGGGGTATAAACCTGAAAGCAGAAGATATTAACAATCGCATTGATGATATGGCGGAAGCTTGTAAAGACGAAACTTTCATAGAGACCATCTACGCCATATCTACGCTCCCTGTGAGGCACGATGACCTATATGATTTTTCTACAATTATTAATGATATGATAATAGCCATCCTCGGACTTGCCAAGCATCTCAATGTAGACTTACTTTGGCATATCGAGCAGAAAATAGAATACAATCAATTTTGTAATGAGATAAAGGATAGTAATGGTTAAACAAGAAAAAAAGAAACGACATGGCAGTATTTGAAGAAAAAACATACGGCATTCAATGCGATGTATGTGGAAAGACTTATATGAATGAACATACAGGCTTCTCCCTCTGGGTGGACGAGAACACGGCCAAAGAAGAAGCGCAGGACGACTATTGGTTGATTGAAAAAGGGAAATGTTACTGTCCTGATTGCTTTGATATTGATCCGGACGATAATGTTACAATAAAAGAAAGGAAAGGAGCCACTGATGACAAAAAATCAAAATGATGATGGTATATTAAAATATTCCCCAAATGAAGATGGTATATTTAAAGGAGAAGATGCCAAGGGGGTACTGGCATATCTCCTCAAAGATGTACGCTATAAGCCGGACGATCCTTTTTACTCTTTGATTGAAGCCGTGGAGTTTGGATTGCCCAGGAAACCACGTTATCAATTACGAGACGGTGATTATGCGATAAACGAATATCCTGAAGCAAAAGGTTACTTCTTTGACGAGAAATCCAGCCGATGGGTAGCATTCGATAACTCGACTGATGATTGTTTTGTAGAAGATTTTAATACGAAACCAGAAGCTATCGGATGGTTAAAAGGAGAATTAGAGGTAATATAAAACAAACGCAGAAAGAAATAATTATGGCTAAATTAAAATCCCAGTCCCAGAAATACATCGAACTGAAGGAAGAAGACTATCTTCAACTTATCGAAAATACAATGACTGTCGAAGCTCTCAAAATAGCAGGTGTAGAAAAAATGGCCATTTGGAAAGCTGTTCAGCATATCCTTCAAAATGAACATATTGATATACTGATAAAACCTGTCTCCAGAAAATATTCTTGAAACAATTTAATACAATGAGGACATCAAGAAGAGAATTTCTAAAATGCCTGTATGAGCAGAGTTTATTTGGGCGGATTCGGTTCAATTATTCATGGTAAAGGTTTGGCGACACTTGATGACATACAAAATGAACCTACGAATAAAAATGAAATTATAGGAAAGATAGAGAAGAAATCACCAACCTATTTTCACCCAATACATGATAAAAAGGGGGGCACTATCTGTATTCTTCATTTTAATGGGAATCCATTATAGCGATATAGTCGTCCAATTTCTTTCTTAACATTGCATCATCACAACTAGCCAACAGGTTACCGATAGCTGTCTTCAGGGTTTTACTTGATGAAGACAAAACTTCATAATACATCTCAATTGCTTTAGAGTAATATTGTTCAGCCCTTTTTAAATTACCCTCTATTAAAAATCGCTTTGCAAACCCTCTGTAACCGTTTGCCAGGTCAACATGAGGAGCGTTTCCATATTCATCTATATACATCTGTATACTTTGAAGTATAAATTTATCAGCATTGCCAAAGTCCTTTAGATAGGCATACGTCATTCCCATATTCCCTAAAGCCTTTGCTATATGGAAATGACTATAACCAAAAAGAATTTCAAATAGTGCCAAAACTCTTTGGTGAAGCTCTAGTGATTCCTCGTATTTTTTCTCTTTTTCAAGTATGACAGCATAGTTGCCGATAATCTTAGCTCTTAAAAAAATATCATTATGCTTTTCCGCATATTTCATGGCACATTTCATACTCTTTTCCGCTTCTTCAAAATTTCCCTTTTCACTATAAGCTATCGCCTGATGATTCAGTATATTGGATAGATGGATATAATTGTTTAAGAACGGAAGCCACCTCTTTTCGTTGCAAATAGCCACTGAGCAAAGTGACAGGACATCATCGTATCTTTTCAATTTAAAAGTACTGCCTATCCGTATGATGGCTGCCCTCAATTTATCCCGTTTCTTCAATAAAGAACTACTTTCCAGAGCTTTTGCTATATGTTTAGAAGATTCTGCATAGGCATCAGTCGTTCCTTTATTAATAAGAGCTTCACCCCACATCAAACAAGCCTGGATATAGAGAGCGTCCATACTCTGAACATTACCATGAATATTATTTAGAATATCTACGATGTAATTATCGTCAAAATCATTTTTTCCCAATATGTTGCGCATACGATCCATTAATAGAACCGTTGAATAGTAGTTTCTTATGTCATGAATCTCACGATAAAGATAAGCTGCTCTTTCATAATATGACAAAGCAAGTTTATATTTTGACAAAAACTCATACCCTCGTCCGATCAGGACATTCATAAAAATATACTCTCGTAAACCGCAATAATTATTAGAAGTTCGAGTCGTAAATCCGTCAACAAATTTATCAAAATTAGCTTTAGGCATAATCACAAACCGCCAGGAAGCCCAAAAGTTACTTAGGAGCAATGAAATGCACTTTAGATAAATCCACCGTATTTCACTCATATCTTCCTTATCAACCAAGCGAAAACAATCCAAATACTTTCTCTTTGAAAATAAATAAGTCAATTTTCTAGTTAAATAAAGAAGAAACTTAAAAGCAGGGTCCAATGCCAATATCGTTGTGATAATGACATACCACTGTGCCTTATTTAAGGTTAACAGCCAATTTGATAATTCATTGAGATCTATCATACGCTTTGAACCTTTTATGACCTAACAAAAGTGATGTATATTAGTAATACACAAATATAGGATTTTCTATTTTCGATTCAAAGCAATCCGTTGTTTTATATCAGGCATATTAGTATTGATAATGCGCATGGGAGAATAACCGAAAGCATTTTTTTGTTCAACATCTGCTCCATTTTCAAGCAGTCGAATGATGATAGCGGGATTAACCTTTTCTGTCACACTCTTATAGAGCGGGGAGTTTCCATATCTATCCGTTGTATTTACTTCAATCTTTCTAACAACCAAAGCATCAACCAAACCTAAGCTGTTCATTTGGACAGCAAAATGCAAAGCCGAATACCCATTAGTATCCTGATAATCTAAGTCAATGCCAGGTACGTCAATTAAATGCATGGCCAACTTCTCACGACCTTCTAAAATACAAATTTCAAGAAGACTCCTTTGTTTTTCTACTGAAACTGCATTAACTCCATATTCAGCAATAAAGTCTTCCAAGAGATTTATAGAATTTGCTGCCAACAACTCCTGTAACTCAACGTCATCAAATATATTCTTATTCATAATTGTATTTAGTGAAAACGGGTGCAATGATAGAGAGAATTTTCAAGTACTGCAAGAAAATACGCATCAAGTTATCAACATGTAAAACAATACATTAGCATCTTTTTATTAAAAACAGAAGTTTATGGCAACAAAAAACAAGATTTACAGCTTTCAGAACTAATAGAGGAGATGCGCAACATTATACACAACAACGGTCGTTTCTGTTTCTTCGATTTCACCTACGATATTCAGATTATCGCTGCATTGCAAGAAAAGAAAGTTGGTTTCAGCCAATCAATGGCATTACTTTTATCTTTCTAATATCTCACTTCACTATCTGTAACAAGTCAGACTATTATATCTTCATTGTATTTCAATACCCACATAAAAAAAAGAAAGATATAAATCATTATTGGGCAATAATTTACCCCCAACCGACTGTACTAATAAGAGACATTTATGGAATAGACTAATGATATCAATCAATTCGAGTCAGTTTTACATAATACTATCTAATACAAACCGCTGACAATCAATATTATAGACAAAACAACGTATGTAGGTTTACATGATATGTCTACATACGCTGTTACGTCTATATATAAGAAAATTATTATTCATCAAAGAAATACCTGATATCAAGCATTTTAAATACCAATAAATATATATACCTTTGTATCGGTATTCGAGACATCAAATCCCGCCTTCATGTAGGCTTTCATGTCGGTTTGGTTGTTTTCAACCCCAACTAACACCTGATAATCAGGTACTTCTTAATCAAAAAAGGTTACCCCGAAAGGATATCCTTTTTTGTTTTATGATAGAATGACTTTTGAACAGATAAGAGGAATTGAGATTGTCAGTTTTGTTAATAAGTCTTTTATTAGATAAACGAATTTAGTAGCTAATAGTATTGAGTTGTATTATAATAAACAATGCATCATCTAACAGTGAAAAACATGAATCAATTAGTAAAACAGTTATTTTTGTCTTTGTTGGGATTCTGGGTTTGTACAGTAGTCTCTGCTCAAATAGTATTAGTAAATAATGGTAAGTCTAAATCAAGAATTGTTTTAACGAAGGAAACTCCTGTAAATAGAACAGCAGCCAATATTTTACAAATGTTTGTTCAGAAAATAAGTGGTAAGAACCTTCCTATTACTTTGGGACAACAAGCACTTGGCAAAGGTGATATATGGATTGATGGTGAACTTTCGTCCGGAGTGACAGAAGACGGTTTCAGCCTATCTACGAAAGATGGAATCTTACGTATTTCAGGCAGTGGGAATGGGGCAGTCTACGGAGTTGTAACTTTACTCGAACAATATCTTGGAGTGGATTACTGGGGAGAAAACGAATACTCTTTTAACCCTGCGAAGACAATCGAACTGCCGCTTATCGATAAAATAGATAATCCGGCTTTCCGTTACCGCCAGACACAATGTTATGCTATTCGTACAGACTCCATATATAAATGGTGGAACAGGCTGGAAGAGCCAAACGAAGTGTTTGCTGCCGGTTATTGGGTGCATACTTTTGATAAGTTGCTTCCTGCTTCCGTATATGGAAAAGACCATCCGGAATATTATTCTTATTTTAAAGGCAAACGCCATCCCGGGAAAGCAAGCCAATGGTGTCTGAGTAACCCGGAAGTTTTTGAAATCGTGGCTCAGCGGATTGATTCTATTTTTAAGGCAAATCCGGATAAGCATATTATGTCTGTGAGTCAGAATGATGGTAATTATACCAATTGTACATGTGATGCCTGCAAAGCGATAGATGATTATGAAGGAGCACTCTCAGGAAGTATCATTACTTTTTTGAATAAGCTGGCTGCCCGTTTTCCCGATAAGGAATTTTCCACGCTTGCCTATCTGTATACGATGAATCCTCCGAAACATGTGAAGCCATTGCCGAATGTGAATATCATGCTTTGTGATATAGATTGTGACCGTGAAGTGACTTTGACGGAAAATGCCTCAGGTAAAGAGTTTGTGAAAGCAATGGAAGGCTGGGCTGCCATCACTAATAATATTTTCGTGTGGGATTATGGTATTAATTTTGATAATTATCTGGCTCCGTTCCCTAATTTTCATATCTTGCAGGATAATATTCGTCTGTTCAAAAAGAATCATGCCACTATGCATTTCTCACAGATTGCAGGAAGCAGGGGAGGAGACTTCGCTGAGTTACGTGCCTATTTGGTATCTAAGTTAATGTGGAACCCCGAAGCGAATGTTGATTCTTTGATGCAGCATTTCCTGCATGGATACTATGGAGAGGCTGCGCCATACCTTTATCAGTATATCAAGGTGATGGAGGGAGCGTTGATAGGCAGCGGACAAAGATTGTGGATTTATGATTCTCCTGTTTCCCATAAATACGGAATGCTGAAACCACAACTGATGCGACGTTATAATCAACTGTTTGATGATGCAGAGAAAGCGGTGGCTGAAGATAATAAATTCCTGAAGCGTGTGCAGCGTGCCCGCTTGCCCATTCAGTATTCGGAATTGGAAATTGCCCGTACTGAGACTGGTACAGATATGAATGAGATCAGTCCGAAATTGGCACTTTTTGAAGAACGGGTGAAAGAATTTAATGTACCGACATTGAATGAACGTTCCAATTCTCCTGTGGAATATTGCCAGTTGTATCGGGAGAGATATATGCCCCGTGCAGAAAAAAGCGTTGCGATAGGAGCAAAGGTTACTTATCTTATTCCTCCTACCGGTAAATATGCAGAGATCGGAAAAACGGCATTAGTGGATGGATTATTCGGAGGATCTACTTTCGTTGAAAGCTGGGTTGGCTGGGAAGGAACAGACGGTGCTTTTGTTATAGATTTGGGTAAAGAGAAAGAAATACATAGTATAGAGACGGATTTCCTGCATCAGATCGGAGCCTGGATTCTTTTCCCTCTGAAGGTGGTTTATTCCTATTCTGAAGATGGAGAGAATTATGCACATTGGGGAACACATGATATGCCGGAAAACCGTTCGGGGAAAGTGGAGTTCCGCGGAGTGAAGACTGAATCGGAAATGCCAGTGCATGCCCGTTATGTGAAAGTTGAGGTCACCGGTACGAAAGAATGTCCCGAATGGCATTATGGTGTAGGGCATCCTTCGTGGTTCTTTATCGACGAAGTAACAATAAAATAAAAAAAAGTAGGGGCAAGCGTTAGTAGTTTGCCCTTCTTAGTTGTATTATATATAGATGGGTCAGAAAAATGACCCTTTCATCTATATACTATTGAACTATGCAACAGAATAAAACTGCTTCTCAAGGAAAAACTATCAACCCGATTTATTGGGTACCTACCGCTTATTTTGCAATGGGACTTCCCTTTATTGCCATCAATTTGGTTTCCGTATTCATGTTTAAGGATTTGGGTATTTCTGATACTCAGATAACGTTTTGGACTTCTCTTATCATGATGCCCTGGACACTCAAATTCTTATGGAGCCCTTTTCTTGAAATGTATCGGACCAAAAAGTTTTTTGTACTGGTAACCGAACTGTTGAGTGGTATATTGTTTGGAGTAGTAGCTTTTTCGTTATTCTTTGATTATTTCTTTGCTATCAGTATTTCCACTATGGCGGTGATTGCGTTCAGTGGAGCCACACATGATATCGCCTGCGATGGTGTATATATGGCGGAACTGAATAAAGAGGATCAGGCTAAATATATTGGAGTACAGGGAGCTTTCTATAATGTGGCAAAATTGGTTGCCAATGGTGGATTAGTTGCTTTGGCAGGTATGCTGGCCGAACATTTCGGGGCAATAGAAGGAGCTTCGATAGATGCCAATAAGGGTGCATATTCATCTGCATGGATGATTATTTTTGCCGTAATTGCTGCAGTAATGGTATTGCTCGGTCTTTATCATATAAAGATGTTGCCTTCTACACAAGTTCCTGCTACCGGAAAAAAAACTACTTCAGAAATCATGCAGGATTTGGTAAATGTGATTGGGAACTTTTTTACTAAAAAACATATAGTATATTATATCTTCTTCATTATTCTCTACCGATTGGCGGAAGGATTTATAATGAAGGTTGCTCCTTTGTTTCTGCGTGCCTCCAGAGAGGTCGGAGGTCTGGGGCTGTCATTGACAGAAATCGGAACATTGAATGGCGTCTTTGGTTCTGCCGCCTTTGTTATCGGTTCATTGCTGGGTGGAATATTTGTTGCCAGATATGGATTGAAGAAAACATTATTCATGCTTTGTTGCGTGTTCAACCTTCCTTTCCTTGCTTATACTTTCCTTGCTGTAGTCCAGCCGACCAGTCTTTATCTGATCGGAACATGTATCACAATGGAGTATTTCGGCTATGGTTTCGGATTTGTCGGACTGACCTTGTTCATGATGCAGCAGATTGCTCCTGGCAAACATCAGATGTCACATTATGCATTTGCTTCGGGAATCATGAATCTGGGAGTTATGCTTCCGGGAATGATCAGCGGCTATTTTAGTGATTTACTGGGATACCGTAGTTTTTTTATCTATGTACTGATCGCAACAATTCCTGCTTTTTTGATGACCTATTTTATACCTTTTACGTATGATGATTCAAAAAAGAAAAAATAAATTGCTATTTTTGAGTGATAATAGATAACTAATTACTAAATAAATAATTATTATGAATAAGATTCAAATTCCCTGGGAAGAACGTCCTGTCGGATGTACAGATGTAATGTGGCGTTACTCGCAAAATCCGGTCATCGGACGCTATCATATTCCTTCATCCAATAGTATTTTCAATAGTGCTGTCGTACCTTTCAAAGATGGGTTCGCCGGCGTATTCCGTTGTGACAACAAAGCTGTACAGATGAATATCTTCACAGGGTTCAGTAAAGATGGTATTCATTGGGATATTAGTCATGAACCAATTCAATTCAAAGCCGGTAACACGGAAATGATCGAATCTGAATATAAATATGACCCGCGTGTTACATGGATTGAAGACCGATATTGGATTACTTGGTGTAACGGCTATCATGGACCTACTATCGGTATTGCCTATACATTTGATTTTATAGATTTCTTCCAATGCGAGAATGCCTTCCTGCCTTTCAATCGTAATGGAGTACTTTTCCCGCAAAAGATAGATGGCAAATATGCTATGTTAAGTCGCCCCAGCGACAATGGACATACACCGTTCGGTGATATTTATATCAGCTACAGTCCGGATATGAAATACTGGGGTGAACATCGTTGTGTTATGAAAGTGACTCCTTTCCCTGAAAGTGCCTGGCAGTGTACCAAGATTGGTGCAGGTTCGGTACCTTTCCTTACTGATGAAGGCTGGTTGCTTTTCTATCATGGTGTTATCACTACTTGCAACGGTTTCCGTTATGCAATGGGTTCGGCGATACTCGATAAGGATCATCCTGAAAAGGTACTTTATCGTACCCGTGAATATCTGATAGGTCCGGCTGCACCTTATGAACTTCAAGGTGATGTGCCCAATGTGGTATTCCCATGTGCGGCATTGCAGGATGGTGAGCGTGTAGCTGTTTATTATGGAGCTGCAGATACTGTTGTAGGAATGGCTTTCGGCTATATCCAGGAAATAATTGATTTTACAAAACGGACGAGCATTATCTAAGAAGGATATGAGACGTATATTATTAACTTGCACAATGGCTTTCACCCTTCTCCCCGTATTTGGGGGAGAGGGTAAGGCCCCCCCTATGAATAAGGAAAAGAGTCTGTTGATAGACTATGTAGATCCTTTTATTGGAACGACAAATTTCGGTACCACTAATCCCGGAGCTGTTTGTCCGAATGGAATGATGTCCGTAGTACCTTTTAATGTGATGGGTTCTGCTGATAATACTTACGATAAAGATGCACGTTGGTGGTCTACGCCTTATGAATATACCAATTGTTTCTTTACAGGATATTCTCATGTAAATCTGAGTGGTGTCGGTTGTCCTGAACTGGGTTCTTTATTGCTGATGCCTACTACCGGAGAACTGAATGTAGACTATAAGGAATATGGGAGCAAATATAAGGATGAACAGGCTTCTCCCGGCTATTATTCCAATTATCTGACGAAGTATAATATAAAGACAGAAGTCTCTGCTACTCCGCGTACAGGTATTGCCCGTTTCACTTTTCCTAAAGGAAAGAGTCATATACTTCTGAATTTGGGCGAAGGCCTGACCAATGAGAGTGGAGCCATGCTTCGTCGTGTAAGTGACAGCGAAATAGAGGGAATGAAACTATTGGGTACTTTCTGTTATAATCCCCAAGCTGTATTTCCCATCTATTTTGTGATGAGAGTGAACAAAGTTCCCACCACAACCGGATATTGGAAAAAGCAACGTCCGATGACAGGTGTGGAAGCAGAATGGGATCGAGACCAAGGCAAATATAAATTGTATACCCGCTATGGAAAAGAAATAGCAGGTGACGATGTGGGCGCTTACTTCACTTTTGAAACAGAGGAAGGAGAACAGGTCGAAGTACAGATGGGAGTTTCCTTTGTAAGCATAGAGAATGCCCGTTTGAATTTGGATAAAGAACAGTCGGGAAAAAACTTTGAACAGGTGCTTTCCGATGCCCGTGCACAGTGGAACGATGACTTGTCACGTATCACTGTAGAAGGAGGAACGGATGCACAGAAAACAGTTTTTTATACGGCACTTTATCATTTGTTGATTCATCCGAACGTTCTGCAGGATGTAAATGGTGAATATCCGGCTATGGAGAGCGATCAGATTCTGACAACGAAAGGTACCCGATATACTGTATTCTCTTTGTGGGATACATATCGTAACGTACATCAGCTTTTGACTTTGGTTTATCCCGAACGTCAGATGGAAATGGTACGTACCATGCTCGATATGTATCGTGAACATGGTTGGTTTCCTAAATGGGAATTGTATGGAAGAGAGACTCTTACGATGGAAGGTGATCCAAGTATCCCAGTGATTGTGGATACATGGATGAAAGGATTGCGTGACTTTGACGTAGATCTGGCTTATGAAGCTATGTACAAGTCGGCTACATTACCCGGGGCGGAAAATCTGATGCGTCCGGACAATGATGACTATATGTCAAAAGGATACGTGCCGCTTCGTGAACAATATGATAACTCCGTATCTCATGCACTGGAATATTATATCGCAGACTTTGCCCTTTCCCGTTTTGCGGATGCTTTAGGAAAGAAGAAAGATGCGGAAATGTTCTATAAACGCTCTTTGGGATATAAGCATTATTATAGTAAGGAGTTCGGTACATTCCGACCTATTCTTCCAGACGGAACTTTCTACAGTCCGTTCAATCCGAGGCAGGGAGAGAACTTTGAACCGAATCCCGGTTTCCACGAAGGTAATTCTTGGAATTATACTTTCTATGTACCACATGATGTATATGGATTGGCTAAACTGATGGGTGGAAAGAAACCTTTTGTCAATAAGCTGCAAATGGTGTTTGATGAAGGACTATATGATCCGGCTAACGAACCGGATATTGCTTACGCTCATCTGTTCTCTTACTTTAAAGGTGAAGAATGGCGTACACAGAAAGAGACACAGCGACTGCTGGATAAGTACTTTACGACCAAACCGGACGGTATCCCTGGAAATGATGACACAGGTACGATGTCTGCATGGGCCATTTTCAATATGATAGGTTTTTATCCCGACTGCCCGGGATTGCCGGAATATACATTGACTACTCCGGTATTTAATAAAGTTACGATCCGTCTGGATCCTAAATGGTATAAAGAAAATGAGCTGGTAATTGAGAGTAATCGTACCGGATCGGAAACTCTTTATATAAATAAGGTGTTATTGGATGGTAAGAAGTTCAATAAATACTGCATTACCCACGATGAACTTGTTCATGGTAAACGCTTGATATTTGATTTGAAATAACACACAGTGTTTCATAGGTATCGTTTTTGGGTTGACAAGGCTGTCGGACTTTTCAGGGTTCGGCAGCCTATTTTTTTACATCTCACCTGAATAATCCTTTCAAAAAGATAGTGTCACTATATGCCTGTGATAATGACACTATATCAGTGGTATAGTGACACCATTTACCTGGGATAGTGTCATTATCTTATTTTTATAAATATCCCCTTTTCCGTTTTAGTATTAAATATTTGGAATGTAGCCGATTACAAAGTTTCCTTTCATCCGTCTTTTATACGATCAGCGTATAATTAAGATGATGAATAGAAAGAAATTATTTCAACATATCCTTTGGATATTAATCGTAGCAGAATGTTTTCCAATGCTGGCTGTTGCTGCATCGAAACAAAAAGAACAACGTTACAAGATCGCCGTATGTGACTGGATGATATTGAAACGTCAGAAGATTGGTTCGTTCCAATTGGTGCATGAGTTGAAAGGAGATGGAGTCGAGTTGGATATGGGTAGTCTCGGTAAAAGAGAAATGTTCGATAACAAATTGCGTGAGCCCCATTTCCAGCAGCTATTTCGTGAAACAGCTCAGAACTATAATTTAGAGGTTCCTTCTATTGCTATGTCCGGTTTTTATGGACAGTCTTTTTTAGATCGTGCTAATTATAAAGAATTAGTCCGGGATTGTCTGGATGCAATGAAAGTAATGGGTGCCAAGGTCGCTTTTCTCCCTTTGGGTGGAGTGGAAGCAGGCTGGCAGGAAACTCCGGAACTTCGGACAGCTTTAATAAAACGGCTGAAGGAAGTAGGGGATATGGCTGCTTCGGAAAGAGTTGTAATTGGCATTGAAACTCAATTGGATGCAAGAGAAGAAGTGAAACTATTGAAAGAGATTAATTCTCCCGGTATCAAGATCTATTTTAAATTTCAGAATGCATTAGAGAATGGAAGGGATCTATGTAAGGAACTCAAGATTCTTGGAAAAAATAGAATTTGCCAGATTCACTGTACAGATACGGATGGAGTGACTCTTCCTTTCAATGAGCGGCTGGATATGAATAAGGTAAAAAAGACGCTTGACAAAATGGGCTGGAGGGGCTGGCTGGTTGTAGAACGCTCACGAGACAAGGATGATGTGAGGAACGTGAAGAAGAATTATGGAACGAATATAAAGTATTTGAAAAAGGTGTTTCAAGAGTAATATAATAATTGAGATAATAGGTAGGAGGGACTTCAAACATTATATGTCCTCTTACTATATTAAAAGTCCGAACTTTTTTAAGTTCGGACTTTTTTTTCACTATGCGAATCAAATCCTAATCCTATAGAGATATTGATGCTTTCTCATCCTTTATTTCGGATGCTTGTAACCATTTTGTTTTTTATTTAATTCACTGTTTCCGTTATGGTATCAATCAGCAGAATTTTGGTGGATTACAATGATCTTATCCATTCGTCCTTTATATGAATCGGTTAAAGTGGAAGTTAAAACGATGTGAAGATGTGGAGAAGAACGATGATTGGAATATAAAATATTTAAAAGAAAATTTTTAACAATGATAGGGAGGGGAATTATGATATAGTTTAATAAAACTAAGAGAAAAAACTTCAGATTCTATTTTTTATTCTTTTTAAGAGATTACGATTCTTTTAGTTGTGTCTTTTTATTTATGTGAATAGATGTCTGATGATGTAATATATCATTTTATATAAATTAAAATTTAATCTATGAAGAGTAAACATTTATTCTTGCGAGTAAAAAGGGATAGTTTGGCATTTGCGGCAGCTATACTTCTTTTTAGTTCTTGTGTCGATGGATACAAGGATGATTGGACCTTCTCATCGGAAGTTCAGGGGGTAACCTTGGAATCACCGTCGACTGAAGGTTGGACTTTTACCAGAAACGTAGATATTACGTCTCTGGAAATTAAATGGCCGGTAGTGCTAGGAGCCGGTGGGTACCAAGTGACATTTTATAATATTGATGATCCTGACAATCCAGTTGTTATAGGCGAAGAGAATGAAGTCGTAGATAAATGTACGATTACGCGTGATATTACTGAAGATACAAAGTATAAGGTTGCAGTCAGAGCATTAGGAAATCAGAAGTATAATAACGCTGATGCTGTTGCAGCTACGGAAATGACTTATAATACATTGGTTCGAGTACGTGAAACAATACCAACAGGAACTAATCTGACCGAATATTTTACGGCAAATCCGATTGAGCCTCTTGCAGAAGGAGAAGAAGAAATAGCTTATGAATTAGTGGCAGGTGGTGTATATGAAATGGATGGTAATATTGATTTAGGAACGACTACATTGACTATTCGTGGCGACAAAGTAAATCATGCCAAACTGACAATGAAAAGAAATGCTTCTTTTATAAATCGCGGAGCTGGTCTAAAAATTAAGTTTATAGATTTTGATTTTGATGCTGATACTTACAGTACTTCTAATAGTAGAGGTGTCGTTATGTTCAATAGCACAGAAGCCGGTATAGTGCAGCAGCCTTATGTTTTCCAATCTTGTACTATAAAAGATCTTCCCGTACCATTATATTACTGTAATAATGGTTATGCTTTGTCGTCATTGTCTATTACTGATTGCTTGGTTAGCATTAATACAGCAAGTACTATATTTATAGCATTCAACGGTCAAGGTTGGATCAAAGATTTGAGCTTTTCAAACAGTACTATTTATTATACGGTTCCCGGATCTGCCTATTTTGTTCAGATGAGAGGACGTACTCCGTCAAACTTTAGCGGATCTGGCTGGAGTACATCGCTTCGGAAAATGAGTAATTGTACGTTCTATCAAATTGGCACTAACAATCGTTTCTTTAATAATGTAATAAACAGTAATAGTGCTGTGTTCTTTTTGGAAATGCAGAATACTATTTTTGCAGACTGTGTCGTAAGTTCGGCCACAGGAACTGAAGGTGTTTTCAGACGGATCTGTAATGCGGGAAATTATGGTAATGTAAATTATACACTTGGATATAATACTTATTATTATAGTGCTGTTCCGGGAGGATTCCTTGATTATGATACTAGTGATGAGAATGGACGAGACCATTCGGGAACAGCTATTAAGGTAGAGCCAAAGTTTGTGAATGCTGCTAACGGTGATTTTACTTTGAGTAGCTCGGAGCATATTGCGAATCGTTGTGGAGATCCACGTTGGCTTCCGACAACAGAATGAATACAATGTATAAACAATAACAGAATACTATGAGTAAAAGATATTTCATTTTAGGCTTATGTATGCTTTTTATACAAGCCTTTGCGCAAATCGTCTATGCCCAAAATGCACGTACGGTGACCGGGGTTGTTGTGGACGAATTTGGTGACCCAATTATTGGGGCTGCAATTAAGATTGTAGATTCTACGGTAGGCACGATAAGTGATATTGATGGTAAATTTAGCCTTCCCGTCCCGGAAGGGGGAAGATTGGCTGTTTCATTTGTAGGATACGTTTCTCAAACAATAACGAATTTGAATAATCCAAAGATTGTACTGAAAGAAGATGTAGCTAATCTGGATGAGGTGGTTATTGTAGGTTATGGTACACAAAAAATGAAAAACATAACGGGGGCGATTGAAACCATTACTCCGGATGAGATTAAAGATCTTTCGGTGGGTAACTTAGGTGATGCATTGAGCGGAATGATGAGTGGTTTGCATGTAAATTCGGGTGGTGGTCGTCCGGGTAGTACCCCAAGTCTACAAATACGCCAAAGTAATATCAATACCAGCATTACTCCCAATTCAACGCGTGGAGGTGATGCAGATCCTAGCCCATTATATGTAATTGACGATTTTATTTCTACAGAGGATGCATTTAATAATTTGGATGTGAGTGAAGTAGAAAGTATTACGGTTTTGAAAGATGCTTCGGCAGCTGTATATGGGGCACGTGCGGCTTACGGTGTCATATTGGTGAAAACCAAGCGCGGTAAGGTAGGTACACCTTCCATATCTTATACAGGGCAATTCGGTTTTACTGATGCTTTGAAAAAACCTAAGATGCTAAGTGCTTATGATTATGGACGTATTTATAATGCCGCACGTGGAGCTGGAACTTCTACCGGTGAATCGGAATCGGATAATAGAAGAACGCAATATTTCCAGGCTGACGAATTGGAAGCAATGAGAGGACTGAACTACGATTTGCTGAATGATGAGTGGAGTGCGGCTTGGACGCAACGCCACAGTTTCAGTATTAATGGCGGTACAGAGAAGGCTACTTATTTTGCGGGTGCATCTTACTATAATCAAGAAGGTAATATGGGACGTTTAGATTATGATCGTTGGAACTTCCGTGCGGGTGTTAATGCTAATATCGGTAAGTGGATTAAAGCCTCCTTACAGTTCTCAGGTGACATGGGTGAACAGAATAACTCACGTAATGGTATAACCAGTGGTGGGACAGATGCTGATTTTAATTCTCTAATGACACATTTGCCTTTTGTGCCCGGATATGTAGGTGGACGTCCTGTTGTATATACAGGTATGGAAAATGTGTCTTCGGGCTTAAGTGCTGTACGACTATTCCATTTTGGAGCAGTTCAGGATTCTCCTGACAATACTCAAAATCAGACAAATAATATGTCCATAAACGGTTCATTGGAATATGATTTTGGTTGGAGCAAATGGTTGAAGGGGCTAAAAGTGAAAGGTTCTTATTCGAGGAGCATTATCAATAATAAGAGTAATAATATCGGTACTAAAATGAATGTCTACAGGCTGCTGGAACGTGGTGGCAGTGGAAATCACCTTTATACTGGCGATGATATAAATATAGATGATAGCAATTTTGGTACTTTTACTTTGGATAATGGTAATTTATTGAGCCGTGCGATGAATAAAACGGATAACTACCAGATGAACTTGACAGTCAGCTACGCACGTCAGTTTGGTTTGCATAATGTGAATGGATTGTTTTCTATTGAAAAGGCAGAATCGGAATATGAATATCTGACCGGTACTGTAACTGATCCTTTCAGCTTTACCGATGGACAATCTAATTCGACAGCTACCGGTGCGGATCAAACGACTACGTTCGGTCGTACGGAATCGGGTATGCTCTCTTATATCGGTCGTCTGAACTACTCGTATGCAGACAAGTATTTGTTTGAGTTCCTGCTTCGTTCGGATGCATCTACCAAATTTGCTCCTAGTAACTACTGGGGAATGTTCCCTTCATGGTCAGCAGGTTGGGTTATCTCGGAAGAAAGCTGGTTTAATAAAGAAAAACTAGGTATTGATTTCTTGAAAATTCGTGGTTCATTCGGTATTTTGGGAAGAGATAATATACAACCTTGGTTGTGGACACAACTTTATAGCCGAAATGCAGATGGAGGTCCTATATTTGGTACAGCCACCAATACCTATAGTGGTGCAACATTCCAAATGCCGCAAAGAGGGGTCAACGCAGATGTACATTGGGATAAAACCTACAAGACCAATTTAGGTATCGATGTCAGGATGCTGGATAGTAGACTGGGTATTACATTAGATGCTTACTATGATATGGGACGTGAGTTGTTCACAACTTTCACGGGTACTTCTTTCTATCCGACTACTGTAGGTACGCAGGCTACTCCTGAGAACTTTGGAGAAGTTGATACGTATGGTTTAGAACTTACTTTGAATTGGAAAGATAAAATCGGTAAAGATTTTTCTTATTGGGTAAAAATGACTACCGGTTACAGTGATAACAAGATTAAAGAAGCCGGATTCCAGGCTACTCCCGGTTTTGATGACATTGTTCGGGGTGAACGTTCCGACCGTGGTGTGTGGGGATACGAATGTATTGGCATGTTCCGCACCTATCAGGATATCGAAGAGTATTTCGCAGTGAATAAGATCACTTCTTATCTTGGGAATACGAAAGATAACATTCATCCGGGTATGTTGATCTATCGTGATGTACGTGGTCAGCGTAATGCCGATGGTACTTATGGTGAAGCAGATGGCGTGATTGATCAGAATGACTATGTGAAGATTTCCAATCGTGCCAATAATCCTTATGGATTGACTTTTAATTTTGGTGCTTCGTATAAGAACTTCTCATTCAGTGCTCAATTTGGTGCAAGCTGGGGTACTTATGCTCTTGTACAGACAGACTTACGTCAGGAAAAATACGATGATCTGGAATATAAAAATGTATCTGCCATGTGGAAAGATATGTATGTGTATGAAGATGTATTGGATGCCGGTGGTAATGTAGTGGCGCCAATGAACCGGAGTGCTAAATATCCAAACTTAAGATATAGTGCCATAAACGGTCAGGCTTCTACATTTTGGAAAGTTAGCGCAGCCAGCGTTCGATTACGTAATTTGACAGTTGCTTATAGCCTTCCGAAGGAATGGACAAATCGGATCGGCATCAGCAGTTGCCGTCTGAATTTGACTGCTCAGAACCTTTTAAACTTTTACAATCCTTATCCTGATGGTGTTTGGAGTACATGGGGAGGCACTTATGGAAGATATCCTAATTTGCGTAAAGTAACTTTAGGTGTTAATGTCTCATTCTAATATCAAAGAAGATTATGAAAGAAAAGATAAATAAAATATGTTTGACAGCATCGATGGTGACAGGACTAATCTGTTTTACTGGATGCAGCGATGATTTTCTGAAAGACAAGAAAGTATATGGAAGCTATGACGCTTCGGTTGTGTACGAAAATTATGAAACAGCCAAAAGTCGTGTGGACTTTTTATATCAGTCTTTATTGCCTAGTTCTACCGAAGGTTCCAATGCTTTGACCGATATAACCAGTGCGGGTATTGATGACGATTTTTCCAAATGTACGGAGGAATATGGAGACTACTCTATTTTCAATGATCCTACGGCATCTCTTACTATTCAGACTGTTCCCGATTATTTTTATGTAATCAACAGTGAAAGAAGTCCTTGGGGACGTATCCGCGAATGTAATAATGTGATTGAAGGTGTGACGGGAAGTGCGACTCTTTCGCAGACAGAGAAAGAACAATTACTCGGACAAGCTTACTTTTTTCGTGCATGGCGTTATTATCTGTTGGTGAAAATGTATGGTGGTGTTCCCATTGTAGACCACGTCCAGAATCCGGTGATAGGTGATGGTAATGGTGAGAATCTGGTCATTCCTCGTTCCTCGACTAAGGCTTGTATAGACTTTATATGCGATGACTTGGAACTGGCAGCCAGCTATCTTCCTGCACGTTGGCAGAATGAAGGGCAGGATTACGGACGCATAACCGCCGGTGCAGCACTTGCTCTAAAAGGTCGTACATTGTTGCTTTATGCTAGTCCACTTTTTAACCGTGCCGATGACGCATCTCGTTGGAAAGATGCTTACGACGCCAATTTTGCTGCCATCACTAAACTGAATGAAGGTAACTTCGGACTTGCTTATGAAGGCAATGGCGGAGAAGACAATGCCAAGAATTGGGCCAGAATGTTCGCCACTTATACAGGTGGAAGCGAAGCCGTATTTGTTACTTTATATAATAATGTGTCTCCTATTGCTTCACAAAACATCAACCGATACAACTTGTGGGAGCAGGGAATCCGACCAGGAAATATAAACGGAGGCGGAGGAAAGACTCCTACAGCGGAAATAATAGACATCTTCCCGATGATTGACGGTAAGAAACCGATGGAATCAGGAGTTCATTATGACCCTAAAAAGTTCTTTCTAAATCGTGACCCGCGTTTCTACCGTACATTTGCATTTCCGGGGGTAGAGTGGAAATTCAACAGTGGCAATGTCGATTTTTCAGGAGCAACGATGTCTGGTTTATGCCCAACCCGTTATACCAGTGGTGCGAACTATGAACTTTGGAATTATTGTTGGTATACTACGGCTGATGAGCGTAATAATCCGAGTAGAAGCGGTTTTGCAGCCGATATGCTGGGCACTAAGAATAGAGGAGTCTATGTTCGTAAACGTTCGGATGATTTTGATTTGGGCACTAGTCTTTATGTGTTTACTGATAACAGCAGTGGTGATCAGCAGGGATTCAGACGATCGGCAGCTCCTTACATGGAGATACGGTATGCGGAAGTATTGCTGAATCTGGCAGAATCAGCTTGTGGTGCGGGCGGCACTTATCATGCGGAAGGGGTCAAGGCGCTGAAAGCCGTACGTGGCAGAGTAGGCTATACGAGTGCAAATAATTATGGCCTGGATGCGGCGATTGAAACTGACCGTGCTAAATTGTTTGAAGCTATATTGTATGAACGTCAGGTAGAGTTGGCTTTTGAAGGTAAACGTGCGTATGATATGCGTCGTTGGATGCTATTTGACGGAGGTGTAGGACAAGGTGCTTTGAATGCAAGTTGGGCATTGAGTGGCTTTGGAGGTAATACTTGTACTTATTTGGGTGTGACTCCGATGAATGAACGTGGTAAGAGATATCGCATAGAAATCAATGTTGAAGGTACCGGGTCTGCAAATAATGACAGTGATCCGATTAAAAACGTAGAGCGACCAGCAGCACTGACATTGAATGAGAAGATTGCTACGGAAGCAGACGGAGAAACGATTCTTGATCCGGCTGTGTCAAGTATATGTACATTCTATGATACCTATTTCTCACGTAAAGATATCAGTCTTGATGGTAATGTGCTGGACATTAATCCTTATTTCCAACCCAGATATTATTTCTTTGGATTGCGTCAAAGTGCACAGCAAACTAATGCGACATTGTATCAGACCATTGGTTGGGAAGATTATGCTCACGGTGGTATGGGTACTTTCGACCCATTGGCAGAATAAAAGATTTTTCTGATTCCCGGAAAAAGTAATTTAATATAAAAAGGTGGCCTCAAGGCACTTTCCTTTTAATAGGAAAAGTGTTTTGAGGCCTTTTTTTGCATATAATTACCAATTAACTTCATTTTTGTTCTTTTTATGTGATTACATATCTTTAAATCATACGTCCTTTTTATGTATGAAGAAAAAGAAGAGTGGTATATGTATTTTATGATTATTTAAGTAGTTTACTAACATGTCTTCATTCAAGAGTTCATGGGAAGCTTCTTATAATTTTTATTGAGATGGAAAGCAATTCACAAGATTAACTGACTGTCAAAGTAGGGAGCTGAATAATAGGAATCAAACCGAACAAAGAAATAAATCGAAGACTGTAGAAAGAAGCCATTAGCTTTGCAGCCATTACTGCATAAATGTGAATGAAATGTTTAACGGACTATTGTATATAATATTCAACTTAAATATTGATAACATAAGAACGTATTGTTTAATTTAAATTTAATGTATGAAAAGTAATCGTTTATTTTTACGAAGAAGAACACGTGGACTGTTATTCGCTACGTTATTATTTCTTTTAAGTAGCTGTACCATAGGGTATCACGAAGACGAATCTTTTGAGTCGGATGTGAAAAATGCTACACTGGAATCTCCCCAATTGGAGAATGTAAAAGTGGAACTTGATGCCACAGGAGAAAATGCAACTATTGAATGGCCTGTAGTGCATGGAGCAGAAGGTTATGAGTTTTCTTGGTATGTAGTTGATGATCCTGAAAATCCGATAGCTGTAGTTGAAGGAGAGTTTATCGATGGTTGTAGCGTTGAATTGGAAGTAGAAGAAGATACAAAATATAAATTCTTAATTAAAACCATTGGAAATAAACAGTTTAATAACAAAGATGCAGAAAAAGCCTGTGAAATAAGTTTTTCAACTTTACTTGAAACATATGCATCCATTCCTAGTGGAGTAGATTTGACTCAATGGTTTATTGATAATCCGCTTCCAGAGACTGATATGGAACCTAATGAAGATGGCACTTTAAAAGAGTTGGCATATGAATTAGAGGCTAACGGTGAATATACTATATCAGGTCCAATAGATTTTGGAGCACGTAAAGTTACAATTCGTGGAAATAAAATTAATCATTCGAAAATTACATTTGGTCAAAGTGGTAGAATATTAACACAGAATGGTTTGAAGATAAAGTTTATGGATTTCTATTGTAATGCAATGGAGAAAGGTTCTTCTGATGCTTCATTAATTGGATTAAGTAAGACTCCAAATGAACAATTAAAAGTATCTTCTGGAGAATACGTTATTAAAGATCCCATCGTTATTCAGTCTTGTAATGTATATGACCTTAATAGGCATTTATTATATGATTCAGGGAAAAAATATTGTGTAGAAAACTTTACAGTAAAAGCTTCTTTTATTAGATGTAATCAGTCTAATACGATTGTGTATTTTAATAAAGGTAGTTTTATTAATATAACATTTAAAGAGAGTACTCTTTGTAGTACTGTACAGAATGGAAGTTATTTTGCACAGGTAAATGGTAACAGACCTAACAAGATTACTGGATATTCAAATGGAACTTTTAATTTTTATAATTGTACAGTATACAATCTTGCTTATAGCAAAGACTTTACTAATTGGAATAGCTATAGAGGACAAGCATGCTTAACACTAAATTTCTCCAGAACTATTTTTGTAGATTGTGGTAAAGGAGATATGACGAATAAAATAATGGGTAATGCAAATATGTCTAGAAATTTTGAATATAATACTTATTGGTATAATGGTAGTCAAAGTAATGACAAATATGATACAAATACTCTTGATACAGATCCTGGCTTCATTAATGCTGTAAATGGTGATTTTACTGTAACTGGAGCAAGCCAGCTTGAAAAGAGAACCGGTGATCCACGATGGCTTCCACTTGTTGAAGAGTAAGTAAAGTAGTATGATAATAAAAATTAAATACAATGAATAAGAAAAATATTATTCTCAGTTTATTCATCGGTACACTGTTGACTTTTGTTATGCCATTGTGTGCCCAGAATCAGACAGTAACTGGACTTGTTGTAGATGTAAGTGGTGAACCGATAATAGGTGCTACTGTCATGGTGGTAAATGGGACAGTAGGTACAGTGACAGATATTGATGGGAAATTTAATATTAAGGTTGCTCCAAAAAGCAAATTGAAAGTTTCCTTTGTTGGATATACTTCACAAATTATATCTGATTTAAAAAATCCTAGGATTGTACTTTTAGAAGATCAACTGAAATTAGATGAAGTTGTAGTACTTGGTGATTATGGTTCTCAGAAATTACGTAATGCAACAGGTGCCATTGAAACGATTTCCACAGAAGAATTGAAAGATTTGTCAGTGGGTAGTTTGGGTGACGCGTTAGCTGGTAAAATAAATGGTTTACATGTATCACTTAGTGGTGGGCGTCCAGGTAGTACACCAAGCTTACAGATTCGTCAAAGTTCAGTGAATACTACCATTACTCCAAGTTCTGATTTAGGAGGTAATGCAAGCCCTACTCCACTATATGTTATTGATGGCTTTATTGCAGATGAAGGTGCTTTCAATAATTTAGATATAAATGAAGTAGAAAATGTGACTGTTTTAAAGGATGCTGCAGCGGCTGTATATGGAGCACGTGCTGCGTATGGTGTTGTGCTGGTTAAGACTAAACAAGGAAAAGTAGGTGCTCCCAAAATTTCTTATTCAGGACAGTTTGGTTATACAGATGCATTGATGTTACCGAAGATGCTAAATGCCTATGATTACGGTCGTATATACAATGCTGCTCGTGCTGCTAATACTGCTACTAAGGATCAAGAATCCGATGACTTGAGGGTACAACTTTTTCAATCTGATGAGTTGGAGGCAATGAAGGGTATGAATTATAATTTATTAGATAAAGAATGGAGTGCGGCTTTGACGCAGCGTCATAGTGTCAACATTAGCGGGGGAACAGAAAAAGCAACTTATTTCGGTGGTGTTTCGTATTATCAGCAAGAAGGTAATATAGGGCGCTTGGACTATAATCGTTGGAACTATCGTGCTGGTGTAAATGCTAATATTTCAAAATGGATGAAAGCTTCTTTGCAGGTATCTGGTAATTATGGAGAGACAAATAAACCTAAAAATGTAAAAGGTGGTGGCTCTGATGGTGATTTTGAATCTTTAATGTTACATGTACCTTATGTGCCTGATCAAGTAAATGGATATTATATTTTTCATTCAGGTATGGAAAATATAACTAATCCAAGTGATCAGCAGAAGTATAATTTTGCAGCAGTACAGAATGCGTCAGATAATGTTGAGAATCAGAATCAGAATTTTTCTCTTAACGGTTCATTAGAGTATGATTTTGGTTGGAGTAAATACTTACGTGGTTTAAAGGTAAAAGCTTCTTATTCAAAAAATATAAGTACAGGAAAAACAAATACTATCGGTACAAAAATCGATGTATATCGCCTTATATCCCGTGGTGGCAGCGGTGGTCACCTTTATGTTGGTGACGAGATTGAATACAATGCTAATACATTGGGATTGTATGAGTTGAATAATGGCAACTCTTTGGGGCGTAGTATGAATCGCTCAGATAGTTATCAAATGAACTTAACAGTAAGCTATGCACGTCAGTTTGGTAAGCATTATGTCAGTGGTTTGTTCTCTATTGAAAAAGCAGAATCAGAATGGGAAGATTTGAATGGTAGTCTTACAGATCCATTACCTTTTACAGATGGCCAATCTAGTTCTGTGGATTCCAATGCAGAAGGTTTTGCTCAAACTGTAACGTTTAACCGCAGTGAGTCTGGTATGCTTTCTTATGTTGGTCGTGTGAATTATTCATATGATGATAAATATTTGTTTGAGTTTATGCTCCGTTCTGATGCCTCTGCCAAATTTGCTCCTCAGAATTATTGGGGAATGTTCCCTTCATGGTCTGCAGGCTGGGTTATTTCAGATGAAAAATGGTTTGATAAAGACAAGACAAAAATCGACTTTTTGAAGATACGTGGTTCGTTTGGTATTCTTGGTAAAGATAATGTGAATGCTTGGCTTTGGACTCAGCTTTACACCCGTAATCCAGACAAAGGACCGATCTTTGGAACTAATTCTAGTACAAATACAAGTGCTACGATTCGTATGCCGAAACAAGGAGTAAATCCTGATGTACATTGGGATAAGACTTATAAAACTAATTTTGGTATTGATATGGCCTTTTTGAAGAATCGAATGAGCGCTAATTTGGACTTCTATTATGATATGGGCCGTGAAATGTTTGCTTCACATCAAGGAACTTCTTATTATCCGAATACGGTAGGAATACAGCCTGCTCCAGAAAACTTTGGTGAGGTAGATACATATGGTGTTGAATTGTCATTAGGATGGAAGGATAAAATTGGAAAAGACATGTCATATTGGGTAAAGCTTACAACAGGATACAATGATAATAAAATCAGAGAGACAGGTTGGAAGGCTGCATATGATTTTGATAAATTAGTGAGAAATGAACGTTCTGATAGAGGACTATGGGGTTATGAATGTATAGGTATGTTCCGTAGTTATCAGGAAATTAATGAGTACTTTGATAAATATAGTATTACTAAATATTTAGGAAATACAAAAGAAAATGTACATCCTGGTATGCTGATTTATAAGGATGTACGTGGACAATATGATGAATCAACTGGAACTTTTGGTCCGGCAGATGGTATTGTTGATGAACAAGATTATATAAAAATTTCTCACCGTGCTAGTAATCCTTACGGTGGAACTTTAAATTTCGGTTTCTCTTATAAAGATTTTTCTATTAGTGCGCAGTTTGGTGCAAGTTGGGGAGCATATTCCTTAGTTCCTACAACTATGCGTAAAGAAAGTTACTCTGAATATAGTAATGTGTCGGCAATGTGGAAAGATATGTTTGTATATGAGGATATTTATGACGCTAATAATATAGTAACTGTAGCACAAAACAGAAATGCAAAATACCCGAATATTCGCTATAGTAGCGTAAATGGTGCACCCTCTACTTTTTGGAAAGTAAGTGCAGCAACAGTGCAACTTCGTAATATGACAGTAGCTTATGCATTGCCTAAAGAATGGCTAAAAATAATTGGCATTAGTAGTTGCCGTTTCAATCTTACTTGCCAAAATGTATTTAACTTCCTAAACCCTTATCCAGAAGGAGCATGGGCTTCTTGGGCGGGAAGCTATGGATATTATCCGAACTTACGTAAATTCACGTTAGGTGTTAATGTTTCATTTTAATAATTTGAATACAATGATGAAGAAAATAAATAAGTATGGTTCAATTGCATTACTGACCATAACAGTTGCCGTCTTTACAGGTTGTAGTGATCAATTTTTGGAAGACAAAAAATTATATGGAAGTTTTAACGGTACGACTATTTATGAAAATTATGAGTCAGCTGATAACCGTATAGCTTACTTGTATTATATCATGCTGCCGAGTGCGACGGGTGGATCTGATCTGACTGGTTCTATGGGTGATATGCCAAGCACGGGAACAAGTGATCAATATTCGAAATGTACAGAAGAATATGGAGGGATATCAGGTTTGATGAATCCTAATTCTCCTCTAGATTATGAAACTGTTACTGATTATTTTAATCTAGATAACAATTATTCTCCTTGGGTGCGTATTCGTGAGTGTAATGATATGATCGAAGGAGTGATTGGCAGTGAAAGTTTAACTGAACACCAAAAGCAGTTATTGTTGGGACAAGCATTTTTCTTCCGTGCATGGCGTTATTATTTAATGGTAATGATGTATGGTGGTGTACCTATTATTGATAATGTACAAAATCCTATAATTGGAGATAGTGAAGGTATTCATTTGGTAGTTCCACGCTCGTCTACAAAAGAATGTATTGATTTTATTTGCAAAGATTTGCAAACTGCTGCTGATTATCTGCCAGCACGTTGGGAGTCTGAAAATAAGAATTTTGGACGCATAACATCGGGGGCAGCATTGGCTTTAAAAGGTCGTGTGGAATTGTTATATGCCAGTCCGCTTTTTAATAGGGCGGATGATGTTACACGATGGGAAACTGCATATCAAACAAACTTAGCTGCTGTAAAAAAACTGGAAGAAGGTAATTTTGGATTGGCTTATGAAAACAATTCAGGAAAGAATGCAGCAGGTTGGGGAAAGATATTCTCCGATTATATTGGCTCAGAAGGTGGTGGAGGAACTGTTTCTGAGGCAGTATTAGTAACTTTATATAATAATGTATCACCAGCCGAGCACTTACAGCTTGAAAAATGGAATGGATGGGAACATTCTCTTCGCCCAGCTAATGCTGGAGGTGGGGGTGGTATGACTCCCACTGCAGAAATGGTTGATCTTTTTCCAATGGCGGATGGGAAGAAACCAAATGACATGAATGGATCTTATGATTATAATCAAGAACTTTTCTTTTTAAACCGCGATCCAAGATTTTATCGCACTTTTGCGTTCCCTGGTGTAGAATGGAAGTTTGATAGTGATGACTTGAAATCTTTTGGTGAAAAAGGTCAATTACCTTATGGCATTAATGGGTATACTACAGGGAATAATTACAAGTTGTGGAATTATTGTTGGTATGATAATGTAGATGATCGTAATAGTAACTCTAAGTCAGGCTATGCAGCTGATTGTCTAGGTACCAAAAATACGGGGATTTATTTGCGTAAGCGTACAGATGATTTAGCACTCAATTCTAATCCTTTATATATCTTTGAAAAGACTTCAGGTAATGGATTCAGACAGTCTGCTGCTCCATATATGGAAATACGTTTTGCCGAAGTATTATTGAATTATGCGGAGGCTGCTTGTGGGGCAAATCATTTTGACGAGGCAGTGAATGCTCTTAAACGAATTCGTAAGCGTGTAGGATATACAGATAATTGTGGATTAGATCCAGCTATTTTTAATGATCGTGCTAAACTATTTGAGGCTATACTTTATGAACGTCAAATAGAACTTGCTTATGAAGGTAAACGTTTCCACGATGTGCGACGTTGGATGTTATTTGATGGTGGAGTGGGCCAAGAAGCACTGAAATCGACTTGGAAACTTACAGGTTTTAATGGCAATACATGTAACTATTTAGGAGTTGAACCATTGAATGGTCAGAGAAGACATCGGATTGAGGTTTATGCAAAAAATTTTATTGCTGCTAAAAGTAATAATGTCTACAATGAAGATAAAACAATAAAAGAAACCTATGATGAATTATGGAATAAACGTCCGACAGCATTAAGTTTGACTGAAGATATAACTTGTACAGAATCAGCCGATGATGAAATAACATATGCAGATGCAAAGGTAAAGGCATTGGCTCAGTTTTATCAAGAACATTTTAAACGTAAAAATCTTAGTACTGACGGTAATGATGAAACTATTCTTCCAACATTTAAACCTTATTATTATATCTTAGGTTTTAAGAAGAATGCGATGCAAAACAATGTGTCATTAGAACAAAATATAGGATGGGGCGACTATTGGAGAGGTGGAGCTGATGGTACCTTTGATCCTTTGGCAGAGTAAATTCGTTTATCAAAATAATTACTTGATCTGAAGAATGTTCATTCTGAAATAAACCTAAGGACCATTTATCACTTTGATCTTTTGAAAAGAATATTAAGGAATAAGTGGTCCTTTTGTATTTAAAGTTAGAATAGAAAAATATATTATATTTTCTGATTACATATTTCCTTGTTTTACGTCTTATTATTGTATTTTTGAATTAACAATCTCACAAAACCCAATAAAAATGAAGAAGAAACATGTACTTTTAGTAGCTTTTGCAGCTGCAATGTTGACTCCGACCGTTGTATGGGCACAATACCCGCAGATAACTGACGAAGCCAAAGCGAATTATACAAAGATGATGACCGAGGAACGGAAACGTTCTGATGAAGCATGGGAGAAAGCGTTACCTATAGTACTGAAAGAAGCAAAAGAAGGACGTCCTTATATCTCATGGGCTGGTCGTCCCTATGATTTGCCACAAGCTAGAATTCCCTCGTTTCCGGGTGCTGAAGGAGGTGGAATGTATAGTTTTGGTGGTCGTGGAGGTAAAGTAATTACGGTTACTAATCTGAATGATCGTGGTCCGGGTTCATTCCGCGAAGCTTGTGAGACAGGTGGTGCACGTATTATTGTATTCAATGTGGCTGGTATCATTCGTCTGGAATCTCCGATTATTGTTCGAGCACCTTACGTTACTATTGCCGGACAGACAGCACCGGGTGATGGTGTCTGCATTGCCGGAGAATCATTTTGGGTGGATACACACGACGTAGTTGTACGTCATATGAGATTCCGTCGTGGAGAAACAAAAGTATGGCATCGTGACGACTCTTTCGGTGGTAATCCGATTGGTAATATCATGATAGACCACTGTTCATGTACATGGGGACTGGACGAAAATATTTCTTTCTATCGTCATATGTACGATCCGAGTGAAGGCCAATATGAAAGCAAGGACTTGAAACTTCCGACAGTCAATGTGACTATTCAGAATACAATTTCTGCAAAAGCTCTGGATACCTATAATCATGCATTCGGTAGCACACTGGGAGGTGAGAACTGTGCATTTATGCGTAACCTTTGGGCCAGCAACTCTGGTCGCAATCCGTCTGTAGGCTGGAATGGAGTATTCAACTTCGTTAATAATGTAGTATTTAATTGGGTGCATCGTTCTTCTGATGGTGGCGATTATACCGCCATGTTCAATATGATCAATAACTATTATAAACCCGGTCCTGCTACTCCAAAGAATAATACGGTAGGCTGCCGTATTCTGAAACCGGAAGCCGGACGCAGTAAACTGAATTATAAGGTATACGGTCGCGTGTATGCTGATGGTAACGTTATGGAAGGCTATCCGGAAATCACGAAAGATAACTGGAATGGTGGTATCCAAATCGAGAGTCAGCCAAATACAGAGGGATATACTGAGAATATGCGGAGCTATGAGCCGTTTGCAATGCCTTATATCAAAATTACATCAGCTAATGATGCTTATGATTATGTGACAAAACATGTCGGTGCCAATATACCCTGCCGTGATATCGTGGACGAACGCATCATAGAAGAAGTAAAAACAGGTATTCCTTATTATGACAAGAAACTTGCGAAGGATGCTAATGGTGATCTTACAGGCTTGTCTCCTAAGTCAATGGGAGAAGACGGTCAGTTTAAATATCGTCGTTTACCTAAAGATTCTTATAAGATAGGTATCATTACTGATATTCGTCAGATGGGTGGTTTCCCCGAATACAAAGGAACTCCGTATGTGGATACGGATGGTGACGGTATGCCGGATGAATGGGAAATTGCTAATGGATTGAATCCGAATGATCCAAGTGATGCTAATAAAGATTGTACAGGTGACGGATATACGAATATTGAAAAGTATATCAATGGAATCAGTACAAAACACAAAGTAGACTGGAGAGATTTAAAAAATAACTACGATACATTGGCTGAGAAAGGAAAATTAATGTAATCTGCAACCGGTATCGGTATAAGATGCCGGGACTGGGTTTCCTTTTGGCATATGGTATAAAAAATAAGATGAAATGAAAAAGATAGTTTTAATGTCTCTGTTGTTTCTTTGCGGTTGGATATCTGCCGGAGCAGTCGATTTGAACAAAGAGAATCGTGATCCGAAATATGTAGAGTCTATAGTCAATCGTTCGCAGAAAATTGTAGATAAACTAGGACTTACGGATGTGAAAGTAGCCGAAGACGTTTGTAATATTATTGCCAATCGCTATTTCGAACTGAATGATATTTATGAAATACGTGATGCAAAAGTAAAAACCGTTAAGGAATCAGGTTTGACCGGTGATGCGAAAAATGAAGCGTTGAAGGCTGCTGAAAATGAAAAAGATGCAGCTTTGTACCGTTCTCACTTTGCTTTTCCTGCCAGTTTATCTCTCTTTTTGAATGAGGAACAGATAGAAGCCGTAAAAGATGGAATGACTTATGGCGTGGTGAAAGTAACTTATGAAGCTACGCTTGATATGATTCCTTCTCTGAAAGAAGAAGAAAAGGTACAAATCTATGCTTGGTTGGTGGAAGCGCGTGAGTTTGCCATGGATGCGGAAAATTCAAACAAGAAACATGCGGCTTTCGGCAAGTACAAAGGACGTATCAACAATTATCTGGCTAAGCGGGGATATAATTTGACGAAAGAACGTGAAGAGTGGGCCAAACGTGTGAAAGCACGGGGAGGAACGCTGTAAAAGTATAGAATCTGGTAAGAAAGGATTGGTAACCAATGAGATACTATAAAAAGAAGTGGAATTCTTTCCCATTATTAAATGGTTAGTTTGTTTGATGGAGGAAAGGGTGGCTCGGAGAGTCGCCCTTTTTATCGTCTCTAAATTTTGATTCTGACGAATCTTCCAATCTATTTGAGTACAAATCCGGCTTTTCATCGTCTCTGTATAAAGGATATTAGTATAGTGTAAAAGAATCAATCATAGAAATGGGAAAGTTAAGAAATACATTAGCTGCAATAAGCATCCTGCTTTTAGCTTCTTGTGGAGGGAATAAAGATTATTATATGTTCACTTCATTTCATGAGCCGGCTGATGAAGGTTTGAGATATCTGTATAGTGAAGACGGAATGCACTGGGACAGTATTCCCGGTGTCTGGCTGAAGCCGGAATTGGGACAACATCGCCTGATGCGTGACCCTTCCATGGTGCGTACACCGGATGGTACTTATCATTTGGTATGGACCACCAGCTGGAAAGGGGATTTAGGCTTTGGTTATGCAAATTCCAAAGACTTGATTCACTGGTCGGAGCAACAAATGATTCCTGTAATGGCAGACGAACCGACCACTGTCAATGTATGGGCTCCGGAGATTTTTTATGATGACGAGAGCGAACAGTTTATGGTAGTATGGGCTTCATGTGTACCAGGTCGTTTTGAAAAGGGAATCGAAGAAGAAGAGAATAATCATCGTTTATACTACATCACTACAAGGGATTTTAAGACAGTATCCAAGACGAAAGTATTATATGATCCCGGTTTCAGCTCAATCGACGCTGTCATTGTGAAGCGTGCAAAAAATGATTATGTAATGGTACTCAAAGATAATACACGTCCCGAACGTAATCTGAAAATTGCTTTTTCAGACTCTCTGACAGGACCTTATTCGCCGTCATCACAACCATTTACCGAATCGTTTGTAGAGGGACCGTCTGTCGAGAAATTAGGTGATGATTATCTGATCTATTTTGATGTTTATAAAAAGAAAATATACGGTGCCATGTGTACCCGTGATTTTAAGAACTTCACGGATATCACAGAAAGTGTGAGTGTGCCTGTCGGGCATAAACACGGAACCATCTTTAAAGCTTCAGAATCAGATGTTAAAACATTGCTGGAAGAAAGCAAGAAGAAATAAACTTAAACCGGATAAGTTGAATCCGGAATAAACTAAAACCTGAAATAAATCATGAACAACTCAACGAAGATTCTTCTTGTATTGGCTGCCGGATGGATGGCGACTACCATTCAGGCGCAGACTCCGCAGGATAGAATCCATTACACAGGAAAAGAATTATCGAATCCCACCTATCACGACGGACAATTATCTCCGGTAGTGGGAGTGCATAATATTCAACTGGTGCGTGCCAATCGCGAGCATCCGGAAGCGTTGAACGGCAATGGATGGACTTACAATCATCAGCCTATGCTGGCTTACTGGAACGGTCAGTTTTATTATCAGTATTTGGCAGATCCGTCAGATGAACATGTACCACCTTCCCAAACGTTCCTCATGACCTCGAAAGACGGTTATCAATGGACAAATCCGGAAATAGTATTCCCTCCTTACAAAGTGCCGGACGGATATACCAAAGAATCCCGTCCGGGTATGCAGGCAAAAGACTTGATTGCTATCATGCACCAGCGTGTAGGCTTTTATGTATCTAAGTCGGGCAGATTGATTACGATGGGAAATTACGGAGTAGCTTTGGATAAGAAAGATGATCCGAACGACGGAAACGGTATCGGTCGGGTAGTACGTGAGATTAAGAAGGACGGTTCGTTCGGACCGATTTATTTCATTTATTACAATCATGGATTCAACGAAAAGAATACCGATTATCCCTATTTTAAAAAGAGCAAAGACCGGGAGTTCGTAAAGGCTTGTCAGGAAATACTGGATAATCCGCTTTATATGATGCAATGGGTAGAAGAAGCTGACCGTGAAGATCCGATCATTCCACTGAAAAAAGGATATAAAGCATTCAACTGCTATACATTGCCCGATGGACGCATTGCGAGTCTTTGGAAACACGCTTTGACTTCGATCAGTGAAGATGGGGGACATACCTGGGCAGAACCGGTGCTTCGTGCAAAAGGATTTGTCAACAGTAATGCGAAAATCTGGGGACAACGTCTGAGCGATGGAACCTACGCTACGGTTTATAATCCGTCGGAATTCCGCTGGCCGTTGGCTATCTCATTGAGTAAGGACGGATTGGAGTATACTACATTAAACTTAGTACATGGTGAAATTACTCCGATGCGCTATGGAGGAAATTACAAATCATATGGTCCTCAATATCCCCGTGGCATTCAGGAAGGAAACGGAGTGCCTGCAGATGGTGATTTATGGGTTTCATATAGTGTGAATAAAGAAGATATGTGGATTTCCCGCATTCCTGTTCCGGTAGAGATTAATGCTTCTGCACATGCGGATGATGATTTTTCGAAATTTGGATCAATAGCTGAGTTGACCAACTGGAATATTTACTCTCCGGTTTGGGCACCGGTTTCTTTAGAAGGAGCTTGGCTGAAGCTACAGGATAAAGATCCCTTCGACTATGCGAAGGTAGAACGTAAGATTCCGGCTTCGAAAGAATTGAAAGTCTCATTTGATTTGTTGGCAGAACAGAATGATAAAGGTAGACTTCAAATTGACTTCCTGGATGGGAACAGCATTGCCTGTTCGCGATTGGAACTCACTCCGGACGGTATTTTCCGTATGAAAGGTGGGTCACGTTTTGCAAATATGATGAACTATGAAGCAGGAAAGACTTATCATGTAGAAGCTGTTCTTTCGACTGCCGATCGTAATATTCAAGTGTATGTGGATGGTAAGAGGGTAGGGCTGCGTATGTTTTATGCTCCGGTAGCAACGATTGAACGGATCGCTTTCCGTACCGGAGAAATGCGTACATTCCCGACTGTGGATACTCCTGCCGACCAAACGTATGATTTGCCCGATGCAGGCGGACAGGAACCATTGGCAGAATATCGTATAGCCAATGTAAAGACTTCGTCCACTGATAAGGACGCTTCTTCCGCTTTTTTGAAATATGCAGACTTTAGTCATTATGCCGAATCTTTCAATGGCATGGAAGATGAAAATATTGTTCAGGCAATTCCCAATGCCAAAGCTTCGGAATGGATGGAAGAAAATATCCCTTTGTTTGAATGCCCGCAGCGTAATTTTGAAGAAATGTATTATTATCGTTGGTGGTCATTGCGCAAGCATATCAAGGAGACTCCCGTCGGATATGGTATGACCGAGTTTTTGGTTCAGCGTTCTTATTCGGATAAGTATAACCTGATTGCCTGTGCTATCGGACATCATATTTATGAAAGTCGTTGGCTGCGTGATCCGAAATATCTGGATCAGATTATCCATACATGGTATCGTGGCAATGATGGAGGACCGATGAAGAAGATGGATAAGTTCAGTTCATGGAATGCAGATGCTGTACTGGCACGCTATATGGTGGATGGCGATAAGGATTTCATGCTGGATATGACGAAGGATCTGGAAACGGAATATCAGCGTTGGGAACGTACCAACCGTTTGAAGAACGGACTGTATTGGCAGGGTGATGTACAGGATGGCATGGAGGAATCCATCAGTGGCGGCCGAAAAAAGAAATATGCCCGTCCGACGATTAACAGCTATATGTATGGTAATGCAAAAGCCCTTTCGATAATGGGAATCCTTTCCGGTGATGAAGGAATGGCTATGAGGTATGGTATGAGAGCGGATACATTAAAGAGTCTCGTAGAAAACGATTTATGGAATACACGCCATCAGTTCTTTGAAACGATGCGTACTGACTCTTCCGCCAATGTGCGCGAGGCAATCGGATATATTCCGTGGTATTTCAATTTACCGGATACAACAAAGAAATATGAAGTTGCCTGGAAAGAAATTATGGATGAGAAAGGATTTTCTGCTCCTTATGGATTGACTACGGCAGAACGCCGTCATCCTGAGTTCCGCACGCGCGGAGTTGGTAAATGTGAATGGGACGGGGCTATCTGGCCGTTTGCTTCTGCACAGACGTTAACTGCAATGGCTAATTTCATGAATAATTATCCTCAGACTGTTTTGTCTGACAGCGTGTATTTTCGTCAGATGGAATTGTATGTAGAGTCGCAGTATCATCGTGGACGTCCATATATTGGCGAGTATCTGGACGAAGTAACCGGATATTGGCTGAAAGGCGATCAGGAGCGTAGTCGCTATTACAATCATTCTACTTTCAATGATTTGATGATTACCGGATTGATCGGACTTCGTCCGCGTCTGGATGATACGATAGAGATTAATCCGCTGATTCCGGCAGATAAATGGGATTGGTTCTGTCTGGATAATGTTTTATATCATGGTCATAATCTGACGATTCTTTGGGATAAGAATGGCGATCGTTATCATTGTGGAAAGGGATTGCGTATCTTTGTGAATGGAAAAGAAGTAGGACATACAGATACGTTGACAAGACTTGTTTGCGAGAATGCATTAAAGTGATATATTTAGGCACGGATTACACGGTTTTGCTTCGACTGACCATGTGGGAAGAACCGTGTTCATCCGTGTAATCCGTGCCTAAACGATTATTCATAACGAATTAAAAAACGAATAATGACTTTTAAGAAATATCTTCTTCTTTTACTTTGTCTGCCATGCTTCGTACAGGCAAAGAATATAACGATCAGCCGCCTTACCTGCGAAATGCAGGAAGGGCTGGTGGTCGTTGAAAGCTGTCCCCGTTTGGGATGGGCAATGGAATCACCGGAGAATGGCACGAGACAGACTGCTTATGAAATAGAGATTAGGGAGGCTTTTACCGGACGTTCCGTCTGGAATAGTGGAAAGGTAACTTCTTCACAGAGTCAGCTGGTTCCGACTGAAGGAGCGGATATATGTCTGAATAATCCATTTAATTATAGTTGGCGTGTGCGTGTCTGGGATGAGACGGATACTCCTTCCGAATGGAGTCAGGAATCAAAATTCCGTTTGGCATCCGATGGCTTTTCTTCAGGGAAATGGATCGGCGCCATCACTCGTAAGGATTCGCACCTTCCCGAAGGGCGAAAGTTTCATGGCGGCGAATTGAAGAAACCGGAGGTGAAAGCTGCTTGGGAAGCGGTAGATACTTTGGCAAAGAAAAGTATTTGCTTGCGAAGAACGTTTCAGACAGGAGAGACAAAAGGGAAGAATGCGAATCGGAAATCCGGAAAGAAAATCGTGGAAGCTACTGCGTATGTTTGTGGCCTGGGATTCTATGAGTTTTCTCTGAATGGCAAAAAAATAGGAGATAGTGAATTTGCTCCGCTTTGGAGCGATTATGATAAGAGTGTTTATTATAATACATACGATGTAACGGAGCAGTTACAGGATGGTGAGAATGTTGTAGGAATCTTATTGGGGAATGGATTCTACAATGTACAGGGAGGGCGCTATCGCAAATTGCAGATTAGTTTTGGTCCTCCCACACTTTTATTTGAATTAGTAATCAATTATGAGGATGGAACACGCGAGACGATCCGTTCGGATCAGGGGTGGAAATATGATCTGAGTCCGATAACCTTTAATTGTATTTATGGAGGGGAAGATTATGACGCCCGTCGCGAACAGAAAGGATGGAATCAAGTTGGTTTCAATGATAGCCACTGGCGTCCGGTAGTGGTTCAGGAAGCGCCGAAAGGAGTGCTCCGTCCGCAGATGGCACCTCCGGTGAAGATTATGGAACGGTATGATATTCAGAAAGTAACCAAGCTGAATTCAGAACAGGTGATGGCTGCTTCCAAATCTACCAAACGAACAGTAGACCCTTCTGCTATTGTTTTGGATATGGGACAGAATCTGGCCGGTTTTCCGAAGATAACCGTACGTGGTAAACGAGGACAGAAAGTCACCTTGATAGTAGCGGAAGCATTGACGGATGAAGGAGCTTGTAATCAGCGTCAGACAGGGCGTCAGCATTATTATGAATATACACTGAAAGGTGAAGGTGACGAAATCTGGCATCCTCGTTTTTCATATTATGGTTTTCGGTACATTCAGGTAGAAGGTGCTGTATTGAAAGGGCAGAAAAATCCTCAGAAACTGCCTGTCCTTAAAAACATTCAATCCTGTTTTATCTATAATTCGGCAAAGAAAGTCTCTACATTCGAATCTTCCAACCGAATATTCAATGCAGCTCATCGATTGATTGAGAAGGCGGTTCGCAGTAATATGCAATCCGTATTTACTGATTGTCCGCATCGGGAGAAACTCGGATGGCTGGAACAGGTGCACCTCAATGGACCGGGGCTGCTCTATAATTATGATCTGACAGCGTATGCTCCACAGATTATGCAGAATATGGCAGACGCCCAGCATCCGAATGGGGCAATGCCCACAACGGCTCCGGAGTATGTAGTCTTTGAAGGTCCCGGAATGGATGCTTTTGCCGAATCCCCGGAGTGGGGAGGTTCACTGGTTATTTTCCCGTTTATGTACTATGAAACTTACGGGGATGATTCTTTGATTAAGAAGTATTATCAGCATATGCGTCGTTACACTGACTATCTTAAGACTCGGGCAGATAACGGTATTCTTTCTTTCGGATTGGGTGACTGGTATGATTATGGAGATTTCCGCGCCGGATTCTCCCGTAATACACCTGTTCCGTTGGTGGCTACAGCACATTATTATATGACTGTTATGTATCTGATAAAGGCTGCCCGAATGGTAGGTAATGAATTTGACGTTCGTTATTACAGTTCATTGGCATACGATATAATGGTAGCGTTTAACAAACGGTTTCTGGATAGTAATACAGCACAATATGGTACAGGGAGTCAAGCTAGTAATGCGCTTCCCATCTTCCTTCAGATGACTCAAAGTACAGGAGATAAAGGAGATTACACACCGGATGCAAGTCTGACTGCCAAAGTGTTGACGAATCTGATTAAAGATGTGGAATCACACGGCAATCGTTTGACTACCGGAGATGTGGGAAACCGCTATCTGATTCAGACATTGGCACGTAATGGACAGCATGAGCTTATTTATAAGATGTTCAATCATGAAGAAGCTCCCGGATACGGCTTCCAGTTGAAGTTTGGTGCAACTACATTGACGGAGCAGTGGGACCCGCGTCAGGGTTCTTCATGGAATCATTTTATGATGGGACAGATTGATGAATGGTTCTTTAATTCATTGATTGGTATTCGTCCGTCTACAACATTATCAGCTTCTGTAAATGAAAAGGATGAGCCAATGCAAGGTTATCAGAAATTTGTCATTGCTCCGAAGCCGGTAGGAGACTTGAAATACGTTAAATCAACTTATGAGACTCTTTACGGTACGATTCTGGTAGACTGGACTCGTCAGAGCGGTACTTTTACTCTGAATGTATCTGTACCGGTGAATACCACTGCTATCGTTTATCTTCCGGGTGAAAAAGAACCGAAAGAAGTACAAAGCGGGACATATAAGTTTGTTGCTGCCGAATAAGATATAAAAAAGAAGAACTATTTAATAATATAGAATATGAATTTACGAATTACTCTTTTGGCTTTTCTTTGCCTTTGCGCAACGGCGATCCTCCGTGCCGAACGCGTCGATATGTTGAAAGCGGGTGCAAAAGCAAATGGGAAAGCTCTCAATACAAAGCTGATAAATTCAACGATTGACCGTTTGAATCGTGGAGGTGGAGGTACGCTCTTTTTTCCTGCCGGAACGTATCTGACGGGAAGTATCCATCTGAAAAGTAACATTACGCTGGAACTGGAAGCCGGAGCTATCCTGCTTTTTTCAGACAACTTTGACGACTATCTTCCTTTTGTAGAAGTTCGTCACGAAGGAGTCATGATGAAAAGTTTCCAGCCGTTAATCTATGCGGTTGATGCGGAAAATATCACTATCAAGGGAGAAGGTACACTGGATGGTCAAGGTAAGAAGTGGTGGATGGAGTTCTTTCGTGTAATGATTGACCTGAAAGATAATGGTATGCGTGATATTAATAAATATCAGCCGATGTGGGATGCTCAGAATGATACGACTGCCATCTATGCAGAGACGAATAAGGATTATGTCAGCACTTTGCAGCGTCGTTTTTTCCGCCCTCCGTTCATTCAGCCTGTTCGTTGCAAGAAGGTGAAGATTGAAGGAGTGAAAATTGTCAATTCTCCTTTTTGGACTGTTAATCCGGAGTTTTGTGACAATGTGACTATCAAAGGAATCACGATAGATAATGTCCCTTCTCCCAACACGGATGGAATCAATCCTGAGTCCTGCCGGAATGTACATATCAGTGATTGCCATATTTCTGTAGGTGATGACTGCATTACGATTAAATCTGGAAGAGACGCACAAGCCCGCCGCTTGGGAGTGCCGTGTGAGAATATTACTATTACCAATTGTACGATGCTTGCCGGTCATGGTGGGGTAGTGATCGGCAGTGAAATGAGTGGTAGTGTGCGTAAGGTCACGATCTCTAACTGTGTATTTGACGGAACCGACCGTGGTATCCGCATCAAGTCAACCCGTGGAAGGGGAGGAGTCGTAGAGGATATCCGTGTCAGCAATATTGTAATGAGTAACATCAAACAGGAGGCTGTCGTCTTGAATCTGAAATACAGTCAAATGCCTGCAGAAGCAAAGAGTGAGCGTACTCCGATATTTCGTAATGTTCATATCAGCGGTATGACTGTGACGGATGCAAAGACTCCGATTAAAATAGTAGGACTGGAAGAAGCTCCGATTTCTGACATTGTATTGCGTGACATCCATATTCAGGGAGCCAAACAGAAGTGTATCTTTGAAGATTGTGAACGTATCACTATGGATGACGTAATCATTAACGGTGAAGAAATAAAACTGAAATAAACCTCTTGGGAGGTTACATATTTATAAATATAAGAAAATGAAACGAATCCTTTTCTCATTGCTTCTCGCTGCATCTCTTTCGGCAGAAGCACAGACGCAGACATACGAGACGGAATTTGCCCGTCCCTTGAATGAAGTATTGACAGATATTCAAAATCGTTTCGGAATCCGTCTGAAATATGATATTGATACGGTAGGGAAGATTTTACCTTATGCTGATTTCCGTATCCGCCCCTATTCTGTAGAGGAATCTTTGACGAATGTGTTGTCACCATTCGATTACAAATTTGTCAGACAGAGCGGTAATCTATATAAGTTGAAGGCTTATGAATATCCTCGTCGTACAGATGCTGACGGAGAAAAGATGCTGGCTTATCTCAATACGCTTTATGCGGATAAGCAGGCTTTTGAACTTCGTGCCGATTCATTGAGAAAAGAGGTACGTCAACGTTTGGGAATTGATACTTTATTGGCCCAATGTGTAAACTCAACCCCCATTCTATCGAAAATACGGAAGTTTGATGGCTATACTGTGCAGAATTTTGCACTTGAAACTCTACCGGGGCTGTATGTTTGCGGATCTGTTTATACGCCTCAATCGAAAGGGAAACACGCTCTGATTATTTGTCCGAACGGACATTTTGGTGGAGGTCGTTATCGGGAAGATCAGCAGCAGCGTATGGGCACATTAGCTCGTATGGGAGCTGTTTGTGTCGATTATGATTTGTTTGGCTGGGGAGAATCGATTCTCCAAGTGGGGAGTGCAGCGCATCGCAGTAGTGCGGCACATACTATTCAGGCAATGAATGGATTGTTGATTCTCGATTATATGCTTGCTTCCCGTAAAGATATCGATACCAAGCGTATTGGTGCCAATGGCGGTTCCGGTGGTGGAACGCATACTGTACTACTGACAACGTTGGATGGGCGTTTTACTGCTTCTGCCCCGGTGGTTAGTCTGGCTTCTCATTTCGATGGCGGTTGTCCTTGTGAAAGTGGTATGCCTATTCAGCTATCAGCAGGAGGTACTTGTAATGCTGAACTGGCTGCAACATTCGCTCCCCGTCCGCAATTAGTGGTTTCTGATGGCGGGGACTGGACAGCAAGTGTTCCTGCACTTGAATTTCCGTATTTGCAGCGTATCTATGGATTCTATGATACGAAAACCAATGTGACGAACGTTCATCTTCCCAAAGAAAAACATGATTTCGGTCCGAATAAAAGAAATGCAGTCTATGATTTCTTTGCCGAAGTCTTCGATTTAGATAAAAAGATGTTGGATGAGAGTAAAGTAACTATCGAACCGGAGTCTGCCATGTACAGCTTTGGAGAGAAAGGGGAGCTACTACCGGAAAATGCAATTCGTTCGTTCGACAAGGTGGCTGCTTATTTTGATAAAAAGGCTTTTGCCAAATTGAAATCGGATGCTTCTCTTGAAAAGAAAGCAATGGAGTGGGTAGCTTCACTCAATCTGGATGATGAGAAGAAATTAGGTTTTGCCGTGACGACTATTTATAATCATCTTCGCCAGGTTCGAGACTGGCATAATGATCATCCATATACGACAATACCTGCGGGCATCAATCCTACAACGGGCAAACCGTTAACTCAGCTCGAACGTGAGATAATAGCAGACTCAGCTATGCCCAAGGAAGTTCATGAAAGACTGATGAAAGGGCTGCGCAGAGTACTGACGGAGGAACAAGTTGATCAGATTTTAGATAAATATACAGTTGGTAAGGTAGCATTTACCATGAAAGGGTATCAGGAGATTGTTCCTGATATGACGGAGGAAGAAACAGCCTTTATACTTGAACAGCTGAAACTGGCTCGCGAACAAGCTGTTGATTACAAAAGCATGAAACAGATATCTGCTATCTTTAAAGCTTATAAAACAAAGATCGAACTGTATTTCTATGAACATGGCCGTAACTGGCGCCAAATGTATAAAGACTATGCAGAAAAGCGAAAGGCGGAAAAAGCAAAGGAGGGGAAATAGAGAATCAAAGATACTTTTTTATTAATGCATACTATAAGTAGCAATACCTCTGACATAGAGAGGATTGCTGCTTTTTGCTTCATTTGCTTGTAGAATAATAGACTGGTCGGACATCTTTTATTGCGGAAAATGTGTTATATTGTGGACAGCTAATAAAAACGTATATTATATGGATAAGCAAAAAGTAGCATTAGTCCTTTCTATGGGTGGCGCACGTGGTATTGCGCATATTGGAGTCATTGAAGAATTGTTACGTCATAATTTCGAGATAACTTCTATTGCCGGAAGCTCGATGGGAGCGATGGTAGGCGCAATGTATGCTTCAGGTAAGCTGGAGGAATGTAAAGAATGGCTCTATAGCTGGGATAAACGTAAGATGTGGGAACTGGCGGATCTGACATTAAGTCGGGACGGCTTGGTGAAGGGGGATCGTTTTATCAAAGAACTGAAGCAGATTATTCCCGTTATGAATATTGAAGATTTGCCTATACCATACGTAGCAATGGCTACTGATATTGTTTGCGATCAGGAAGTGAGGTTCGATAGCGGTAATTTGTATGATGCTATCCGTGCTACTATTTCTATACCGATGCTCTTCCGGCCTTTACGGAAAGATGGTATGGTTCTGATTGACGGAGGAATACTGAATCCCCTTCCGCTGAATCAGGTGCATCGTACGGAAGGGGATATTCTGATAGCAGTCGATGTCAATGCTTCGATTGATTGCGGTAAGAAAAAGAAAATGAGTCCTTATAACTTGTTGACAGAATCTTCAAGAATGATGATGCAGCAAATTACCCGTTATCAGATAGAACGTTGTCAGCCGGATATCTTAATTCAGATGTCCGGCAATGCTTATGATATGCTGGAGTTCCATCATGCAGCTTCTATTGTGGAGACGGGAATAGAGATTACCCGGGATGCGTTGAATACAGAACTTTATTCCGTATAAATCATTTTTTTCGTCATACCTCCGTCAATGGTTATATTCTCACCGTTGATAAAATCATTCTCATCCCGGCAGAGAAATAAACACATACGGGCAATATCTTCCGGTTTGCCCACTCGTTGGGAAGGGTGCTGAGAATGGTCTTCTGGTTGGAGTTGATCATAATTTTGTGTTTGTATCCACCCCGGAGCAATGGAGTTTACTGTGATATTCCATTCGGATAATGATAAAGCTAATGCATGAGTCAGAGAATAGATACCACCTTTAGAAGCTGCATAACCTTCACTTCCCGGTTCACTCATCAAATAACGTGTTGAGCAGATATTAATGATCCTTCCATAAGGGTTAGAATCAGACTGTGTCTTACGATGAATGGCAAGTAACCGTGAAGTAATAAATACAGGACGAAGATTGACGGAAAGAATCTTGTCGAAATCTTTGACGCTTGTTTCTGTAATGGAAGAAAATTTGCTGATACCGACATTATTGATGAGGATGTCAATGTCCTTCCATTCATCCAATATCTGTTGCATACAGCTTTCGAGTGCTTCTTTATCACTAACGTCAACAGAATGAAATATGGCTCCGGTATCTCTTGCTGTTTGTTGACCGGACACAGCATTAATGTCACAGAAGGCTACTTGATGTCCGTCTTTACAGAAAGCTTCTACTATTGCTTTCCCTATGCCTTCTGCTCCGCCTGTCACGAATACCTTTTTTTTCAGGCTGTCCGGTTTTGAAACAATTTCACCTGCTACCTCTGTTTTGACTTGACTGCTGGTAGCCGTTTTCTTTTTCCCATATTTCTGTGCCTGTTTCCAAGCTGCTTTTCTAGCTTCGTATTGTTCTTGTTGTCTTTCTATATAATTATCTGCCATGAATTCTTCATTTTTAAATCTGAGGAACAAAAATAATATATTTACTCGAAAAGGCAAAATTAGTCAGAAGCCATTATGATGACTATTGAAAATCAGTATTTTGTTTGAAAAACCAGCAGTTTTAACTCTAAAAACTAACCATAATAATAACTTTGCTTAGGGTGGTGTTATATTTTGAATACGTAATCCCCGAATAATCTATAAGATTAATATCACCATTATCATTGGTCATGAATTTGATGATTTTATAACGCTGGATTTCCGAGAAAATACACCTTATAATAATCTGTTCCTTTTATAAATATTATCCAAAGATTTCTATTGACAAGTAATTAAAATATAAGTCTTTGGGCTTTTACTTGTATATAGTGTTGAAAAATGTTAAACCATTAGTGGCTATGAATAATGGTAAACGTCTTAAAAACAGTTCTAGCTTTTTAATATCGAGAGGATATTTCATATTAGTAGGAAATGCTCTTTATAATGACAATGCAAAGAGCGTATCGGATAAGAATTCTATCCGTGTCATCTTGACTTTTTAATAATATATAGAAAAAAGAGTATGAAAAAGAATTTGAAGTATTTGTTGTTGCTCTCGTTATTATCCTTCATGGCTTGCAATGGTGATGAAAAAATAGATTCGGGTATGGTGCAGCAAGACGATGAAGCATTGCAACTGAACGTTCGTGTTGGTGACTTTACTATTAACGAAGTCTCCAATATTCGTGTCACGGATAGCGGAAGTACAGCTACCTTTGAAAATGGGGATCGCATCGGTGTCATTGTGCTGGATGCGGATAATAATGTACTATCCAACAACATTCCTTATCAATATGATGGTAACATTTGGAGCTTCGACAGCAGTAACGATGAAGGAAAAACAGCCATTTACTACGACAATAAAGCCACCGTTTTCCTTGCCTACTTTCCGTATAATAAGGAAGCGGATAACGAGATTAACATAGATGGTCTAAAAGGAAAATTCTTACCGCAGGGTGACCAACGCAGCAAGGATGCCTACCGTGCTTCCGATTTGTTGGTATGGAGTGACACGAGTGGTAGACCGTTAAAGAAATTGGATATAGTATTTGAACATGCTTATTCCTTACTTTCGTTGTCTCCTTCCATAAAATGCAAAATTAATGGAAGGAGAGACTTTACTTATGTTCCTTCTTCGATTAGTGATGTGAGTTTCAATGTCGGAACAGAGCCTCTTTTCCCTTACCAAATGAATGATGGCAGTTACCAGATAATTATTTCTCCGAAAAAAACAAAGGTTCGTTGGGTTTATGAATATAATAAAGAGATGTGTAGTGGTGCGATGTCCGATACAGATTTATCTGCCAATACCTGTTATACATTCGCCCCGATTTTAGAAGACATAGGTGATTATACATTGGATAAAGCTCAAATGGGCGATTTCTATTGCAAGGATGAAAATAATAACGGCTATTTGATTCCCAGAGATGTTATTGCTCTTTCCGCAGATATGGACTGCTTGGGTATCGTTCTGAAGTCGGGTAAAGACAGTGAGGGCGAATGGGTAGATTATTGTAAATATAAACAGAAATATGGTATAACAGAGATGCATACCGTACATGGTTACGTTCTTGCGCTTTATGATGCCAATGGAGGAAATGCTTGTACATGGGGGCTTTGGAGCCTAACTGATATAAACAGAGGTGAGCCGAGCACCGGTTTCTATGGCTATAAGAATACACAGGGGATCATCTCGTTTGCGGAAAACGAGAATCGAACTTTAAAGAATGGATTTCCCCCTGTCTATTGGGTAACGGATTATGAGTATAGGCATCCCGCTCCTGCAAACAGCAGTGGTTGGTTTTTACCCTCGCTAGGTCAATGTTGGTATTGGATGTACAATAAAGCTTATCTTTTATCCGCTGTCAATAAAGCTACCGGGGATAATGACTATGGGTGGAAATTGGGGTATTGGTCGAGTTCGGAGGACGATTACGATCCGTTTCTCAACGCATACTATGCCGACACCTACGTCGGCGCCATGGATTGGGATTATAAGAACAGTAAACATTGCGTCCGTGCGTGTCTTGCTTTTTGATTGAAATACCGCACTGATACGATTATTGTCAGTGCGGTATAATGATAACAGAGAGTCTGTTTTTCTTTTATTCAGCTACTACTTAAGCTTTGAGAGATCTATCTCTGTATACTTGATTCGTTGGCGACGCCAGGTATAGATTGCATGTAACTTTCCATCTTTTCCCTGAATAATGCTTGGATAAGAATATTGGCTGATAGGGCTGTCTTCTAATGTGAGAATAGGTTTCCAGTTGATTCCATCTTCTGATATGGCTACGCAGAGAGGAGTACGGGGACCTTTCGGTGTACCTGGCAATGTGGAGAAATGATTGTAAATGAGAATGTGACGTCCGTCACTCATTGTCACGGCATCTGTTCCAGAATTGTTGTTCGGAACATTGCTTAATGTCACTTTACTCCATGTTTCACCATTGTCGCTGCTCCATGATGTTGCAATCTTTGCATTGCGTGTACGGCAAAGTACCTGCAATCTTCCATCCTTATGCTTTAGGATACTGGGTTGGATAGCAAAAATCGGTTGTGCCCCTTTTCCCTGAATAGCTTCTCCCGCTTCCTGATCATCTACGTTAATACCATCTTTCTTACGGTTCTGAGTCGGGACAGACAGTTCGGCAGGTACCGACTCTGTCGTTTTCCAGGTTTTGCCTTTATCATCCGAATATTCAAAATGAATGCGCCATCCCCCTTTGCCCTCTCTGCTTGACGGGCAGATGATGCGACCGTTGATGTATTCCGGTTTGTTCTTGATAGGACCTAGAAATCCTTCCGGCAAGGCTTCACGTTTGCTCCAAGTTTTCCCACCGTCTTTTGAACGAACCAGCCAGCCGGTCCAGTCGCCTACATTTAGTCCTATTTTGTAGAACAGAATTAAATCTCCTCCCGGTATCTGAAAAAGTACAGGATTCCAGCAAGCTTTCCGGCGGGCAGTCAGTTTTCCTTTGGCATCCACTACAGGAGTGCAGGTCGAATCTATGCCGGCTAAAGCAGCCTGCGAATCTTTGAGTGAAAAAACTCCGTCGGCAGCCAGCTTGGGAGCCGTCCATTCTTTGGCACCTTTGGGCTTGCGGCAAACCCAGATGCAGCAATCCGGATTACGTTCTTTGGTTCCACCGAAGAAAGAAGCAACGAGGTCACCGTTTTTCAGTTCTACAATGGTTGCCCCGTGGCATTCCGGGAAAGAAGCTTTCTCATATAGAAATTCATCGCTGATGATGGCAGCATTCCGTGTCGGTATATCTACGCTGAAATGATATTTTCCGGAACCTATTTTTTCTTTTCGTCCATCCGGTAGATGCACTTCTCCTGTAGTATTGGCAGGAAGTTCGATATCCCATTCCAGATGCATAGGAGTCTTTTTCCATCGGCTGGTAATCTTTCCGTAGATACTCATATAAGAAGCATCCACGTTACTCAATTCCTGAATTTCGAAAGCAGGCTGGAAAACAATATGTTTGTAACCGGATTTCCAACGGTCGGCACGGATACCTGCCAGATTGTTGAAACACCAGGGAAGTAAGTCTCCTAATAACATAACATGGTTTCCGCTGTTCATTCCGGGATTTGCCGTGTCACCGTTCCAAAGTTCCCAAATAGTGGTGGCACCTTGTACCGCCATATACCCCCACGAAGGATATGTATCATTGGTAGCCAACAGATAAGCTATATCTGCATGGCCCCGACGACTCAATTCACGCATCAGCCATTGCGTACCGATTACTCCGGTACTGATATGCCCTTTGTTCGTTGTAATAATGGTGGTTACCGCATTTTTTGCTACTTCTTTGATATGTGCTTTGGGCACGAGACCGAAGGCAAGTGGCAGAATATTAGCTGTTACAGTATTATTCCCGTAGAAAACACTATCCGGATATAAAGTATGACCGGGTACAAGTGAAGTACCTTCCTTTATATGCAGGAAATGTGCATTGAATGCATCCTTCATTTTATGTTCCAGGTCTTCCCACTCTTTGGCATCCGTAGTCAATCCCTGAAGACTGGCGAAGCGATGCATCAGTTGTAACACTTTCAGGTAATAGGCGGTAGCGATCAAGGCACCATCTGTTTTGCGGGCAGGATCTTGACTGTGAATCATTTCCAACGATTCAGGTGGAACGCACCAGTCTCCATATTTATCTTTGGTGATGATGTAGTCTTTTGTCATATAATACTCACGGATGTGCGATACCCATTTCTTGATAGCCGGATAATTATCTTCTATCGGACGTATGTCTCCATAATTGGTGAAGAGCATATCACAGACTAGGGGCAGGGTAGCAGGCCATGTGACATTATCCGAATAATAGTTCCAGTAAGCCGGAGCTACATCAGGAATACAGCCGTCTTCGCGCTGTGCTTCGCGGATATCACGTGCCCATTTGTTGTACATGGCATGATTGTCGAAAAACATACTTTCCCCCCAACAGCCCATTGCATGATCTCCCAGCCAGGGCTGACGTTCGTTACGTTGGGGACAGTCTACCGGCATACCTTTATAGTTACTCCGAATCCCCCAGAATGCATTACGTATAACTTGGTTCAATGTTTCGTTCGAACAGGAAAAAGAGCCTGTATGATCCATCTCATCTTCTACGACTTCCACTACGAAATCCTCGGTTTTGGCATCCGGATATCCGCTGATTTCCACATAACGGAAACCATGATACACAAAACGGGGAGCCCAGGTGGCACCTTGCGGTTCACGTCCGCTAACTACATATATATCGGTGCAATGTGCGTCGCGCAGATTTTTCGTGAAGATTTCTCCATCTGATTCCAGACGCTCTGCAAAATGAAGACGAATGCTGTCGCCTGCCTGACCTTTGATACGGAAACGTACCCATCCTGCCAGATTCTGACCGGTATCCATAATGTATTTGTCACCCATTTTTTGGATAGAAACAGGTTTCAGCGTTTCCGTTACTTTCATCCCCGGCATCATTTGAGCACGAAGTGTACCCGAAGGAATACTGACGCGTTCTGCCGGCATCCATTTTGTATCGTCATAACCTGTCTGCGTCCAGTTTCCCAGTTCTTTGCGGGCGTCATATTCTTCGCCGTCATATTCGTTATTGCTGCGGACAGGACCTTCGGTTGTCAGTTTCCATGAAGTATTCGTCGCGATTGTCTCCTTACTGCCATCAGCATATTCAACGATCAGATTCAGGCGTAGTTTGGGATATCCGAAGGTCGGAATCTTGTATGGTTTGTAATTCTGACGCATGGTATAAAAACGACCATTGCCTAAAGTAACACCGATGGCGTTCTCTTGCTGAAGTTGGGAAGTGACATCGTATGTGTTATACAAGATTGTCTTCCGGTAATCGGTAGGAGCGGGGGCCAGTACCTGATCACCTATGCGTTGTCCGTTGATGAACAGTTCGTACAATCCCATTCCGGCGATGTGCACTGTGGCACGCTTTATTTCTTTCTTCAAGGCAAATTCCTTGCGAAGATAACGGGCTGCCAGGCGGCTCCATTGAGTTTCACTGTCCCCCGGAGCTGCACGGTCCAGACCGATCCACTGACCTTGCCAGTCTGCTTCATTGAATAGTCCCATGCTCCAGAAAGCCGGACTACTCCAATCACTTTCACCTTTATTGGTGTAAACCTTCACCTTCCAGAAGTAGGGAGCATTGCGTTTCAAATTTTCTCCCTGGTAGGTTATCCATTGGGAAGCATCTGTTTCTACTTTTCCGGAATCCCACATATCTCCTTTCCCTTGTGCCAATAGATCGGGGGAAGATGCAACAAGAATGTGATACGCGGTTTGCATCACATTCTGTTCGTTCGACTCGATACGCCAACCCAGACGGGGTTGGTGCGTATAGATACCCGACGGATTCTTTAGCTGCTCTGTCCGCAGATTGGTTACACCTATGGCTGCACGTATCGGACCTGCTGCAAGAAACAGAACAGATAAGAATGATAATATAAGTATCTTTTTATTCATGAGTGTCAATTTGATAGAGTGAATGGAAACTAGGCTCCGGCACCTTGCTGGTCCGGCAGTTCTGTCCAGTCTTTCTTCACATAGTCCTTACTACTGTCTACTACAATCAGGATATGATCGTTTCCGCTGCTGTAGCCGCTATCGTGCTGGAACTTGTGCACACCGTTGTCAAATTCACCGATATATTCCAGTTTACCATCCTTGGTAGTGTACCACCATGCGTTCTTCTTGGCACCGCTGATTTTGCTGAAATCAACTTCCATCGGACGTCCGGTATAGTTATATACCATCAGATAGTCATTGCCGCGTGTTGCGATGGCACGGTCATAACGTTCGCCATTCTGTCCGGTGATGACAGACTGATCTGGTACTCGTTCGAAAAATGGGAAAGTCAGCATCAGGTTCTTCAGATATTTCATTTGATTGTATCCGGGATCATTCAGAGCATCATACCAGGGCTTTTTAGCACCATAAGCACCGCCTACGCCCGGTTTGATAAATTGCATGATGGAGTTATGACCATACGTATGTCCGAAAGAACCGGCAAATACAGACCAGTAAGCGTACCGGCGTACATCATAATCTTTCCAAAGTAATTCGTTCTCATCGTGCAGACCGTGCGGTATTTCTTCGTAGATGGGTTCACCGTCTATAACGGGCTTCATCGGTTTCATAGCCATACTGCGTTCTACAAAACGCCAGTTGTCTTCTTCCGTATTTTCTTCGATGGGATAATCTCCGTCACCGAAACGTTGTCCATAACGGCGGTGTCCGCTCTGGAACATATTGAAATCCAGCCACGGTGCATTGTTGAACCAAGTGGCAGAAGTCGTTCTGCCACGCGGGTGGAATGTCATCAGATGGTTCTTGTCGATTGCTTTGATGGAGGTTGCCAATGCTTCCCATTCGGCAGTCTTCACATCACCACGGATATCCCCACCGATAAACCAGATAATGTTAGGTTCGTCTTTATAGCGTTCTGCCAGGAACTTGCCGTATGCTTTTGCCTGATCTACATTCATTTCGCCATGACTTACCGGACTTCCCCAGATGCAGACCATGCCGATATAAAGACCTTTCTTTGCTGCGGTACGGATAATGTAATCCATATGATCCCAATAACCATATACACCTTTCTGATTGATATTCTTGAAGTTGTAGCCGTCAGTCATTGAATACTGTCCGTAGATATTCATAGACGGGACATTATTCAATGTCTGAACCTGAATCACGTTATATCCGCGGCGTTTGCATTGTTCCAGATAATATTCGGCTTCGTCACGATTCAGACGTTCAGGCAGCAGCCAGCCGGTTTCTCCCAGCCAGAAGAAAGGAGTGCCGTTTTCGTGTTTCAGATAACGTCCTTCTTCAGAAACGACGAGTTTGCCGTTGCTCCATGGGATATACGTCTTTTGTGTTTTCTTTTGTGCTGCGGCAGAGGTTGCCAATGTCAACAGCAGCAATAAGAGAGGAAGAATCTTAAATTTTCTCATTGTACTTTATCGTTTTTGGAGTTCATATCTTTACATTTATTTGTCTGTCATTTTCTCATATTCGATGGCCGCCAGAATAAACGATCCTACTGATTTCGGGTCATTCTCTATAACCGGTTCGCTGATATAATATTCGAATGAACCGTCACGGTATCTTTTGGAGTCTCCGCCCAGTCCGGCTACCGCACAACAATTCGTAATGGTATAGCTGCCGTCTTCTTCAAGACGGGTAAATGTCTTGACCATTCCATCAAAAGCTTTGCGGGTAGGTTGGATGTAGTCCTTGCCGATATATCCCTTATTGACAGCTTTAGCAAGTGTATAGATAAATAAGGCGGTTGCCGAAGATTCCAGGTAATTTCCTTCACGCGCTCCTTGATCTGTTACCTGATACCAGGTGCCTGACTGAGGATCCTGATATTTCACTAAAGTTTTTGCCAATCTCTGGAGAATCTGCATTACACTGTCTCGTCCGGTCGTTTCCTGAGGTAGATAATCCAGTACGTCTACCAAGGCTGCTCCATACCATCCAATACTGCGGCTCCAGAAGTTAGGAGAACAACCGGTTTCGGGATTTGCCCATTTCTGCTCACGGCTTTCATCCCATCCGTGATAGTAAAGCCCTGTGGTGGGGTCGTAAGTTTTGCGTGCTATCAGAAGAATCTGTTTCACTGCTTCATCGTATAGTGCCGGTTCCTGGAAAGTACTGCCATACTGTACCAAGTAAGGAGAAGCCATGAAGATGCCATCCAGCCACATCTGATGAGGATATCTTAGCTTATGCCAGAATCCTCCTTCACTTGTGCGGGGTTGTTCTGCCATCTGTTTACGTAGGGTATCCATAGCTATTTTATAGCGTTCATCTCCTGATTGTGCATAAAGATCAAAAAGAATCTTGCCGCCATTGACGTTATCAATGTTGAATGAAAGATATTTCATCGTTTTAATATGGCCGTCCGTATCGATCAGACTGTCTGCATAGATTTTGGCATATTCATAGTAAGTGCTGTCTCCGGTATGTTTCCATTCTTCCAGCATAGACTTTACAACAAGTCCGTGGGTATATCCCCAACGGGGTACTTTTGCTTTTTCAATCATCCAGGGTTCGGGAAAACGTTTCATCTCAGAGCATGCCATACGTTCGCTCCATTTTTCTGTTTCTGCTTTCTGAGGTGCTGTGCAGGCGATGAAGCAGACAGCTCCGCAAGCAACAATCAGTTTTAACAAGTTTCTGTTCATATAGGTAGAGTTATTATTTTCCAATCAATATATATTCTTGCCCTGCTTTGGTAGGCAGGTCATACAAGTAAGTCCTTGCAATTTCCACTTTATTCAGGCTGGCTTTTTCATTCACCAATGGCTGGGGAATCGTGGGGACTGCATAGAGAGGGTTCGGGTTCTCTCCTTTGGCACGTTTCAAGCCCTTTCCGGTCAGCGGGTTGAGTGAACGTAGACGGCAGTTACCACCTTTATGAGATTTCACGACCAGGCGATTTACTTTTCCATTCTTCCAGCTTAAATCAAGTTCGAAACCTCCACGGGCAATGATACCTGTGACAGAACCGTCCTTCCAGAGAGTCGGAAGTGCCGGAAGCAGGTAAATAAAGCCATCGTAACTTTGCATCAGCATTTCGGCTATACCTGCAGCACAACCGAAGTTTCCGTCGATTTGGAAAGGTGGGTGAGCATCGAATAGGTTAGGGTAGGTGCCTCCTTTTTTCTTTTCGTTACGTACCAAAGTCAATTGGTCGGTTATCAGTTTGTAGGCATGGTCACCATCAAGGAGGCGTGCCCACAGGCAAACCTTCCATCCCATGCTCCATCCGGTGGACGGATCTCCACGGTGAATCAGAGAAGTGCGTGCAGCGTCAAATAGTTCCGGAGTACGGTAAGGAGAAATCTGGTTGCTGGGGAATAATCCATATAGATGGGATACATGGCGGTGTACATCGTTCGGATCATCCCAGTCGAACATCCATTCCTGCAATTGTCCCCAATGTCCTACCTGCATAGGAGCCATTTCCTTGAGGCGTTGTTCCAGATGAGCGGCAAATTCTTTGTCCGTATCCAAAATTCGGGAGGCTGAAATAATAGCTGTCCAAAGGTCGAATATCAACTGATTGTCCATCGTGCATCCGGCGGCTGTAGTTGCCTTGCCGTCGCTGCCGGAATGTACATTTTCGGGTGAGTTGCTCGGGCAGACTACCAGCCAGTTGTGTACAGGTTCTTTTACCATAATCTCGTCAAAGAACAGTCCGGATCCTTTCAATATCGGATAAACGGAACGCAGGAACTCTGTGTCTCCGGTGTACAGATATCGTTCCCATAGATGACGGCACAACCATGCACCGCCGCTCGGCCACATACCCGAAGGGGCTTTGTCCAGTGCTCCTGTGATACGCCATATATCCGTGTTATGATGTAATACCCATCCGTTGGCTCCATACATGATTCTTGCCGTTTCCTTTCCGCTTTCGCTCACCTCTTTTATCAGCCGGAAAAGTGGCTCGTTCAAGTCGCTTAAATTAGTCACTTCCGATGGCCAGTAATTCATTTCCAGATTGATATTACAGGTATATTTGCTATCCCAGGAAGGGAAAAGTTTGTCATTCCAGATACCCTGTAAGTTAGCGGGTTGTCCACCCGGTTGTGACGAACAGATTAACAGATAACGGCCAAATTGGAAGTAAGTGGCAACCAGATGTGCGTCATGTGTGTCCTTAAAATTCTCTACACGCTTGTCGGTTGTCACATTTTTATATTGGTCTTCCCCTAAATCCAGAGATACTCTGGTCAGATATTGACGATAAAATTCTACGTGATTCTTTTTGGCTTCTGCGAATGGATGAACCAGCGCTTCCGACAAATAGCTCTTTGCACGTTCTGTCTGATTGCCTGTGATGTCCAGATAATTATTGAAGTTGGTGGCTATAGACACATAGATTGTGGCTTCGTCAGCTCCTTCTACAGAGAGGACGCCATCGGTACAAGCTATTTTCCCTCCTTGGTTGCGGGCGGTCAGCCTTCCCTGAAATTCTACTTTTCCCTTCAGTCCTTCATGCAAGGAAGACACCCCTGAAAGGGTTACGCAGTTTCCTTCTTCAGAGTTAATCATTACATCCTGATGAGGGGAGGTGAGCTGTGCGTTGAAGGTAATTTGTCCCGGACGGTTGGCAGTCAGTCGTACCATAACTACCTGATCGGTAAATGAGGTGATCGTTTCACGTTGATATTGCACTCCGTCTACTTCATAACGGACGATGGCACGTGCCGAGTCCAGACTCAGTTCCCGATAATAATCGGAATAGCGGGTATGTCCGGGGAAGGCAATTCTCAGGTCGCCGAAACTCTGATAAGGCATTCCCGAATTTGTTTTTGCCATCACTTTCTCCGTAGCGAGCGTTTGTGCTTCCAGATATTTTCCGGCAAAAACAAGTTCACGTACCTTCGGAATATACTCCAGTGCGTTCGGGTTTGCGTTGTTGTTGGGGCGTCCTGCCCAAATGGTTTCTTCGTTTAGTTGTATTTGTTCTATTCCCGGCGTTCCATATACCATTGCCCCCAGACGCCCGTTTCCCAAGGGTAAAGCTTCGGTCCATACCTGTGCGGGACGGTCATACCATAGCTTATATTCCTGTGCAGATACTTTTTTCTCCTGCGCATGAATACATCCTGCAGAGACCATTACAAACAGATATCCGATTAATCTCTTTTTATTCATTTTCATCTAATCGCTTTTATACTTTTATAGGAGGACGATTAAAAAGGAATTTTGTACCCAATATACAGACAATAAGAAGCAGGGATAATCAAAAGTTATCGGGTATAAAAAAAATGAACTTCAATATCTGCTCAAAAAGGTCTTACTTTGCATACGTAAGAGCACTAGGAAGAAGTTATTTCCTGAGTGTGGATTTATTTCTTTAATCTAAAAAACAGATAATTGAAAATGTATAATTTAATCGTTAGACCGTTATTATTTCTCATTGATCCTGAAAAAGTACATCGAATGCTCTTGAACTGGTTAAAAATCTATCGTTATCTGCTTCCGGTTCGTGCCTGCGTAAGAGGACACTATCAAGTGGACGAACCTTTTTCATACGGAAGCCTGCGATTCAAAAACCGGATAGGCTTGTCTGCCGGATTCGATAAAAATGCGGAAACATTTGATGAGTTGGCAGATTTTGGTTTCGGATTTCTGGAAGTGGGGACTGTAACTCCTGATTATCAGCCGGGAAATCCTTCTCCCCGTATCTTCAGACTGGTAGAAGACGAATCACTGATCTCACGTACAGGGTTCAATAATTGCGGTGTCGATGTAGCTCTGGAGCATATCAGAAAATACAGAAAACATTCTTACAGACTCGGAGTAAATATCAATAAGAATCCGCTTTCTGCCGGTGAGCAAATCATCAAAGATTTTGAGTTGGTTTTCACTCGCTTATATGAAAGTGTAGATTATTTTACGCTGAACTGGGGTAGTATAGATAAAGAATCATTTGCTAAAGTTTTAGAAAACCTCACAACATTTCGTCAGGCAGTGAACAAACGGTGCAGTATTTTCATTAAGCTCCCGGCGGATATCGATGAGAAGGCATTGGATCTGGTCATTTCCCTTGCATATAAATATTCCATAGAAGGCTTTATAGCTACGGGACCGACGATGGACCGCTCAGAATTGCATCATACAAAAACAAAACAGTTGGAAAAGATCGGTAACGGTGGCGTCAGTGGTCGGGGTATCGGAAAGAAATCGCAGAAGGTAGTGCGTTATCTGTCCGGGCACACCGACCACCACTTTTTGATTATCGGGGCAGGAGGAATAATGACAGCAGAGGATGCAGCTGATATGATTTCCCAAGGGGCCGATATGATACAGATTTATTCGGCATTTATCTATTCTGGTCCGTCTGTTGTTCATAAAATAGGGAAGAAACTTAAACATTAATCGATATGAAGAAATTAATTTGTATTAGCTTGTATGAGGACTTATCCATGACGACCTATGATATGTCGGAAGTGGACAATGTCGAACTGATTGGAATCGTAGAAAATGCTTCCGAAGGAACTTTATTTGTTTTTACTTGTGACAGGCCCAATGGAAGCAGTGTTATTATGTGTCCCGGAGGTGGATTTCTGAAGACTAATCTGGAGAATGAAGGCATTGATTTTGCCGAATGGTTTACGAAGCTGGGAATTACATATATCGTCTTTAAATATAGAATGCCTCGTGGTAATCCTGATGTTCCCGAACAAGATATCCGGTTGGCATTGAAGGTTGTGCGAGAAAAGTTTCCAGAGTTTTGTGATAAACTGGGAGTGATGGGGGCTTCTATCGGAGGATATCTGGCAACTTTTTCAGCTACGCTTTTACCTGATGATGAGAAGCCGGATTTTCAGATATTGATGTATCCGGTAGTCAGTGTCGATGATCGTTTGACACATTTTCCTTGTCGTGAACGAATGTTTGGTCATTCCTATTCACCGGATAAAATGGAGCAGTATTCACCGATTGAGCATATTACTTGCGGTACACCTGCCGCTTTCATTGTAGCAGCTGCAGATGATGCTGTGGTAAGCCCTCTGAATGGTATTATGTATGCTGCCAGACTACAGAAAGCAGATATCCCCATTTCTCTGCACATCTATCCTGCGGGAGGACATGGATTCGGTTATAATGATAGTTTTGTGTATAAGCAAGAGTGGCTTCAGGAGCTTGGAGAATGGTTGGCAAAATTGTAATTCTTTTCTTGTAATTCGAAATATACTTCCTATATTTGTCATTAGAATATTTAATGAAAAGAAATTATGAGAAATTCAAAGGTTACATCTATGTTGGTAGTGCTGATGTTTTTGTTGGTCACAGGAATACAGGCGCAGACCGTTACTCCCAGTAAGAAATATATCACAAAAGAACTGAATAACGTAAGCAACTTCAGTTCAATCAGAGTATTAGGCAGTCCTGATGTTGAGTATCGTCAGAGTAATGGTTCTAAAACGACAGTTTCTATATACGGTTCGGATAATTTGGTAGACTTGTTGGAAGTTTCTACAGTAAATGGAGTATTGCAGGTGAATATCAAAAAAGGTGTCAAGATTCTTAGTGGAGAGCGCCGTTTGAAAGTGATAGCTTCTTCTCCTTCATTGAATCAGGTAGATATTAAAGGTTCGGCAGATGTATATCTGAAAGGTACGATCAAAGGGAATGATTTGAATTTGAATATAACCGGTTCCGGAGATATCGAAGCGGAGAATTTGCAATATACTAATATATTTGCTTTGGTGAAAGGAAGCGGGGACATTGATTTGAAAAATGTGAAAGCGACTACTGTGCTGTCAGAAGTAAATGGTTCCGGTGATATCAATATGAAAGGTTCTGCACAGAAGGCGACACTGACAGTAAATGGTTCCGGAGATATTAGTGCTGAAAAACTGGCTGCGACTAATGTCGTTGCTACAGTTGCCGGTTCGGGTGATATAGTATGCTACGCTTCCAGACAGTTGGATGCAAGAGTTAGTGGTAGCGGTGATATTGAATATAAAGGAAGCCCTTCAGTTGTAAATAAGCAGGGGAAGAAAAATTCAATTACTGGTAAGTAAGATACGAATCTTATTTTTTATAGAAAGCGGGCAAATATGTTATTTATCACATATTTACCCGCTTTTATTTAGACATTCATAGATCTCTTATTGAAGTATATACAATGACTATATGTTAAAAATATAGTTAGCCAAGATACAATTAACTTGCAGATCTGTTTTATTTATATGGGCTTATCTGTATTTTCTGATATTGCACATTATGAAATATTATTCAATTAAGTCAGGTAGTATATGAATTTAGATGAAGTTTTAAATTATCGTCGCTCTGTACGGGTATATGATAAAGAAAAGGAAATAGATACAGAGAAAGTAAAGCATTGCCTGGAATTGGCAACTTTGGCTCCCAATAGTTCTGATATGCAACTATGGGAGTTTTATCACATCACACAGCCTGAATTGATGGCAAAGGTATCAAGAGCTTGTCTTGATCAAAAAGCAACTTCCACGGCTTCGCAGATTGTTGTTTTCGTCACACGTCGTGACTTGTATCGGAAGCGGGCGAAATTTGTTCTTGATTTCGAGACAGGAAATATACGGCGGAATAGTCCTATAGACAGGCAGGAGAAACGTATTAAAGACAGAAAACTGTACTATGGGATATTGATGCCGTTTGTTTATGCCCGTTTCTGCGGTATCTTAGGACTTTTCAGAGTACTACTTGCTAATATTATCAGCATTTTCCGCCCTATGATGCTCGAAGTATCTGAAGGTGATGTGCGTGTGGTGGTACATAAATCCTGTGCACTTGCTGCTCAGACATTTATGATTGCTATGGCGAACGAAGGATATGATACTTGCCCCTTGGAAGGCTTGGATAGCCGACGACTCAAAAGGTTGCTTAAGTTGCCTCATGGTGCTGAAATAAATATGGTAGTTTCTTGTGGAATCCGGAATGGAAATAAAGGAATTTGGGGAGAACGGTGCAGGGTACCGTTTGAGGAAGTTTATCGTAAGATTTGATGGCACGGACGCAGTAGTAAAAACGCCTAAATATATATATACTGAATGGGACTGCCGAGCAGGCTTTGCAGCAGATTGATGAAAAAGGCTATCTGATTCCTTATCAGACAGACGTGAAGTCGTGAAAGTAGGAGTGGAGTTCAGTGCGGAGAAAAGGAATATTGGACGATGGTTGCTTTAACCAGATAACAATTAATATTAAAGTGAATCCTATTAGATGATCAGATGTGCGGAGATATGCCAAGCATATCTCCGTTTTAATTGACATAATCCGCCGGAGTAAAGGGATGAATGATGCTTACCGACGTGATTTAATCGTTTTTTAATAAATGAAATTTATTTTTTCCTGATTATACAAATAGTACAAAAGAATCTTCTTGTCTGGCCTTGTTTTTTATATTCCGCAACATTTCATCCTTTGTGTCATAGTATTAGTCACCTTCGAAACATTTATTGTTTGTATCCGACATGGATGGAGTTTGGCTAGTCCCCAAATATACGGATATTTGTGAAGTGAGATTTCACTATCAAAAGTATTGGTCCTTTCGGACCGGCCGCCTGTGAAGGTAGCTCTATTGTTTGTTTTGTTTGTGTTTGGTGCATCTTTTTTCAAGCGAGAAAGAAGATGCACTATTTATATCTATCTACCCTGACTAGCGGATATTGAATGAAAATTTGCCTATGAAACAGATAAAGCATACATTTGAAGAAAAAAAAGAAGATGGGCGGGAAAGCATCAATGTGGAACTTATGGCACGGCTGTCACAAATGGAGTGAAGGCTGCCGCCACTGCTATGTATATCGTACGGATGGCAAATATGGAAAAGACAGTTCGGTGGTGACAAAGACGGAAAAGTTCGGTTTGCCTTTGCAGAAGAAAAAGAATGGAGAATATAAGATACCCTCGGGAAATCTGGTATATACCTGTTTTACCTCTGATTTTCTGATTGAAGATGCGGATGAATGGCGTGCCGAAGCATGGGAAATGATGCGGATACGACAGGACCTTCATTTTATGTTTATTACGAAGCGGATAGACAGACTGCAACAGTGCCTGCCACCGGATTGGGGAGATGGATACGACAATGTGACAATTTGTTGTACAATGGAGAATCAGGACAGAGTCGATTATCGCTTACCTATTTATAAAGAAAGTCCTATTAAACATAAAATTATTATCTGTGAACCCCTTCTTAGTCAGATTGATTTCAGGGGAGAACTGGAAGGATGGGTAGAGCAGGTAGTGGCAGGAGGAGAGTCTGGTAAGGAAGCCCGCGTTTGCAATTATGACTGGGTGTTGGACATTCGCCGTCAATGTGTGGAAGCTCATGTCGGTTTCTGGTTCAAGCAGACAGGAAGTTATCTGTTGAAAGATGGGCATGAGTATAAAGTCGCCCGACAGTTCCAGCACTCACAGGCAAGGAAAGCGGAACTGAATTATACTCCCGAAAAATAACGAAAGAACAAATAGGAATAAAGGAATGCGAAGGCTGTCGGACAGCTTTCACATCCCTTTATTGAGTACAAAATATGGATAATCACGTCTCTCCTTAAAGAGATAGTGTGTAAATTTTAAAATTATCCATATTAAATGAAACAGATAAAGCTGTTATTTCTTTTAGCTTCCGCCTCCGTCACGGGAGCATTTGCGCAAAGCAATGGGCTGACGGATATGAGTCAGAGCCGTTATGCAAAGATGGCAAATACCGGAATAGATGCCGTACACTGGACGAATGGATTCTGGGGAGAGCGTTTTAATGTATTTAGCGGAACTTCCTTGCAGAGTATGTGGAATACATGGAACACGCCGGAAGTTTCTCATGGTTTCCGTAATTTTGAGATTGCTGCCGGTATATGCAAGGGAGAACATTGGGGACCTCCGTTCCATGATGGAGATATGTACAAGTGGATGGAAGGAGTCGCTTCTGTGTATGCTGTCAATAAAGATCCGGAACTGGACAAGTTAATGGACAACTTTATTGCTTGTGTCGTAAAAGCCCAACGTGCAGATGGTTATATACATACACCGGTTGTTATAGAAGAGCTGAATAAGGGAATAGACAGCCATACGCTGGCTGATTCCCAACAACAGACAGTGATTGGTACGAAAGTAGGCTCCGAGGACGAAAAAGGTGCATTTGCCAATCGGTTGAATTTTGAAACTTATAATCTGGGGCATTTGATGATGGCAGGTATTGTCCACCGTCGTGCTACTGGAAAAACAACTCTTTTTGATGCTGCCGTGAAAGCTACGGATTTCCTTTGTCACTTCTATGAGACGGCTTCCGCCGAGTTGGCACGCAATGCAATTTGCCCTTCACACTATATGGGAGTGGTGGAGATGTATCGTGCTACAGGCAATCCCCGTTATCTGGAACTTTCAAAAAACCTGATTGACATTCGCGGTATGGTAGAAAGCGGCACGGACGATAATCAGGACCGTATCCCTTTCCGTGACCAATATCGTGCAATGGGACATGCCGTACGTGCCAATTACCTGTATGCAGGTGTGGCAGATGTGTATGCGGAGACAGGGGAACAACAACTGATGAAGAACCTGACTAGTATCTGGAACGATATTGTCACCCGAAAGATGTACGTGACCGGAGCTTGCGGTGCTTTGTATGACGGCACCTCACCGGATGGAACGTGCTATGAACCGGATAGCATTCAGAAAGTGCATCAGAGCTACGGTCGTCCGTATCAGTTGCCGAACAGTACGGCACATAACGAAACTTGTGCCAACATTGGTAATATGCTGTTCAACTGGCGCATGCTGGAAGTAACGGGAGATGCCAAGTATGCGGATCTTGTGGAAACTTGTCTTTATAATAGTGTATTGAGTGGCATAAGCCTGGATGGAAAGAAGTATTTCTATACGAATCCTCTTCGTATCAGTGCCGATCTGCCTTATACACTCCGTTGGCCGAAAGAACGGACGGAATATATCAGTTGTTTCTGTTGTCCGCCCAATACATTGCGTACGCTTTGTCAGGCGCAGAATTACGCTTATACATTGAGTCCGGAAGGGATTTATTGCAACCTGTACGGTGCAAATACATTGACTACAAACTGGAAGGACAAGGGGGAACTTGCTTTGGTGCAGGAAACGGACTATCCTTGGGAAGGTAATGTACGTGTAACGTTGAACAAAGTGCCCCGTAAAGCAGGTGCTTTCTCCCTCTTCTTCCGTATTCCGGAATGGTGCGGGAAAGCTGCGTTGACAGTGAACGGTCAACCGGTATCCATGAATGCCAAGGCAAATACCTATGCGGAAGTGAACCGTACATGGAAGAAAGGAGATGTGGTAGAACTGGTCATGGATATGCCTGTTTGTCTGCTCGAAGCTCATCCGTTGGCAGAAGAAATCCGTAATCAGGTGGTAGTGAAACGTGGCCCGTTGGTTTACTGCCTGGAGAGTATGGACATTGCAAATGGAGAAAAGATCGATAACATCTTGATTCCTGCCGAAATAAAGCTGACTCCGAAGAAAACGACGATTGAAGGTAGTTCGATAGTAGCTCTGGAAGGGAAAGCGCGTCTGGCATCGTCTGAGTCTTGGGAAGGCGTGCTTTATCGTCCGGTTGTCCAAGCAGAGAAAACAGTGGATATTCGTCTGATTCCTTATTATGCATGGGGAAACAGAGGTAAAGGAGAGATGACAGTCTGGATGCCGCTTGCAAGATAACCCATTGTACAAAAGAAAAATGAAAAAGTTATTGGTAACAACTATATGCCTGCTGGGTGCACATCTGCTGTCAGCAGGCGAAATTTGGATTTCGCCGCAGGGGAATGATCTCAATGACGGCACACGTCCATCTCCGAAAGCGACGTTGACTTCTGCTTTGCGTCAGGCACGCGAATGGCGCCGGACAGATGATGAACGGGTGCGGGGAGGAATTACGATCTGCATGGAAGGTGGTACATATTCACTCTATGAACCGGTGTTTATTCGTCCGGAAGACAGCGGGACGGAGGATTCTCCTACGGTGATCCGTCCGGTAGCTGATGAAAAAGTGCTGTTGAGTGGCGGCATCCGGATCGGTGGATGGAAGAAGCAGGGAAAACTTTGGGTAGCGGATGTGCCCATGTTCAACGGGCGGCCATTGGATTTCCGTCAGTTATGGGTGAATGGGAAGAAAGCTGTCCGTGCCCGTGATGTAGAGGATTTTGAGAAGATGAATCGCATTTGCAGTGTGGACGAAAAGAATGAGATTCTTTATGTTCCTGCGGTTGCCATACGCAGACTGGTAGACGGAAAAGGGGCTTTGAAGGCCAAATATGCAGAGATGGTATTGCATCAAATGTGGTGTGTGGCCAATCTTCGTATTCGTTCTGTCGAACTGGCTGGAGACAGTGCCGCAATACGTTTTCATCAGCCGGAGAGTCGGATTCAGTTTGAGCATCCCTGGCCGCGTCCGATGGTAACGACAGATGGGCATAATTCTGCTTTTTATCTGACGAATGCCCGTGAACTATTGGATGTAGCGGGAGAATGGTATCACGACATAGATGCCCGTAAGGTCTATTATTATCCTCGGGAAGGAGAGAAGATGCAGGATGCCGGCACGGAAGTGATAGTGCCTGCCATAGAGACATTGGTACAAGTAAAAGGGACCTTCGACCGTCCTGTTTCACATATCCGTTTTGAGAAAATCACGTTTTCTCATACGACTTGGATGCGTCCGTCTGAGAAAGGCCATGTTCCTCTTCAGGCAGGAATGTATCTGACAGACGGTTATCGTATTGACCCGAAAATGGAACGGGACTATCTGAATCATGCTTTGGATAATCAAGGATGGCTGGGGCGTCCTGCCACGGCTGTAAGCGTGGCTGCTGCCAATCAGATCGACTTTGAGCGCTGCCGGTTCGAGCATTTAGGCTCAACCGGACTGGATTATGAAGAAGCCGTACAGGGCAGTGTCGTTCGTGGTTGCCTTTTCCGTGATATTGCAGGGAACGGACTGGTGGTCGGCAGTTTCTCTCCGGCTGCCCATGAAACACATTTGCCTTATGACCCTGCCGACCTTCGGGAAGTATGTGCGCATCAACAAATCAGTAATTGCTACTTTACCGAAGTGGGTAATGAAGATTGGGGATGTCTTGCCATTACTGCGGGGTATGTGAGAGATATCAATATAGAACACAATGAAATCTGCGAAGTTCCTTATAGCGGCATCAGCCTTGGCTGGGGCTGGACGCAGACAGTAAACTGTATGCGTAACAACAGAGTGCACGCGAATCTGATTCATCACTATGCAAAGCATATGTACGACGTAGCCGGAGTTTATACGCTGGGCTCGCAGCCGAAAAGTTATGTAACTGAGAATTGCGTACATAGCATTTATAAGCCAGGTTATGTACACGATCCCAATCATTGGTTTTATCTCTATACGGATGAAGGCTCTTCTTTTATCACTGTACGCGATAACTGGACGGAAGGGGAGAAGTATCTGCAAAATGCGAACGGTCCCGGAAATGTATGGGAGAACAATGGTCCGCAGGTAGATACAGTCATTCGTGAACGTGCAGGGTTGGAAGCCGAATATAGGGACTTGAAGAAATAAGAAAAAATGAAAAAGAAATGCATGATACTTCTGGGTGCCTTGTCATTGGCAAGCAGCACCTTTGCCCAAACTTGGATATGGTATCCGGGGGACTATGAAATCTGGCTGGGCAACCAGATGAACAACCGACGTACGGAACGTGGTGCTTTTTTTCCTCCTTTTTGGAAAACGGACAGTCATTATGTAGTCGTAGAGTTCAGCAAAGTATTGAATCTTTCCGAACCGGAAGAAGTGTTTATTGCTGCCGAGGGAACATATAATGTGAAGCTGGACGGGAAACTTCAGTTCGGAATGCCTGAAACCTTGCTGCTTCCGGCAGGAAAACATAGTCTGAATATTAAAGTATGGAATCAGGCAACGCCTCCCACTATCTATGTGAAAGGAAAGACGGTAAACTCTGATTCGTCCTGGCGGGTAACTTATGAAGATAAGGAATGGATCGATGAAAGCGGTAAGGCTAGTGACACATCTGCCACCATCTATATGGATGCCGGATGCTGGAACTTTGACGGTGCCACTCAACGTCCTTCCCAATTCAGCCTGATGCGTGAACCTCAGCAACCTGTCGCTAAAACAGAACAATCGGAAGGAGGCATACTGTATGATTTTGGAAAAGAAACGTTCGGATTTATCACATTAAAGAATCTTTCGGGCAAGGGAAAGATTGACCTCTATTATGGTGAAAGTCCGGAAGAAGCGAAAGACAAAGCATATTGCGAAACATTGGATAAACTCCTGCTGGAGCCGGGACAGATCACTGATCTCGCTATCCGCAGCACATCTCCTTTGCATCATTCTGATAATGAATATACGCTGGAGAACAGCAAAGCATTCCGCTATGTATACATCACTCACGAACCGGAAGTACAAATTGGTGAAGTATCCATGCAATATGAATATCTTCCCGAAGAATATCGTGGTAACTTCCGTTGTAACGACGAAGAACTGAATCGTATCTGGGAAGTGGGAGCATACACGATGCATCTTACTACACGTGAGTTTTTTATAGACGGTATCAAGCGCGACCGTTGGGTATGGAGTGGCGATGCCATCCAGAGTTATCTGATGAATTACTATCTGTTCTTTGACAGTGAGTCCGTGAAACGTACCATCTGGCTACTTCGTGGAAAAGATCCGGTGACCAGCCATAGCAACACCATTATGGATTACACTTTCTACTGGTTCTTAAGTGTATATGACTATTATATGTATAGCGGTGACCGGCATTTCGTCAACCAGCTATATCCACGTATGCAAACAATGATGGATTATGTATTGGGACGTACGAATAAGAATGGTATGGTGGTAGGAATGTCCGGCGACTGGGTATTTGTGGACTGGGCAGATGGCTATTTAGACAAAAAGGGAGAACTTTCTTTCGAACAGGTTTTGTTTTGCCGGAGTCTGGAGACGATGGCACTTTGTGCAGATTTAGTCGGAGATAAGGACGGACAACAAAAATATGAGAAGTTAGCTTCTGCGTTAAAAGCAAAATTAGAGCCGACTTTCTGGAATAATCAGAAACAGGCATTTGTGCACAATTGTGTGGATGGACGTCAGAGTGATGCCGTAACCCGATACGCTAATATGTTCTCTGTTTTCTTTGATTATCTGAATGCGGATAAGCAGCAGGCCATTAAACAGTCCGTTCTCCTGAATGATGAGATTCTGAAAATAACAACGCCTTATATGCGTTTTTACGAACTGGAAGCCTTTTGTGCTCTTGGTGAGCAGGAGACTGTAATGAAAGAAATGAAAGCTTACTGGGGTGGAATGTTGAAAGCAGGAGCAACCTCTTTTTGGGAGAAATATAATCCGGAGGAAAGCGGAACACAGCATCTTGCCATGTATGGCCGCCCATACGGAAAGAGCTTGTGCCACGCTTGGGGAGCAAGTCCTATTTATCTGCTGGGTAAATACTATTTGGGAGTCAAACCAACGAAAGAGGGTTATAAAGAGTTTGCTGTCAGTCCGGTATTGGGAGGTTTGAAATGGATGGAAGGTACCGTACCTACTCCGAACGGAGACATTCATGTCTACATGGATAATAAAACCATTAAAGTGAAAGCCACGGAAGGAAAAGGTTATCTGACCATCCAGAGTCGCCGTCAGCCAAAAGCCAATATGGGAACAGTGGAGAAGGTTTCGGAAGGTGTATGGCGCCTTTGGATTGATTCTCCGGAAGAAAGGATTGTTACCTATCGTTTGTAGTCAGAGATTCAGATTGAAATAAGGCCTTCGGTTGTATTGCTATAGCGGCAATAGGCCGGAGGTCTTTCTATCCGTGCATTATCGCACTCTTTTTGTGCGTATATGCACAAATAGAATATATGCTGATAAATCCAAATCGCTAGTATATAACGCTTTATATTTTGGCATAGGATTTGAAGTATTCTTCTGCAAACAACAGAATATAATGAAAACACTAAAGTATGCATGGCGTTTCCTTGTGCGCTCCAAATCATATACAGTCATTAATATTGTCGGCTTGTCATTAAGTCTGGCGTGTACAATCATACTGGTACGTTATATTCATCAGGAGACACGAGTAAATACTCATTGCATAGATGCTGAGAATGTATATATACCGCTTCGGGATATTGATGGGAATGTATTTGCAGGTAGTGTATCAGATGGATATAGTGGAGCAGATACAGTTTTCTATTCTCCGGAAGCTGTGAAGGAAAAGGCCCGTTTTGTAACTTTCAGCAATGATAATGTTGCCATAAATGGTAAGCCGTATACCGTACAATTATTAGCGGCAGATACCGCTTTCTTTCATTTCTTCACGTATCCCCTCAGTGGTACACCAATGAAAGCTCCCAATGATGTACTTGTTACCCGCCAGTTTGCCGAGCGTGTATTTGGAAAGGAAAATCCAATTGGAGAAAAACTAAGTTATTCCGGTGGTCATCTTCTCACTGTCTGTGGTGTATTGGATGAACCGACATGTAAATCTTCGTTGACATTTGACATCGTTTTAAACCTCGAACTCAAGAATGGAGAAAGAGGATGGGGAAAGATGCTGGTTGAACTTATCCGTTTTATGCCGGGAGTGGATGTAGATGCCATTAACGCTATTAGCAATATTTACCGTCAAGCTGATGGCGGTTACCGTATACGTTATGATTTTATTCCTGTCAGTGAACTTTATTGGAATAAGATATTAGCAGCAAAAGCCGATGCACCGGAAATGTGGCATTACAGCAGTCGATTTCATTTATGGGTACTGTCCTGTGTATGCCTGTTGCTCCTTTTGGCAGGTATTCTCAATTTCGTCAATATCTATTTGGTTTTTATGCTAAAGCGTTCCAAGGAGTATGGCATCAGGAAAGTATTTGGCATGAGAGGTCGTACACTTTTTTTTCAGTTATGGACAGAGAATGTCTTGATGGTACTCATCGCTTTATTTTTCGCATGGTTCTTTATAGAGATGTTTTCAGGATATGCCAATCGTTTGCTGGAAAGCAACGTTATGTATACAGCTTTCGATTGGCAGCTCTCTTTGGCAATATTTATATTGTTGCCACTGCTGACAACGATTTATCCTTATCTTAAATACAATTATTTGCCTCCGGTCGTGTCTATAAGTACGATTGGTACTTCACGTCAGTCAGTGAAAACACGCACCCTTTTCTTATTTGTGCAATATAGTATCACTCTTTTACTGATCATCTTATCGTTGTATTTTAGTAATCATCTTCATTTCCTGCTGAATACGCCTCCGGGTTTCAGAACCGAAGGAATCTTATATGCTGATCTGATGCCAAAGCTTCCTAACCAATGGTGGGAGGATAGTCAGGAAATACAAAATAAGCGGTGGCATGACAGAGAAGTTATGGAACAGAAGCTGAATGAATGCCCATATATTGAACACTGGTTTGCCGGAGATACTGGTCGCGAAGGCATTTTATCGGCTGGTAGCATGTCAAGTATGATAAATGATAAGGGAGGAAAGTTAAATATGGCAATGATGTGGGTAACAGTGGATTTCTTTAAGTTATATGGATTGCATATAGTTGATGGTTCATTGCCCGATGAAGTAAATGGGCATGCCGATTATCTGGTAGCTATGAACAAAGCGGCATTAAAAGCTTTTGGTTATACCCGTCGGGAAGATGCATTCGTCAAAGGTGAAAGTTCACTTTGGAGTTCTATATCTAATGGTAAAATAGTAGAAGGTGGATTGTCATTGATGCCTGTACAGGCTATTATTGAAGATTATTACTCTGGACATTTGACTGCTGGTAAAAAGCCGATTATATATATGATATCCAGCGCAGGAATTAATGCCCAGTGTCAAATATCCTGTGTGCCGGGAAAAGAAAAACAATTAGTTGATTATCTTAAGAAATGCAGGGAAGACATCTATAACTCTAATGAGTTCGATTATCGTTGGCTAAAAGATGATATTAGGGCACTGTATCAAGACGACCGCCGCATTGTAACTGTCTTCACCCTTTTTGCCACTATCTCTATATTTGTTTCCGCTTTGGGATTATTTGGTCTTTCGTTATTTGATATCCGCCAGCGATATCGGGAAGTAGCCATCCGGAAAGTGAATGGTGCCCGGCTCAGGAATCTTTATTCCATCCTGTTCCGCAAATATATATGGATTATAGGCGGTGCAACATTACTCACGATGCCATTATCATACTATCTGATATACATATATACATCAGATTTTGTGGTCAAAACTCCGGTAAGCATTTCTATCTTTGTGATAGCTTTGTTGGTTGTCGTAGCTATTTCCGCAGGTACATTGTTCTGGCAAGTGAATAAGGCGGCACGAATTAATCCTGCGGAGATTATAAAGACGGAATAAATCTGAATGGATGTATGAAAGAAGCATGGAGGACTTGACAAACCACTTTTAATGTTGTATCTTTGTAAGTGAAAACCGGAAGTAAATTCGATAACATTGATAATATAGACGAAAAATGAGCAATAATAAGTATAATATAATAACAGTTTGCAGGCATTCCCACTCCGGGTAATGCTTGTTGGATAGTCTGACACAAGCTAAGGGCTGCGATTCTTTATGGGAATTGCAGCCCTTTTTGTTGCTTAAAATTGATATTCCTTGCAGCAAGATCGAAATTAGAGTTTATAATAAACTTGGAGGACGTTTATAATAAACGATGAAAGAATTTATTAATAAATGACTGGAAGTTACTGTATCATTAGTCAATGTATTTCGTATAGATGTTGGTGCTGATTTTGAAAAGTTCTGTATCTTCTAAGCGAATTGATAAATTATCGCTACAATACTCCCTTTCTCTTTTTATGTCATTGCACTGAATACCTTACGATGAATGCTTTCTTAAATCTATGTGATACAACACGTGTCTATGTAACGGATACTCAGCAGGAACAAGCGGATGACCAAATTCTCTAACCCGTTCCATCCCTATTTTCTGCATCACCCTTTCCGAGCGTTGGTTGGGAAGAGAAGTAAACGAGAACAATTCTTTGATATCTAAACTCTCACGAGCATACTCCAAACAAGCTGTTGCTGCTTCCGGAGCATAACCACGTCCCCAATATTCGTGCGCCAATCGCCAGCCGATTTCTATACCCGGAGCAAAATCAACGTCAAATGTGATCTGATGCAGTCCGGTATATCCCATAAAAGCATGATCTTCTTTACGTTCTACAGCATACAAGCCAAAGCCACAGGTCTGAAACTCATTTTGGATACGGTGATAAAAAGCAAGTGATTCTTCCGGAGTCAGCGGATGGAGAAAAAATTCCATAACATGAGGATCGGCGTTCATGCGGGCAAAAGCCGGAATATCTTCTTCCTTCCAATCGCGGAGAATTAAACGGGATGTTTCTATGTAAGTCTGCATAATAATAATGATAAATGAGGTACAAAGATATACTTTTTAGTTCGAAAAGTTGAGATATTGTATTGCAGAACCGGAACTTTTTGCAATTGCCATCTGTTTTATAAATATGGCTGACATAAATAAATGAACACTTTAATACGTATCATTATGACTAAAAAAGAAAATTTCCCAATCGAGGAGGGTAGTAGAGAAGCACCTGAACAATTTTACATCAAAATTACAGCTGACGGTCCATATTTTGTGTATGGCAATCCGCCCATTGACCAAGAGATTATATTACCGAATGCAGAAGGTTCTTCTTGAGTGTATCAGAAAGGGAAACATTTTGAAACTTCAGAGAATCCGGTTCATCTGTGTAGATGTGGGCATTCCAAACATAAACCATTCTGCGACGGATCGCATAAGCACGCTGACTGGGACCCGAGAGAAACAGCTCCTCATCGTCCTTTGTTGCAAGATGCTGAGGAAATAGATGGTCCTACCATGATGCTGGCCGATAATGAGAGATATTGCGCTTTCGCACGTTTCTGCGATGCTCGTGGACGGATATGGAATCTGGTGGAGAAAGCAGAGAGCGAAGAAGAACGGGAACTGGTTCGTCGGGAAGCGGGACATTGTCCATCGGGAAGATTAGTTGTGTGGGATAAAGATACGGAGAAAGTCTTCGAACCGCCATTTAAGCCATCTATCGGAATTATAGAAGATCCCGGTATCAAAGTCAGCGGACCTATCTGGGTAAAAGGCGGCATTCGGATTGAAGGAGCAGATGGCAAAAGCTATGAAGTGAGAAACAGGGTGACATTGTGCCGTTGCGGACAGTCATCGAATAAACCTTTCTGTGACGGAACTCATGCCAGTATGCATTTTTGTGATGGCATTCCATTGGAAAAAGGAAAAGGAGAATGGTAAAAGAACGAAGCCAGTTATAGAAATATAGCTGGCTTCGTTCTTTTATGACGGTTTTAAGAAGTGGAAACATGGGCAAATTGAGTACAAACAGGGAGTTATTTCGTCTTCTTTTTATAAAAGAATGAAACTATACATTTTATAATATACATCAGAAGAATGAAAAATACCAAATTGTTCATGTTTGCGGCATGCACCCTTTTCTTAGCTGCGTGTGGTAAGCAAACCGTGAAAATAATGACTCCGCCGGATGCGTCAAACCGCGTTCTGTTCAGTGCGGAACAGTTACAGTCTACCCTGGATAAAGCCGGTTATCAGGTAATGATGCAACAAGGGGATACCACATTCTCCGATCCTGAAATAAAGACGATTCTGCTGACGGAAGTGAATGATACGACGCTTAAGAAAGAAGGCTTTCATATTACGACTGCCGGTAATCTGACAAGAGTATGCGGCAGAGACGGAAGCGGAGTGATCTACGGAAGTCGCGAACTGATAGACCGTGTGAACGACTCTGATGGCAAGCTTGACTTTCCGGAAGAGTTGAAAGATGGTCCGGAAATGGTGCTCCGCGGTGCTTGTGTCGGTCTGCAGAAAATGACTTACCTGCCGGGACACGGTGTGTATGAGTATCCGTATACTCCGGAAAGTTTCCCTTGGTTTTATGATAAGGAACAATGGATTAAATACCTCGATATGCTGGTAGCCAATCGCATGAATTCCCTGTATCTCTGGAATGGTCATCCGTTTGCATCGTTGGTCAAACTGGAAGATTATCCGTTTGCGCTGGAAGTAGACGAAGAGACGTTCAAGAAGAATGAAGAGATGTTTTCTTTCCTTACGGAAGAAGCGGACAAACGTGGTATCTTCGTGATACAGATGTTCTACAATATCATCCTTTCCAAACCATTTGCAGAGCATTATGGACTGAAAACGCAGGACCGTAACCGTCCCATCACTCCTCTGATTGCAGACTATACCCGTAAAAGCATTGCCGCATTTATAGAGAAATATCCGAATGTGGGACTGCTGGTTTGTTTGGGTGAAGCCATGTGTACGGTAGAAGATGATGTGGAATGGTTCACAAAGACCATCATTCCGGGTGTAAAAGACGGATTACAGGCATTGGGACGTACCGACGAACCGCCTCTTTTGCTGCGCGCACACGATACGGACTGCAAACTGGTAATGGATGCGGCATTGCCGATATATAAGAATCTTTATACGATGCATAAGTATAATGGTGAATCACTGACAACTTACGAGCCTCGTGGCCCCTGGTCGAAGATTCATACGGATTTGAGCTCTTTAGGATCTATTCATATCAGTAATGTACATATCCTGGCAAATCTGGAACCATTCCGTTGGGGCTCTCCAGACTTCGTACAGAAGGCGGTACAAGCGATGCACAACGTGCACGGTGCCAATGCATTGCACCTTTATCCGCAGGCTTCGTACTGGGATTGGCCATATACAGCCGATAAACTGCCAAATGACGAACGGGAATTCCAACTGGACCGCGACTGGATCTGGTATCAGACCTGGGGACGTTATGCGTGGAACAGCCATCGGGATCGTGCTGACGAGATCGGTTACTGGAATCATCAACTGGGACAGTTCTACGGAACATCCGACGAGAATGCAGGCAATATTCGCATTGCTTATGAAGAAAGCGGAGAAATTGCCCCGAAGTTATTACGTCGTTTTGGTATCACAGAAGGAAACCGTCAGACGTTATTGTTGGGTATGTTTATGAGCCAGCTTGTCAATCCGTACAAATATACCATCTATCCGGGATTCTATGAAAGCTGCGGACCGGAAGGCGAAAAGCTGATCGAATTTGTAGAGAAAGAATGGAAGAATCAGCCTCATGTAGGTGAGATGCCGCTGGACATTGTCGCTCAGGTGATTGAACACGGTGATAAGGCAATAGCAGCGATTGACAAGGCAGCCGGTTCCATCTCCTCTAACAAAGAAGAATTCGCACGTCTGCAGAATGATATGCATTGTTACCGTGAGTTTGCCTATGCGTTTAATCTGAAAGTGAAAGCTGCGAAACTGGTATTGGACTATCAGTGGGGAAAAGACATGAAGAATCTGGAAGAAGCTATCCCTCTGATGGAACAAAGTCTGGAACATTACCGCAAACTAGTGGAACTGACAGACGAGCATTATTTATATGCCAACAGTATGCAGACTGCCCAGCGCCGTATTCCTATCGGCGGGGACGATGGCCATAATAAGACATGGAAAGAACTGCTGGTACACTACGAAAAAGAATTGGAGAACTTCAAGGCGAACCTTGCCATGCTGAAAGAAAAGCAAAATGGCAATGCGGTGACTGAAACGGTAGAGATCGCTGCCTGGGCTCCTGCGTATGTGAACTTAATATCGAATTATCCGACAGTGAAACTGAATGAAGGAACTTCCTTGTTCACGGATCTTCCGGGCAAAATAGAAGCAATAGCTCCTGAACTGAAGGGAATGAAGGCATTCCGCTTTAATGGAAATGAACAACGGGAAAAAGGAACAAGCATTACTTTTGAAACAAATGCTCCAGTCAAACTATTAGTAGCCTACTTTAAAGACGATCAGAAGAAGTATGCCAAAGCTCCGAAACTGGAGATTGATGCATCTGCCAACGATTACGGTCAGGCGGAACCTGTACTGACCAATGCAATCCATATCAATGGAATGCCATTAGCGAATGTACACGCATATAGCTTTCCGGCAGGAAAACATACGTTGATGTTGCCCAAAGGCTACCTTCAGGTTCTTGGATTTACGGCTGCGGATATGAAAACTCGTAATGCCGGACTTGCCGGAGACGAAGAAACGATGGACTGGTTGTTTTACTAATGAACGATTGCTGTAAGCCGCTATTTAGTTTCAAGGCTTGAAACTATTAGTTTCATGCCTTGAAACCATTTGTTCCAAAGCTTGAAACAAATAGCGGCAACTCAACAAAAAGATGATAGACAAAAGTATAATGAAGAAGTTATTACTGACATTTTTAAGTATAGCTGCCGTATGCTCACTGTATGCCCAACGTAAAGTCACGCAGGAACGGATGGAGCAGATTTATGAAGAGGTAAAGACGCCCTATAAGTACGGACTTGCTGTTGCCCCGACCGACAATTATCATAAGATTGATTGTCCTACTGTCTTTCGTCAGGGAGACAAGTGGCTGATGACTTATGTCGTTTATAATGGCAAAACCGGCACGGATGGTCGTGGATACGAAACCTGGATTGCAGAAAGTGATAATCTGCTTGATTGGCGTACCTTAGGACGTGTACTTTCTTATCGGGACGGTAAATGGGATTGTAATCAGCGTGGAGGATTCCCTGCACTGCCGGATATGGAGTGGGGTGGAAGCTACGAACTTCAGACCTACAAAGGCCGCCACTGGATGACTTATATCGGTGGAGAAGGTACAGGTTATGAAGCTGTAAAAGCACCACTCTTTGTCGGACTGGCATCTACCAAAGGAGATATTTCCACCGCTCATGAATGGGAATCTCTGGACAAGCCAATTCTGAGCATCCATGATAAAGATGCCCAGTGGTGGGAAAAGTTGACTCAATATAAAAGTACCGTTTACTGGGATAAAGACAAAACACTGGGTGCTCCGTTTGTGATGTTTTACAATGCGGGAGGACGTCATCCGGAAACTGATTTAAAGGGTGAACGGGTAGGAATCGCACTTTCCAAGGATATGAAAACCTGGAAACGTTATCCCGGCAATCCGGTCTTTGCACACGAAGCGGACGGAACAATCACCGGTGATGCTCATATTCAGAAGATGGGTGACGTGTACGTGATGTTTTATTTCTCTGCCTTTGAGCCATCACGCAAGTATAAAGCCTTTAATACGTTTGCTGCAAGTTATGATTTCGTCAACTGGACAGACTGGCATGGAGCTGATTTGATCATTCCTTCCAAGAATTACGACGAATTATTTGCGCATAAAAGCTATGTGATCAAACACGACGGAGTAGTTTATCATTTCTATTGTGCGGTGAACAATGCCGAACAGCGTGGTATCGCTGTTGCTACAAGTAAGCCGATGGGACGCTCTGCCGTTCGCTTCCCGAAGCCGGAAACGAAGAATCGCCGGATGATCACTGAACTGAATGAAGGCTGGAAAACCTGGTTAATTGACAATTCAAAAGGCAATCACCAATCCCCGATTATTAATTGTCAAATACCTCATAATTGGGATGACTATTACGGTTATCGCCAACTGACTCATGGCAACCTGCACGGAACAGCTATGTATGTAAAAGACTTCTCCCTCGATAATTATCCATTGTCAACTGTCAATTCTCAATTAAAAAAACGTTATTTCCTCCGTTTTGAGGGGGTAGGTACGTATGCTACTATTAAAGTGAACGGACATGATTTCGGACGTTATCCGGTAGGACGTACCACGTTGACACTGGATGTGACCGACGCGTTGAAACAGGGAACGAATCGTCTGGAAGCAAAAGCAGAGCATCCGGAAATGATAGCCGATATGCCGTGGGTATGTGGTGGCTGTTCGTCGGAGTGGGGATTCAGTGAGGGATCTCAGCCGTTAGGTATATTCCGTCCGGTGGTGCTGGAGGCAACAGACGAGATCCGTATTGAACCTTTCGGAGTACACATCTGGAATGACGAAAAGGCGGCTAATGTCTTTGTCGAAACAGAAGTAAAGAACTATGGCAAGATCACGGAGACAATAGAAGTAGTCAATAAGTTGAGCAATGCGGACGGTAAACAAGTGTTCCGTCTCGTAGAGAAGGTAACATTGGCTCCGGGAGAGATGAAGGTGATTCGCCAACAGTCTCCTGTAGAGAATCCTGTTTTATGGGATACGGAGAATCCCTATCTTTATAAATTGGCAAGTATGATTAAGCGTGATACCCAAACAACGGACGAGATCTCTACGCCTTTCGGTATCCGTACAATCAGTTGGCCGGTAAAGAGAAATGACGAAGATGGTCGTTTCTATCTGAATGGAAAGCCTGTCTTTATCAATGGTGTATGCGAGTATGAACATCAGTTCGGGCAAAGTCATGCCTTCAGTCGGGAGCAGGTAGCTGCGAGAGTGAAACAAATACGTGCGGCAGGCTTCAACGCTTTCCGTGATGCCCATCAGCCCCATCATCTCGATTATCAGAAATATTGGGATGAAGAAGGCGTCTTGTTCTGGACACAGCTTTCTGCCCATGTATGGTATGACACACCGGAGTTTCGAGAGAACTTTAAAAAACTGCTTCGTCAATGGGTGAAGGAACGACGTAATTCTCCGTCAGTAGTGATATGGGGATTGCAGAATGAAAGTACATTGCCTCGTGAATTTGCACAGGAATGCAGTGAAATCATTCGCGAAATGGACCCGACAGCACGTACGATGCGTATCATCACCACCTGTAACGGCGGTGAAGGAACCGACTGGAATGTAATTCAGAATTGGAGCGGCACGTATGGAGGAGACGTTACGAAATACGGAAAGGAACTTTCGCAGAAGAACCAGTTGCTGAATGGAGAATATGGTGCATGGAGAAGTATTGATCTGCATACGGAACCCGGCGAATTTGAAGTGAATGGAGTATGGAGCGAAAGTCGTATGTGCCAGTTGATGGAAACAAAGATTCGTCTGGCAGAACAGGCCAAAGACAGTGTTTGCGGACAGTTCCAATGGATTTTCAGCAGCCACGACAATCCCGGACGTCGCCAGCCGGATGAAGCATTCCGGAAAATAAATAAAGTAGGTCCGTTCAACTATAAAGGACTGGTGACTCCGTGGGAAGAACCACTGGATGTATATTATATGTATCGTGCCAACTATGTGCCGGCGGCAAAGGACCCGATGGTATACCTGGTATCACATACCTGGGCGGATCGTTTCGAGAAAGGACGTCGTCGGGCTACTATCGAGGCATACAGCAATTGTGATTCCGTATTGCTTTATAACGACATGATCAATGACAAAGTGACTTATCTGGGACGTAAAAAGAATAATGGAACAGGTACCCACTTCATGTGGGAGAATCGGGATATTCGTTATAATGTACTTCGTGCTGTAGGATATCATAAAGGGAAACCGGTCGCCGAGGACATAATTGTACTCAACGGACTGGAGCAAGCTCCCCACTTTGACGTACTATATCAGAATACGAAACCTGTATTGAAAGGGAAAGACGGATATAATTACTTGTACCGTATTAACTGTGGAGGAGACGACTATACAGATAGTTTCGGTCAGTTATGGATGCAGGATAATACCCATTATTCCCGTTCATGGGCAGCGAACTTTAAAGAATTGAATCCATACCTTGCCAGTCAGCGTACGACGAATGATCCGATTCGGGGAAGCCGTGACTGGAAGTTGTTCCAGCATTTCCGTTTTGGACGTCATCAATTGGAGTACAATTTCCCGGTAGCTGACGGAACATATCGGATTGAACTCTATTTCACAGAGCCTTGGCATGGGACGGGAGGCAGTGCTTCCACCGACTGTGAGGGGTTGCGCATCTTCGATGTGGCAGTGAATGACTCGGTAGTATTGGATGATCTTGATATTTGGGCAGAGAGTGGTCACGACGGAGTATGTAAGAAGGTGGTTTACGCTACAGTAAAAGGTAGAGTATTGAAGATTCATTTCCCGGAAGTGAAAGCAGGACAGGCTCTAATTTCAGGTATTGCCATTGCTTCTGTTGAAGCAAATCTGCAACCGACTTTATTCCCCGCATCCGACTGGAATTGGGAGAAGGCCGGCAAAGAAGTCATGGAAAAAACTCCGAAAGAGTTGCTTCCCGAAGACAAGAATGCCCGTATCAGTGTAGCGTATGAAGCTGAAGCGGCAACCCTGAAAGGCAAATTCCGTAAAAAAGAACATCGTAAGCAAACGGGAGTATTCTTTGAGAAAGGAAAAGGTAACAGTATTGAATGGAATGTCTCTACCGGACTGGCACAGGTTTATGCCCTTCGCTTTAAATATATGAATACTACTGGAAAACCAATGTCTGTTTTAATGAAGTTCATCGATTCAAAGGGAGTAGTGCTCAAAGAAGACATTCTGACCTTCCCGGAGACACCGGACAAATGGAAAATGATGAGTACCACCACCGGAACTTTTATCAACGCCGGACATTATAAAGTATTACTCTCAGCAGAAAATATGGAAGGTCTGGCTTTTGATGCCTTGGATATTCAATAATTCTGTTAGCAGACTGAACTTTTGCAATAGTAGTAAAAAAGCGGGACGCAAAGAAGCTTGTATAGCTTTCTGCATCCCGTTTCTTATTTTGAAACCTTTTTCCTATAAATAGAATATATATGTTATTTTTTTATGATTCGATAGTAGGATTTTAATTATTTCGAGCGTAGATTTTAAATAATCTCTATATTTGAAATAAAAAACAAAATAACGATGGAAAGCGATATACCGAGGTACGATTTAACAGTTGATTATATAGTGGGAGAAGGATTTGGGATAAATTTACTGAATGGGTATAAGAATTTTCATTGTAAAATAGAGGCAGGATTCTTCATACTTTGTGTGAAAGGGACAATACAGGCAACAATTAATGGAGAACGATATAATATTGTCGAAAATGATTTAATCACTCTGCCACCTAATTATTTCATGGAAATTCATGAGTTTTCATCTGATATTCATATTTATTATGCAGGCTTTTCATCTCAGTTCATAGAAAATATAAATCTGATGAAGTCCACCCAGCATCTGCTTCCGATAATAGTAGAAAATCCGGTTATCAATTTGTCTCCATTGCAAGCCTGTAGCTATAAGATGTTTTATGAGTCATTGATTCTTGCGTATGCTTCTGCCAAGACATTGGCCAATAAAGAGATCGTAAAGGCTGTACTCACTATGTTTATTCAGGGAGCAACAGAGATTTATAAGCTACAGAGCAATCGGTATTTATCTACTCAATCAAGAAAATATGAGATATACCAGGAGTTCCTGCAACTGGTCATGAAGAATTATACAGTACATCATGGTGCCTCCTTTTATGCTGATCATTTGGGACTTAGTCTGCCTCATTTTTGTTCAACAATTAAAAAGGCAGCGGGGAATACCCCGCTGGAAGTCATTGCTTCCGTCATTCTGATGGATGCTAAGTCTCGTTTAAAGTCAAGTAATGAACCGGTGAAGAATATCGCTTTGTCTTTGGGATTCTACAATATCTCTTTCTTCAATAAATTTTTTAAGCAGCATACCGGTGTCACTCCGCGGGAATACAGAGGACATTAATCTTCTGTCTGCCTTTCAAATGGAAGAGTAACGATAAACCGGCTGCCTTTTCCCATTTCAGACTCTACAGAGATGTCTCCTTGCAAATGTTCCACAATCGTTTTGCAGATAGAAAGTCCCAGGCCGGTTCCTTGTTTAAAAGTATCTACTTTATAAAAACGGTCGAATATTTCTTTTTGGCATTCTTGAGGAATCCCCGACCCAGTATCTTCCACAAAGATATTCACAAAGTCTGCATTGACTGGGTCAACTGCATAACCAAAATGAATATACCCTTTTTCGGTAAATTTACGGGCATTGTTAATAAAGTTACATACGACTTGTTTCAGACGTGTAGCATCTGTGTTAATATAGACATCTTCATTGGGAAATGATGCTCTGATCTCTATTTCGGATATAGGTTTCATAGCTTGTTCTTTCTCTATATCCATCATGAGAGATTGAAGAGAACAGTCAGTAAAAGTAAATTTAATGGTATTTGATTCAATCTTGGATAAATCAAGTACATCATCAATCAGTCTTACTAAATGTTCGCTGTTGATACTGATTAATCTCACAAAATCGGCACGTTCTTCCTCGCTTAATTCATCATAAGTGGAACCGATTACATCAGAGAAGCCGACTATTGCATTTAGTGGTGTGCGAATCTCGTGGCTCATATTTGCCAGAAAAGCCATTTTGAGACGGTCACTTTCTTCAGCTTTCTTACGTGCTTCGATTAAGGTATTCTCTATGTCTTTATATTCTTGAATACTCATGCAGATACCGACCAACCGATAGGGATGCCCTGAGATATTGGCAATATAAGTAGACTGGCCTTCAAACCATTCCCAAGTTCCGTCTCCACGATGCAAGCGGAAGGGGACAGATTTATCGAACGTTTCCATGCCGCTAAGTTGCACAATAAAGGCGTCGGCCATAGCTTGCCGGTCGTCAGGATGAATCATATTTACGTATTCTTCCATAGTCAGAGTGTTGTTTTCTCCGGCCGAAATACCTAAATGTTCGAAATAACGGTTGTCGAGGGTAAACTCACTTCGGTTTATATCATAATACCACGGATATATCCTGGTTCTTTGTAAGGCTGTGTTCAGAATATACTCCTGTGTCAGTTCTACAGTGATATTACGAAAAAAGAATAAGATCTTTTTCAGATTGCCATCTTCCTTGATCGTTGCAAAATCACCTCTGATCGGGAATTGTGTATAATCAATCTGTTCTTGCATGAATGTGTGCTCCGGAAGCGAATATGTTTGTTCACCCTGACGAATCTTCTCTAAAATGACAGAAAGAATATCTTCTTTATTATTTAATAACTTGAATAGGTCATTGGTTGAAAGAGGCATCATCTCATTGGCTGATGAATGGACATGAAGTTCGGTTTGAGCCTGGCGATTAAGCTGGATAACCTCTCCATTTATATTAAATATAATAACTCCGTCAGGCAGGATATCTAGTAACTCATCATTGTAAAGTGTTTGTTTATTCTCTTCCATTTCTTTTGTTTTTTAATGCAGAACATGAGATAAATGACATGAATGTATAACAAAGAAAAACATTTCCCGGAAGATAATGCGATATTCATATATGTTTTTACTCTTGTCTGAAGGAGTATTTTAATTCGCAAGACCTTAATCGTTAAAACGATGTTTGCATTTTAATAATTGATATTCTTATTTTAATTACAGTTTTAGTTCCGAATCTTCAATCGTATGCTCATACTGTGCGTGTGAAGCAAGACAACCCTTCATAGAGTGTTTCTCCTTTTATTATTCTTCAATATTAATGTAAAAGAAAGGGGTACAAAATGCCCCTTCGTCCGTCTTCTTGGTATGAAGAAAAAAGAACGAATGAAAATATATACATTACTGCTTGGCGCATTGGTCGCTTGCCCGATGCAGGCACAAACAATGCATGACTGGGAGAATCATCATGTTCTCCAGATTAATCGTGAACCGGCACGGGCTGCTTTTACTCCTTTCTCCGTACAGAAAGGAGACTGTTCGATGTCTTTGGACGGAACATGGAAGTTCCGATGGACTCCTGTTCCGGGCGAAAGAATCATAGATTTCTATCAGACAGACTTTAATGATAAAGACTGGAAGGACTTTCCTGTTCCTGCCAATTGGGAAGTCAACGGATATGGCACACCTATTTATGTATCTGCAGGTTATCCGTTTAAGATAGATCCTCCGCGAGTAATGGGAGAGCCGAAAGCTGACTATACGACCTATAAAGAACGAAACCCGGTCGGACAGTATCGGCGCACATTCGTTTTGCCTGTGGGATGGGAAGCGGACGGACAGACTTTTTTGCGCTTTGAAGGAGTGATGAGTGCTTTCTATGTCTGGATAAATGGCGAACGGGTAGGGTATAGCCAAGGCAGTATGGAGCCAAGTGAATTTAACATCACCGACTATCTGAAGACTGGTGAGAATCAGATAGCATTGGAAGTGTACCGTTATAGTGACGGGTCTTATCTCGAAGATCAGGACTTCTGGCGTTTTGGCGGCATTCATCGTAGTATTCATCTGATACATACACCTGATGTTCGTATGCGTGATTATACAATACGCACTCTTCCTGCATCTGCCGGCAATTATAAGGACTTTATTTTGCAGATCGATCCGCAATTTAGTGTATACAGAGGTATGACCGGAAAAGGATATACCCTGCAAGCTGTGTTGAAAGACGTAAGTGGAAAGGAGATAGTAAAGTTACAGGGAGAGGTGGAAGAAATACTGGATCTGGAGCATAAAGCAAGCCGGATGAATGAGTGGTATCCGCAGCGTGGACCACGTAAGACAGGACGTCTGTCAGCCATGATAAAATCACCGGAAAGATGGACAGCGGAGACACCCTATCTTTATAAATTACACCTGACTTTGCAGAATGCGGAAGGAAAAGTGATAGAACAGGCGGAGCAGTCGGTCGGTTTCCGTACTGTAGAAATCAATAAAGGACAATTACTGATTAACGGTAATCCGGTTCGCTTCAGAGGTGTGAATCGTCATGAACACGATCCACGGACGGCACGCGTAATGAGTGAAGAAAGAATGCTTCAGGATATACTGCTGATGAAACAGGCAAATATCAATGCCGTTCGTACCAGCCATTATCCCAATGTGAGCCGTTGGTATGAACTCTGTGATAGTTTAGGGCTTTATGTGATGGATGAAGCGGATATCGAAGAGCATGGTCTGCGCGGGACACTGGCAAGTACTCCCGATTGGTATGCTGCATTCATGGACCGTGCAGTCCGCATGGCAGAACGTGATAAGAACTATCCAAGTATCGTGATGTGGAGTATGGGGAATGAAAGCGGCTACGGACCGAACTTTGCAGCTATTTCTGCATGGTTACACGATTTTGATCCTACACGCCCCGTTCATTATGAAGGTGCGCAGGGAGTAGATGGCAATCCTGATCCGAAGACGGTCGATGTGATCAGCCGTTTCTATACCCGTGTGAAACAAGAATATCTGAATCCGGGCATTGCAGAAGGAGAAGACAAAGAACGCGCGGAAAATGCACGTTGGGAACGGCTGTTGGAAATAGCGGAACGTACCAATGATGACCGTCCGGTAATGACAAGCGAATATGCCCATTCGATGGGAAATGCGTTGGGCAACTTTAAAGAATATTGGGATGAAATATATAGCAATCCCCGTATGCTGGGCGGTTTCATATGGGACTGGGTAGATCAGGGAATTTATAAAGAATTGCCTGATGGCCGCATTATGGTGGCGTATGGCGGAGACTTCGGTGATAAGCCGAATCTGAAAGCTTTCTGCTTTAATGGTCTATTGATGAGTGATCGTGAGACGACTCCGAAGTATTGGGAAGTAAAGAAAGTATATGCACCGGTTCAGTTGGCCGTCAACAATGGACAATTGATCGTTACAAACAGGAATCATCATATAGACTTATCTCAGTATCGCTGCTTATGGACATTGACAATAGATGGTAAACAGAAAGAACAGGGAGAAATCACATTACCGAAAGTCGCTCCGGGTGAGAGTGAAACAATTACTTTACCAGCTTTCCGTTCCTTATCGGACAAGAAGGCTTTAAACAGAAAAGGCAACAACAGCAACTCAACGAATACGCTTTCTGATTGTCAGCTAAAAGTAAGCATCGTATTGAAATCTGATGCCCTTTGGGCGAAAGCCGGTCATGAAGTTACTTGGGAACAATTCTGCTTACAGAAAGGAGATTTGTTGTCTGCCGATCTGATCAATAAAGGAGCGCTGCAAGTAAAAGAGGATGATAAATCTTTATCGGTTAGCGGACGCGGCTTTTCAGTTCAGTGGGAAAAGAAAGGAACCGGAAGTATGACTTCCCTTACGTACAATAGCAAGGAAATATTGGCTTATCCGGATGATTTTCCGGTTCAGCCCGTCACACAAGCATTCCGTGCACCGACAGATAATGACAAGAGTTTCGGAAACTGGCTGGCAAAAGACTGGAAACTGCATGCCATGGACCATCCTCTGATTAGTCTGGAGTCTTTTGATCATGAAGTACGTGCAGATGGGGCAGTCATAGTACGTATCCGGACAACTAATTTATATAAAGAAGGCAAAGTGACAACGACATCCGTCTATACCATTTCTTCCGATGGAGTCATTGATCTGAAAACAACTTTCTTACCGCAAGGAGTACTTCCGGAATTGCCTCGTTTGGGGCTTGCATTCTGTCTGGCTCCTGCCTATAATACCTTTACATGGTATGGCAGAGGACCGCAGGATAATTATCCCGATCGCAAGACATCTGCTGCAATAGGACTCTGGAAGGGAACGGTAGCAGAACAGTATGTACATTATCCTCGTCCGCAGGATAGTGGAAATAAAGAAGAAGTACAATTTTTTACGCTGACAGACAAACGGAATAAAGGTATCCGTGTAGATGCGGTAGAGGATGTATTTTCTGCCTCTGCTTTGCATTATACTGCACAGGATTTATATAAAGAAACTCATGACTGCAATCTGAAGCCACGTCCCGAAATTATTCTCAGTATGGACGCAGCCGTGCTCGGATTAGGGAATAGCAGCTGCGGACCGGGCGTACTGAAGAAGTATGCTATTGAGAAAAAAGAACATACGCTGCATATACGCATCAGCAAGCAGTAAAATAAGAATTGATACAAATAAATAGTAACTAACACAATAATAAAAGTAACAATGAGAAAAGTAACCACTTTATTATCAACCTTGGCGTTGGCAACTACTCTGGCTGCTCAAACCCTTCCGCAAACGGAACGGCAATACCTTTCCGGTCACGGATGTGATGATATGGTAGAATGGGACTTCTTCTGTACTGACGGACGCAATTCCGGCAAATGGACGAAGATCGGTGTACCGTCATGCTGGGAGTTGCAGGGCTTTGGCACTTATCAGTATGGAATCACCTTTTATGGCAAAGCATTCCCCGAAGGCATCGCCGATGAAAAAGGAATGTATAAGTACGAGTTTGAGGTCCCCGAGAAGTTCCGCGGGCAGCAGGTAAATCTGGTATTCGAAGCTTCGATGACAGATACCGAAGTTAAAGTAAACGGGCGTAAAGTCGGCTCGAAACATCAGGGAGCTTTCTATCGTTTTTCATACAATGTCACAGATTTCCTTAAGTATGGAAAAAAGAATCTGCTGGAAGTAACCGTTTCAAAGGAAAGCGAAAATGCCAGTGTGAATCTTGCCGAGCGACGTGCCGATTATTGGAACTTCGGAGGTATTTTCCGTCCGGTATTTCTGGAAGTAAAACCTGCGATTAATTTACGTCATATCGCCATTGATGCGCAAATGGATGGTTCCTTCCGTGCCAATTGCTATACCAATCTGTCTAATGACGGAATGAGTATCCGGGCACAGATTTTGGACAATAAAGGCAAAAAACTAACTGAAACGACCGTCCCTGTAAAAGCGGGAGGAGACTGGACTTCTTTACAGCTCAAGGTCTCTGATCCGGCTCTGTGGACAGCCGAAACGCCGAATCTTTATAAAGCTCAGTTTTCTTTGCTGGACAAAGACGGAAAAGTGCTGCACAACGAGACAGAAACATTCGGTTTTCGTACCATCGAAGTACGCGAAAGTGACGGATTATACGTAAACGGTGTACGCATTATGGTACGTGGTGTCAATCGCCATAGCTTCCATCCGGAAAGTGGCCGTACATTAAGTAAAGCGAAAAATATCGAAGATGTTCTTCTGATGAAAGACATGAATATGAACTCCGTCCGTCTGAGTCACTATCCGGCTGATCCGGAGTTTCTGGAAGCTTGTGATTCTTTGGGACTTTATGTGATGGATGAATTAGGAGGCTGGCATGGTAAATACGATACTCCGACCGGAGTACGTCTGATCGAAGGAATGATAGAGCGTGACGTTAACCACCCGTCTATTATCTGGTGGAGTAATGGTAATGAAAAAGGATGGAATACCGAACTCGATGGAGAATTTCACAAGTACGATCCGCAGAAACGTCCGGTGATTCATCCGCAAGGCAATTTCTCTGGTTTTGAAACCATGCATTACCGTTCTTACGGAGAAAGTCAGAACTATATGCGCTTGCCGGAAATCTTTATGCCGACAGAATTTCTCCACGGTTTGTATGATGGCGGTCATGGTGCCGGATTATACGACTATTGGGAAATGATGCGTAAACACCCCCGCTGTATCGGTGGTTTCCTTTGGGTACTGGCGGACGAAGGAGTGAAGCGTGTCGATATGGACGGATTCATTGATAATCAAGGAAATTTCGGCGCTGACGGTATTGTAGGACCACATCATGAAAAGGAAGGCAGTTTCTACACAATCAAGCAGTTATGGAGTCCGGTACAAATCATGAATACTTCTGTCGACAAACAGTTTGACGGTAAGTTCTCTGTAGAAAACCGTTATGATTTTCTGAATCTGAACACTTGCCGTTTCCTTTGGAAACAGGTGAAGTTCCCTACCGCAACAGATGCTTCTAATACAACTGCTCAAGTTCTGAAACAAGGGGAAGTACAAGGAAGTGATGTTGCAGCCCATTCGGCAGGTGTGCTGGATATTAAAACAACGATCCTTCCGGATGCCGATGCCCTTTTCCTCACAGCCATCGACCGATACGGTCATGAACTTTGGCGCTGGACTTTCCCTGTGAACAAACTGAATCAGGCTAATGAAGTGCTCTCTCCCTTATCTAATAAGGTAACCTCTACAGAAACAGAAAATGAACTTACCGTAAAAGCGAAGAACCATACTTTCATTTTCTCAAAGAAAGACGGTCAGCTGAAAGGTGTATCCGTAAACAATCGCAAGATCAGCTTTGCCAACGGACCTCGCTTCATCGGTGCCCGTCGTGCCGACCGCTCATTGGATCAGTTTTATAATCACGATGACGAAAAAGCGAAAGAAAAGGATCGTACCTACAGCGAATTCCCTGATGCTGCTGTATTCACAAAACTGGATGTAAAAGAAGACGGAGGCAATCTGATTGTTACTGCCAATTATAAACTGGGTAATCTGGATAAAGTGCAATGGACAATCAATCCAAATGGAGAAGCGGTGCTGGATTATACCTACAATTTTTCCGGCGTGGTAGATTTAATGGGAATCTGCTTCGACTATCCCGAAGATCAGGTGATCAGTAAACGCTGGCTGGGAGCGGGGCCCTATCGTGTATGGCAGAACCGTATTCATGGCACGCAATATGATGTCTGGGAAAACGACTATAACGATCCTATTCCGGGTGAAACTTTCACATATCCCGAATTCAAAGGATATTTTGGCAGTGTTTCCTGGATGAACATCCGCACGAAAGAGGGTACTATCAGCCTGACCAATGAAACTCCGGATGCTTATATCGGAGTATATCAGCCGCGTGACGGTCGTGACCGTTTACTTTATACGCTTCCTGAAAGTGGAATTTCTGTCTTGAATGTGATTCCTCCTGTACGTAATAAAGTAAATTCTACAGATCTATGTGGCCCGTCATCGCAGCCTAAATGGGTGAATGGTCCGCAGAGCGGACGAATCATTTTCCGGTTTATGGAATAAATAAATGAAATAAAAAGGTACTCACATTGCGTTGGGTACCTTTTTTTAATGTAAATATAGCAAATATAAAATGGTTTAAAAGAGTCATAAGTGAGGAATAATCATTATTTTTGTTTCGTTTTATAGATTCAGATTAACGAGTTCTTTCCTATGTACACAATACTAATTATAGAAGACGAACCCAGGGTGGCAAGTTTGCTGATGAACGGGCTGGAAGAAAATGGTTATCAGACCATGGTAGCTTATGACGGATTAATGGGGCTGCGGCTTTTTCAGGCACATACGTTCGATCTGGTTATATCTGATATTGTTCTGCCTAAGATGGACGGATTCGAGCTGACGAAAGAAATCCGTAAGTCCAATCCCCGTATCCCTATATTAATGTTGACGGCATTAGGATCAACGAACGATAAGCTGGACGGTTTCGATGCCGGTGCAGACGACTATATGGTGAAGCCCTTTGATTTCAGAGAGCTGAATGCCAGAATCAAAGTTCTATTAAAACGTGTCTCAGGAAATGTACCGGAGTTACCGCAGGAACTTGTTTATGCGGATCTGCGCATTGATCTTCAGCGGAAAGACGTAGAACGAAATAACGTTCCCATTAAACTTTCTCCGAAAGAATATAACCTGCTGCTATATATGGTCGAAAATGCCGAAAGAGTATTGAGCCGGGTAGAGATAGCGGAGAAAGTCTGGAACACGCATTTTGATACGGGAACCAACTTTATTGATGTATATATCAACTACCTTCGCAAAAAGATAGACCGTAACTTTGAACCGAAACTTATTCATACCAAAGCAGGGATGGGTTTCATACTGACTGACAAATTATGAAAATCCGGACAACGCTGACTCTGCAATATGCGGGCATTACAGCTGCGGTATTCTTCGCATTTGTTGTAGCTGTCTATTACGTAAGCGAGCATTCGCGCAGCAATGCCTTCTTTCGCAACCTGCAAAGTGAAGCTATAACCAAAGCTCACTTATTTCTTAATAATCAAGTAGATGCAAAAACGATGCAGTCTATTTACCTGAACAATCAGAAGTTTATTAATGAAGTAGAGGTAGCCGTCTATACCACAGATTTTAAAATACTGTATCATGATGCCCTTCAAAACGACATAGTCAAGGAAACACCCGAGATGGTAAAACGTATTCTGAAACGAAAGAATATCAGTTTCTATGTGGACGAATATCAGGCAATAGGACTTGTGTATCCGTTTGAAGGGCAAGACTACATTGTCACTGCCGCTGCCTATGATGGCTATGGATACGCTAACCGGGATGCACTGAGAAATATGCTCATTCTGTTATTTATCGGAGGATTGACCGTGTTGGCGGTTGTCGGATATATCCTCTCCCGAAGCACCTTAAAGCCTATACGCAATATCGTGAAAGAAGCGGAGAAAATCACCGCCTCACATATCGACAAAAGACTGCCAGTGAAAAATGAACAGGACGAACTGGGAGAACTGAGTATTACATTCAATGCACTGTTGGAACGTCTGGAGAAGTCCTTCAACTCGCAAAAGATGTTTGTCAGCAATGTATCTCACGAACTACGTACACCTATGGCAGCCCTTACAGCCGAACTGGATCTGGCCCTGTTGAAAGAACGAACCTCCGGACAATATCAGGCAGCCATCAGCAATGCACTGCAAGATTCCCGACGGATCATAAACCTGATCGACGGATTGCTGAATCTTGCAAAAGCCGACTATCAGTCGGAACAGATTACAATGGAAGAGGTCCGGTTGGATGAACTGTTGCTGGATGCCAGAGAACTAGTCCTAAAAGCCCATCCGGATTATCATATCGAATTAGTATTTGAGCAGGAAGCCGAGGAAGATAACGTGCTGACCGTAATCGGAAACAGCTATCTGTTGACTACTGCCTTTGTGAATCTGGTAGAGAACAACTGCAAGTACTCTTCCAACCGGACTTCATCCGTCCTGATAGCTTATTGGGAACAATGGGCTATTATCCGCTTGTCTGATAATGGCGTAGGAATGTCCGATGCAGACAAAGAAAACCTGTTTAAACTGTTTTATCGGGGAGAAAACAAGAATATAGCTCCCGGAAATGGTATAGGTATGGTTTTGACACAGAAAATCATCCACCTTCACAAAGGCGAACTTACCGTAGCTTCTCATAAGGACGAGGGAACTACCTTTGTGGTAAAACTTCCGCATATCTAAAAAATTCTAATAGTTTTCTAATACCACTCTAATCATTCTCTAACGGTTTCCTTCCGAAGTCCTCTTTACTTTTGCATCGAATTAATAAATGCAGTTAGTAACTTAAAAAAATTAGAGAGTATGGTATGGAAGAAAAAACTGCGTTCATCACAGTACACATTCAATTCAGAGAGAGTATTTTTGGTTGCCACGCAACCCGGTAAGTCAATTTATTCCTGTTTGCAGACTACAAAGCTTGGATTAACACTGAGAGAAGTACAGGAGCGACAATCCATTTATGGAAGAAACGAAGTCATCCATGAACAGAAAAAGAATCCGTTTATACTGTTTGTCAGAACGTTTATCAATCCTTTCATAGGCGTTCTGACAGGACTTGCCATCATATCCTTGTTTCTGGATGTATTGATGGCTGAACCCGGAGAGCAAGAATGGGCAGGGGTAATCATTATTTCGTCCATGGTATTATTCAGTGCTATCCTTCGTTTCTGGCAGGAATGGAGAGCAAGTGAAGCTACAGATTCTTTAATGAAGATGGTAAAAAACACTTGTCTGGCAAAACGTGCCGGAGAACAGGAAGAAGAGATCGATATAACAGAACTCGTTCCGGGAGATATTGTGTACCTGGCAGCCGGTGATATGGTTCCTGCCGATATACGTATCATCGATTCAAAAGACTTGTTTATCAGTCAGGCTTCACTGACGGGTGAGTCCGAACCGATAGAAAAGTTTCCGGAAGTACAGGGACAACAGTTTCGTAAAGGAAGTGTCATAGAGTTGGACAATATCTGCTATATGGGTTCCAATGTGATTAGCGGTGCGGCAAAAGGAATTGTTTTTGAGACGGGAAATAAAACCTATCTAGGTACAATAGCCAAAAGTCTGGTCGGACATCGTGCCACTACAGCCTTTGATAAAGGTATCAGCAAAGTCAGCTTTTTATTGATTCGTTTTATGCTGGTTATGGTTCCATTCGTGTTTTTCGTGAATGGTTTTACGAAAGGTGACTGGTTCGAAGCCTTCATTTTTGCCGTATCTGTGGCGGTCGGTCTTACTCCCGAAATGTTACCTATGATTGTGACGGCTAACCTGTCTAAAGGAGCAATCGCCATGTCCAAAAAGAAAACAATCGTAAAGAACCTCAATGCCATTCAGAATTTTGGAGCAATGGATATACTTTGTACTGATAAAACCGGTACATTGACTTGCGATAAAATTGTGTTGGAGAAGTATATCAATGCAGACGGCAGTGATGACAACAGTAAACGTATTCTTCGTCACGCGTACTTCAACAGTTATTTTCAGACCGGCTTGAGAAACCTGATGGATAAGGCAATCCTCTCTCATGTAAGAGAGTTGAATCTGGAACATTTGAAGAATGCCTATACCAAAGTCGATGAAATTCCTTTCGATTTTACACGCAGAAGGATGTCTGTCGTTATAGAAGACAGGCAAGGGAAGCGGCAAATTATTACCAAAGGAGCGGTAGAAGAGATTCTCGATGTCTGTTCGTATGCCGAGTTCGACGGAGAGATACATCCTTTGACTGACTCCTTGAAAATAAAAGCGCAAAAGATCAGTGAAGAAATGAATCGGCAAGGTATGAGAGTATTGGCGGTTTCCCAGAAAAGTTTCATCGAAAAGGACTGTAATTTTGCCATCGAAGATGAAAAAGAAATGGTGTTGATCGGATATCTTGCTTTTCTTGATCCTCCCAAACCTTCTGCCGCCGAAGCCATCGAACAATTATATATGCATGGAGTAGCAGTCAAAATATTGTCGGGAGACAATGATACCGTAGTGAAAGCTATTGCCCGTCAGGTGGGGATTGATACCGGGCACTCCCTTACCGGAATAGAAATGGAGGAAATGGATGAAACAACATTGAAAGAAGCAGTAAAAGACACTACGTTATTCTCCAAACTCACTCCCTTGCAAAAGACCCAAATCATCTCTCTATTGCAGGAGCAAGGTAATACAGTTGGTTTTCTGGGAGATGGCATCAATGATGCAGGCGCCTTGCGTCAGTCAGATATTGGCATATCTGTCGATTCGGCGGTAGATATAGCAAAAGAAAGTGCGGATATCATCTTGCTGGAGAAGGATTTGATGGTATTGGAAGACGGCGTACTTGAAGGTAGAAAGACATTTGGTAATATCAATAAGTATATAAAGATGACTGCCAGTTCCAATTTTGGCAATATGTTCAGCGTGATGTTTGCAAGCGCCTTTCTGCCATTCCTGCCCATGATGCCGATACATTTGCTGATTCAGAACCTATTATATGATATATCACAGACAACCATACCATTCGACCGTATGGACCCGGAATTTCTGAAGAAACCGCGCAAATGGGATGCATCTGACCTGAGTCGCTTTATGATTTATATAGGACCTATCAGTTCTATCTTTGATATTGCTACCTATCTGGTCATGTGGTATGTGTTCAGTTGTAACAGTCCCGAACATCAGACTTTGTTTCAGACCGGATGGTTTGTAGAAGGTTTGTTATCCCAGACATTGATTGTCCACATGACACGTACCCGTAAAATACCATTTATACAAAGCCGGGCCACGTGGCCTGTTATGGGGCTGACGTTCTTAATTATGGCAGTAGGCATTCTTATTCCTTTCACAGCTTTCGGACGTTCCATCGGCCTGACGGCTCTTCCTTTGGGTTATTTTCCCTGGCTGATTGGTATTTTGCTTTCCTATTGTATCCTGACGCAATTGGTAAAGAACTGGTATATCAGGAAGTTTGTACGTTGGCTATAGCATTCGGCCTGTTTATCCCACAAATTATGTATATATAATGTGAAATATCTAAAATTGAGACAGATAACCTTTCAAAAGTTCTTGCCTCTAAAAATAATTTCATACATTTAGAGGCAAGAACTCTTAAATGTTAGATTTACGAACATACTAATATTCAAACACAATGAAACACAGTTTATACTTTCTGATAATAATTACCTTGTTGTTTGCCGGATGCCGTCAAAAAGCCCAGAGTAATTTCCAGTCCGAATCTTCTGCACAAACAGAGAAAAGCAATCCCTCATTGGAAGAGTATGCTGAAGAAGCAGTCATTACAGGCAAAGTCCTAAACCGGGATTTCTATCCTCAGGAAAAGGAACTGACTCTCATTATCCCATTTTTCAGAGATATGGGAAATCAGTATCGTTCGCCCATACAAAAAGATGGTTCATTCTCTTTCCGCTTTCCGGTTTATGCCAAATTAAGGGAGGTTTCTATCCGCAACTATGCAGAACATCTTTATATCCACCCGGGAGACAGCATACATGTAGAAATAGACTTCAAAGATCTTTTTCATCCTAAAGTAACAGGTGATGCCGAAAAGCTTAATCAGGAGATATTGGCGTTCACTGAAAGTGCATATTACTATATACAGAATTACAATATGAAACCGGAATCAGACGTTAAGGATTTTGAGGCTGAATTAAAAAAGGATTATAATTTTCGTTTGGAACGTAGGAATGAGTATCTGGTGAAGTACAAGCCAATGGAAGATGTAGTACTGTTTACTGAAGAATTGCTGAAGCAGGATTATTATTATGCGCTGTTATTCAATGGTATGTCATACTTGTTTGAAACGAGAAAAGAGATGGACCGTTATCATACACTTTTACCTGAAATCAATAAACTATATACTAAAGGCATACTCTCGGCACGCTTATACGATGTTGCTGATGAAGCAGAAAGATATATTGCTTATGGGATCGCTTTCAGAGATAAAAAGAATCCTTCGATAGAAGAGATCATGGCTACAATGGGGGAGAGTGAGATGAATCAGTATTTATATACTAAGTTGATAGCCGGTTCTTTATGTACTAATGACACACTTGCTTTTCACGAAAAACGTACACAGTTTGACTCAATCGTTAAAATGTCGCATCTACGTGCACAGGTGATGCAGATCTATAATCAGACCAAATCATATCTAAAAAATCCACAGCCTGTTTCCGACAATTTATTATATGGCGAATTCCATGAGAACTCAAAGCATACAACACGTATGCCATACATGAAACCTGTCTATGATGTGCTCGAAAAGAATCGTGGAAAAGTGATTTATTTCGATTTTTGGGCCAGATGGTGTCCTCCTTGTCTGGCTGAAATGGAACCTTTAAAACAATTGCGCAGCAAATTCTCTACAGATGATTTGATTATATATTCCATTTGTGTGAGTGAACCCAAAGAACAATGGGAGGAATGCCTGAATGAGTATTCATTGAAAAACCGGGGAATTGAATGTGTTCATGTGACTGATTATTTGGGAATAGATAACTATCAGAAAATTCGTAAGCAATGGAAAATAGACAGGATGCCTTACTATGTATTAATAAATAGAAAGGGGCAGATTATTGATTTCGGAACTGCGGCACGTCCCAGTAATCCGCAGTTAGTATCCCGAATAGAAGAAGCGGTGAAATGAGACTTATTTTGTAGAAAGCAATACTGCCTAAAAAATTAAATAGTTTAATTTGAGCAAGGAAAATATAGTGAGTACAAAACAGTCCGTTCTTCGTCTTTTCTATAAGTAAAAATATAGATTAGAATGAAAAGCCGACTGAAACAACAAATATTTGCAATCTCATTATTGGTATGTACTGCTATATCTCCTGCCAATGCTCTGCAAACACATTCACTTCGCGAACAATTCCAAAATCCGTCTGACGAAGCAAAGCCTTGGACTTTTTGGTACTGGATGTTTGGCGCCGTATCCAAAGAAGGGATTACGGCTGATTTGGAAGCAATGAAACATGCCGGACTGGGAGGCACTTATCTGATGCCTATCAAAGGTATCAAAGAAGGGCCACAATACAATGGGAAGGCGCAACAACTAACTCCCGAATGGTGGGAAATGGTTCGTTTCAGCATGGAAGAAGCCGACCGCCTGGGATTAAAGTTAGGAATGCATATTTGTGATGGTTTTGCATTGGCTGGTGGTCCGTGGATGACTCCGAAAGAATCGATGCAAAAAGTAGTCTGGAGTGATACAATCGTTGATGGTGGCAATATCAAAGGACTATACTTGCCGCAACCGGAGGCATATGAAGGTTTTTATGAAGATATATCTTTATTTGCCCTGCCTGTAAAAGAGGAAGCGGCAGACATTATGCCGGCTAAAATAACCTGTGCCAATATAGCCACAGGAAATCATATTGACATCAAGAAGACTGTGAACATGGATGATGCCGGAGTAATCCGTTCATCATATCCCTGCTATATCCAATATGAATACGAACAGCCTTTCACCTGCCGCAATATTGAAATCATTCTGAGTGGCAATAATTATCAGGCACACCGCTTGAAAGTGATGGCAAGTGATGATGGAGTTAATTACCGTTTGGTGAAACAACTCGTCCCTGCACGTCAGGGATGGCAGAATACAGATGAAAATTCCACTCATGCAATTCCTGCTACAACTGCCCGCTATTTCCGCTTCTACTGGACCCCCGAAGGCAGTGAACCGGGAAGTGAAGATATGGATGCCGCAAAATGGAAACCTAATCTGAAAATAAAAGAATTGCGCCTGCACCGGGAAGCCCGACTGGATCAGTGGGAAGGCAAAGCCGGACTGGTATGGCGTGTAGCTTCCTCCACGAAGAAAGAGGAAATAGGGGAGCAAGATTGCTATACCCTTTCACAGATTATCAACCTGACAGATCCCTTTAAAAATAGTCCGAGCGACAATTTTAAAGAGAGAACACTGACGACTACTCTCCCCAAAGGAAAGTGGAAACTACTCCGCATGGGACATACCGCCACCGGACATACGAACGCAACTGCCGGAGGAGGAAAAGGACTGGAATGTGATAAATTTAATCCAAAAGCTGTCCGCAAGCAGTTCGACAACTGGTTTGCGCAGGCATTTGTAAAGACAAACCCGGACGTTGCACGCCGCGTATTAAAATATATGCACGTGGATAGTTGGGAATGCGGAAGCCAGAACTGGAGCGATACTTTTGCCGCAGAATTCCAGAAACGCCGTGGATACGACCTGATGCCTTATTTACCATTGTTGGCAGGTATTCCGATGGAGAGTGCCGAACGAAGTGAAAAGATTCTGCGTGATGTCCGCACAACGATAGGTGAACTGGTCGTCGACGTTTTCTATCAAGTCTTGGCCGACTGTGCCAAAGAATATGATTGCCAGTTCTCAGCCGAATGCGTAGCGCCTACCATGGTAAGTGACGGATTACTGCATTATCAGAAAGTAGACCTTCCCATGGGAGAATTCTGGCTGAACAGCCCAACTCACGACAAACCGAATGATATGCTGGATGCTATCAGCGGAGCGCATATCTACGGCAAGAATATCATCCAGGCAGAAGGTTTCACAGAAGTACGCGGAACATGGGACGAACATCCGGGAATGTTGAAAGCCTTACTGGACCGCAACTATGCTTTAGGCATCAACCGCCTTTTCTTCCATGTATATGTCCATAATCCTTGGCTGGACCGCAAACCGGGAATGACTCTGGATGGTATCGGCCTTTTCTTCCAGCGTGACCAGACGTGGTGGAATAAAGGTGCAAAGGCTTTCTGTGAATACATCACCCGTTGCCAATCATTGCTGCAATACGGGCATCCAGTGGTAGATATTGCAGTTTTTACAGGAGAAGAGATGCCAAGACGTTCGATATTGCCGGAACGTTTAGTTCCTTCTTTACCGGGCATCTTCGGTACAGAGCGGGTGGAAAGCGAACGAATCCGCTTGGCAAACGAAGGACAACCCTTACGTGTGCGTCCTGTAGGCGTAACACATTCTGCCAATATGGCCGATCCTGAAAAGTGGGTAAATCCACTTCGAGGATATGCCTATGACAGCTTTAACAAAGACGCGTTACTCCGTTTGGCGAAAGCTGAAAATGGTAGGATGACATTACCGGGTGGAGCCAGTTACAAAGTATTAGTATTGCCACTTCCACGTCCGATGAATCCAGACCCCACAGAACTATCTCCGGAAGTAAAACAAAAGATAAATGAACTGAAAGAAGCAGGCATACTGATTCCTTCTCTTCCATATAATGAAGATGATTTCTCCTCATACGGTCTGGAACGTGATCTGATCGTACCGGAAGACATTGCATGGACACATCGGCAAGGAGAACAGGGGGACATTTATTTTATCGCCAACCAACAGGAGGAAACACGTACATTTACCGCCAGTATGCGCATCGACGGCAGAAAGCCGGAATGCTGGAATCCGGTGACGGGTGAGATTACCGCCGACATTCCTTACGAACAAAAAAACTATCGTACGGAAATCACTTTAACGTTAGCTCCGAATGAGTCTGTCTTCATCGTATACCCTGCAGAAGAAGATTATAAAGAAACTCCGGAAAAAGGCCGCAAGGAAAAGAAGGATTCAGTAAAAGAACCTTCGGAGACAGGCTTGGAAGCTACAGAATATACCGTGACTTTTACAGCAAACGGTAAGACTATCCAAAGACAGGAACTCTTTGACTGGAGCAAAGAAGAAGATGAGCAAATACGCTATTACTCCGGAACAGTAGTGTATAAAACAACATTCCGCTGGAAAAGTAAAGTGAAAGAAGCCCAACAAGTATATCTGAATCTGGGAAAAGTATGCGATCTGGCTACTGTCCGTGTAAACGGCATAGATTGCGGAACGATATGGACAGCTCCTTATCGGGCTGATATTACGGCAGCCTTAAAGAAAGGTGTGAATGAACTGGAAATCGAAGTGACCAATACTTGGGCGAATGCACTCAAAGGGGCCGATGAAGGAAAAGCTCCTTTCGATGGAATATGGACGAATGCCAAATACCGGAAAGCAGAAAACACCCTGCTTCCTGCAGGATTGCTCGGACCTTTGAATTTTGAAGTAGCGAATAAAAACAAATAAGAATGAAAAGTTCAGGAATTAAAACAAGCACAGTATTAGCAAGCTTTCTGCTCGCTGCCTGTCTGTCAATGCATGCGGAAGTGAAACTGCCTGCTATTTTCTCTGACGGCATGGTGATGCAGCAACAAACCAATGCCAACCTTTGGGGAACGGCAACTCCGAACAAAAAAGTAACAGTCACTACCGGCTGGAACGGAAAACAATATGCAGTAACAGCAGACAAAAACGGCTCATGGAAACTTTCAGTCTCCACTCCGGAAGCCGGCGGACCGTATACCATCACTTTCGACGATGGAACCCCAAAGACACTGAATAATATTCTGATAGGCGAATTATGGCTGTGCTCCGGTCAGAGCAACATGGAAATGCCGATGAAAGGATTCAAGAACCAACCTGTAGAGAATGCCAATATGGATATTCTTCGCAGCAAAAATCCTCATATCCGCCTGTTTACGGTAAAACGTACTTCTACCATTACCCCACAGAACGACGTAGTCGGTTCATGGAAAGAAGCGGCTCCGGTTAGTGTCCGTGATTTCAGTGCGACGGCCTATTATTTCGGAAGACTGGTCAATGAAATATTAGAAGTTCCGGTAGGACTCGTAGTAGCGGCATGGGGCGGTTCTGCCTGCGAGGCATGGATGACTGCTGATTGGCTGAAAGCATTTCCGGATGCAAAGATACCTCAATCGGAAGCTGATATCAAATCGAAAAACCGTACTCCAACCGTACTCTATAATGGTATGTTGCATCCATTGATCGGCATGACTATGAAAGGCGTGATCTGGTATCAGGGAGAAGATAACTGGAATCGTGCCCATACCTATGCGGATATGTTTGCCACATTGATTAACGGCTGGCGTGCCGAATGGAAACAAGGTGATTTTCCTTTCTACTATTGCCAGATAGCTCCCTATGACTATGGTATTATCACTGAAAAAGGTAAAGAAGTGATTAATTCAGCCTATCTGCGGGAAGCACAGGCAAAGGTAGAACATCGTGTGTCTAACAGCGGCATGGCTGTACTGCTGGATGCAGGAATGGAAAAGGGTATTCATCCCGCAAAGAAACAGGCTGCCGGAGAGCGTCTGGCACTCCTTGCACTAACAAAGACGTACGGAGTAGAGGGGGTGAACGGAGAAAGTCCCTATTACAAAAGTATTGAAATCAAGAATGACACTATCGTCGTCAGCTTTGAACGTGCGAATATGTGGATCAGCGGTAAAAACTGTTTCGAATCGAAAAACTTTCAGGTGGCAGGTGAAGACAAAGTATTCTATCCGGCGAAAGCATGGATCGAACGCAGCAAAATGCTAGTAAAAAGTGATAAAGTTCCGCATCCGGTAGCTGTCCGTTATGGATTTGAGAATTATGTGGAAGGAGATGTATATTGTGATGGTCTGCCGTTGGGGTCTTTCCGTTCGGACAACTGGTAATTTGAGAATATGAAGAGATTTTATCTGGCTATAGCAATGATATTCGTTGGCGTGTCGGTTCTTTGGAGCCAGCATGCCAATGTCGTCTGGGATACTCCCAGCCGGAACTCCTCCGAATCGATGCCATGCGGCGGGGGAGATATCGGCATGAACATATGGGTAGAAGAGGGGGATATACTGTTTTATCTGAGCAGGAGCGGTACGTTCGATGAAAACAACTGCCAGTTGAAGCTGGGACGTTTTCGCCTCCGGTTATCTCCCAATCCTTTTGAAGACGCAAAGGATTTCCGGCAGGAATTAAAGCTGATCGACGGCTATGTTGAAATCTCCGCCGGAGGAACGCAAGTACAACTCTGGGCGGATGTTTTTCATCCGGTTGTACACATTGAAGTGGTTAATGACCGGCCTTTGCAGACGGAAATATTTTATGAAAACTGGAGATACCAGGATCGGCTGATCAGAAAAGGAGAGGGGCAACAATGTTCTTATAAGTGGGCTCCTCCGAAAGGTACGGTAACATATGCCGACTTCATTTCATTAGAGAATTTATCCGAAAAGGACAGCAAACGCCTTTTGTTTTATCATCGTAATGCGGAAGAGACAGTATTTGACATAGCAGTTGCCCAACAAGGGATGAATGAAGTGAAGTCGCAGATGATGAATCCTCTTAAAAATCTGACTTTCGGAGGGTATCTGTCAGGAGAGAATCTGGAATATACAGGCACTTCAGACAGTGTATATGCCGGGACCGATTACCGCACTTGGGGATTTCGTTCTTTGAAAGCTTCTAAAAAGCATCATTTCTCAGTTGTGTTACACACAGAACAGACGGAAACCGTCACCCAATGGGAGCAAGGTCTGAAAACAGCCTGGCAACGAATTGCCCCACAAGGAAAGATATCGTCTAAAGTGGTATCACAGGATAAAAAACAAACCCGCCTGTGGTGGAATGCTTTCTGGCAACGGAGTTTTATCGAAACGATCGGTGAAACCGAAAACAAGGAGAACAGCAAAGTAGAAAAAGAAGCCGGAAATAAAGAAAAGAGCGATGCGAAAGATGCATTGAAAGAAATCACCCGAAACTACACTCTTTTCCGTTATATGCTGGGCTGCAATGCTTACGGCAGTGTCCCCACCAAGTTCAACGGTGGTTTGTTCACCTTCGATCCCTGCCACATAGACGAGAAGCAGGCATTCACTCCTGACTACCGAAAGTGGGGAGGAGGAACGATGACTGCACAGAATCAGCGTCTTGTCTACTGGCCAATGCTGAAAAGCGGTGACTTCGACATGATGCCTTCCCAATTCAATTTCTATAACCGGATGTTGAAGAATGCGGAACTCCGCAGCCGTGTATATTGGCAACACGAGGGAGCCTGTTTCTCCGAACAGATAGAAAACTTCGGCTTACCCAATCCCGCAGAATATGGTTTCAAACGTCCGGATTGGTTTGACAAAGGACTGGAATACAATGCGTGGCTGGAATATGAATGGGACACTATTCTTGAATTTTGCCAGATGATTTTGGAAACGAAGAATTATGCCGATGCCGACATAACCCCGTATTTGCCTTTGATTGAAAGCTCGCTGACCTTTTTCGACGAACATTATCGGCTACTCGCTTCCCGTCGGGGACGTAAAGCACTGGATGGCGACGGACACCTGATACTGTTCCCCGGCTCTGCCTGCGAAACCTACAAGATGACCAACAACGCCAGCAACACCATCGCCGCACTGCGAACTGTATTGGAGACTTACATCAAAATTTACAACAATGAAAAGTGGCAAAAGATGCTGGAAACAATTCCTCCGGTTCCATTACGCTATATCGAAGTCAAGGATTCTCTTAATCGTCAGACTTCTACCATGACTCCAGTATGGAAACAAACGATTTCTCCCGCCAAAAGCTGGGAACGAATCAACAATATAGAGACACCACAACTCTACCCGGTATTTCCCTGGCGCATCTACGGAGTAGGCAAGGAAAATCTGGAAATAGCTCGTGATACCTATTTCTATGATCCTGACGCACTCAAATTCCGTTCCCACACCGGATGGAAGCAAGACAACATCTGGGCGGCCTGTCTGGGACTGACCGAAGAAGCCAAAAGCCTTTCTCTGGCAAAGCTATCGGATGGTCCCCACCGTTTTCCTGCCTTCTGGGGACCGGGATATGACTGGACACCCGACCACAACTGGGGAGGTAGCGGCATGATAGGACTTCAAGAGATGCTCTTACAAACGAATGGAGCACAAATACTTCTGTTCCCCGCCTGGCCCAAAGAATGGAACGTCCATTTCAAGCTCCACGCTCCGGGTAATACGACGGTAGAAGCAACTTTAAAAGACGGGAAAGTGACAGACCTAAAGGTATCACCAGAAAACAGAAAGAAAGACATTATTATAATGATAGAAAAATAGAAAAAATAAGCACGAATTACATAAATGAAAAAACTATGAATAAAAGACCGTTTTTAATTTTGTTCCTATTTCTGCTGCTATTCTCCTTCGGTGGGCAGGCAGCAGATACTTACCGTCCCGAAACATCGGTTGCCGGATTTATTCCGCTTCCCGATTGCGGGCGACAAGTATATAACTTCAATCCGGGATGGCGATTCTGCAAAGGCGATATCCGGGGGGCGGAAGCTGTAAATTTTGACGATCGTTCCTGGGAGGTCGTTTCTACTCCTCACACAGTAGAGTTGATGCCTGCCGAAGGTAGTGGTTGCCGCAATTATCAGGGCCCTGCGTGGTATCGCAAGTATTTCGTAGTTCCCACCGCAACGAAAGGACAGCGTGTACTCCTTCATTTTGAAGCGGCAATGGGAAAGCAAGTACTTTACCTGAACGGCAAACGTGTTCAGGAACATCTCGGAGGTTATCTGCCTTTCACACTGGACTTGACGGCAAACGGCGTACAAGCCGGAGACTCCTGCCTCCTTGCCGTCTATACCGACAACAGCAACGATAAATCATACCCTCCCGGAAAGCCACAATACACATTGGATTTTGCTTATCATGGAGGTATCTATCGTGATGTATGGATGATTGCCAAGTCTCCGGTCGCCATTACCGATGCCATCGACTCCCGGACAGTTGGCGGTGGCGGTGTATTTGTTCACTTCGACAAGATCAGCGAAAAGAGCGCACAAGTATACGTAGAAACAGAGATTCAGAACAATAATACTCGTTCGGAATCCGTCACAGTAGAAACGACCCTTACAGATGCCGAAGGCAAGGTTATCAAACGTACGTCTAGCAAACTCTCTCTGAACTCCGGAGAAAAGAAATCAATCCGCCAGCAGATGGATGTGAGGAATCCGAAACTTTGGTCACCGGATGCACCATATCTATACAGAGTACAATCCCGTATAAAGAAAGGAAACCGTTCCATCGACGGAGGAACTACCCGTATCGGTATCCGCCTGGCGGAATTTCGTGGCAAAGAGGGCTTTTGGCTGAATGGAAAACCTTTCGGACAATTAGTTGGAGCCAATCGTCATCAGGATTTCGCATACGTAGGCAATGCTCTTCCCAATTCACAGCAATGGCGTGACGCAAAACGCCTGCGTGATGCAGGATGTACCATCATCCGTGTAGCGCATTATCCACAGGACCCATCCTTTATGGATGCCTGTGACGAACTCGGCATGTTTGTCATCGTCGCTACTCCGGGCTGGCAATACTGGAACAAAGACCCGAAATTCGGAGAACTGGTTCATCAGAATACCCGTGAAATGATTCGTCGTGATCGCAATCATCCTTCCGTGCTGATGTGGGAGCCTATTCTGAATGAGACCCGTTATCCACTCGACTTTGCACTGAAGGCACTTGAAATAACGAAGGAAGAATATCCATATCCGGGACGTCCGATAGCCGCTGCCGATGTGCATTCTGCCGGTGTAAAGGAACATTACGATGTAGTCTACGGCTGGCCGGGTGATGACGAAAAGGAGGACAAACCGGAACAATGCATCTTCACCCGTGAATTCGGAGAAAACGTAGATGACTGGTATGCCCACAACAACAATAATCGTGCAAGCCGCAGTTGGGGTGAACGTCCGTTGCTGATACAGGCACTTTCTCTGGCTACAAGTTATGATGAGATGTACCGCACTACCGGTCAGTTTATCGGTGGCACACAGTGGCATCCGTTCGATCACCAGCGTGGTTATCACCCCGATCCATACTGGGGAGGTATTTATGACGCTTTCCGTCAGAAAAAGTATGCGTATGAAATGTTCCGCAGCCAATCTCCGGCAAGCCTCCAACATCCGTTGGCAGAATGCGGACCGATGATATTCCTTGCTCATGAAATGTCACAGTTCTCCGATAAGGATGTCGTGATATTCAGCAACTGTGACTCCATCCGCCTTTCTATCTATGATGGGACAAAAACATGGACCAAACCTGTGGTACATGCCAAAGGTCACCTGCCGAACGCACCTGTTGTCTTTGAAAATGTATGGGATTTTTGGGAAGCACGCGGATACAGTTATACTCAAAAGAACTGGCAGAAGGTAAATATGGTTGCCGAAGGTATTATCGATGGGAAAGTTGTATGTACACAAAAGAAAATGCCTTCCCGGCGGTCTACCAAACTTCGCTTGTATGCAGATACTCAAAAAGTAAATCTGGTAGCGGATGGTTCGGATTTCATAGTGGTAGTTGCCGAAGTAACGGATGATAGCGGAAATGTACGTCGTCTGGCAAAGGAAAATATCGTATTCACGGTAGAAGGTGAAGGAGAAATCATTGGCGATGCAAGGATTGGCGCCAATCCCCGTGCCGTAGAATTCGGATCGGCTCCTCTACTGATCCGTTCCACACGAAAAGCCGGGAAGATTAGAGTGAAAGCCCACGTGCAATTTGAAGGAACTCAGGCTCCGACTGCAACTGAAATGGAATTTGAAAGTGTTCCTGCGGGACTTCCTTTCTGTTATGACGAGAAGTACTGTATTGGTCAGAAAACATCCTCATTAACTGTAAAAGCCGGTTCGTCCGAGAGTGCAACTGAAGGCAAAGTGCAACTGACGGAAGAAGAACGGCAACGGGTGTTGGATGAAGTGGAACGGCAACAGACTGAATTTGGAATAGAAAAGTAAATTTGAAAAACTTGACCGCAGATTTGTGCATGGCAAAACAAGGTTACCAATCTGGATTTATTATCTGCTAATTTGAATTTTACCCGAAAAATAGTATCTTTGATGCAAGATTCATTTCCACTAATATAATATACAATGAAGAAACACTTCTTTTTGATATTTATGTTTCTCTTGATAACGAGAATCTGTGCTTTTGCCTACCCTAACATGATCGTTGAACATTATACGGCTGAACGAGGCTTACCCAATAACATTGTCAATTGTACACTGAAAGGGCAGGACGGATTTGTATGGTTCGGCACCTGGTACGGACTATGCAGTTTCGACGGTACCAAATTCCGTTCCTATGATAATCATGACGGATTTTACTCAGCAGATATTCCTCCCCGTAAGATTCAGCGTATTGTAGAAGACCGGAACGGATACCTTTGGATCAAGACTATCGACCGCAAACTCTATCTATTTGATAAGAAACATGAAAGTTTCCACGCAGTGTATGACGATGTAAAAGAGTACTCTGAAAATATTCAGATTATCAAGATACAGACGACAGATGACGGAGACGTACTGCTGCTGACCAAAGATAAAAGCCTGCTGCGTGCAAATACAGACCAGAACGGTAAAATCACCATGAAGCAGTTGCACGATTCGCGTCCCAATGTCAACGTCTACGACTTACGCCTCAAGCATAATGTGTTTTGCGAAACTGCCGAGTTTATCAATTGGATCGGTATGGACTATCAGATTCTTTCATTAAGAAAAGGAGAGGCTCTGAAAGATAAGCCTGTCGACTTTATTCAAAAGAAAGTTTCTGCCAATCCGGACCAGTTCACTTGTGCTTCCTACAGTTCCAAATTCTTATGGCTGGGAGATAAGAACGGACATATTTATAGCGTCGATCCGCAAAATGGAGTAGTCAACCGTTACGAAATACCGGAAATTGATCAACCGATTTCCAATATACTGGTCACTGAATCAGGATTAATGTATATCACCACCGTTGATGGTGCGTATGAATATAACATCGGCTACAAACAACTGACCAAACTACCGTTCTCCATCGCAGGGAAAAAAGTAGGAATGATATTCAATGACAAGTATGACAAAATTTGGTTTCAGGAAGGTAATGAGGCATTGACGTACTATGATCCTCTGAACAAAAGCAATCATCGCTTTCCTTTCCCCAAACAAAATGCCATCGGTAACTTTGAAAAGCAGGATGCCGGTGAACAGGGTATGTTTTTCCTCACCCCCGGTGGAGAAATTCTGCTCTTCGACAGGGAGAAACTGGAAATGACCCGTATCAATCAACTGAAACCTTTTTCCGACGACCTTCCCGATCAGCTCTTCTTTCATCTGCTGCTGGATAAAGACGGTATTCTTTGGCTGGCATCTACAGGCAGCGGAGTATACAAAGTCAACTTTCCAAAGAAGCAATTTCAACTGCTGACAGAAGTTTCTCCTGTCCCTGTCGGGGCTGAAAAAGCGACCTCCTGGAATCAGGGGATACGTGCGCTTTATCAGGCAAAGAACGGGGATATCTGGGTAGGTACCCGTTGGCAGGCACTTTATCGTCTGGATAGCAACGGACAGATAAAGCAGGTTTTTACGGATCAGAATTATCTGATAGGCGCCGTATATCATATCATGGAAGATAAAGAAGGAAACTTATGGTTTTCCACTAAGGGAAACGGACTTGTCAAAGCCGAACCGGATATGAACTCACCGCACGGTCTGCGCTTTACCCGTTATAAAAATGATTCTAAGAATCCGAATACTATCAGTAACAATGATGTATATTTCACATATCAGGATAGTCAGGAGCGTATCTGGGTCGGTCTGTTGGGCGGCGGGCTGAACTTAATTTCCGAAGAAAATGGAACGCTTGTATTCAAGCATAAGTACAACGGACTGAAACAGTATCCCGCTTATGGTCTGTATATGGAAGTCCGCACAATGACGGAAGATGAAGATGGGCGTATCTGGGTAGGAACGATGGATGGTCTGATGTCTTTTGACGGACATTTTACGACTCCCGAACAGATTCAGTTTGAGACGTACCGACAAATCAGCGATCGTTCCAATGTGGCGGACAATGATATTTATGTATTATATAAAGACAGTAATTCACAAATTTGGGTGAGTGTATTCGGTGGAGGTCTGAATAAACTGGTCCGCTATGACAAAGAAAAACGTGAACCGATATTCAAGTCATATGGCATACGTGAAGGAATGAATAACGATGTGGTCAAGTCCATCGTGGAAGATAAAAACGGAAATTTGTGGTTTACTACCGAGATTGGCCTGTCCTGCTTTAATAAGGCGACAGAGCAGTTCCGTAACTACGACAAATACGATGGTTTCCTGAATGTTGAACTGGAAGAAGGCAGTGCGTTGCGTGCATTGAACGGAGACTTATGGCTTGGTTCGCGACAGGGGATTCTGACATTCTCTCCTGATAAACTGGAGACACAACATACCAACTATGACACCCGTATCGTAGACTTTAAAGTATCCAATCGTAATCTGCGAAGTTTGAACGACTGTCCGATTCAAAAGTCTATCACATACACCGATGCACTTCAATTGAAGTATAATCAGTCTATGTTCACAATCGAATTTGCCGCATTAAATTTCTACAATCAGAATCGCGTATCTTATCGTTACATACTCGAAGGGTATGAGAAGGAATGGCACTATAACGGCAAAAACCGTATTGCTTCTTATACCAATGTTCCTCCCGGAGACTACGTATTCCGTGTAGAAACGATGGATGAAGCTAATCCGGAACTTGTATCCACACGTACATTGGCTGTCACCATTCTCCCGCCATGGTGGCTGAGCTGGTGGGCTACTCTTATCTATGTAATCCTTGGCATTGCGGCCCTCTATTTCGGTCTGCGCCTGGCCTTCTTCATGATTAAGATGAAGAACGATATTTATATCGAACAGAAAGTCTCGGAAATGAAAATCAAGTTCTTCACCAATATTTCCCATGAGCTTCGTACTCCTCTGACACTGATAAAAGGGCCGATACAAGAACTGAAGGAAAGGGAAGAGCTGTCTCCGAAAGGATTGCAATATGTGGACCTGATGGAAAAAAATACAAATCAAATGTTACAACTGGTCAATCAGATTCTTGATTTCCGAAAGATTCAGAATGGCAAGATGCGCCTGCATGTATCATTGATCGATTTCAATGAAATGATAGCCTCCTTCCAAAAAGAATTCCGTGTACTTTCGGAGGAAAATGAAATCAGTTTCACCTTCCAGCTACCGGACGAACCGATTATGGTATGGGCAGATAAGGACAAATTGAGCATTGTTATCCGCAACGTCATATCGAATGCGTTCAAATTTACCCCTTCCGGTGGAAGTATTTATGTAACTACCGGATTGACGGATGACGGAAAATCCTGCTATGTACGAGTAGAAGACAACGGTGTCGGCATTCCGCAAAATAAGCTGAGTGAGATTTTCGAGCGTTTCTCACAAGGAGAGAATGCGAATAATCCACATTATCAGGGTACAGGCATCGGGTTGGCACTTTCCAAAGAAATAGTAAATCTGCATCACGGTATCATCCGTGCCGAAAGTCCGGAAGGGCAGGGGGCCGTGTTTATTGTAGAGCTATTATTGGGCAAGGATCATTATCGTCCGTCGGAAGTAGATTTCTATGTCAGCGATACGGAAACTGCTCCTGCCGCTACAGACAAGGAGATGGTTATCGATTCCGAAAAGGAACCGGAGGAGGAACTGGAAATTGACGCTTCATTACCGACTCTTCTGCTGGTAGAGGATAATAAAGACCTTTGCCAGTTAATAAAACTGCAATTGGAAGATAAATTCAACATCCATATAGCCAATAACGGCGTAGAAGGTCTGAAGAAAGTGCATCTGTATCACCCGGACATCGTAGTGACCGATCAGATGATGCCGGAAATGGATGGACTGGAAATGCTGCAATCTATCCGGAAGGATTTTCAGATCAGCCATATCCCTGTCATTATTCTGACAGCCAAGAACGACGAAGGTGCCAAGACCAAAGCGATCACTCTGGGGGCGAATGCATATATAACCAAGCCATTCAGCAAAGAGTATCTGTTGGCACGAATCGATCAGTTGCTTGGCGAACGGAAACTGTTCCGCGAACGTATCCGCCAGCAGATGGAGAACCAGACGACAACGGAAGAAGACAGCTACGAACAATATCTGGTAAAGAAAGATGTGCAGTTTCTTGAAAAGATACATCAGGTGATCGAGGAAAACATGGACGACAGTGATTTCAATATTGATACGATCGCATCCGGCATCGGACTGAGCCGTTCGGCATTCTTCAAAAAGCTGAAAAGCCTTACCGGACTGGCACCTGTCGATCTGGTAAAGGAGATTCGCCTGAATAAATCGATCGAACTGATTAAAAATACGGATTTGAGTGTTTCGGAAGTGGCGTTTGCTGTCGGATTCAAAGATTCAGGCTACTATAGCAAGTGTTTCCGCAAGAAATATAATCAGACTCCCCGTGAATATATGAATGAATGGCGGAAAGGATAGAAAGACCGATTACAAAATACTTTCTTAATCGTCTTTTTTAAAAACCTATTAAGATTCGGAAGAATGAACAAGATTAAGAAAGTATTATCAGTATGGATGTTGGTTGCCTGTGTACTACCTGTGGCAGCCCAATATCCGGTGATCCCCGACTCGGTAAAAGAAAGAGGAGCAAAACAAGAAGCAGAGTTCGAACAGAAATCCAATGCGGCATGGGAAAAAGCCTTGCCAACAGTTTTGGAAGAAGCAAAGTTAGGAAGACCTTACAAACCTTGGGCTTCCAAACCGGAGGATTTGATCAAAAGTAATATTCCGGCCTTCCCCGGTGCGGAAGGCGGTGGTATGTACACTCCCGGTGGTCGTGGAGGCAAAGTGATTGTGGTTACTTCCCTGGAAGATTCCGGTCCCGGCACATTCCGCGAAGCCTGTGAAACCGGTGGCGCACGTGTTATTGTATTTAATGTGTCAGGTATTATTCGCCTGAAAAGCCCGATCAGTGTACGTGCCCCTTATGTAACGATTGCGGGACAGACAGCACCGGGAGACGGTATCTGCGTGACCGGGCATTCTTTTCTGATCGATACTCATGATGTAGTGATTCGTCATATGCGTTTCCGTCGGGGGGCACAGGATGTTGCTTTCCGGGATGATGCAGTAGGAGGAAATGCAGTCGGCAATATTATAATAGACCACTGTTCGGCAAGCTGGGGACTGGATGAAAATATGTCTATCTATCGCCACGTCTACAACAGGGATGAAACCGGGCACGGACTGAAGTTGCCTACTGTGAACATTACCATTCAGAATTCGATATTCTCGGAAGCATTGGATACTTATAATCATGCGTTTGGCGCCACTATCGGAGGACATAATAGTATGTTCTGCCGTAATCTTTTCGCTTCCAATATCAGTCGTAACAGTTCGGTGGGTATGGACGGAGACTTTAACTTCGTAAACAATGTTGTTTTCAACTGGTGGAACCGTTCTATCGATGGAGGAGACAACAAGAGTTTTTATAATATAATCAATAACTATTTTAAGCCCGGTCCTATCACCCCGCTGGATAAACCTATTTCCTATCGTATATTGAAACCGGAAGCCGGACGCGATAAAAGCAAACCGATGTCCTTCGGAAAGGCTTATGTAAACGGTAACATCGTTCACGGAAATGCTAAAGTGACAAAAGATAACTGGAATGGCGGAGTTCAGCTTGCCAGTGAAGTGGATGAGGGAAAGTTCTTACCGCAAATCAGAGTGGACAAAGCATTCAAAATGTCGCCTGTAACGATTATGGATACCCAAAAAGCTTATAACTTTGTATTGGATAATGTAGGTGCTACTCTCCCGAAACGGGATGCGGTAGACGCTCGCGTCATCAAGACTGTACAAACAGGAAAAGCGATTTATGCGAAAGATGCTCCGGAATTTATCTCTCCTTACGTGAAAAGACGCTTGCCGGCAGACTCCTACAAACAAGGTATCATCACCGATATCCGTCAGGTGGGCGGACTTCCTGAATACAAAGGAGAAGCATATCTTGATTCGGATGGTGACGGTATGCCGGACGCATGGGAAATTGCCAACGGACTGAATCCGAACGATCCGACTGATGCAAAGGAGGACTGTAATGGAGACGGCTATACCAATATCGAGAAATATATCAATGGGTTGGATACAAAGAAGAAAGTAGACTGGACAGATCTGAAGAACAACTACGATACCTTGTCCAAACGGAAAAGTCTGTTTTAATCGTATGATTTGCTTATGGTCAAATGATCTTTCAGGATTGAATAATTAGAAAACAACGTTTATTGTAATGAATATACAATTAAGAACTATCCTTTTAGGATTATTGAGCATAGGGTTTGCGCAGGGATATGCGCAAACCTTTGCTTTACAGGTTAAGGATGACCGGATCACTTACTTGAATGACGAACAGGGAAACCGGATTCTTGATTTCTCGTACTGTGGCTACAAGGGCTCCGAACAGGATATTCCTTCTGTCCGCAATGCCGTGTTTGTACCTTGGACAGCAGGAGATAATACATCACGTATTCAACGCGCCATTGACTATGTCGCCTCATTAGTACCTGATGCTTCCGGTTTCAGAGGAGCCGTGTTATTGGATCAGGGAGAATTTTCTTTATCCGGAAGCCTTCGTATAAATGCCTCCGGCATCGTACTGCGCGGAGTGGATAAAGAGAAAACGATACTTCTAAAAAAAGGAGTAGACAGAGGTGCCCTTATCTACATGGAAGGGACAGACGATCTGAAGAAACAGGATACATTGCAGGTACTCTCGAAATATGTTCCGGTAAATGCGAGGACATTGGAAGTTGCTTCAGGTACTTCGTTGAGAAAGGGAGATCGGATACTGGTGAACCGTCCGTCCGGCAAAGAATGGATTGCTTCGTTAGGATGTGATATCTTTGGAGGAGGAATCAGTGCACTGGGCTGGAAAGAAGGAGATATGGATCTTACCTGGGATAGAACCGTGACAGAAGTAAACGGTAATCAGATAACGTTGGACGCTCCGCTGACAGTGGCGCTGGATGCCAAATACGGTACTTCTTCCGTGATTACTTATCAGTGGAACGGGCGCATCCGGGAGTGCGGAGTAGAAAATATGACTCTGATTTCCGACTATGACAAACGGTACCCTAAAGATGAAGATCATTGCTGGACAGGTATTTCTATCGAAGATGCGGAAGATTGCTGGGTACGCAGGGTGAGCTTTAAACACTTTGCAGGAAGTGCAATCCTTGTTCAGCGTACCGGTTCCCAAATCACGGTTGAGGACTGTATCTCACGGGAACCTGTTTCTGAAATCGGAGGAATGCGCCGCTGTACTTTCTATACCTTAGGACAACAGACACTTTTCCAGCGCTGCTATTCGGAACAGGGTATTCATGACTTTGCAGCCGGATATTGTGCTGCCGGACCGAATGCTTTCGTACAATGTGATTCGTATGAATCTTTAGGTTTCAGCGGATCTATTGATGCATGGGCATGTGGCCTATTGTTTGACGTGGTTAATATAGACGGGCATAATCTGAGTTTCAAGAATCTGGGACAGGACAAGAACGGAGCGGGATGGAATACGGCAAATAGTCTGTTCTGGCAATGTACCGCTGCCGAAATAGAGTGTTATGCTCCGGCAAAGGATGCCATGAACCGTGCGTACGGATGCTGGGCACAGTTCTCCGGTGACGGCGAATGGGCACAATCAAACAATCATGTGCAGCCCCGAAGCATTTTCTATGCTCAATTAGAAGATCGTTTGCAGAAGAAATGTGCAGAACGTGCCCGTATCCTGCCAAGAAATACAAGTGCCACCAGCAGTCCGACCGTTGAAGTTGCTATGGAACTGGCCAAAGAGGCTTACAATCCCCGCCTGACATTGGAACACTGGATTGAACAAGGAGCCTTTGCTCCTTCAATAGCTATGTCCGGAGTAAAATCAATCGATGATATTAAAGAAAAGAAGATAACTCCGAACAAGACATCGGCACAACCGGAAGTAACTATTGCAAACGGACGTATCCAGATGAACAGTACTTTGTTGGTAGGAAGTAGCCATACCACCCCTTGGTGGAATGGAAAACTTAAAACCAACTTTCTGAAAAAAGCAAGCCCTGCCATCACCCGCTTTGTTCCCGGACGTGAAGGATTAGGACTGACAGATCGCATCGATTCCGTAATCGGCTATATGAAACAAAAGAACATATTGGTATTTGACCAAAACTACGGACTTTGGTATGATCGCCGCCGGGATGATCATGAACGAGTGCGCCGTCGTGACGGAGATGTATGGGGGCCTTTCTACGAACAACCTTTCGGACGTAGCGGTCAGGGTACTGCCTGGGAAGGACTGAGCAAATATGATCTGAATCGCCCTAATGCATGGTATTGGTCGCGATTGAAAGAGTTTGCCGAAAAAGGAAATAAAGACGGACTATTGCTATTCCATGAGAACTATTTCCAGCACAATATCCTGGAAGCAGGTGCGCACTGGGTAGATTGTCCGTGGAGAAGCACCAACAATATCAACCAGACCGGATTTCCGGAACCTGCTCCGTTTGCAGGAGACAAACGAATCTTTGTTGCAGATATGTTTTATGACATCACTCATCCGGTTCGCCGTGAGTTACACAGACAATACATCCGCCAGTGTCTGAACAACTTTGCTGATAACCCGAATGTCATTCAGTTGACAAGTGCAGAATTTACAGGTCCACTACATTTTGTACAGTTTTGGCTGGATGTGATTGCCGAATGGGAAACAGAAACCGGAAAGAAAGCCAAAGTAGCATTAAGTACCACAAAAGATGTACAGGACGCCATCCTTGCCGATCCGAAGCGTGCGGCTGTGGTGGATATTATTGATATCCGCTACTGGCACTATAAAACGGATGGAGTCTTTGCACCGGAAGGAGGGAAGAACATGGCTCCCCGCCAACATATGCGTAAGATGAAAGTCGGAAAGGTCACTTTCACCGAAGCCTACAAGGCTGTCCACGAATATCGTCAGAAGTTCCCGGAGAAAGCCGTAACCTTCTATGCACAGAATTATCCGGCTATGGGATGGGCTGTATTCATGGCCGGCGGTTCATGTCCTGTAATCCCGTGCACAGATAAAGCATTCCTGAAGGATGCAGCGGCTATGGAAGTGGAAGAAACCGATACCGACAACTATAAGAAAATGGTAAAATCTGATATCGGCAGTATCATTTATTCCAAGTCCGGAACAGAAATTCCTGTTCAATTATCGTCCGGAAAGTATATATTAAAGTACATACATCCCGGTTCAGGGAAGATGAATATTATAGATAAATCATTGAAAATTAATGGAGTATACAAATTAAAGGTACCGGATAAGAAAGAAGGTATTTATTGGTTCCATAAACTCTGAAACAAAAAATCCCGCTGATGACTGATCAGCGGGATTTTTCCATTTTATAGGTAATTTCTAACAAAAGAGTGTTATAAAACATGATACTTATTTTTTCAACCTACAAACCAGATTTTACCGGTGGTTGAGGTCAGTTCTGCTTAGCTTTGCAACATCAAATCAATCGAATTAATGCTATGATGGAACAGACTAATAATTCAACCGACACTTTACTCGCTTCTTTTCAAGCGGGAAATATGGCAGCTTTTTCGCAGCTATATGATTTGCACATCAACATTCTTTTTAATTACGGATTGAAGTTGACCATTGATAAAGAGTTACTAAAAGATTGCATCCACGATATTTTCGTTAAGCTCTACACTAAAAAGGATGAATTAGGAACTATTGATAATTTGAAGTCTTATTTGTTCATCTCATTAAAGAACAAACTCTGCGATGAACTCCGCAAACGTATGTATATGTCTGATACAGCCATAGAAGATGTAAATGCAGTAGCTCCCACAGACGTAGAAGATGACTATATGGAAGAAGAGCAACGCAAAAATGAGTTCTCGCTGGTGAAGCGTTTACTGGACCAGCTTTCTCCCCGGCAGCGTGAAGCACTTACATTATATTATATAGAAGAAAAGAAATACGAGGATATTTGTGAGATTATGAATATGAACTATCAGTCTGTACGCAACCTGATGCATCGTGGATTGACAAAATTGCGTAGTCTGGCAAGTTAATTATAGTAAAAAGGATATTTGGTTGAGTACATACACAGAGTAACAGCGTCCTATCTATGTAAACGCTTAAAAAGGATGCGATATGTGCTCTAAGGTAAAGGATTTTTTGACGGATGATGATTTCATCAATTATGCACTGGGTGTAACTCCGGAAGCAGCTTCCCAATGGGAAACTTATTTCAGGGAACACCCGGAACAGATAGCAGATGCAGAAGAAGCTAAGGCCGTATTATTGGCTCCGGCAGATGTTGCCTGTGACTTTTCACTGGTTGAAAACCAAGATTTAAAGGATAGAATTGTTAGTAGTATAAAAGATTTTTCGAACATTTTGTAGTTAGATTAGATAGAAGTTAGGTTAGTTAAGGTTAGTAAAAAGATTGACGCAGTCTTTCACAGATGCTTGAGTGATCAAGTACTGTGAGAGACTGTGTTTTATATATTTACAGTTTATTTTCTTCCCGAATATCGAATGCGTTGCAGAAACTGACGATAAGTACGATACAACCTCCCAATATACCTATAATCATGTAAGCAATACGAATATCTAATGCCTGTGTAATAGCGCCTATAAGCAAAGGAGCGACCAGCGAACCAATAAAACTGATACTCGACAGGATAGTGAGCGCAATGCTGACGGGCGTCTTTGACTTGGCCCCTACAAAGCTATATAAAGTAGGTACGATACATGAGATACCTAGTCCGACCAGCATAAAGCCTAAGGAATTGATGATCACTTTCATTCCCAGTGAGTCAAACGCATTGCCCAACAATGCGGAAATGAAGAAGCCGATACAAATAAGGCTGCCTGCCAGTTGCAGTACTTTTTTCTTTCCCCAAAGCTGGTATGCATAATTCGTCAGGAATCGTCCCGTAGCCATCATGACCATAAATACAAGGAAGCCGATTTGCAATGATTTAGGCACATGGACAACCGATTCAAAATAAACAGCACTCCAGTCGAACATAGCACTCTCTACGATGAGCGCGAATAATCCGACTAAACCTAATTGTAAAAGGAGTATTTCCGGCTTTTGAAATAACAGACGGAATCCATTCGGAGCTTTATCAGCCGCTTTGTCTGTTGTCTCAAAGCCCGGCTTCGGATGTTCGCATATAGGAAGCGTTGTTTCTTGCAGATATTTTCGTCCTGCCAATACTATGATAAGGATAATAGCGGCTATTAGCATATAATGCCAGACAGGAGAGGTGCCCGTCAGAATCATCACGAAGCCGATAAGTGCTCCGGTACAGGCTCCCAAGCTCCATCCTCCATGAAAAGTTGCCATGATTGTCTTACCATACAAGCGCTCCACTTCGATCCCTTGCGTATTGAACGATATATCGCACAAGTTCCAGAACACTCCGAAACAAAAAAGCAGGAATCCCAGCAAATAGACTTCATGAGCCAATCCGACACAAAGTAAGGACATGGCATATCCCAAAATGCTGACTTGTACCATTGTGCGACTCCCTAATTTAGATACAAGATAACCCGCCAAAGGAATTGCTACAAACTTGCCGACCGGTATCATAAATAAAATCAGACCCCAATAAAATGCGTAATTGGCTGCAAATACATCTTTGAAATCCGGGATACGGCTTGCCCAGCTTGCCATACAGAGTCCTTGGGCAAAGAAGAAAGTCAGGATGGCAAAACGTATTTTCTCTTTTGGATATGTAAATTGGTTGTTCATGAGTCATTCTTTTTATGCAGGCAAAGGTATTTATTTTTTGTGTTTTACCTTTCCTGCTATTACTCTTTTTTGTACTTTTGCAGCCGATTTAAAAATATCACATACATGAAGACAAGCGAATCTTTATTATCTATAGGTAAATTCATAGCCGAATATTCAGCCCATCTAATGGGAGCGGGGGTACATACCTCCCGTGTTGTACGCAATTCCAAACGTATCGGAGAAGCTTTTGGCTTAGATGTCAAACTGGGCGTATTTCATAAAAATATCATTCTTACTATCATCGATAAGGAGACAAGCGAAGCCTGCAACGAGGTTATAGATATTCCTGCACATCCCATCAGCTTTGAGCATAACTCCGAACTAAGCGCTTTGAGTTGGGAAGCAGTAGACAAACAGTTATCGTTGGAAGAACTGAAAGAGAAATACAAAAAGATAGTCTCTGCTCCGATGATACATCCTCTGTTCGTTTTGATATTGGTAGGCTTTGCCAATGCGTCATTCTGCAAACTGTTTGGCGGCGACTTAATCTCAATGGGAATCGTTTTCTCCGCCACTATTACAGGATTATACCTGAAACAGCAGATGCAAAAGAAGAAAATGAATCATTATATTATATTCATTGTTTCGGCCTTCGTCGCGTCCCTCTGTGCTTCTACCGCCTTGATTTTCGACACAACTTCCGAGATCGCACTGGCAACCAGCGTCCTATATCTTGTACCCGGTGTTCCTTTGATTAATGGAGTGATTGATGTTGTCGAAGGATACGTTTTGACAGGATTTGCCCGTTTGACGGAAGCCTCTTTGTTGATTGTCAGCATTGCCATCGGCCTTTCCTTTACATTATTAATGGTAAAAAACAGTTTAATTTGATATGGTAGCACTTGATATTCTTTCTGATGGTTTCTTTGCAGCGATAGCAGGTATCGGATTTGGCGCAATTTCCGATCCTCCGTTGCGTGCGTTTAAAATGATTGCAATATTGGCGGCATTGGGACATGCGTGCCGTTTCTGTCTGATGACTTACTTGGGTGTAGATATTGCTACGGCTTCTTTATTCGGTGGATTAGTAATCGGGTTCGGCAGCTTATGGCTTGGAAAGCGGGTATATTGCCCGATGACGGTGCTGTATATTCCCGCATTGCTCCCGATGATTCCGGGAAAATTTGCGTACAACATGGTATTCTCTCTTATTATGTGCTTGCAGACAGCGAATAAACCGGAACTGCATGATAAGTATATAAAGATGCAGGAGATGTTCTTCTCCAACACTTTGGTGGCAAGTACAGTAATTTTCATGCTTGCGGTCGGAGCTACATTCCCGATGTTCCTGTTCCCGCACAGAGCCTTTTCTTTAACAAGACATTAATTAAACTACTTTTATGGAGATTTTTTGGAGAACAATTGCGTATTATAATTCAGCCACTTGGCTTTTGCAGATTATTGTCATTCTGATCGGCATTGTGCTGACCGCATTGCTGATCAGCAAACCACGTCCGTGGGTGAAGATGGGAATGAAGATTTATATGATAGGTCTTTATTCGTGGATTTCCATTGTCTATTACTTTATCTACTGCGAAGAACGCAGCTATAACGGAGTAATGGCGATGTTCTGGGGAGTGATGGCTATTATCTGGATATGGGATACAATCACCGGATATACGACTTTCGAACGTACACACAAATATGATCTGCTATCTTATGTATTGCTGGCCATGCCTTTCATATATCCTATGGTATCGTTGGCACGCGGGCTATCTTTCCCGGAAATGACTTCTCCGGTGATGCCTTGCTCTGTAGTGGTATTTACCATCGGACTGCTGTTGCTGTTTGCACACAAGGTAAATATGTTTTTGGTATTGTTCCTTTGCCACTGGTCATTGATCGGATTATCCAAGACTTACTTCTTCCAGATACCGGAAGACTTCCTTTTGGCAAGTGCGACTATTCCGGGACTCTATCTCTTCTTCAGAGAATACTTCCTGAATAATCTGCACGCAGATACCAAGCCCAAAGCTAAATATATCAACTGGTTATTAATAACAGTCTGCATCGGGCTGGCTATATTATTGACGACTACTATGTTTTTGGAATTAGTTCCGAAGAACTGATTGCCGTACTATTACACGCTATTAGTTTCACGCCTTGAAACGATTAGTTTCATTGCTTGAAACAAAAAGTTTCAACCGTTGAAACCAACAGTTTCAAGGCATGAAACTTTTTTTTATCTGATAGCATAAAATATTCGGAGAGCATATTGCATCATATTATCCGGCAGCCAGCTCTTGCTTTTAGCAAACAGAACTTGCACCAACGGACCTACTTTAGTCCGGAAAGGAGGATTTTTACGCGCTACTATTTTACAGATTGCAGCACCCAGCTTGCGGGGATGGCATCCGTTACGCTCTTCTTTTTCAATAATCTTTAATGATCTCAGAAAACTGTCAGCATAATCTTCATTTTGTCCGGTCAGTTCAGAGATATTCCGGTTGTCGGTAAACCCGGTATTAAAATCTCCCGGCTGCACCAGGCAGACTTTAATATGAAACGGATGAACTTCCAGCGCCAAGGCCTCGCTGTATCCTTCTACTGCAAACTTGGATGCTGAATAAAATCCCTGATAGGGGATGCCCATCACTCCACCAATAGAGCTGATATTGATAATCTTTCCCCGACGTGCCTTGCGCATATAAGGGAGCACCGCTTTGCACATATTGACCACGCCAAAGAAATTTGTATTCATCTGCATGCTCACTTCTTCTTCGGTAGCCAACTCCAATGCTCCGCCAATTCCCATACCGGCATTATTAATCAGTACATCCATCCGTCCCTGCTCGGATATTATTTGTTCTACAGCCTGACGAACAGAAATACTATTCGTTACATCAACGACAAGCATTCGGACCTTACCTATATTCTCTGAAGGTTTCCGGCTCGTACCGTAAACGATATGACCTTGTTCTGATAACATTTGCGCAGTGATCTTTCCAAATCCGGAAGAAGCTCCGGTAATGAGTATGATTTGTGGTTGCATATTCTTTTATTTGCAGCAAAGATAAAGAGAATATCCGAAAATTCTGTTTTTGCCGAATAGTATTCTGATTAGACGGTTTCAGAAGCTTCCTCCTGCAAAACTTGGTTTTCTGCAAAAGATATCCTATCTTCGGGAAAAATAACGATATGAAAAGAATACTTATATTCAGCATAGTATGTCTGACTTCAATTATAGTGTCGCTGGGACAGTCAGTGGAAAGCACCATTCTTCCTCCTACGGGCTACACTCGTGAAGTATGCGATGAACATTCATTTGCCGCCTATCTGCGTCAACTCCCATTATTGCCCAAAGGGAGTAAGGTTTTACTTTACAACGGACAGGAGAAAAGGAATCAGGCAGCCGCATTCGCCGTAGTAGATATGGAAATAGGCAATCGCGATTTACAGCAATGTGCGGATGCAGTCATGCGCTTGCGGGCAGAATACCTATGGGCACAGAAAAGATACGGAGAAATCAAATTTAACTTTACCAATGGCTTTCCGGCAGAATATAAAAAATGGGCGGAAGGAAACCGTATCAAAGTAACTGGAAATAAGGTAGAATGGTATGCTGCAGGAGGCAAAGACTATTCATATAAGACTTTTCGTAAATACTTGAATATGGTATTTATGTATGCCGGCACTGCTTCTCTTTCAAAAGAGCTTCGTACGGTTCCTTATACTTCACTGCAAGCAGGAGATGTGTTTATCAAAGGAGGTTCACCGGGCCATGTCGTGATAGTAGTAGATGTGGCAATTCACCCGAAAACAAAAAAGAAAGTTTTTTTATTGGCGCAAAGTTATATGCCCGCCCAGCAAATACATATCCTCGTCAATCCTGCCAACCGAAATCTGTCACCTTGGTATGAACTGACAGATACAGACAGTGGCAGATTGTATACACCGGAGTGGACATTTGAAAAGAAAGAGCTGAAAAGGTTTTAGAAATTGCTTACCTGGCACCTTTCCTTCCGGGGTCCCCTCCTGTAGGTGGGAGGAGCATAAAGATACCTCTTCTCAACTATTTAGTATAACGGTCAACTCTTGCCGCCAATCAGCACCGTTTTCTGGTTGGAAGGTTTCGAAGCCAAGTTCTTTGCCTATGTGGATATTCGAACTTCCATCGTCAACGAAGAGCGTTTCGGAAGGTATGACATGACTGTCTTTTATCATAAAGTCGAATATTTCGGGAGCCGGTTTGGTATGTCCCAACTGGTAAGATAAATATAGTTTGTCGCAATAATCGTTCAGCGGTTTCCCTTCGGATGAAAACTCCGGACTGCATGCCCATGACATAACAAAAGGATTGGTATTACTCAAGAGATACACATGATATGATTTACGAAGTCCCAATATATAATCGAGCTTTCGCAAGTCCACTTCATTGAAAAAGCCTAACCACGCCTGTTTGGTTTCTTCCATCGTCAGTTCGCGACCGCACAGATCTCCCAATTGCTTCCGAAATTCATCGGCACTCAACTTTCCTTCTTCCAGTTCTTGGAAGATTCCGGTCTGATGGTATTTGTCCAAACGAGTATCGGCATCCGCCAATCCCAGTTTGATAAACGCCTGAACAGCTTTATCGCGATCAATGTCTACAATCACTCCGCCAAAATCAAATACAATGTTTTTAATCATGATATATACAATTTTTATTTGTTACAAAGATACGGCTAATCTTCTTAATAAACAGCCCGTCATCGCTTGATCTTTGTCAAAAAAAACATGAGGGCAATCTGCGATATGCATAATAATAGGAGCATAAATAATATAGTGACACTATCCTGCCGTGATGGTGTAACTATGATCACAGTATAGTGTCACTATGAGAGGAGGATAGTGACACCATTTTTTGTATGGTTTATAGAGGTGTATGTATCATATTATTTTTTATATTTGCAAATCCAATCGTTTGTATACAAAGATAAAAGCAGAGTTATGAATAATCTTCGAATCTTATTATACGTGGTTGTCCTTTCACTGGCTGCATGCCATCCGGAAGGGACTAATGTAAAACAGGGATTAGACAAAGCCGCACAGCTAATGGGGCAGGACCCGGATACAGCATCTATTATTCTCGAAAATATCCAGATCAACCAGATGAACGAAGCACAGCTGGCAGAATATAATCTGTTGTGTACCCAGCTGAATGAAGATAAAAATATCGCCCATACGTCTGATAAGCAAATCCGTCAGGCAGTTTCATACTTTGACCAACACGGCAATGAACTTCAGAAATCAAAGGCTTATTTTTATCTGGCATGCGTAGAGAGTGATCTTGACCAGAAAAAGGAAGCGGAGACCCACTTCAAGGAAGCAATAAAGCTTGCTGCTCTTACAGAGAAGTACGATTATGTAGCCAAGGTGTGCAGACGTTGCAGCCTTTATTATCAGAAATATGGTCATTTCGACGAAGCATTGGAAATGGAAAGAAAAGCCTATGCCAGCCAGCTAATGCTGAACGATCAGACAGGCGATACGAAGATTATTCTTTCTTCTGCATTGGGAGTCTTTGGTGTGATGTCCTTGTTACTCGGGCTGCTCTGGAAGAAGAATAAGTTTGTATATTCTCAACTGACTACTTTTAAAGATGAAATGTTGCGAAAAGAGGCAGAGTCGGATAAACTGATGTTGCAATGTAACTATCTGGAAGAAAAATATCAGTCGCTTCAACAGCATATTTATGAAAGTTCTCCGGTAGTATCGAAAGTCCGGCAAATAAAAGAACGGTCTGTTTCCCCTTCCAAGGTTGTTTCTTTTTCAGAGAAAGACTGGAGTGAATTATTAAGACTACAGGAAGGAGTATATGGACTTGTTTCCAAATTGAAAGAGATAAGTCCTAAACTTACAGAAGAAGATTTGAGAGTATGTGCTTTCCTGCGCGAAGGTATCCAGCCTGCTTGCTTTGCAGATCTAATGAAACTGACTGTAGAAACTCTTACCCGAAGAATATCCAGAATAAAAACGGAGAAACTTATGCTTGTAAGTTCCAAAGAATCACTGGAAGACTACATCAAATCATTGTAGTCCACATTTGTCCGGAATTACCTGACAAAAAGCTTTGTTTTTCAACACCTTATAGAAATGGGATGTCCGTATCCGTCCGGCTAAAAATGCCTGTTTTATATCACTGTTCTATAACTTTGCAAACAAAAAAGTTACAGAACTATGAACTACTTATTATTTAAAAGATGGAATGATTTCAGTGGTTGGCTTGTCTTCCTGATAGCAGCTTTCGTATACGGAATGACAATCGAACCTACTGCCAGTTTTTGGGATTGTCCTGAGTTTATTTCATGCGCCGAAAAGTTACAGGTCGGACATCCGCCTGGTGCACCTTTTTATATGCTGGTAGGTAATCTGTTTACACAGTTTGCCTCCGATCCCTCCCAGGTCTCACGTACAGTCAACTTTCTGAATGCACTGCTAAGTGCAGGATGTATCCTCTTTCTTTTTTGGAGTATCACTCGCCTGGTCAGATCTCTTCTGAAAGAAGAAAAAGAGAATCTGTCAGTAACCGACGTGATTATCATTCTCGGTTCCGGGTTGGTAGGAGCTTTGGCATATACTTTTAGTGATACTTTCTGGTTCAGCGCAGTAGAGGGAGAAGTATATGCTTTCTCTTCTTTTCTTACTGCCTTGGTTTTTTGGATGATTCTGCGCTGGCAGGATGAGTCGGACACCGTTTATGGTGACCGATGGATTATTCTGATTGCCTATATAATCGGACTCTCCATCGGAGTACATCTGCTCAATCTGCTTTGCATTCCAGCGATTGTACTGGTTTTCTATTATCAGAAATATCGAACGATTTCGCTTAAAGGAGCAATTGCGGCGATTGCTTTATCCGGTCTGCTTATTGTATTGATACTTTTTGTCTACATTCCCGGAATGGCGGATATTGGAGGATGGTTCGAACTACTCTTTGTCAATGCCTTGGGATTTCCTTTCCAAACAGGACTGATTGGCTTTCTGGCTATCACATTTTTCCTGCTCATAGCTGGTATCTATCGTTTCAAAAAACGATTAATCAATACAGCTTTATGGTGCATACTTATGCTTACCGTAGGTTATACCACCTATGCAGTGATATTGATTCGTGCCAATGCCAATACACCGCTCAATGAAAATGCTCCGGATAATATTTTCGCACTCAAAAGCTATTTGAACCGGGAGCAATACGAAAGCGCCCCTTTACTTTATGGCAAAACGTATGCCTCCGAACCGGAGTATGTGCCCGAAGGAGATTATTACAAGGTAAAAATGAAAACGGGTGGTGCTGTCTACAGACCGAATAGGGAAGAAGGGAAATATAAAGTGATTCGAAATAAAGAGGAAGTATGCTATACTCAAAATATGCTGTTTTCACGAATGTGGAATGATCGCATGGCTTCCTCCTACAAAAGCTGGTCGGAAGGAACGGACGGAGCTCCCACGCAAAAAGAGAATCTTACCTACTTCTTCGCTTATCAGCTCAATTATATGTATTGGCGCTATTTTCTCTGGAATTTTGTCGGGCGTCAAAATGATATCCAGGGACATGGCGAACCGGAGCATGGAAACTGGATCACGGGTATTCCTCTGTTAGATAATCTAAGGCTTGGTGATCAGGAACTTTTACCCGAATCTCTGCGTCAGAATAAAGGGCATAACGTATTTTACGCTTTGCCGCTATTATTGGGATTAATCGGGATTTACTGGCAATGGATGCGGGGAAAGAAGGGGATGCAACAGTTTAGCGTCGTGTTTTTCCTTTTCTTCATGACAGGTCTGGCTATTGTGCTATATTTGAACCAGACTCCCGGTCAGCCCCGTGAACGGGATTATGCATACGCAGGTTCATTCTATGCTTTTGCTATTTGGATAGGAATGGGAGCTGCCGGATTGTGTGACGCACTTCGAAAAAAGAAGTCGTCAGTACTTCAAGTCGGCCTGTTAATGTTTCTCTGCCTGCTGATTCCGGTTCAGATGGCTAGTCAGACGTGGGATGATCATGACCGGAGCAATCGTTTCACCTGCCGTGATTTTGGAGCCAATTATCTGATGACACTCCCCGACAAAGGAAATCCTATCATTTTCAGTAACGGAGATAATGATACTTTTCCCTTGTGGTATAATCAGGACACGGAAGGAGTACGCAGAGATGCCCGCATCTGCAATTTGAGTTATGCGCAAACAGATTGGTATATTTATCAGCAGCAATGCCCGTTGTATGATGCACCCGGATTACCCATTACCTGGAGTAAAGATCAATATCAGGAAGGAAAAAACGAATACGTAGCCATCCGACCGGAACTGAAAAAACAGATAGAAGAGCTTTATCAGAAACATCCGGAAGAAGCCCGTGATAGTTTCGGCAATGATCCGTTTGAGGTAAAAAACATCTTGAAGTACTGGGCATTATCGGAGAAACAGGACTTCCACGTAATTCCTACCGATACGATCAGTATCAGCATTGATAAAGATGCAGTGCTTCGATCAGGCATAATGCTTCCCGACTCCATCCGTCATCTGAAAGGTAAAGAACTAAAAAATGCGATACCGGATAAGATCTATATTTCTCTGAAAGATATGCGTATTCTAACCAAGGTAGATATGCTGATGCTGGAAATGCTTGCCAACTGCAATTGGGAACGCCCATTGTACATGGCAATATCCGTCGGTGAGGTCAGCAAGCTGAAGTTTGATCATTATTTCGTTCAGGAAGGATTAGCTTTCCGTTTCACGCCTTTTGATTATAAAAAATGGGGAAATGTCAAAGGAGATAATAACTATGCGATAGATGTAGAGAGATTGTATGAAAATGTAATGAACAGATATAAGTATGGCGGACTGGACACTCCCGGACTCTATCTGGATGAAACCACCCTGCGAACCTGCTATTATCATCGAAGGCTTTTCGCCCAACTGGCAAAGGAACTGATCAGGCAGGGCGACAATACCCGAGCAAGGAAAGTACTTGCCTATGCAGAACAAGCTGTTCCGGCGTACAATGTCCCCGAGATCTATGAAAGCGGGTCATTCGACATAGCCAAAGCCTATGCTGCCCTAGGAGAAAAGACGAAAGCAATGCCTCTGTTAAAGAACCTGACAGCCGAATCGGAAGATTACATCAACTGGGCATTCTCATTAGGAGACAACAGGATCAATATGGTTCAGAGAGATTGCCTGTATAAGTTCTGGCAATGGAATCAGTATAATGAACTTGTAAAAGAGATTGATGAAGAGGAATACAGGCTAAGTAATCAGCGCTTTGAGGAGAAATATGCTTTATTCTCTCAAATCGTGGGACTTAGAAACTAAAATCCGGAAATATAAACTTGAAAACAATAAAACTATCAGAAGTATGAGAAATGCATTGAGTAAAATAAATTATATTATTCTATCGATTGGTTCGATATTGATTATCACAGGATATGTATTAATGAGCGGCGAGGGGAGTACCCCTGCCGCATATAATCCTGATATCTTCAGCAGACTTCGTATATGTTTTGCACCCATTATTTGTTTACTCGGTTATTTGCTGAATGTGGTTGGCATTATTTATATTACAAAAAAGAATAATTAGCAGGGATACATCTTAAATATTTTCAAAAGAATGCGTTTTTAAGCCAAATAATTACTTCTTTTGTCCTCACTAATAAAAATGAAAGTCGGACAACATGAGTAATAACATTGACATAAAAACGCTTGAAGCCTTCCAGGATGGAAATCACAAGGCTTTTGAAACAGTTTTTATAGCCTATTACAATAAAACAAAGGCTTTCATCGACGGATATATAAAATCGGAATCGGATGCCGAAGAATTGACAGAAGACCTTTTTGTCAACCTTTGGATCAATCATGATTCAATTGATGCATCCAAGTCTTTTAGTTCTTATCTGCATACAATTGCCCGTAATTCGGCCATAAATTTCTTGAAACATAAGTATGTACATGACACTTATCTAAATAGTAGTCAGGAGATCGAATATAGTTCTACCTCCGAAGAAGATCTTATTGCTAAAGAGTTAGGCTTATTAATAGATGACATTGTCGGAAAAATGTCGGAACAGCGGAAAATGATCTATACATTAAGCCGTCAGGAAGGGTTGAGCAATGCTGAGATAGCAATACAGCTCAACACCACTAAAAGAAATGTCGAAAGTCAGTTAAGCCTCGCATTAAAGGAGATACGGAAAGCTATCTCGTGCTTTTTATTATCTTTTTTATAAAAACATCCACTTTTTCATTGAGCTTTTTGTCATCAGACTGTATATATAGTAAATACAGCAAAAATGGAAAAGAGTAATATTATCACCAGAATCATCAAAAAGTTCCTTTCCGGACGTTTTTCTGTTGAAACGGAGGAAAAGGTACAGCGATGGATTATGAAGGAAGAAAACGCGGAGGAGAAAGAAAAAGCCTCATTAGAGTATTGGAACGAACTGGATACGGAAGCCGATTCAAAAACATACAGTGCTTTAGAGCGGGTCAATTTAAGAACCGGATACAACAAAGAACATCTTGAAAATATTGTTTTATATCATAAGTTTGTCCGCATTGTAGCCGTCGTTATTCCCATATGCTTATTGGCAGGAGGATTGCTTTATTATATCCCTTCCGAAAACGAGCAGATAGAAATATCCACAGCCTATGGCGAACAAAAGCGCTTGGTTCTGCCGGATAGTTCCGAAGTATGGCTGAACGCTGGAAGTACAATTACCTATCCGAAAACTTTTACCAAAGAGAATCGTGTCGTAACCCTTGATGGTGAAGCCTATTTCTCAGTCAGAAAAGATGATGCAAAACCTTTCATAGTAGAAACATCGCAACTATCCGTCAAGGTACTTGGAACGAAGTTCAATGTAAAGGCATATGCTAATGATGCGAATATTACCACAACGTTGACTAGTGGAAAAGTGGAAGTGAGTACGCAATCCCGTCCTCCTCAAACTCTCAAGCCCAACGAACAACTCACCTATGATAAATCGACATCAGATATTGAGATATCGACAGTAGACACTGTTGACACGAACAGTTGGGTAAAAGGGAAAATAATCTTCACCAATGCTACTGCCGAAGAAATATTCAGAACGCTGGAACGACGTTATGATACTGTTATCGATCATTCTACCGATTTTTCTGCCTCTAGACGGTACACTGTCAAATTCCTGAAAGATGAGAATCTGGATGAAATGCTGAATATATTAGGAGATATAATCGGCTTTAGCTATCGGCAGAGTGGAAACAAAATAATAATAACCAAATAAAAAAAATAGCCTATGAACAAAAAGAACCGGGAAGCAGCTTGAGACCCTCTTCCCAGTTCTGAAATGTCTATCCTCATTTAAACCGCGAAGTAAAAACGAAGTATCAACGTACAAATATAAAATAATGAATCGAATTAATGCGAATAAAAAACCAGATAAGATGATCATTCTTTTGTTTTTTTCTATTCTGTCATTGACGGCAATTTCCCAAAATGCAGAAAAGAAAATTACAATTCAAAATAAAAATATCTCTTTAAAAGAAGCCTTTGAGCAAATAGAACTACAAACAGACTATAGCATAGCTTACGAACAGTCAAACCTGAACCTGAAAAAGAGGCAAGCATTGTCGCTAAAGTCCGCAAGCATTGAGAAGGCACTAACACAAATATTGAAAGGTACCGGATACATATACAAAATAAAGGGATATCATATTATTATCTCTCTGCCGACACCAAAAACAGAAACAATCGGCGAAAAGACACAAAAACTAACGCAAACCATAAGAGGAATTGTAGTCGATTCCAAAACTAATGCTCCAATAGAGTATGCCTCTGTCTATGTCTTAGAGGAACCTTCCTTGAATAGCTCCACAGATAGTCTGGGAAACTTCAGAATCAGCAATGTTCCTATTGGACGCTACAATATTCAAGCGTCTTTTACGGGATATCACATAAGCATAATCAGTGAGGTATCCGTAACTTCATCCAAAGAAGTATATGTAGAAATTCCGATGGACGAGAATATCCAATATCTGGCAGAAGTCCTCGTGAAGCCGGAAATAAAGAAAAACCGGACGATCAATCCTATGGCTATCACAGGCGGCCGTATGATCAGCATGGAAGAAGCCGGCAGATTTGCCAACGGCTTCGATGACCCTGCACGATTAAGTGCCGCTTTCGCAGGAGTAGCGGGAGACATCGGCACCAATGCCGTAGCCATTCGCGGAAACTCCCCGCAATTCACGCAATGGAGGCTGGAAGGAATTGAGATACCCAATCCGACTCATTTTGCCGATTTGTCGGGATTGGGCGGAGGTTTCCTGTCAGCTCTGAGTACACAGGTGATCGGAAATTCGGATTTTTACAACGGAGCTTTTCCCGCAGAATATAACAATGTATTATCGGGTGTTTTCGATATGCACCTGCGCAATGGAAATAATCAAAAGTACGAACACGCTTTTCAAGTCGGACTAATGGGTATCGATCTGTCATCAGAGGGACCAATCAGTAAAAAGCGAGGAAGTTCTTATCTCGTTAACTATCGTTTTTCGACTACATCACTGGCTACCGGCAATGACCTGAATCTTAAATATCAGGATTTAGCATTCAAGCTAAACTTTCCGACCTCCAAAGCCGGCACCTTTTCTATTTGGGGATTAGGATTGATTGACAGAAACAAAGCTCCAATAGAAGAGCGTTCCAAATGGGAAACTCTGGGAGACCGACAAGCAGGAGAAAACAGACTAGAAAAAATGGTGGGAGGACTTGCACACAAGTATGTGATGAATGAAAACACGTATATCCGCTCTTCCCTGTCTGCTACTTATTCCAAAGATCATACAGTGGTAGATCAACAAGCAGATGACAAACTAATCAGAGTAGGAGATATCCGGAACAGCAGGTGGGACTTCGTTTTTAATTCTTATCTGAATACGAAGTTCAGTCCGAGACATACTAACAGAACGGGGGTTACGATTACAAACCTTCACTATGATCTTGATTATCAGGTCAGCCGTTATTTCGGATTAAACAGACCTATGGAACAGATTTCAAAAGGTGATGGTGAAAGCACAGTCTTTTCGGCCTATAGCAGTTCGGTTATCAATCTGAATAATAACTGGGACACTAGCTTAGGAGTAACAGCCCAATATTTTACTTTGAACAATAACTTATCCATCGAACCGCGGGTTGCCCTAAAATGGAAAATAAATCCGAAACATTCTTTGGCGTTGGCCTATGGATTACATAGTCGCAGGGAAAAGCTGGATTATTATTTTGTAGAAAAGGTCGTCAACGGCAAGAACCAGTCAAATCGATATCTGGATTTTTCCCGGGCACATCATGTCGGGATGACATACGACTGGAATATCAATCAAAACCTGCATTTAAAGATAGAGCCTTATTTCCAATATTTATTTCGTATACCGGTTGAAAAGAACTCCTCCTTCTCGGTCATTAACCATGAGGAATTTTATTTGGACAGAATCTTGACCAACACCGGTCAAGGCAGAAATTATGGAATAGACATCACGCTGGAACAATATATGAAAAATGGCTTCTACTATATGATTACAGGTTCTTTGTTTAAATCGAAATATAGGGGAGGAGATAACGTTTGGCGTAATACAAGACTGGATAAGAACTATCTGCTGAACTTACTTGCCGGAAAAGAATGGATGGTCGGCAAACTTAAACAAAACGTACTGAGTCTCAACGGACGTTTATTCTTTCAGGGAGGGGAACGCTACACCCCCGTAAACGAAGAAAGAAGTCAGACAGAGCATGACATCTTTTTTGATGAAACGAAAGCATACAGCAAAAGATTCAATCCTTCCATAAACGGTGATGTTTCTGTCAGTTTCCGGATAAATAAGAAAAGAGTATCTCATGAGTTCTCATTGAAGATTCTGAATGTAGGTATGCGCACCGGAATGCACTTTTACCAATACAATGAAAAGACCTTTGAAATTGAAGAAAAAGAAGGAACAGGGTTAATTCCCAATATAAGTTATAAGATTTATTTCTAGACAAACTAAAATCCTAAATGTCTTAAAGTAATCATTATGCTCTGTCATTCAGACCTCCCGTTACCAAGGGAAATGTTCTGAATGACAGAAACTCTTATGTACAATGACTTTCGGTAATTATGATATAACAATCCAGAATTAAAAAAAATCCTAATCAGTAATATTGGTATAACTTTCTGTAATTTATATACTGCAAAAATCAATCACTCTGCTTAAATTTGCATCGGTTAAAAAGCATAAGATTCGATTCTGATGGAATTGAAAATAATTAAGATATAACTACTATAAATTGAAAATCTAATAAATTTATGTTGCGTACTATCAGACTTACAGCCGCAATCGTGTGTTTCACACTTATTACCCTGCTGTTCCTTGATTTCACAGGGACATTGCACACATGGTTCGGATGGCTGGCGAAAATTCAGTTCCTGCCGGCAGTATTAGCCTTGAACATAGGTGTCGTGCTATTCCTTATTGTGCTCACATTACTATTCGGGCGTATTTATTGTTCGGTCATTTGCCCGTTAGGAGTATTTCAGGATGCTGTTTCATGGTTCTCCGGCAAACAGAAAAAGAACCGCTTCCGTTATTCTCCGGCTTTAAAATGGCTGAGATATGGTGTATTGGCTGTATTCATCCTTGCCTTGGTTGCCGGACTGAATGCTTTTGTCGTTCTACTGGCACCTTACAGTGCATACGGCCGGATGGTTTCCAGTCTGCTGGCTCCGGTATGGCAATGGGGAAATAATCTCTTGGCATATTTTGCCGAACGGGCAGAAAGCTATGCTTTCTATGAAGTGGATGTCTGGATGAAAAGTCTTTCAACACTGATCATTGCTGTGATTACCCTTATTGTGCTTTTTGTTTTGGCATGGCGTAACGGACGTACTTATTGCAATACCATTTGTCCTGTCGGCACCGTATTGGGATTCATATCACGATACTCCATCTTCAAGCCTGTGATCGATACTTCCAAATGTAATAGCTGCGGATTGTGCGCACGTAATTGTAAGGCATCCTGTATTAATGCCAAAGCCCATGAAATTGATTATAGCCGTTGTGTCGCTTGTATGGATTGCCTGGGAAAATGTAAGCAAGGAGCTATTAAATATACCAGACGTATTCAAAAGAAAGAAGGGGTTAATACGGAAGCGGTTAAAATAAAATCCGTGACCTCGGAACAGATTGACAATGCCCGTCGTAGTTTTCTTTCGGCATCGACTATTTTCGCTACTTCTACCATACTGAAAGCACAGGAGAAAAAGGTAGACGGAGGATTGGCAGCCATTGAAGACAAGAAGATTCCCAACCGGGAGAATCCGATTTATCCTCCCGGATCATTAAATGCACGCAACTTTGCCCAACATTGTACTGCCTGTCAGCTATGTGTCTCTGTTTGTCCTACTCAGGTATTACGTCCATCCGGTAATCTGGCAACTCTCATGCAGCCGGAAATGTCCTACGAGCGTGGTTATTGCCGTCCGGAGTGTGCCAAATGTGCGGAAGTATGCCCTACAGATGCCATTCATCTGACCAGCCTGGCAGAGAAATCCGCTATCCAAATCGGGCATGCTGTATGGATCAAGGAGAACTGCGTACCGCTGACTGATGGAATGGAATGCGGCAACTGTGCCCGCCATTGTCCGGCAGCCGCTATTCAGATGGTAGCTTCCGATCCCGAAATAGCGGACTCACCGAAGATTCCGGCAATCAATGTCGAACGGTGTATTGGTTGCGGTGCTTGCGAGAATCTTTGTCCATCCCGTCCTTTTAGTGCCATTTACGTGACCGGACATCAGATGCACAGAATTGTATGATTTAAATCAGAACAAGATTATGGAAGAAAAAAATAAGAAAGACATAAACAGAAGAGATTTTATCAAAATCGTAGGTATCAGTGCAGCTACATCGACAGCGATACTATACGGATGCTCGTCAAAAGGCACTTCTTCATCAAGCAGTGCATCGGCAGAAGGGGAAATTCCTACCGACAAAATGACTTACCGCACGTCTCCAACAACAGGCGACCGCGTGTCGCTTTTAGGATACGGCTGTATGCGCTGGCCTCTCAAACCGTCTCCCGACGGTAAGGGTGAAGTGATCGATCAGGATGCAGTGAACGGATTAATCGATTACGCCATCGCTCATGGAGTAAACTATTTCGATACATCTCCGGCCTACGTACAAGGTTTTTCTGAGAAATCCACAGGAATTGCACTAAGCCGTTATCCACGTGATAAATACTTCATTGCTACCAAACTATCCAATTTCTCTCCGGATACATGGTCACGCGAAGCTTCCCTCAAAATGTATCATAAATCTTTTGCAGACCTTCAGGTGGACTATATCGATTATATGCTGCTTCATGGTATCGGTATGGGGGGAATGGACGCCCTTAAAGGACGATATCTGGATAATGGAATGCTTGACTTTTTGATAAAAGAACGTGAAGCAGGTCGCATTCGCAATCTCGGATTCTCCTATCATGGCGACATCGAAGTATATGATTATCTGCTTTCCCGACACGATGAGATAAAGTGGGATTTCGTACAAATACAGCTTAACTATGTGGACTGGAAGCACGCGAAAGAGACAAATACCCGGAATACCGATGCCGAATATCTGTATGGTGAGCTACATAAAAGGGGGATTCCATCCATTATCATGGAACCGCTTTTGGGAGGTCGTTTGTCTAAACTGAATGACAATCTGGTGGCACGTCTCAAACAACGCCGTCCGGAAAGCAGCGTAGCTTCATGGGCTTTCCGCTTTGCCGGAACATTCCCCGATATATTGACTGTATTAAGCGGTATGACGTATATGGAACATTTGCAGGATAACCTGCGCACTTATTCTCCATTGGAACCGCTGACTGACGAAGAGATGGATTTTCTGGAAGACACGGCACAGTTAATGCTGAAGTATCCTACCATCCCTTGCAATGACTGCAAATATTGTATGCCATGTCCGTATGGTCTGGATATTCCGGCTGTCTTATTACATTATAACCGTTGTGTCAATGAAGGCAATGTTCCTAAAAACGGACAGGATGAGAATTATGTCAAAGCCCGCCGGGCATTTCTTGTAGGATATGACCGCAGGGTACCTAAACTCCGTCAGGCTAGTCATTGCATCGGATGTAATCAATGCGTACCTCACTGTCCTCAAAACATAGATATACCCAAAGAACTGCACCGGATAGACCAATTTGTAGAACAACTGAAACAAGGGACCTTATAATGGAAGAATTAATCAACTTATTACACTCGGGAGGATATTCCTGTGTGATTGCCAATGGAGACAACATACGTACCTTTACCCAACGTGGCGTAGCAGATTTATATGATTTGCTGACACAGGAACCGGATTTTCTGAAAGGAGCTTCGATAGCCGACAAAGTAGTAGGGAAGGGGGCTGCCGCCCTCATGATTTTGGGAGGTATCCGGGAACTTCATACAGACATCATCAGTTCGAAAGCGTTGGATTTATTACGAAGCTCGGATATAAAAGTCCATTTCGTACAAGAAGTACCTTTTATATGGAATCGTGATCACACAGGCTGGTGTCCGGTAGAAACGATGTGTAGCGAAGAAGAATCAGCAGAAGCCATATTGCCGCTGATTCGTGATTTCCTCGAAAAAATAAGAAGTGGTAAAAAGTTGCAGGAGAAATAAAAGCGCGAAACAGAATATGAAAACAAATACAGTTTGTTTGTTTTTGTTCGGCAGCCTGCTTTCCATTTCAGGAATGGCACAACCCGGAAAAGACAGCACACAAGTCAAAAGAAGCTATACTATTGACGAAGTCGTAGTTACCGGAACACGGAACGAGACGGATATTCGTCACCTTCCCATGACTATTTCAGTAGTAGGAAGGCAACAAATAGAGAAAAGATATGAACCTTCACTTTTGCCGCTATTGACGGAACAGGTTCCCGGATTCTTTACTACCAGCCGTGGTATCATGGGATATGGTGTATCCACAGGTGCGGCAGGTGGCATGAGTCTGCGTGGTATCGGAGGCAGCCCGACAGCAGGTTTATTGGTTTTGATCGATGGACATCCGCAATATATGGGATTGATGGGACATCCGATTGCGGATGCATATCAGTCTATGTTGACAGAGAAAGTGGAAGTCTTGCGCGGCCCTGCCTCTGTACTCTATGGCTCGAATGCAATGGGCGGAGTAATCAATATAGTCACCCGCAAACAGCAAGATGAGGGAGTAAGAACGAATATGCAGGTAGGGTATGGCTCATACAACACTTTGCAGACGGAATTTTCCAACCGTGTAAAGAAAGGACGTTTCAGCAGTATCGTTACCGGTTCTTACAATCGTACGGACGGACACCGCCCCGATATGGAGTTTGAACAATATGGAGGATACGCCAAGTTAGGATATGATTTCAGCTCTTCTTGGAAACTCTGGGGAGATGTAAATGTAACCCACTTCAATGCTTCCAATCCGGGAACGGTACAAGTTCCACTTATCGACAATGATTCGCGTATTACACGTGGTATGACCTCGCTTGCCTTGGAAAACTATTATGAGAAGACATCAGGAGCTTTGAGCTTTTTCTATAATTGGGGACGGCATAAAATCAATGACGGATATAAAATAGGAGAACAGCCGCAAACATCACACTTTAATTCTAAAGACAAGATATTCGGCATTTCCTGGTATCAGAGCGCTACATTCTTCACAGGCAATCGTCTGACGATAGGATTTGACTATCAGCACTTCGGAGGCAAATCATGGAACAAAGTCTTGGCTACCGGAGAGCGGAAACCGGGAGTAGACAAGCAAATGGATGAATTTGCGGGATATGTCGATTTCCGCCAAGATATAAATAGCTGGTTGTCATTGGATGCGGGTGTTCGTGTAGATCATCACTCTCATGTAGGTAATGAATGGATTCCACAGGGAGGACTGGCTTTTCATCTTCCCAAAAGCGCAGAACTCAAAGCGATGGTGAGCAAAGGATATCGTAACCCTACCATCCGGGAGATGTATATGTTTACTCCTGCCAATCCGGAACTGAACCCGGAGAAACTGGTCAGTTATGAACTTTCCTATTCTCAACGGTTATTGGAAGGAGCCTTATATTACGGACTGAACCTGTATTATATTAACGGTGACAATATTATTATGAGCAATGGCTTGACGCCTCCGCTGAACGTCAATTCCGGAGAAATAGAAAACTGGGGAATTGAAGCGAATATCGGTTATCGGTTTAATTCTCATTGGAATGTGAATGCCAACTATAGTTGGTTGCACATGGAAAACCCGGTTCTCGCCGCTCCTGAACACAAATTGTATGTCGGAGCAGACTATACCGCAGGTCGCTGGACTGTATCGACAGGAATTCAATATATTAAAGGACTTTACACTTCTGTAATCGTTAATAATAAAGGCACCAAGCAACAGGATAGTTTTGTTTTATGGGATCTGCGAGGAAGTTATCGTATTTGTAATTTTGCCAACATCTTTGTGAAAGGTGAAAACCTGTTGGCACAACGTTACGAAATAAATATAGGGTATCCCATGCCCAAGGCAACATTTATGGGTGGTATTAATTTGAATTTCTAAAAGAATAAAGATATGGAAACAACAGTAAAACTCTATTCACTGAATTACAGTAATGTGAAGACCTATTTAGCAACCTCGTTATTCATCGTTGGCAATATCCTTTTTCCCAGACTCTTTCATCTCATTCCACTAGGTGGATTAACCTGGCTGCCTATTTATTTCTTCACTCTGATCGGTGCTTACAAATATGGCTGGAAGGTCGGTTTGCTAACTGCTATCTTGTCTCCAGTCATAAATTCTTTGCTCTTTGGTATGCCAGTGCCCGCAGTATTGCCTGCCATTCTATTGAAATCCGTATTATTAGCTATCGCCGCCGGATGGGCTGCGCAACGCTTCGGACGCATTTCTATCCCTGTATTAGCAGGAGTAGTCTTGTTTTATCAGATCATCGGCACATTGGGAGAGTGGATGTATATAGGAAATTTCTACAAAGCTGTTCAGGATTTCCGCATCGGTATTCCCGGAATGTGCCTGCAAGTATTAGGAGGTTATTTGTTTATTAAATACTTGATACGCAAATAATATTCCTATTTATTGAATAGATAAGAGGTAGCTTCTTCTACAAGGGAAAAGCTACCTCTTATCTATACTTATTTTATTTATCCGAATCGTCCTGAGAGGTATCATCTTCAATAATAGCGGAAGAAGTACCATATTCCTTAGCATACTGGCTTGGACTCATTTTATATTCTTTCTTGAATACTTGTCGGAAATATTTGGACTCTGAAAATCCACATAGTTCTGAAACTTCAGTAATATTATGCTTGCCTTCTTTTAGCAACTGTACAGCACGTTTCAAACGGACTGATTTTATAAGCTCTTGGGGAGAGAGATCTGTCAGTGCTTTCAGTTTACAATAAAAACTGGTGCGACTCATACCATGCAAATCATTGAGCACTTCAACGGAAAAAGCGGCATTATCAATATTATCCTCAATACTCTTCTTCACATCCGATATAAATTTCCAATCAAGGCTATTCATTCCATTCGCCAATGGTGTCATGACTTTGGTATCTTCTATTTCCAGATTGGCATATCTGCTACGCAACAGTGCACGGTTTGCCAATAAATTAGCAACACTTGCTTTCAGAATTCTTACGCTGAATGGTTTTACAATATATTCATCAGCGCCAATATGAAGCCCATCCAATATATTCTGCTCTTCTCCTAAAGCAGTGAGTAACAATACCGGAATATGAGATGTTTCTATATCATTTTTAATGGCAATACACAGTTCATCACCCCGCATTTCCGGCATCATAATGTCGGAAAGAATAAGCTCTGGCCAAAATTCTTTTGCAATGATCAATGCTTCCTTACCATTACCGCAAGCCTGCACATTATACATTGGTGATAATGAATTGACCAGATAAGCGCGTAGTTCATCATTATCCTCAACAATAAGAATACGTTGCAGATTCTCATCGTTTGTCTTTACAGCCGCTTCGGATATAATTGGAGCATCCAATACTACTTCCTGTCTGCCGGGTTTCTCCGGATCTATCAGATTCGAATGACGGAAATGCTTATTACCCTTCGGGAAAACAATAGTGATAGTGGTACCTTGTTGTTCAATGCTCTCTATATTTATCTTACCACTATGAAGACTCACTAATTTTCCAACTAGTTTTAGTCCGATTCCACTACCAGTTATCTTTGCGTTAATAGCATTCGTACCCCGAAAGTGCATCTTAAGTAATTTGTTCTGTTCGTTTGCCGGAATGCCTATTCCCGTATCTTTGACTTCCAGCCTCCAGGATTCTTTAGTCTCAGAAACAAATATGCTGACCATTCCATTTTCAGGTGTATATTTCAACGCGTTGGATACCAGATTCTTTAAGATAGAATCCATCTTATCTTTATCGAACCATACATTCAGATAATTAAAGTCACTTTTGTATGTAAAGTCAATATGCTTGATGTTAGCATACGAACAAAAACTATTATAGATTTCATTCATATACGTATTCAGTTCATATTCGGAAATATGCAATTCAGAAGAATAAACATCAGCCCGCTCGAAATTAATTAAGTTAGTACTCAGCCGTAAAAGGGCATTTACATTTCTCAATGCCGTGTTTATACGCTGCGAACCGATCTCTGTCAATGTTTCCTCTTCAACAAATTCTTCTAAAGGAGCCTTTATCAAAGTAAGAGGAGTACGGATATCATGAGCAGTGTTTATAAAGAAATGTGTCTTTTCATCTGATATCTTTTTCTGCTTTTTCAGAATCATAATCCGGAAAGCAATACCGAATAGAAACGCAATCACAAGTATATAAATGAATATAGCCCATCCGCTAAACCATACAGGCTGCGCTATTATTATTTCGACCTGCCGTTCTTCGAAAACAATACTAGGCTCTTCTTTGGATATAGCACGCACATAAAGTTTATAGTTGCCAGGGCTTAAATTGGTGAAACGAATCAGACTATTACTGTTCAATTGCACCCATTCATTATATGAAGAACCTTCCAGTCTCCAATAATATACAGAATGGGAAGGAAAATCATAATTGATAGAAGAAACCCGGAATGAAAAGGTATTCTGACCGTATTTCAGCTTCAATACATCTGTTTTATCAATATCTTTCTCCAGAGGAGAGTCCTTATCCCCCGGATAAATAGGCTGATAAGAAATATGAAAATCGCTGAATATCATTTTTGAGTATTCATAATCCGGTAACTTGATGCCTGCGGGAAATTCAACAGCACCATCAACGCTTCCGAAAACAAAACTTTTATTTTTGCGTAAAACGCCGGAAGTAGCGTTGAAACAGGCCGACATCATTCCTTGCTCTCGACTCCAGTTGTGGAATGATCTTTTCTCCGTAGAAAAGCTGGTGATTCCGCTTTCCGTACTCATCATTATCTGTCCATCCATTTCCGGAAGAATAGTATAGATATTATTGGAAACAAGTGCCGAATTATCGGCATAATAGTGTTCGAAACTCCTATTTTTAGGATTATATATAAGTACTCCCGAACCATTTGTACCGATGTACAGTGATCCATCATTTGCCTGATAAAGCGTATTGATGTAAGTCGACTCCACAGGCATTAAAATATACTGATACTCACCAGAGTTTCGATCAAGCAGAAATAGTCCTGTGGCAGTTCCCACCCACATAGAATTGATATCCTTTTCCTCAATAGCTGTAACAGTATTTACTCCAGGATACAGACGGACAGTATTCTTTCTCGGATCAATACACTTTAGATTGTAATATCCTCCCGACCATATATACCCTTTTGAATCTTTAATCATATCCCGTATATATTTATCTGGTCGTATGTTGACAGAACTAAGCAGGAAAGGCGAGAAATACTCTACAGCCAATGTCTTCTTATTAATCTTATAAATGCCCGACGTATATCCTCCTGCCCAGATAATGCCCGGCGAAACTTCACACAAAGTGATGAAAATATGATTTTTGTCTTTCAGTTGCTTATCAAAAGAACTTAAGAAAGAATGCCATTGACCTGTTTTGGAATCATGGAAACTGATCCCATTGCTTGTTCCAAACCATAAGTCACCTTCACTATCTTCAATGACCGCATGAACCTGATCATTGACAATAGACTGTTTATTACCGATAGAATGTTTTATCCAATGATAATTCTTATAACGGGGATCGACTACCGTAATCCCTGCCGGATAATTGGCAAGCCAGATTCGTTTTTCTTTATCAATATAAATATCCGTAATGTTATTTCCATTCATTTCATTATAACTTTCATAGTTTGCTACAATGTATGGAGAAGTTTTACAGGTATTTACATCTATTTTGTGTACTCCCATTCCCTCTGTGGCAACTAAAAGTTCCTTTTCATTCAGCGGTCTGATATGAGTGATACTTACATCACCCAAAGCAGTATCTGGCTTGATAATTTGTTGAGTTGACATATCATAAGCAAAAGTACCATCACTGAAAGTACCAATAAAGAGCCTTTGAAGTTGTCGGTGATAATAAAGCCCGTTTATTTGCGTATAGACATTATCAAGCGTTTCAAAAGGAATAATATGCAAAGCTCCTTTATTTAACTGAGTATACCGGACCCCCATTTCTGTTGCCACAAAGAAATGAGTATCATCCGCCTGTTCTACTACTGTGATATTCTCATCCAATACATTAGGAAACTGTAAAGTCTGTGCTGTTTCCGTATTATACAACAAGATAGAATCATTGCTGCACAACCAAATATTACTGTTACGATCCAAATAACCGTAGCTGATAACATCAGTGGCTTCCGGCAATTTGTAAATCATCTTAAAACGGTCATATTTCTCTTCATACTGAAAGATACGTCCTTTTCTTCCAATCACCCATATTCCCCCTTTTTTATCTGCATACAGCCATCCGAGATCTATGTCCGAATTTAGCTCCCTGTTTGCTTCAATTAATTTATAGTGTTTTATATCCTGACCGTTGTATCGGTCCATACCTTCGTTGGTGAGAAACCACATATATCCCTGACGATCTTTCTGAATATTGTATATTCTCCGGTTACTTAAACCATCCTCTACTCCAATATATTTGTATGTTTGTCCATATGCCATCAACGGCAACAAAAATAAAAATAGTATAATATTCCTCATATAGATGTTTACATTTAAAGTAGTACTATAGCCTATCTCCAAATAATAGTTAACAAAATAAATAAAAAAGGACGAGATAATCAAGTAAAATGTTCAACAAAAAACATTTTATTTCCATAGTTAATTATTCGTTGGCTGAAATATTATAGTTTTGAGTAATTATTGTTTAAAATCTGCAACTAAAAGTATATCTGTCAACTGAGTTTTCGTTTATAAACCCATATACTTAATGCAAAATAAACAATCACCTGAATCCATAAAGTAATGTATTCAAGTTGGATATCAGCCATACTTGCCCCCATTGAGTTCAACTTCACAAAGGCAAGTGTAGCAGGTGCTGCCGGAAAAATATAATGAGCAGCTTTCCAATACCAAGGCATTAGCTCCATCGGATAGGAAACACCGGAAAGAAAAATCAGTCCTACCGAGAAAAATGCAATCATAAGCAATGGTGCTTCCGAATCAGTGAAATATCGGGAGGCTGCCAGCCCCAGAAAAGAAGTCGCCAGCAAGTAGGGGATCATCATCAATACAATATACAATCCGTTTCCAATATTGGGAATACTAAAGAAATGAGGAAGCAACCCTAATAGAAAGAATGAAAAAACAGCATACAAACTACAGTAGACAAACGTTTTCCCTGCTACAATACGTATAGCGACTGCCCAGCTTTTTCCGAAAGGAGTATAGGCAAGGATACCTTTTGTCATATGTTCTTCTCCGGTCAGCATACCTATGACCATCAGTAATGTCTGAAAAATAATAATGACCATAACGGCCGGAATCAGATAAGACCCATATCCTTCCGTATAGTTATAGAGTGCAGTTCCCGCTACATTTACAGGCTTTGCCATAGCTACCGCCAATAATCCCTGAGGAGGCAGAAAGACTGCTCCGTCCGGACGATATTTGTCATTGATAGCCAGCATCACACGTGAAGAAGCTCCTTGTAAGGCTTCAAAATAGAGAAAAGCATCGGTAGTGGCATACAGAGAAAACACAGCTTCATCTCCACGAAATACCCGTTCCTCAAAATCATGAGGGAGATATAAAATACCTTGTACTTTTCCAGCTTTCATCCATTCCTTAGCTTCGTGATAATCCATAGCCTGATCATAAATTTCCGCTTGAGGCGTAGCATCCAGCCAGCGGATGAAATTACGGCTCAACTCGCTATGTGAGTTATCGACTACGGCAACCGGGACATCCGTTACAATATTGGGGGCATACATATAATTATAGAGTAATCCGTACACGAAGATTCCACCCATCAGTACCAGTAATACAGCATAGCTGGTACTGATAGCCCAATATTCACGTCGGATGATGAACGATAACTGTTGTAACTTATTTAATTTTTTCATATTTATGACTTTCTATGGCACGTTTCAGATGAGGAAGCAACACAAAAGCCAGCAACGGAAAGATACATAGTATCACAACCGATGGCCAAAGGTAGATAAAACCACTCCCTCCGTAGAGCATATTTTGCATCATTTCTGTAAAATGCCGGACAGGAAAAAGATAGGAGGCATCTCGTACCAAAGGATACATATTGGTCACCGGAAAAGTGACACCGGATAAAGTAGCTCCCAAAGAGCCGACCATGGAAACAATACTTATGATGAGAGAGATAGCCGGAAATAGCGAAAACAGGAATAATCCCAAGGCCTGCGTTGCCACGACAAAAAGCGCTGTCAGCATATTCATCAATAACCAGCTTCCTTGAAAAGGAATATGCAGAATGCCAAACATCACATAATTTGCCAGCCATCCTATCAGAATAAAGATAATAGTGTAGGGGAGTAGTTTTCCCAAAACAGCCGTTACCATATTTCCTTTGGCAACAAACAGCCATTCATCGGCAGTGCGAAATTTAATCTCAATTCCGACTGCATATACAGTAATGAGTAAAATCAATACCTGAAACAAGACGAAGAAAAACGGTTGGCTCAGATAAACCGAATAATCCAGACTTGGATTGTATATAGGGTGATTGCTGGCTTGTACGGGCAACAGGAATGTAGTGATCTTGTCTTGTTCCACTCCGAGAGCGACAGCTTGCATCACAATGGGAGAGAGCGACACAGGAGCCAGCGACGTTTCGAAAGCAGCCATCAATTCGCCGCCTACCGAAAGCAACGCATAATGATAATAATAGGAGAGAGTCGCATTCTTTCCCGAAATAGCATCTTGCTCAAATTTTGGAGGAATGGAGAGATAGCCATAAATTTCCTTCTTCTGTACGGCCTTTCGGGCAGCTTCCTCATTCACAAAATGCCTTGTCACTTTAAATGTTGGCACAGCAGATATATTTCGGGCGATTGCTCGTGAAGAGGCAGTATTGTCCTGATCGACAATACCGATGGGAATGTTTTCCATCTGCCCGTTGCCGAAGATAGTTGCCATGAAGAAAAGGGTAAATAGCGGCAGGATGATACACACACCAAAATAAAGGCGTCGTGAAGTCATCCGTCGCCACTCCCTGAGCAGCACGGAACGAAAAGGAGAATATGTTTGTGATGAACTCATTCTATCATTCATTTAATGTCAGTAATATGGACATACCGGGGCGCAGGTCATCAACTTTCTGAGTGGGACGGGCATGAATCTCGAAGGTTCGTAAGTCATAACTTCCGGTCTGCTTCGTTGATTTCCAAGTAGCAAAACTTCCTAACGGACTGATATAATAGATTTTAAACTCAATACCTTTTTTATTAATAGCAGGCACATCCGCAACAAAGGTGCCCTCCATCTTAAATTGTGGCATCAAATCCTCACGTACATTGAGTACTACATGGATATCGTCCATGACAACCAGGTTCATAATAGGAGTTCCCGGCGCAACCAATTCCCCACGTTTAGGAAAGATGGTAGCTATCTGACCGTTTTCAGGTGCTGTCAGCCGGGCGTCGACCAATAGTGCCGAAACTTCTTCCACCGTACTTCTGGCAGCATTCACCATACTGGCGGCAGATTCTTTATCTTCTTTCTGTGCACCGTCTACCGCCATCTGATATTGTTCATAGGCTGCCCGTTCGGCTGCAACAGCAGCTTTATACATAGCTTCCACTTCATCTTTCCGCTGGGAAGTGACAACACTGTCTTTATATAAGGTAAGAATACGGTTATAAGTTGTTTTAGCCAGTGTAAGATCACTTTTTGTTTTGTTCCATAGTTGCAACGCGGTAGCAACAATCTGTCGACGGGTACCGGCATCTATTTTCTTATTCTGCTGTACGGCTACTTGCTCCAATGCATTCACCTGCTGATACTTGGCATGTATTTCGGGGCTGTTGATTACAACGAGAGTATCTCCTTGGCGTACCCAGTCACCTTCCTGAACCAAAAAGGTATCGATACGTCCGGGAAGTTTCCCGCTAATACGGATTTCTGTCGCTTCTGCCTGCCCTTGCAGGACGAGCGGTTGTTTGTGCATCAAGATTATTCCCAGAGCAGTAAAAATACCGACTGCCAGCATAATAATGACGAATGCCCATGAAAGGGTTCTACTAGTTGGTTTCATTGTTTGTTACGGTTTAGGTTGATAGTTTACAAATTGTTCCGGTGTGCCGCAGAGTGAAAGAAGATTCATCAATGCCACATCATATTCATAATATGCTGCCAGACGAGCCACTTTTACGTTGGCAAGCATGGTTTCAGCATCAATCACTTCGGTAGAAGTTGCCATCCCTTCAGTAAAGGATTTCTTTCGGATACGTACCAGTTCTTCACTTAGTTCGATGGTCGCATTCAGTGCTTTTACGTTATCCTGAGCTTTCTCCAATTGTGTATAGAGTTTATCCACTCCAACAGCAAGATCATCGCGTGCTTTCATTTTCCCTAAAGCCAGCGTTTGCTGGGTTAGTTTTGATTGCCGGATCTTCTTTTCCCGATCCAATCCGTCAAAGAGATTCCATGTAAAGCCAATTCCCACCATGGTACGCGGCAGTAAATTGCTTTGAATGCCATGCGAATAGAGGGTCTGTTTTCCAAAAAGGGCTATATTCGGCAAGTATCCGCTTTGGGCAATCCGTACTTCCTGTTTAGCGATATGTTCTTGCAGCTGCAGTTGATTAAGCATATAGTTTCCGCTGTTGACCGACATATCAAAAAGCATTTTGGGTGGTAACGAATCATTCATGAAAAGGGGAGAAGTAGGAACGATATTCTCATCCGTATCTTTTTTATTCAACAAAACTTTCAAGGCACTCTGCACCACTGTTTCTTCCTTTCGTGCAGCTTCCAATGCCCGTTTTGCTTCATCCATATTCACTTGGGCAAACAGTCGTCCTGCTTTGTCTATCATTCCGGCAGCTTCCAGTTTCAAAGCATTTTCATAATGCTTCTGCAAACCTTTATATGTTTCTTCACGTACCGCTATGACCTGTTGTGCCAACCGCAGACCATAATAACTTTCTGCCAACAGGTTTTGCTGGCTTGCAGCAGTCTGTGCACGATTCTCTCGCGCCAGATCCACCATTGTCCGACCAATATTTGTTGCACGAAATCTTTTTCCTCCGGAAAAGAGCACCCATTCTGCCGACAGATCAACAGTCGTCAAGTTTCTCGGAGTTAGTGGAAAGACAAGAGTATTGGCTCCTATTTTATCCAGAACAGCTGAGATTATCTGGTCATCCGGAATAATTGAATGTACAAAGTCTTTTGCCGGATCAGTAAACTGAGACAATGGCTGCTTCACTTCTATCTTCTCGGACATATGCACAAATGCACCTGTAGACTGCAAGGTAGGATACCAAAAAGCATTGAGCTTATCACGTTCTGCCTTGGCAATCTCTATCCCCTTATCAGCTATCTTCAAGCTCTGATTTCCCTGATTAAGCAGGTGCAACGATTCTTCGAAACTTAGCGGCGTCTGTGCATTTGTCTGAATGACGAAAAAACACAAAGCCCATAGTACAAAAAGTATCTTATTTTTTTTCATGCTGGTTAGGTTAAATCTAAAATTGAGACTTTCTAACAGATGAGAGGACGGGTTTGTTCACTTTGGCAAACAGAGAAAGAATCTTAAAAAAATGTTCTATATTTAAGATTACACAAAGAATAGCCCCATACATATTTCATCAAACAGCAGAAATTATGCATAAAAACGCGTAATAATATACAGAATTTCAATATGTTTTTGCATATATATTATCGGATTATACAGAAAAAGAACGTTATTTGAGCTATTTCCTTTTTAAAGGAACGATTACTTGGTTTTAAACCAACGGGACGTTAGTCGGTGAGGAACGTTCTGCTCCTTTAAAAGGAACGAATAAAACACAAGTAAAACAGGTCATTTGTTTTGGATACGACTAATATCTCAATCATTTTAATCTTTCAGATTGAATCAGTTAGTAGCCATTCTATTAACTTATTGTTAGTATAGGCAGATAAAATCACGCATATTGATAAGAATTAAATCCAATAATATTAAGTTTTGAAAATATCTGATTAGAAATCCAGAGGATTTTATCGAATCATTTTATTTCTATCTGTATATTTTAAATTGTACAGCAATCGAATATACGATTTTTCATATCCGATTCTTTTTTTCATCTGGAATAGAAATTATATTATAGATTTTCCTCTGCTAAAATTTGAAGAAATTTATTTGAGATATAAAAATTATGTTTACCTTTGCATCAACATTTCATAAGGCTTTTATGAAAGATACAAGTTGCGGTAGTAGCTCAGTTGGTAGAGCATTAGCTTCCCAAGCTAAGGGTCACGAGTTCGAGTCTCGCTTACCGCTCCATTGAAAATCAGGCACTTACAATAAAAGTAAGTGCTTTTTTCATGTCCTTTCATAAATTAAAATCCCGTTTTAGAGGCATTTTTGAGGTTATTTACTATATTTGCATTGCAAATTAATTGCAAATTTCTATAGGCTTTTGCAATCAATTTAATTTGCCTCATCAAAAAACACAAGCAATCATATGGCAACAATTAAATTTTATTTAGATACACGTAGAGAAAAGAAGGACGGTCTATTTCCGCTAAAACTAAACGTCCATAACAAAGGAACATTCTTTCTCTCTACAGGCTATTCTGCTACACAAGAAAAATGGAATGGGACTGAATTCACCAATAAAGAAGCTAATTATAAAACAAAGAATGCAGCATTGCGCAAAATGCTAAACGACATGGAGAATGCTATCTTTCGTCTTGAAATGGATGGAAAGTCAAAAGAAACATCCGACAAATCTCTTAAGGCTATTCTCGAAAAATATCTGCCAGGATACGTACAAGAAAAAACTAAATTCTTCACGGACTACATGACTGATTTTATAAACCTGAAAGATAAACAGGGAACGAAGACAGTATATACAAGCACCCTCAATAAAATCATTGAATTCGATAGAACTTGTACATTTGATACAATGGATATCGATTGGATGAGGCGTTTTGAAAAACACATGAAAGAGTCCGGCATGAAAGTTAATGCCTATGCCTTACATTTACGTAATATACGAGCAGTTTTTAACTATGCCATCGACGAAGAGATAACAACGCTCTATCCGTTCCGTAAATTCCAAATAAAGAAGGAGGAGACTGCTAAACGATCATTAACAGCTGGGCAGGTAGCACTGCTGCGGGACTATAAGTGCGAAGAATATCAGGAACGTTACCGAGACATATTTATGTTAATGCTGTATCTAATTGGTATTAATGCAGTTGACCTATTTAATTTAAAGCAAATAATTAACGGAAGAATAGAATATCATAGAGCCAAAACATCCAAGTTATATTCAATAAAAGTAGAACCGGAGGCTATGGAGATCATTGAAAAATACAGAGGTAAAGACTGGCTGATCAATATCCTGGATGAATATGGAAATTACAAAGACTTCCTTCATCGCATGGGAATTGGACTTAAACAAATAGGTCCCGTTATCCGTACTGGTTTAGGCGGGAAGAAAAATCGGGAGCCAATATTTCCAGAAATATCAAGTTATTGGGCTCGCCACACTTGGGCCACCATCGCCGCCGAATTAGATATACCCAAAGAAACAATTTCTGCTGCATTAGGGCATGAAATAGGCTCAGAGGTGACATCAATCTATATTAACTTTGATCGAAAGAAGGTGGATGATGCCAACCGGAAAGTTATTGATTATTTGAATAATGTCAAGACGGATATTTCATATGTATGACAATTTAAAGGTTATGTTATATAATCATTTTAAACTCTGTAATATGTTCAAAAGATTAAAACCTATTTCTAAAACATCCCTTGAGGGAATCGTTTATCAGATAAGATATTTAATAAATGACAAGTGTGTCTCCGATCAAGCTCTTGCTTGGCATTTACAGAAAATCTTATCTGATAAAGGAATCCCTGTCGACAATGTACCCTCTCCAAAGCCATGGGAATGGAAAAAGAAAACATGACTATTTCTTTCCACCATTATTCCCTTTACTTGGAGGAGGGACATTGGGAGTCTGTGGCATAGACCGTTCCTCTTTTTTAGGTGGAGGAGGTACAGATGCAGTTGAGGGAATACTTTTTTCTATCCATTTGGTATTATCATTATTCATAACTACTTTACTACTTTAATTAAGTTCTTCAAATTCTTATTCTTTTTACTATCACTCTTTGGGGGTGACGCTGCACTTATGCGAGATGTAGAGGGCATCGCATGATTCGCAGTTCTAGTTGTAATCATTTTCTTCTTTACCATATTACCTATTTTGTCCTGTTTTACTCTTAGGCGGCGGAGGTGTTTTACTTGTTGTCGGAATTGAACCTTTAATTGTTGGCATATCATGTACAATATGCACTTTCCCGTATCCACCTCCATAGTTAGTTCCAGAATTGGAGTTCTTTCCTGAATTTGTTGTTTTTGCCATAATTATTCTTCTTTTTCAAAATAAACTCTATTTATATATTCTATTGCTTCTGCATCTATTTCGTTTTGCATCTTTTTCGATATATATCTAACTCCCCGATTATAGGCAGATTCCTTATCACATTCAGTCTCTTTCAGTTTGAAAAAACGGGTCATTGTTTCTTTCTCATTTGTTATATCATGATCGAAGTCATACCATATTTTTTCTAACGAATTCATATAACGAACATAAAAATCTGACAACATGTCTAATTCAGATAACTCTTGCGCACTCTGTATGAAATTTGGGGCTATAGATTTTGCAATTGATAAAGCTCCGACTATAACAGAACTGACAAAAGGGATTATTTCATCAAGACTATATCCGATTGCGCCCAATGAGGCAACTGCAGCAATTATTCCATTATACCATCTTGCCCAAGATCGCCGACTGTCTGTGTATTTCTGTAGACCAAGTATATTTGCTTTAGCCTGCTTTAGTTCTTCCCATATTCTGTTTCTAGCTATCATTCGACTATATGTTTCTAAGAATATTAGTACGATAAATATCCATAAGATATCTCAAATTGCCACCTACAGCTTTAAACTGCACTGTTCCATTTGATAGTTGAACATCAATAACAACACTTTGCAGGGTCTCGGACTCAACCTTTGAATACATCACTCCATCTAATGAATAAACTTCAAAATTTAAAATTCCACGGTTCATAATATCCTTATATTCCGTACATTTAATCATGACATTTTCCGTAAATATCCATAACGACGTATCGGAAATATAATCATTCCCATCCTTCCAGTTAGAAATAAAAATATTAATAACCTCCAGTTTATTCTCAAAAAACTCTTTCAAATAGGATATAGCAGTATTTATCTGCCCTCGCATACTCCAGCTACCTCCTACTATTTGTGCATATTCATCAATATTTATCATTAATTCCTGTTTTTATGATTTAACTTAAAATATACAACAACAACCCAAGCACACCAATGGCAATATACATCCACATCTGCCATCTAAGTTTTTTCGAGTCGTTTTCAATCTTTTGTTGTAGCTCTTGCTTCTTTTCCTTTTCTTCTTCTAATTCCAGTGGTGATTTGCCAATTTTCTGGATTGCATACTCCATTATATACTTCATATCCCTGATGTCTGAAGACATCTGAAAGAACTTGACGATCATCATTATTTGGATGAATACTCCGGCAAGAATTGCTAATACTATAATGTTTTCCATATTATTGTTTTATTTAGCACCACACAAATGCACTATAAATAAATTAATTATTTATATATACTTTCCTGATATCGAGTTATATAATCAAGAGAAAGTTCATCACCACATTCCTTAGCTCTAAATTCCATCCAGAAAATGGCTTCCGACTCAATAATAAATTTATAAGTAAATTTATCACTATTGGATGAATTATATTTATCCTCAATTATTCTTACAAATTCATCTTTTTGACCTTTCTTAAGTTTTTCAATAGTTTCTTTTTTAAGCCAACAATAATCAATTGTTTTAGGATCAAATTCGCCGTTTACATATGCTCCTATATTTCCTAAGCTTTGATCTAGAAGTTCTTTTTGCCCCTTAATATCGTAAAGAAATAATTCTTTACGACCAAGAGGATGAGTATATTCATAGAAATTAAAATGTATAATTTTAGGGATTCTAGAATTGAACAAAAAATTGAAAGTTATATCTACATGTTTAACTGGTAAGGGAAAACTAGCTTCCTTTTTCCCCGACATAATAAGATACATCTCATCCTCAGTAATAATAGGAATATGATAACCATCATGAGCCAAAGTCTCAATTTTTAATAAATCGCTATCATTTTGTTTCTTTCCTGCTATTATAACGCACGTTGTTTTCGCTAAATTTTGTGGTAAGAAACCTCCTTTTGGTCCTATCTGTTGCCCAATGGCACCAGCATCTATTAATTTGTTCACAATCTCTGATTGGGGAACTGAAAAAGTTCCAGAAAGATATACTCTGACACCATCAAATGGTCTTACAGGATTTATATCAAATAATGTAGGTCCGTTATCATTCATTGTAATATAGTTTTCAATAACTGTATAAATTCAATATCACTCATAATATTAATAGAATAACCTGTTTGAATCAGTTCCTCTAATTGTTTAACTTTTTTAGGACCAGGTTCTTCTCCAATAATAGCATAATCCAATGATTTACTTATAGAAGTCGCTTTCTTCCCTCCCAAATATGTTATGATCTTATATGCCCTATTCCTATCAAAAATAGTTCCGCCCGTAATTATGAATCTTTTATCGATGAAATCAGGTGATGATGGGAAATTAGCTAACACCTCATCTGTGAAAGCTTTGAGAGGATCGTCAGCCGCAGAGCATTCTTTCAAAAACGCCTCATGTTCAGACCAATTAAATGGATAGTTCATACTAGATTGCAGAAATGTATCGCTATTCGGTGCAGTATTAGTATTATCAACTACATCTTCCCGATACTCATTATTTAAGTATTTTAGAAACAATCTAGCGCATGCCTCTGCATCGCACGCTCCGTCGTGATGATTACATAATGATATATCATATTTTTTACATGCATCTTCCAGCGACATTTTGAATAACCTATAAGTACATTCAGTTCCCATAAATATTGGGTGTAATAATCCATACGCATCTAGAGTTTTATTTAAAACATCCAAATCAAATGATGCATTGTGAGCTATCACAAAATTCCCTTCAAAATACATTTTAATATCATTCCATACAACGTCAAAAGTGGGAGTATCTTTTGTCATTTCAGGAGTAATACCATGCACTCTTATACATTGTTTGGCATATTTATTATCAAGTGGCTGTATTAGACGACTTATTCTTTCTACTATGAGTCCTTCCTTAACAACGACTATCCCTATTTGGCATGGCATTCTCTTTGGAGTAGCTGTTTCAAAATCTATTGCTATAAAATTTGCGTTTGTTATATTCATGTATGTGTGTATTTTACAAGTTAAACAATTACATTTCCATTATACTAACCACCCCGACGACTAAACTCATTGATAGAATATCTTCTTTGGGAATAGAAAAATCTGCATATTCCGGATTATATGATACGCAACGAATCTTATTCCCGTCTTCATATACTCTCTTTATGACAAATCCCTGCGTTGTGTCCAAGACATGCACCTTTCCCCATTGAATAAAGCGAGATTGGTCAATATGCCGACAGGCGATTTCATCTCCTGATTCGAAACGAGGAGACATGCTATCACCTTTAATAAACATCGTGAAGTCATAAGCAGGTATCTGATGTATTAATGGCATCTGTTCACATTGTTCCAATGTAACCCCAATAGATTCACCTGAAAGAGAACCTGCTGCTGCTGTAAGTGGAACTCTAGGACGAGTATTTGCATTTAGGGTCAAATCAGGGTTCAATTCCTCACCCTCTATGGCATCATCTAAATTTACTAGCATATTTCCTTTGCCTGTAAGAAGCCATTCTGCATTAAGTATAGGATATGCAATGAGCGTTTTTTCAATAACATCAGATGATATAGACGCTCCTTTTGACGATACATAACCATTTGCTAATCCGAGTTGAGCCTCGAATTTATTTCTTCCTATTTTCAGTGTCGAGAGAAATTCTTTTAATCTATCCTTTGTTGCCATAGTGAATATATTCGGTGGTATTGTTTATTACAGTATTTACAAGTGTGTTAATAATAGTTTAATCAGTGAATAAAATCGGTGTTTATTTTGATTTACCGAAAATAATCACTGATATTTGCATTCGTAATTCAGTTCACAATAAAACAAACGGATACAAAAAAGGGCTGTTAGAGAAGCGTCCCTAATCCTATCTCTGTTTATTTCGTCGTTTGCAAAGATAGGCAGTCCTTTTCAATTATCCAATGATATGTGAATGTTTTACGACACACAAAACGGTTTCGTGGCTGTTACCGGAAAAACGATATTTGAAAAAGCTCTATTCGAGTAGTTATCTAACAGCCACATTAAGATAATGAAAGAATAGGGCTTTCTTCTTTTAGGAGGAAGAAAAGGATATGGAAGAAGTTAACAAACAAGTAGAAAAAGATCCAATCAGACCTATCATCAGAAATCTGAAAGTAGATGAATCCCACACTTATCCTGCATCAAGGATGTGTGTTGTAAAGTCAGTATGTTCCCAGGTATCGGTAATGGAGAACAAAGTCTTTAAGACTAAGCTAGAGAAACCGATGTTTCATGTAACACGAGTAAAGTAAAAGAATAGCAATAAATGGTACGAAGTGAAATTTTTGAAAATAAGAACGGAGATAGGTATAAAATTGAAATTCAACTTCATACAGAATATTCTTCTATTATGTACCAGTGGGTCGTTTTTGTATACATTGCATCAAAAGGAAGACGCAAATGGATAAGACTGGACTGCCAAGGTGATCGTGAATACATAAAACTAGATTTGGATGGACAAATAAAATTCTATCAGATGTTTATTCTTCGTTTTGTTCCGATGGAATGGATATCTCATGTTCAGGAGCTTATGTTAGCAGAATTAAGTAAGCCAGCGTTTGATAGCTATAATAGTCCAAATAATACCATTAATTGCGTGATACATCAAATAAGGGAGTATGTTAATGGCTAAAGGAATTAGCGAGAAAAAGGCAACTAGAATGAGAATCTTGAATTATACGTGTAGACACTTAATAGCAACTATTATTCTCTGTGTAACCTACACCGTAATGCATCAATTAATAGGATTTGAATCTACTATACTTGTTGGCATAAGCGTAATTATCGCCAAGCAATATTCAGATTAAAAAAATAATTAAATAAAGGAGAACCAACAATGAAAACATTTGAAGAACTAAAACAACTGCTCCTTGATAGAGCGAAAGAAGCCGGAGCATGTCATCAAGGTAGAGCTGATTCATCGGTTAGAGAGTTTTGTTTAGGGCAAACTCCGCTTAATCAAAGCGTAGAATATCGCATTAAAACAGCTGAACTCATGTACAAATACATAACTACAGGAAAAATACCCAATAAGGAGGAATAACTATGGATGCACTAATTAGATTTTATCTAAATTACATTCCCGCTTAAAATGTTTTTTGCAGGTTATTGACCGCTGATAAATGTAATTTTATAACACATTGAAATTCAGTCTCTTACAATGCAAAATAATAAAATAAATTTGTATGAAAAATAAAGAAAAAACAGAGAATACAGTTATAAGCAATAACTCATTCTCAGCAATTGAAAAGGTCGTTGAAGTTCAGCTTTTGAAATTTGCAACGGGTAAGGAATTATGGATTCATTCAGAAGAAGATGGAGAAATAACCTTGAATATGGATGAAGCTCAAAAATTACGTAATTATTTAAATAGTCTTGATTTAAAATAGAAACTATGGGACGCACTAAATTACAAGCAAAAGTAGAACCAGCTCCCAAACGCTGGTTAAATAAGCAGGAAGCAATGGCTTATCTAGGAGTAGGAGAGGACTACCTTTCAAAGCTAAGGAATGAGGCTAAAGTATCTTTCTCACAAGAAGGAAGAATGATATGGTATGAACTTGCAAGTCTTGATCGATTCGTACTTAGGAATAAAGTCATATAACGGTAAAGTAATGAAAGTTCTACCCCTAACATTTATATGGTGCATATCCTTCGTAACAATGGGATTCACCTGTCTAAAACTGGAAGCCTTATTTTGGATTTCCCTGTTTATCCTTTCTCTATGCTCCATATATATGAGTAAACATAGGAAAAGGCTTGAACGAGAAATCGATGAACTGTTCGGAGATAATTAACGATGAAAGGCAACTCTTTAGAATCCGAACTGGAAGAATGCGGGAAACGTGCTGAGGCTATATTAAATCGATTGACCTCTCCACAACTCTCTGCATCAGAATACGATCAGCTACTCGCTGAATATAACAGCGAATTACTGAGATACAATAAAATTGAAACTGAGCTACTACTCGTAGGCATTCCGCCAAGTAAGCGCACAATGCAACAAGAAAAGATACTACGGGAAAGAATGAGAAACTAAAATCATGAAACCAAAAAAAAGTTTAGTGGATGCTGCCGTTAAAGATGGTAGCATGGACAGATTGAATATGCTGTTATCTGCTGCTCATTTATTGAACTGCGAAGCAAACAGCTTAATAGAAGAGGCCGCCGACGTAATGAGAGCAAAAGGCTTGTTACTTGGAGACCTGAAGAAATTACATAATGACTTCCTTAAATGCGCAGACCGGTACTTCAAAGAGTTCTCTACCCTTGTAGTCAATGATCAATGCAAGATGGACATGTTTGAAGACCTGCAGAGTTTTGATACAGCATTTAGAACCTGGGCAAAGGTCCCTGTCGAGTGGGAGCCTAAAGTATTAACTGAGGATAAAGCCTCATAATTAAGTACACATGGATACAGTTTTTGAACAAGTAATAAAATCTCATCTGGACGAAAGATCACACACAGATGAGCTGTTTGCCACGAAATACTCCAATCCGAAGAAGAGTCTAAAAGAATGCTGCGACTATATCGATAGCCAGGCTCGTAAAGCTGCCGGCAAAGAAAATAGAGTGAGAATCCCCGATTCTGTTGTCTTTGGATGGGCCATCCATTACTACGACGAAGAAAACATCAAAGTAAGCAGCCACCCCATCTGCCGGGCATCCTCTCCTGTACAGCAGCAAAAGAAGAAACCAGCCTCTCCCAAAGAACCTTCTTTGGTACCGGTACATGAATCATCTGCCTCTCCCAAAAAGGAACGCAGCAAACGTAACAAGGTAATTGAGAAAGAATCACCATTTGTCCAACTGTCATTATTCGAAGAATCATGAAGCCGAAAACAGAGTTACAAAAGCAGATAGTCAAACTCAGCGGAAAACTCCCCGCAT